>ERZ1292640.3621-Hain-H43-02um-R1-3621-length-11992-cov-7_pt1 | contig 11992 bp, 12 predicted proteins | sample MGYA00564404_ERZ1292640 | MGnify/ENA primary metagenome ERZ1292640 (study PRJEB36523, sample SAMEA6512636) | groundwater metagenome | collected 2019-01-08 | study: AquaDiva: Metagenomics assemblies of 32 groundwater samples | reverse complement strand
CATCGCGGCAAGCTTGTGCTGGAGAACGGCAGGATCAGCTTCACGCGCAACGAAGTTTCCATGGTGGAATTCAGCCAGACGGCCAAGGCCGGTTTCGCCCGCCCGGAGGTATGGAATGTCGAGATACCGGCGGAGAGCGCCACCGCTCCGCACGCCGAGGTCACGCAGAACTTCGTCAATGCCATTCTGGACGGTTCGCCGCTCATTGCGCCTGCGGCAGAGGGCCTTTACTCGGTGGAATTGGCCAATGCGGCGCTCTATTCCTCCTTGCTTGGACAGACCGTGGAACTGCCGCTGGACGGCCAGGCCTACGAACGGAAGCTGAATCAGTTGATCGCCGAATCGAAGTTCGAGAAAAAAGTCGTCGCGACGGTCGCCGACGATTTTTCAAAATCGTTTACCCGCTAAGAGTCCGGGCGCTTGGCCTCAAGCGTCCTAACTAATGGTTGAACATCCCGACGGAGGCTGAGGCCAGCCCCTCGGTTCACAGCTCAGATTTATGATTCTAACAGGCGTTGGTGACGAAGCCGGCAACACCATCGACACGCAAATCAAAGCGACGCAGGAATTGGGCTGGAAGTTCATTGAAGCCCGCAACGTCGAGGTGCCCGGCTTTCCCAAAGGCAACCTCCACGACATCCCCGAGGCGGCCTTTGACATCGTGTGCGATAAGCTGGGAAACGCAGGCATAGGAGTCTATTGCTTCGGCTCCACGGTCATGAATTGGGCCAAAAAAGTGAACGATCCGTTCGACGTCACTCTGGCCGAAGCGCGCCGCGCCATATCTCGCATGCAACGGCTCGGCACCAAGTTCATCCGCGTCATGAGCTTTAAGCCGGGCGATGACGACGAGCAAATCCCTTACGAGTGTTTCCGTCGCGTCCGTGAAGTGACGGCAATGTTTCTCGAGGCCGGCCTCCAGCCCGTGCATGAGAACTGCATGAATTACGGCGGCATGGGCTGGCCGTTCACGCTGCAATTGCTGGAAAAAGCGCCGGGCCTGAAGCTGGTTTTCGACACGGCCAATCCGGTCTTTAATGCCGATCGCACCAAGCCGAAACCGTGGCCCAAGCAAGACCCGTGGGAGTTTTGGACTCATGTCAAAGACCACGTCGCGCACATCCACATCAAAGATGCGACGTGGAATCCGGCCAGGAATGACGCCGACTACAACTGGCCGGGCGAAGGCCAGGGCCGCGTGCGCGACATTCTGAAAGATGCCTTTGCGGGCGGTTACGACGCCGGCATTTCCATCGAGCCGCACATGGTGGTGGTCTTTCACGATGCCGCCTCCAAAGCCAGCGACGAAGCCATCAGCGCCAACTACGTCGAGTATGGCCGGCGGCTGACGAAGCTGATCGAGGAGATCAAGGCGGAGTTGGGGCAGGGGAAAGGCGTGTAGCAGCCAAGTTCAGCGAAGCTCCAGCCGAAATTCGGCAGGGCGAGACGCCGTCGAGTTTTGACAGTGGGAGGAAGGCGATCCATGGTGTCGCATCATCGAAACTCCTCCCATTCGGGTTCATTGTCGAAAATCCAACGATAATAATCGGCTCCTTGCAGTTGGCTGCCTGCCGTCTCATCCACCACCACCGTACATCGTGAATGCAACTGAAGGGCGGTGGCAGAGATCATGGCGGTGATCGGGCCTTCCACGGCTTTGGCGATGATGTCGGCCTTTTCCTCCCCGGTGGCCAGCAGCAGGCAGCGCCGGGATTCGAGGATGGTGCCGACGCCCATCGTGATGGCGCGGCGGGGCATCTTTGTCGAGTCGTCAAACAGCGGCGCGTTTTGCGTGAGGGTCGCGGGCGACAAAGCCTTGACGCGAGTCCGGGAGCGCAGGGCGGAGAGCGGTTCGTTGAAGCCCAGGTGGCCCGCGCGGCCGATGCCCAGGAGCTGCAGGTCAATGCCGCCCGACTTTGCGATCACCTGCTCGTAGCGCGCGCATTCGGCGTCGAGATCGGCCGCCATGCCGTCGGGCAGGTGCGTGTTCCGCAGATCGATGTTCACCTGCTGAAACAGGTGATGGTTCATGTAATGCCGGTAGGAATGGCGGTCGCGGCCCGGCAGGCCGACGTATTCGTCGAGGTTAAACGTGCGGCAGAGTGAGAAATCGAGTTTCTCCTCGCGGTGCCTGCGCACGAGCTGGGCATAGACCGATTCCATGGTGCGGCCAGTGGCGAGGCCCAGCACCAGGTTGGGGTTTGCTCGCAGTTCTTTCGCAATGATGCGCGCCACCAGGTCGGTAGCGGCGTCCGCGCCGGATCGAATAATGACTTCCACGGGCGACAGTTAACCACGAATGAACGAGAAAAAACAGGAAGAAAAATGGCGAAGCGAAAGACGCGCACCTGGAAACGGCGTCTTGCAGATGAGGCGGGCGAGCGATAGTCTTGCGCCATGACAATCGACTTAGCCAAAGACGTTGAGGAGTTCCTCCAGGGTCAGGTGCGCTCCGGGGTCTGCGCGGACGCCAGTGAACTGGTCAACGACGTCCTCCGCTCAATACGCGAGCAACAGCAGAAGCCCTTTGAGGTCACGGCGGAATTGGAGGCCTGGTTGCTGGAAGCGGCTGACAAACCCGTGACCCCGCTGACAAGAAGGGACTTCGACGCCATCCGGGAACGGGTGCGGGCGCGCGTACCCTCGACTGTGCCATGAGCGTCCGCAAGACGGACGATTTCATGGCGGACGTTGAGCGGCAGTTTGAATGGTATGAATCATTTCGGCGTAGCGGCTTTCGGCTGAATGCCGCACGTTGGCTTCGTTGGCCGTCGCACAGTCCCAAGCGTCCGTATGCAGTGAGGACGTTAGCTGCGCTCTGCCGAGACGCCGCGGCGGCGAAAGAAAGGAAATCCGAAACTCGAAATCCGAAATCCGAAACGAATGCTCCCCGCCGGCTTGCGGGTTTCGGGCTTCTGATTTCGGATTTCACCGGACGTATTTGGACAACTTCCTGGACGGCTTTTGGGTCGTAGAACTCTTTCTGGAGTTCTTCGGCGGTGAAGGAGTTGAAGGTGCCTTGCTCGGTGTAGCAGAGGTAGCGCAGGGCTCCGGGTGTGCCGTCGAAACGGCCGTCGGGCAGCAGGACTAGCCACGCGCCGGGGCCGAAGGCGGAGCCATTCAGAAACGTCTCGCCTTGCTCGAATGGCCTAAATCGCAGGCGGCCTGCCTCGCCCACCGCCGCCAGATGCCCGTCGTTCGTCGCTGAACGAATCGGCTGAATGGAACTGCCACTGACAAGAAAGCAGGCAGTCTTGACTGTGCTTTTCGACCGGGATAGTGTCCCGTCATGATCGTTGTGGAAACAGACAAGTTTAACGACTGACTACAGTGACAATCGGACAGACAGCAGAATCACGGATTCGAACGCTGACGGCGATTCGGGAAATCTCGCAGATCATCGTGAGTGCCTTTGATCTACAGGATTTGCTGGATCGAGTTGTGGCAACGCTGTTCGAGGTTTCCCGGGCTGAGGCATGCAGCATTTGGTTGATCGATCCAGATGGCAAAGTGCGGATCAAGGCCGCCGAGGGATACCACAAGCGGTTGCTGGCCAACTCTCCGGCCTACCAAGAAGCTCTTCGGTCAGGAAGGGTCGAAGACTACACCAAGGGACTCCCGATTCCGGCAGAATACGGACGCGAGGAGGGTGTAACCGGACAGATAGCCAAGACAGGAATTCATGTCCTGACAACAGGAGGAAGACCTCATGCGGAAGCCCACCCACAATGGAAAGGCAAATACGACCGAGTCCAATGGCCTCGGGGTGGAGTGTGCAAGTCGTTCTTTGGAGCGCCTCTCAAGGTGCAGGAGCGCACGATCGGCGTGCTGAAGATTGAGAACAAGCTTGAGCCGAGCGGCGAACTGGCGGCGGCCTTCAACGAAGAAGACGAAGAGGTGCTGACCATCCTGGCAAATGTTATCGTCGTCACGTTCGAGAACCAGCGGCTGGCCGAAGAGCGGCGCAAACAGGCGGAACAGGCGTGGCGGACGATCTCAGCGCGCTTGGCGCATAAAATCGGAAACCAAAACTTCGCGACGAAGGGCTTGCTGTCCATCCTTCAGAAACTGAGCCTTCCGGCGGACGGCGACCAACTGGTCGCTCGGGCTTGGCTTTGCTGCGAAGGCATTGACTCGGTGGTGAACGAGGCTAAGAAATTCTCCGGTCCCTTGGCCATCCAGAAGAAGCCCCGCGCGTTGGGCAAGTTCGTTGAGGTGACTGTCCGCAGCCACCCGATTGCCGATTGGCGCGCCGAGTATGAGTTTTCCCATGAGGATCCGACGGACGGTCCCGTGATTAGCTTGGACGAGGCCCAGATGCGCCATGTGCTCATGGAACTGCTTGAGAACTCGCAGGGTTTCAAGAAGGAAAACGCCAGGATTACTATTCACACGGGCCGCGCTCCCCAAGAGATGCTCACTCGCTGGGGCTTGGCCGGCGAATGTGCCTTGATTAACTACGCGGACAACGGACCGGGCATCCCAGACCACCACAAAGAAATCATTTTTGAGCCATTCGTCTCTTTCCGGCAGGGTTCTGGGCTGGGGCTCTCGATTGTGCGCCAAATCGTGGAGGCGCACGGAGGGAGAATCAAGGAATGCGGGAAGTATGGCGAAGGGGCGCGATTTCTGATTTGTCTGCCGTTCCAAACACCAGATCATTTGCCATGATTCCGAAAGTGCTAGTGATTGATGACGAGGCCAACGTCCGTTTTGCATTGCGCCGCCAGCTTTCATCCTTGAGTTGCGAGGTCTTGGAAGCCGACAACCTGGATGAGGCAAAGCGATTGCTGAGTCAACATCGGAACGAACTTCGTGTTGTCGTTCTCGACCTGAGGCTTGTCGCCGCAGAAGAGAAAGAGGGACAGGAATCGGGACTCGGCTTGCTGAAAGATGAACTCGTCTCCACGCAGGCTTGCACTGATTGCCGACATCTGCGGTTCAATCCGAACGTCATTGTTTTGACGGCCTATCCGAACGTCCAGAGCTGTCGCGAGGCATTCCTAGCCGGCGCCCTCGACTACTTGGGCAAGAGCGACGAGAACGTGTGGGATCTACTCATGGAAAAAGTCAAACAGGCCTTGGAACATCCCAAAGAGACTACACTTTTCCAGGCCCGCAAGTGGGTTGAAGATCACTATGACGACTTGCAGCAGAAGTATGACGGTCAGACTGTAGCCTTGGACGGAGAGAAAGTCGTGGCTTCAGCCAACACCTTGGAGGAGTTGAAAGCCGGGTTGCGGGGCCAGAAGCTTCACCCGGAGAACCTCCTTCTCGTGACGATCGTAAAGGAGGGCACATGAGAGCGCGCGGCTCTTTGGTGAGAAACGTCCCCATGTCTGCGGCGGGACGGCACGAAATCTTGGTGCCGGTCAGCCCCGGAGAACGGACGCTGTTCGCCTTTGAAGTGGCCGAGCGTCTGCCGATTCGCCGATGCTGGCTTCACAGCGGGCCGCCTCACCGGCCTTGCTGTCGTCTGCGGGCTCCCGTTTGGATTCAACAGCCACAGACAACCTCTGTGCCACTGGTGTTGTCTGTGGAGTTCTCCACCGAGGCCGCGGACAACACGCTGTGCGCCCGTGAGTGGAGGCGCCTCTATGGTTCAGACTACGAGGCACGGCCTGACATCTTCGTGCCTCTGCTTGGCCGCATGCGCTGGAGGAGTTTGTTGGCCGACGGGATTCTATCGGGCGGGGAGAAGATCGTTGGAATTGATGTGGATACGGGAGACCACCGGATTTTTAGCGAGATGCTGGAGGCCTTGGATTGGGCTGATTCATTGCGGAAGCCAACCATCTACTTCTACCGCTACGAGCCAGGTTTTGAACGAGTTCTGAGGAGAATTTGAGATGTCAACACAACCCGAAGAGCAAATCTGGATTTCTGAGAACACACCGTTTGTCAGTCCAAGAATGCGCGGGCAAGATGCCGGCGAGTTCGTACTGAAGGACTGTGTCCTGGACACCGGTTGCGCCTTGGACATGATCATTTCGCCATCGCTTGCTGAAAGCATTGCCGGGGCTGACAACTTCTACAGTTCAGACATTGCTTTGGCTAATGGAAACTTGGTGCCTGCCAAGTGGTTCCGTGGACAAGTCCACTGGCTTGGCCTGGAACGGTCGGTCGCCATCACGATCATGGACCCATGCCCAGCTCCCTTGCTCGGCTTGCCTTTGCTTAAAAACACCCTGGTCAGTCTGGGTGACAAGTCCGGCCGCGTCAGGCCGTTGTCAGGGACTGCTTGAACAAGGGTACGCCTGTTGCTTTTCGGCGGAAGAGTCAAGTTCGGCGTAACCAGCGGGTTTCTGTGTATCCGCCGTGCCGCTCCACAACTTGCGCAGGTGCGATGAGCGGCTTGGGCGTGACACGTCAGAAGATCCGAGTATGCCATCGGTGCACACTTCAAGTCGTTGTCCAGGATGCAGCCTTTGGCTTCTTCGCGGTCCACCCATAGTCTGGCATTGACAGTGTAAAGGTTGGCGGCGTTGATAGGTTTGCCTTCCTCCAGCTTGGGGAGGAATTTGACAATCATGTCCAGCAGGAGCGGGCGCTGGGCGAGTTCTTTGAGGTTGTAGATGCTCTGGATTTTCTGCCCGTCGGCGGCGGGGCGGGCCTTGCGGAGGCAGGCCTGGATTTGGTCGTCGTCGAATTGTTCCAGATCGACGGCCTCGACGTAGGATTGCCGACGAAGTTCGCGGTGAAGCTCGGTTTCGATCTCGGAGAGTTTTAGGCCTTCGCCGATGACTTTCACCTGCTCGTTGCGGTTTTTGAACCCGTAAAGAGCCCAAGGAACCGCGAAATACGGGAAAGCGAAAGAGGAAGATTCCCCGAAGCGGCATTCTTTCACCTCCGGAGTGTGGAGTCCATTTTGTCGGGTTCCTCTTCTTTTCGTGCATTCCGCATGTTTCGCGGTTGGAACTGTCGGATTCAAGAGAGCAGCAGGTGAGGATGACCTTGCCGCAATGCTCGCCGGCGCTGTGTCTTCGCTGGCGTGTGACAGGAGCAGGTCATACTCGAAGCCGGACGTCGGCATGTTGCCTGGTGATTCAGGAGCCAGACTGGTCTTCTTGCTCATGGCATCTTGAGTTAACCAAGCCGGCCTGGGGAAGACAAGGCGGGTTTCAAGATTCGTCTGCTGTCCCTGGCGGAAGTCGTCCTAACTCCGTCTCTGTTGACCTACCCCAGCCCAAATTCCTTTTTGTTCTGCTCGCACGACACGAGCACGGGGCGTTCGGCGATTTTTGTCTTGAGCATCGCTTGTTCGTCCGCGCCCGCCGTGAGCGGCAGCGCAACTTGGCCGCCCTCAACTGCGGAGCGTTGCAGGGCCAGCATGATCTCGGCGCCCAGGCAGGCGTGGTCGAAGTTGCAGGAGTGGACTTTCCGGTCGTCGTCCAGCCAATCGGCCATTTCCTGGATGTAAGGCGGCATGTCGAGGTCGTAATTCATCGCGCCTTCACCGCTCTGGAAACCTCTGCTCTTGGTCACGGCGCGCCAACCGCCGTTGGTAAGCACCTCGGCAAAGCCTTCGGTGCCTTGCGCCCCGAGGCGATTTTTGCCCCACCACTTCGCGACTTCGGGCTGATCGGGCGCGCCGGCGCCGCATTCATAGACGCCGCGCACGCCGTTGGCGAATTGCACGAAGCCTGCGATGTAGTCGGGTGACGGATGGTTGTCGGCCAGCTTTGCGCGGCCCGCGGCTTGGGCCATCGCCCAGGTGGCGGGCGCGTAGTTGTTGAACCAGCAGGTGTAGTCGATCAAGTGGGAGAGCATGTGCGTCATCCAACCGGTGGCGGTACCATAGACGGTGTGGATGCGGCCCAGCGCGCCACTGGCAATGATCTCCTTCACTTTGCGGTAGTGGACGCCGTAGCGGTGCTGATGGCTGACCACGGCCTTCACACCGGCATGGCGCATCAAGTCGCGGATGGCGAACAACTCAGCGCTGGTGAGAGCGACCGGTTTCTCGAATGCGATCAGCTTTGCGCCGCACTCGAGGCCGATCCGGATCATCGGCGTGCGGAGATTCGGCAGCGTGCAGAAGCAGAACACGTCCGGCTTGACCGCTTTCGCCAGCGCGGCGGCATCGGTGCTCTTTTCCGGATTGCCGAGCTTGGCGGCGGCCGCGTCGAGGCGCGCGGCGTCGATGTCGCAGATGCCGGCGACCTGGAATTGGGGATTGGCGTTGAAAGTGGCGGCGTGGTGCAGGCCGCGTTTGCCCATGCCGACGACGAGGACGGAATACTTGCTCATAGGTGAAAGCTCAAGAGTCTGGGTGGTGAGAAAAAGGGCCGGCTTGCCGTCCGGCCCTCGCGTGATTGAAACGCTTATTTGCAGCAGGCGCAGGTGGGACCGCTTTGCGCCGGGCCGGGCTTGTCGCTGCCGTGCGCGGCGTTCGCCTTGTTCCATTCCTTCACCTTGGCGATGACGTGGTCCACTTCCTCTTCGGTCAATTCGGGATACATCGGGAGGCTGATGCAGCAGGCGGCGTTGGCCTCGGCGTTGGCCACCGAACCGGCGATGCGCGCGCCTTTGCCCCAGGGATAACCGGCCTGCTGGTGGATGGCGATCGAGTAATGGGTCTTGGCATCCACGCCATTCTTGACGAGGTAGTCCGACAATGGGTCGCGCAGCTCCGGCTCCTTCGCTTCGATGACGTAGAGATGGAACACGTGCCGGTAACCGGGCAATTCGACGGGCAGGTCGATGGTCTGGCACTCTTTGAGACCGGCCGTGTAGCGGGCAGCCCACTGGCGACGCAGGTCATTCCAGGCGTCGATGTGCTTGAGCTTGGCGCTCAAGATGCCGGCATGAAGGTCATCCAGGCGGCTGTTGAAGCCGTAGCTGTGGACGTTGCGCGCGTTCGAGCCGTGATTGCGCAGCTTACGGATGTGCGCATCGATGTCCGGATTGTTCGTCACGAGCGCGCCGCTGTCGCCGAAGGTGCCGAGGTTCTTCTGGATGATGAAGCTGGTCGTCGTGGCGTCACTCAACTCGGCGACCTTGAAGCCCTGGCCATAAGCGCCGATGGCCTGAGCGTTGTCTTCGATGAGCTTGAGGTTGTGCTTGTCCGCAATCTTCTTGATGGCAATCATGTCGGCGCACTGGCCGTAGAGGTGCACGGGGATGATGGCCTTTGTCCTTGGCGTGATGGCGGCCTCGATGTTGGCCGGGCAGATGCATTTGGTCTTCGGGCAGCAATCGACGAACACAGCGGTGGCGCCGGCGATCCAGATCGCTTCGGCCGTGGCAAAAAAGGTGTTCGGATGCGTGATCACTTCGTCGCCGGGACCGATGCCGAGGGCCATGAGCGCCAGCCAGATCGCATCGGTGCCGTTGCCGACGCCGACGGCGTATTTGGTGCCATGGTATTTGGCCAGCTCGCTTTCGAAGCGCTTGAGCATGGGTCCCTGGACATATTGGCCGCTCTCCAGCACGTCCTTGATGTTCGCATCGATTTCGTTCTTGATGTTGTGGTACTGACGGACATGTCCGTAAAACTCAACTTTCATAATTCCAATTTCTTTCTTTGTTCTTTGACGTGAAAAACTTGGGAAAAATTACGCAGACGCTCGCGGCCCTGACAAGGACTTTCACTAAAATCCTTGCCAACTCCCCCGCCCGTGACCGACAAAAGACCCATGAACTCCGGGGAACGATGCGCCTGGCACTATGCGACCCGCCAACCGGTCTGCGTGCGGTGGCAGGCCGGAAAAATCACTCACTTGGAACTGGCCGGCAATCCGCCGCCGGGACTGTGGATGGCTCCGCCCTTGGTTGACCTGCAAGTCAACGGCTTTGGCGGCATCGACTTTCAGCAGGATCACCTCACTGAAGACGACTTGCATGTGGCCACGCGTGGTTTGCATCAGTCCGGATGCGGCCGGTATTTGCTGACGCTCATCACCGACGAATGGCCCAAGCTCATGGCTCGGCTCAGTCATCTTCGCAGCTTGCGCTCCCGGTCGGCTTGGCTGCATTCGGCGATTGCCGGGTGGCACATCGAAGGCCCTTTTTTGTCGGCTGAACCCGGTTTTTGCGGCGCTCACGATCCGGCGGTGATGATCGATCCGACTCCGGCGCATATCCAAGAACTGCGCGAAATCACCGGGTCCGATCCTGTGCTCCTGACGGTGGCGCCGGAACGGCCGGGCAGTTTGGAGGCGATCGCTTTGGCTGTTTCGTTGGGCATAAGGGTGAGTTTGGGACATACCAATGCGCCAGCGGCAGTGCTGCAACAAGCAGTCGGAGCGGGCGCCCGCGGGTTCACGCATCTGGGCAATGCCTGTCCCAAAGAACTGGATCGCCAGGACAACATACTTTGGCGCGTGTTTGAAACCGCCGGGCTGACGGTCGGGCTGATTGCCGATGGCATTCATGTTTCCCCGGCTTTTTTTCGGCTGGCGCATGGAGTGATCGGGAAGGAGTCCATTTACTACACGACCGATGCCATGGCGGCTGCGGGCGCTCTGCCAGGGCGATACACGATCGGACGGCTGGAAGTGGAAGTGGGAGCCGATCAGGTGGTGCGCCAGCCGGGCAAGACGAATTTCGCCGGCTCGGCCTTACGTCCCATTGAAGGGGTCTTTCGGGCGGCACAAATGCTGAACTCTCCCTGGCAAGAGGTTTGGGACCGGTTTGCGCGGCAACCGGCAGAATTCATGGCGCTGCCCAGCCGATTTGAGGCCGGCCAACCGGCCGATTTTTGCCTCTTGAAATTGGCGGGAGACAATCAGATCGCGGAATTGCAGATTTACCTGGGCGGCCAGCCGGCGTGTTGACTCCCGGAATTGACTCCACGATTGAGTCAGCCAGGGCCATTCAGTAGGCTGCGCACTTGTGCAGAAGCCTGACGATCTTGTTCCGCCTCTCCTGGCCTGGTTTGCCCGTAGCGCCCGCGACCTTCCCTGGCGCCGCACGCGCGATCCTTACGCGATATGGGTTTCGGAAATCATGCTGCAACAAACGCAAGTCAAAACCGTTATTCCCTACTGGAAACGGTGGATGAAGGAATTGCCGACGATCCAGGCGCTGGCCGAGGCAAGAACGGAGAAAGTGCTCAAATTGTGGGAAGGGCTGGGTTATTACACGCGCGCTCGCAACTTGCATCAGGCCGCCCGTATGATTGTTGATCAGCAGGGAGGCCGGTTCCCTGAGAACTTTGCAGAGGTGCGGGCGCTTCCCGGCATTGGCCGCTACACCGCCGGCGCCATTTGCAGCATCGCCTTCAATCAGCCGGTCCCCATTGTGGATGGCAATGTCATTCGCGTTTTGACACGCGTCTTTGGAATGCGCGGCCATCCCCGCCACGGACGAACGAGCCGGCGACTTTGGACGCTGGCGGAGCAATTGGTTTCCTCCGCGGCTCAGGTCGCGCCACGCTGTCCTGGCCATTCTTTGCCAATAGGAACGGCAGCGTCCGGGAGCCGCGACAGGTCGAAGACGAGGGACAGAACCTGTTCAAGTCTCAACCAGGCTCTCATGGAATTGGGTGCCACCGTATGCACACCCAGGCAGCCGCGATGTTCCGAGTGCCCATTGCGCGCGCACTGCTTTGCCTATCTCGAGTCGCAAATCGACCGGTTCCCAAACATGGGGACAAGACCGGCAACGGTGCCTCGCCGTTTCGTTGCTTTCGTCATCAGAAACGGTGCGCGTCTTTTGGTCAGGCAACGGCCTGAAGGCGTCGTGAACGCTCGTTTTTGGGAGTTCCCGAACCTGGAGATCACGACGGCGGAAACGGAGCCTGCGTCAGCGGCCGCTCGGCTGTTTGGCCTTCGGCTGAGGAGCTTTCGTCCGCTGTGCCAGATCAGACACAGCATCACCCGTTATCGAATCACGATGGACGTATTTGAAATTACGGCCCGCGATTTCTGTTGCAGGAATGGCGCCGGCCCGACAGGGCGTCCTGACGCAAGAGCGGGGCGGATCGGCGGCGGAAACAGCCCCGGCGCGGACGGTGTCGCGCAGAATCACAGTCCCGAAGGGGCCCTTT
>ERZ1292640.3620-Hain-H43-02um-R1-3620-length-11996-cov-8_pt1 | contig 11996 bp, 11 predicted proteins | sample MGYA00564404_ERZ1292640 | MGnify/ENA primary metagenome ERZ1292640 (study PRJEB36523, sample SAMEA6512636) | groundwater metagenome | collected 2019-01-08 | study: AquaDiva: Metagenomics assemblies of 32 groundwater samples | reverse complement strand
CGAACAGCTGGCCGGCCAGGCGCACGCTGGCGGCCGCCATGCTGATGGAGTGGGCACCGATTTCGGTCGAGGTACGCACTTCCTTGGCCACGGCAAAGGAGCGCTGGAACAGCTGGTTGAGCGTGGTGCCCAGGGCGCCGGCTTCTTCGGCGGCACGCACGGCGTCCTTCATCTGGCCCAGAATCTGCGGCTCGCCCAGCACCATGGAATCCAGTCCGCTGGCGACCCGGAAGGCATGGCGCGCCACCTGGCCGTCTTCCAGTGCGTAGGTGTGCGAACGCAGGAGCGCGGGCGAGACGCCGCCGCTGTGGGCCAGCCAATCCAGGGTGGGAACAATTTCCAGCTGGTCGCCGGCGCAGTAGATCTCGGTGCGGTTGCAAGTGGAGATGATGGCGGCCTCGGGCGGACGCGGCAAGGCACCGCGCAGGCCGTGCAAGGTGGGGCCGATCTGGTCGAGGGCGAACGCAAAACGGCCGCGCAGATCGAGCGGCGCGGTCGTGTGATTGATGCCTAATGCCCAGACTGCCATGGCCCGATTATAAAATTTGCCGATGCCTCAAGCTTTTTCCCCTCTTTGTGCCCTGGCGGCCTGCCCTGCATGAGCCTGCTGGACATCCTGCTGCACCTGCTCAATTTCAGCGCGCCTGCGCTGGTGATGGCGCTGCTGCTGCCCCTGACAGCCCGTTTTTTCATCAAAAAACAGGCGCCGGCCCTTGCCTGGTGGGCACAGGTAGCTATCAATTTCATAGTGGGTGTGGCAGCGCTGCTGGCCGGTCTGTGGCTGTGGAGCCGTGACGGCAAGATGGCGGCCTATGCCTTGCTGGTGCTGGCGCTGGCTACCAGCCAGTGGTTGCTGTCACGCGGCTGGCGCAAATAGGTCGACCCGGTCGGTGATGAGGCCGTCCACGCCCAGGGCGATCAGGCGCTCGGCGGCCCATTCGTCGTTCACCGTGTAGCTCAGACAGTGCAAGCCCGCGCTCTTCGCCTGGGTCACGCTCGACGCGTCCCACAGGGCCTGGTTGCCGACCACGGCCACGCAACCCAGGGTGAGGGCGGTTTCCAGCCAGCCGGTCCACAGTGTGTCGAGCAGCAGGCCGCGCGGCAGCGCCGGTGCGGCGCCCAACGCGCCCTGCAGTGCCTCGGGCTGGAACGAGCTCAGCAGCGGCGGCACGGCCTGGCCCTGCCACAGGCGGGCCGCCATGGCGGCCACCACCTCGCCGGTCTGGCGCTCGGTGCCGGGTGTGGGCTTGATCTCGATGTTGAGCAGGTAGCCGTTGTGCTGGCAGAAGCGGGCCACCGCTTCCAGCGCGGGCAGCGGTTCGCCGGCGAAGGCGCGCGAATGCCAACTGCCGGCATCGAGTCGCGACAGGGCCTGCCAGCTTTGTGCGCCGGCCGTGCCCTGGCCGCTGGTGGTGCGCTCGAGTGTGCTGTCGTGCAGCAGGAAGGGCACGCCGTCGCTGGAGAGCTTCACATCGCATTCGAACATGCGGTAGCCGTGGGCGGCACCGGTGCGAAAGGCAGCCAGGGTGTTCTCGGGCGCTAATCTGCCGGCGCCGCGATGGGCGATCCAGCGCGGGTAGGGCCAGTGGGATGGACTGACGGGCGGGTTCATAGCCGCTTTCCCGTGGCCTCGTCGAACCAGTGCAGGCGGTCGGCTTGCGGCATGACGTGCAGCAGGCTGCCGATGGCCGGCGCGGCGCCGTGTTTCTCGTCGGTGCGCACGATGAGCTGTTCGCTGTCCAGCCGGGTGTAGAGCAGGCGCTCGGCACCGAGCATTTCCACCGCCTCGACCTGCACCGTCCAGCCGGTGTCACCGGCCTGCGGCACGACTTGCAGGTGCTCCGGGCGTATGCCCAGGATGGTGCCGGGTTTCACGTGGGGTGCGCTGGTCAGTAGGTTCATGGGCGGTGAGCCGATGAAGCTGGCAACAAAGGTGGAGGCGGGCCGGTGGTAGACCTCCTCCGGTGTGCCGAACTGCTCCATCCGGCCGGCGTTCATGACGATCATGCGTTGCGCCAGCGTCATGGCTTCGACCTGGTCGTGCGTGACGAACAGCGAGGTGATGCCCAGTTCGCGGTGCAGCTTCTGGATTTCGAGCCGGGTCTGGGCGCGCAGCTTGGCGTCCAGGTTGGACAGCGGTTCGTCGAACAGGAAAACCTGCGGCTGGCGCACGATGGCGCGGCCCATGGCGACACGCTGGCGTTGCCCGCCGGAGAGCTGGCGCGGCTTGCGCTCGAGAAAGGGTTCGAGTTCCAGGATTCCGGCGGCCTTGGCCACGCGTTCACGGATCTCGTCCTTCGGTACCTTGGCGATCTTCAGACCATAGGCCATGTTGTCGAACACGCTCATGTGCGGGTACAGCGCGTAGTTCTGGAACACCATGGCAATGTCGCGCTCGGCCGGCTCCAGGTTGTTGACGACCCGGTTGCCGATGGCAATGTCGCCACCGGAGATTTCCTCCAGCCCGGCCACCATGCGCAGCAGGGTGGACTTGCCGCAGCCGGAGGGACCGACGATGACGATGAACTCGCCGTCGGCGATCTCGGCATTCACCCCATGGATGACCTGCAGTTCGTGCTTGCCCTTGCCGTAGCGCTTGATGACGTTGTTGAATGTGATGGCAGCCATTATTTTTCCGTGTCGACCAGACCTTTGACGAACCACTTCTGCATCAGGATCACGACCAGTGCCGGCGGCAGCATGGCCAGGATGGCCGTGGCCATGACCACGTTCCATTCGATGTAGACCTCGCCGAAGATGGCGCGCTTGATGCCCAGCACGATCGGGTACATGTCTTCGCTGGTGGTGACCATCAGCGGCCACAGGTACTGGTTCCAGCCGTAGATGAACTGGATGACGAACAGCGCGGCGATCGACGTCTTCGACAGCGGCAGCAGCACGTCGAAGAAGAAGCGCATGGGGCCGGCGCCGTCGATGCGCGCGGCCTCCACCAGTTCATCGGGCACCGACAGGAAGAACTGGCGGAACAGGAAGGTGGCGGTGGCAGAGGCAATCAGCGGCACGGTCAGACCGGCATAGCTGTTGAGCAGGCCCAGGTTGGCAATCACCTCGTAAGTGGGGCCGATGCGCACTTCCACCGGCAGCATCAGCGTGATGAAGATCATCCAGAAGACCGCACGCTTGAAGGGGAAACGGAAGTAGACGATGGCAAAGGCCGACAGCAGCGAAATCGCAATCTTGCCGATGGTGATGGCCAGGGCCATCACCAGGCTGACCCACATCATCGGCCAGCCCGCCGCGATGGTGGCGCCGCCATAAGTCTTGCCGCCGAACAGGGCCAGCTGGTAGGTGTCCAGAAGGTGGTTGCCGGGCAGCAGGGACAGCGGGTGGCTGGAGGCGATCTGCTCGGCCGACTGCGTAGAGGCAATGAAGGCCAGGTAGACCGGAAAAGCGATCACCGCCACGCCGGCCAGCAGGATGGCGTGGGCAAAGAAATCGAGGATGGGGCGACGTTCGATCATGTCAATGGCCTCATCAATATTCGATCTTGCGTTCGACAAAGCGGAATTGAACCACCGTCAATGCAATCACGATGAGCATCAGCACCACCGACTGCGCCGCCGAGCCACCCATGTCCAGCGCCTTGAAACCATCGTAATAGACCTTGTAGACCAGGATGGAGGTTTCCTTGCCCGGGCCGCCGTGGGTTGCCGCGTCCACCGTGCCGAATGTGTCGAAGAAGGCGTAGATCACGTTCATGACCAGCAGGAAGAAGGTGGTCGGTGCCAGCAGCGGGAACACAATGGTCCAGAAGCGCCGCCAGGGGGAAGCGCCATCGAGGGCGGCGGCCTCGATCAGGGACTGCGGGATCGACTGCAGCCCCGCGAGGAAGAACAGGAAGTTGTACGAGACCTGCTTCCAGGCCGCAGCCATCACGATCAGGGCCATGGCATGGTCGGCATCGAGCAGGTGGTTCCAGGGCAGGCCCAGGGACTGCAGCGCATAGGCAATGACGCCGTAGGGCGAGGCAAACAGCATCAGCCACAGGACGCCGGCCACCACCGGCGCCACCGCGTAGGGCCAGATCAGCAGGGTCTTGTAGAAGCCCGACAGCCGGACGACGCGGTTGGCCATGACGGCCAGCAGCAGCGCCAGCGACATGGACGACACGGCCACCAGCGCCGAGAACAGGGCGGTGGTCTTGAACGAGGCGAGGTAGCTGGCGTCGTCGAACAGGCGCTGGAAGTTTTCCCAGCCGACGAATTCCCGGCTGGTGCCGAAGGCGTCCTCCTGCAACACGCTCTGGTACAGCGCCTGGCCTGCCGGCCAGAAGAAGAACACCAGGACGATGGCCATCTGAGGTGCCACCAGAAGCCAGGGCAACCAGGGCGACTTGAAGAGGACGCGCTTTTCCATGGTGTGATTGTGTGCCTCCAGAAATCGCCCTCCCCGCTTGGCGGGGAGGGTTGGGGAGGGGTGCCGTCAGTACAGCCTGGGCTAAAAGTCCGTCAGGACTTATTCGCCTTCTGGAAGCGCTCCAGCTGCTCGTTGCCGCGCTTGACCGCCAGGCCCAGCGCTTCCTTGGGCGCCTTCTTGCCGGCCCACACGCCCTCGAGTTCCTCGTCGATGATGGTGCGGACCTGCACGAAGTTGCCCAGGCGAACGCCGCGCGACTTGTCGGTGGTCTTGCGGATCATCTGCGTCACCGAGACGTCGGTGCCGGGGTTCTTCTTGTAAAAGCCCGATTTGTCGGTCAGTTCGAACGAGGCCTTCGTCACCGGCAGGTAGCCGGTGCGCTGGTGGCTCTTGGCGGCGACCTCGGGTTGCGACAGGTAGCTGAAGAAGGCGGCCACGCCCTTGTAGTCCGTGGCTTTTTTTCCGTTCATCACCCACAGGCTGGCGCCACCGATCACGGTGTTCTGCGGCGCGCCCTGCACGTCGGGGTAGTAGGGCAGGGTGCCGATGCCGTAGCCGAACTTGCCGTTGCGCGTGACATTGCCATAGAGCGCCGAGGAGCCGGTCATCATGGCGCATTCGCCCGAGACGAAGGTGGCATCGGCGGCATTGCCGCGGCCCTTGTAGACGAACAGGCCGGACTTGGCCATGTTGGCCAGGTTCTCGATGTGGCGCACGTGCAGCGGCGAGTTGAACTCAAGGCGCGTGTCGAGGCCGCCAAAGCCATTGTTCTTGCTGGCGAACAGCACGTTGTGCCAGGCCGAGAAGCTCTCCAGCTGGGTCCAGCTGATCCAGCTGGTGGTGAACGGGCACTTGTGGCCGCTGGCCTTGAGCTTGGCGGCGGCCAGGGCGACCTCGGGCCAGGTGGTGGGCGGCTTCTCGGCGTCGAGGCCGGCAGCCTTGAAGGCGTCCTTGTTGTAGTGGAACACCGGGGTCGAGCTGTTGAAGGGGAAGCTCAGCATCTGGCCGTTGGGAGCGGTGTAGTAGCCGGCGACCGCCGGTACGTAGGCGTTCTGGTCAAATTTCTGGCCGCCGTCCTTCATGACCTCGGCCACCGGCTTGATGGCGCCTTTGGAAGCCATCATGGTGGCGGTGCCGACCTCGAACACCTGCAGGATGTGCGGGGCGTTGCCGGCGCGGAAGGCGGCGATGGCGGCCGTCATCGATTCGTCGTAGCTGCCCTTGAAGGTCGGCGTGATCTTGTAGTCCTTCTGGCTGGCGTTGAAGTCGCGGGCCAGATCGTTGACCCATTCGCCCAGGGCGCCGCCCATGGAGTGCCACCACTGGATTTCGGTCTGGGCCTGGGCGGGGACCAGCATCAGGGCGGAGAGAACGGCAATGGCCAGTTTTGCTTTCGAACGCATCAGTGAGCTCCTTGAAGTCAAGACGCCGAGCCTAGTCGGCCGATATGTCAGTCTGATTACGGTTTGATTAAACCGTGGGCGTCGGGTGCTGGGGACCCGGGGTTACCATGAGACGAGCAGGTGAATGCTGCACTGCGGTAACATCACCCCTCAGCCGGGTTCTACCGTTCTGGCTGAAATTCCAGATTTCCCATGAACGCACCGACTCCGCTTGACCACCTCGTGAATGCGCCCGGCGATGCGCCGCACGGCCACGAACGCATCCGCGAAATCCCCTACAACTACACCTCGTTCTCCGACCGCGAGATCGTGATCCGCCTGCTCGGCACACGTGCCTGGGAGGTGCTCAACCAGCTGCGCCAGGAGCGCCGTACCGGCCGCTCGGCCCGTATGCTGTATGAGGTGCTGGGCGATGTCTGGGTGGTGCAGCGCAACCCCTACCTGCAGGACGACCTGCTGGACAACCCGAAGCGCCGCCAGCTGCTGGTGGATGCCCTGCACCACCGCCTGGGCGAGGTGCAGAAACGCCGCACGCCGCAAGACGACCCGCAGCGCGACGCCCTGGTGGGTGAGCTGCTGGAAGCCGCCAGCCGTGCCGTCGAGGCCTTCGACGCCGCGTTCCAGGAGATCACCGCCCTGCGTCGCAAGGCCCAGCGTACCCTGAGCCGGCTGACGGCCAAGGACAACGTCAAGTTCGACGGCCTGAGCCGCGTCTCGCACGTGACCGACGCCACCGACTGGCGCGTCGAGTACCCCTTTGTCGTGCTCACCCCTGACACCGAGGCCGAGATGGCCCGTCTGGTCAAAGGCTGCATCGAGCTCGGCCTGACCATCATCCCGCGCGGCGGCGGCACCGGCTACACCGGCGGCGCCGTGCCGCTGACCTGGAAGAGCGCGGTGATCAACACCGAGAAGCTCGAAGCCATGACCGAGGTCGAGATGGTGCAGCTGCCGGGCCTGGACCGACCGGTGCCGACCATCTGGACCGAAGCCGGCGTGGTGACGCAGCGTGTGGCTGATGCGGCCGAACGTGCCGGCTTCGTTTTTGCCGTCGACCCGACCTCGGCCGAGGCCTCGTGCGTTGGCGGCAACATCGCCATGAACGCCGGTGGCAAGAAAGCCGTGCTCTGGGGCACGGCGCTGGACAACCTGGCCTCGTGGCGCATGGTCACGCCCGACGCCGGCTGGCTGGAAGTCACGCGCCTGAACCACAACCTGGGCAAGATCCACGACGCCGAGCTGGCCAGCTTCGAGCTGAAATACTTTGAGGCCGACGGCAAGACGCTGGTGAAGACCGAGCGTCTCGACATCCCGGGCCCGAGCTTCCGCAAGGAAGGCCTGGGCAAGGACGTGACCGACAAGTTTCTGTCCGGTTTGCCCGGCATCCAGAAGGAAGGCTGCGACGGCCTGATCACCAGCGGCCGCTGGGTGGTGCACCGCATGCCGGCGCACACCCGCACCGTCTGCCTGGAGTTCTTCGGCAACGCCAAGGACGCGGTGCCCAGCATCGTCGAGATCAAGGACTTCATGTTCGCCGAGCAAAAGCGCAGCGGCGTCTTGCTGGCCGGGCTGGAACACCTGGACGACCGCTACCTGAAGGCGGTCGGCTACGCCACCAAGTCCAAGCGCGGCGGCCTGCCCAAGATGGCACTGTTCGGCGACATCGTCGGTGACGACCCGGATGCCGTGGCGCGTGCCACCTCGGAGGTGGTGCGCATCGCCAATTCGCGCAGCGGCGAGGGCTTCATTGCCATCAGTCCGGAGGCGCGCAAGAAGTTCTGGCTCGACCGCAAGCGCACGGCGGCCATCAGCAAGCACACCAACGCCTTCAAGATCAACGAGGACGTGGTGATCCCGCTGCCGCGCATGGCCGAGTACACCGACGGCATCGAGCGCATCAACATCGAGCTCAGCCTGCGCAACAAGATCAAGCTGTGCGACGAGATGGAGGCTTTCTTCAGCGCGGACAATCTGCCCCATCTGCTGGCCGATCTCAAGCAGGACGACGCCAATGAAACCCCGCTTGCCGAACTGCTGGAGGACCGCGTGGCGCAGGCCCTGGCCCTGGTGCGTGAGGTGCGTGCGCAGTGGCAAGGCTGGTTGCAGGACGTGGACGCCCTGTTCCCGCAGTTGCAGGATCACAGCCTGCGCGCCAGCTGGAAGACGCAGATCCGTGCGCCGCTGGAGGGCATCTTCACCGGCCGCGCCTTTGAAGCGATGCTGGCCGAATGCAACGCCATCCAGCAGCGCGTGCTCAAGGGCCGGGTCTGGGTGGCGCTGCACATGCATGCCGGCGACGGCAATGTGCACACCAACATCCCGGTCAACAGCGACGACTACGAGATGCTGCAGGCCGCGCACGGCGCGGTCAAGCGCATCATGGCGCTGGCGCGCTCGCTCGACGGCGTGATCTCGGGCGAGCACGGCATCGGCATCACCAAGCTCGAATTCCTGAGCGACGACGAGTTGCGTCCGTTTGCCGACTACAAGCGCCGTATCGACCCAGAGGGTCGTTTCAATCGCGGCAAGTTGCTACGAAATCAGGAGCTGTCGGCGCAAGATGGGCAAGGGCTGGTGGCCGATTCGCCGCTGGGCCGTCCCGAGGCGAATCAGCCCCCTCGGGGGGCAGCGACCCGCGAAGCGGCGGAGCGTGGGGGCATCATGCATGCTGATTTGACCAATGCCTACACCCCGAGCTTCGGCCTCATGGGGCACGAATCGCTGATCATGCAGCAAAGCGACATCGGCGCCATCGCCGACAGCGTGAAGGACTGCCTGCGCTGCGGCAAGTGCAAGCCGGTGTGCTCGACCCATGTGCCGCGCGCCAACCTGCTGTACAGCCCGCGCAACAAGATCCTGGCCACCTCGCTGCTGGTGGAGGCCTTCCTGTATGAGGAACAGACCCGGCGCGGCATCTCGATCCGCCACTGGCAGGAGTTCGAGGACGTGGCCGACCACTGCACGGTCTGCCACAAGTGCCTGACGCCCTGTCCGGTGGACATCGACTTCGGCGACGTGACGATGAACATGCGCAACCTGCTGCGCAAGATGGGGCAGAAGTCCTTCCGCCCCGGCAATGCGGCGGCCATGTTCTTCCTCAATGCCACCAACCCCGAGACCATCAAGTTCATGCGCTCGGCCATGGTGGACGTCGGCTTCAAGGCGCAGCGCCTGGCCAACGACCTGCTGCGCGGCCTGGCACGCCGCCAGACCGCCAAGCCGCCGGCCACGGTCGGTACGGCGCCGGTCAAGGAGCAGGTGATCCACTTCATCAACAAGAAGATGCCGGGTGGCCTGCCCAAGAAGACGGCGCGCGCGCTCTTGGACATCGAAGACGCCAACTACGTCCCCATCATCCGCGACCCGCAGGCCACCAATCCGGAAACCGAGGCGGTGTTCTACTTCCCCGGTTGCGGCTCGGAGCGCCTGTTCAGCCAGGTCGGCCTGGCAACCCAGGCCATGCTGTGGCATGCCGGCGTGCAGACGGTGCTGCCACCGGGTTATCTGTGCTGCGGCTACCCGCAGCGCGGCTCGGGCCAGTTCGACCGCGCCGAGAAGATGATCACCGACAACCGGGTGCTGTTCCACCGCGTGGCCAACACGCTGAACTACCTGGACATCAAGACCGTGGTGGTGAGTTGCGGTACCTGCTACGACCAGTTGCAGGGCTACAAGTTCGAGGACATCTTCCCCGGCTGCCGCATCATCGACATCCACGAGTTCCTGCTGGAAAAAGGCATCAAGCTCACCGGCGAGCAAGGCGGCTACCTGTACCACGAGCCCTGCCACAACCCGATGAAGCTGGGCGACTCGATGAAGACCGTCAAGTCGCTGCTGGCCGGCGATACCGGCGGCAATGTGCTCAAGAGCGATCGCTGCTGCGGCGAATCCGGCACGCTGGGCGTGACCCGGCCCGATGTTTCGACCCAGGTGCGCTTCCGCAAGGAAGAGGAAATCCGCAAGGGCGAGAAGGCACTGCGCGAAATGAAGCGAGACGCCACTGGCGGCGCGGGCCTGGTGGGCGAGAAGGACAACATCAAGATCCTGACCAGCTGCCCGAGCTGCCTGCAGGGCCTGACCCGCTACGGCAACGACCTGCAGAACGGCCTGCTGGAGGCCGACTACATCGTGGTCGAGATGGCACGCCAGATTTTGGGTGACAACTGGCTGCCGCAGTATGTGGCGTCGGCCAATGCCGGCGGCATCGAGCGCGTGCTGGTCTGAGGCCATGCAGGTGACCGCTTGTTCGCTGTGTGAGACGGAAGGTGGCGTGCCGGTCTTTCGCGGCGGCAAGTTCCGTGTCATCCGGGCCGAAGAGGCCGACTTCCCGGCCTTCTACCGTCTGGTCTGGAACGACCACGTGGCCGAGTTCTCCGACTTGCCGGCGCCCGAGCGCGCCTTGTGCATGGAGGCGGTGACCTTGATCGAGACCGTGTTGCGCCGCCAGCTGCAGCCGACCAAGATCAACCTGGCCACGCTGGGCAATGTGGTGCCGCACCTGCACTGGCACGTGATTGCGCGCTTCGACTGGGACAGCCATTTCCCGGCGCCGGTCTGGGCTGCGGCGCAGCGGCCGTCCGATGCGCCAGCACTGGCGCAGTTGCGTGCCCGACTGCCTGCGCTCGACATGGACATTCGGCAGGCCCTGGCAGCCATGCCGGGCACCTTGTGATAATTCAATCTTTCAGCAGGTGAATCCAATGGCAGGTTTGCAATCCGGTGCCCCGACGCCCCAGGACCTGACAGTGCATGGCCAGTCCCGTGTGCTCGAGGTCAGTTTTTCCGATGGCGCGAGCTTCCGCATCCCCTTCGAGCTGATGCGCGTCTATTCGCCCTCGGCCGAGGTGCAGGGCCACGGCCCGGGCCAGGAGGTGCTGCAGACCGGCAAGCGTGAGGTCGAACTGGTCAATCTGGAGCCGGTGGGCAACTACGCGGTACAGCCGACCTTCTCCGACGGCCACGACAGCGGCATCTACTCCTGGGATTACCTGTATTTCCTCGGTTCGCAGCAGGACCAGCTGTGGGCCGACTACGAGGCGCGCCTGCAGGCGGCTGGTGTCGAGCGCGATGCGCCCATGCCTGAAAAAGCCGGCCATAGCTGCAGCAGCCATTAATGAAACACCCCCAGGCTCCGCGCACTGCGTGTCGCTCCGCCACCCCCCTCAAGGGGGCAACGCCAATGGCCCGGCATAGCCGGTTCCACGGCGTTTCCCGGCTGGACGGTTGTACGCTGGGCGGGTCTGGTGGGCTCTAGTGGAGCAATTAAGATGAGCCAGACCCACTTTGGATTCGAAACCGTCGACGAGGCTGAGAAGGCCAAGCGCGTGCGCGGCGTGTTCGACTCGGTGGCCTCCAAGTACGACGTGATGAACGACCTCATGTCGGCCGGACTGCATCGCGTCTGGAAGGCCTACACCGTCACGCTGGCTAACCTGAAAGAGGGCGACCGCGTGCTCGATATCGCCGGCGGCACCGGTGACCTGGCCTTGGCCTTTTCGAAGAAGGTCGGCAAGACCGGCCAGGTGGTGCACACCGACATCAACGAGGCCATGCTGCGCGTGGGGCGCGACCGCCTGCTCGATGCCGGCGTGGTGCTGCCCACCCTGGTGTGCGACGCCGAGAAGCTGCCCTTCCCGGACCAGTATTTCGACGTGGTGAGCGTGGCCTTCGGCCTGCGCAACATGACGCACAAGGACGTGGCGCTGGCCGAGATGTGCCGGGTGCTCAAACCCGGCGGCCGGTTGCTGGTGCTGGAGTTCTCCAAGGTGGCGCCGCCGCTGGAAAAACTCTACGACTGGTATTCCTTCAAGGTTTTGCCCAAGCTGGGCCAGTTGGTGGCGGGCGACAGCAGCAGTTACCAGTACCTGGCGGAGTCGATCCGCATGCACCCGGGGCAGGCGGAATTGAAGGCCTTGATGCACAAATCCGGATTCGGGCATGTGGATTTTCACAACATGTCGGGCGGTGTTGTGGCCTTGCATGTTGGAATCAGGTGCTGACACGCCTGTTTTGCTGTAATTTCGGGGTGTCGACCCACTGACTGGATGAACCGGAGACCTGACATGAAATTCTGGACCTTGGTCCTGACGCTGACCCTGGCCCTGGCCCTGGGGGGCGTGAATGCAGATGCCAAACGCCTGGGCGGCGGAACATCGTTCGGCTAGCAGTCGAGCAATGTGACGCAGCGCCAGGCTGCGCCTGCAGCACCTGCCGCCC
>ERZ1292640.3619-Hain-H43-02um-R1-3619-length-11998-cov-4_pt1 | contig 11998 bp, 13 predicted proteins | sample MGYA00564404_ERZ1292640 | MGnify/ENA primary metagenome ERZ1292640 (study PRJEB36523, sample SAMEA6512636) | groundwater metagenome | collected 2019-01-08 | study: AquaDiva: Metagenomics assemblies of 32 groundwater samples | reverse complement strand
TATTGTGTAGATGGTAAGAATGACACAAATGGGGATTTTGAAAAATTAAGAGATTTATTTCCACAAGAAGTATTTAATTTTACTTTTTCAGTTGTTTGTTCAAAAGACGAAACAATGAAAGATGCGGGTTTTCGAAATCTTGACAAGATTAATTCGTTTAGACAGAAATTTATTAATATTGGATATAATACTCGAACATTTGATCCTCATGGTCAAGATGATATCGGCGGAGGTTGCGGACAGTTATGGTATGTTCAAAATTACTTGCTAGGAAAAAATACAATAGGGGAGAGAAAATGAGTCTAGAAAAATATCAGGCGACTTTTGTTGGTTGTCTGCAAGGAGATAGATTAGGCATGTCTGTAGAAGGTTTCAAAAGAGAACAAATAAAAAAGTATGTAGGAAGAATTACTAAGCCTATTGATCCTGTTATTGTTAGAGATGGAAAAGGAGAAGAAATAACTGAAGATGAATTTGGAAAGCTAAAATATTGGACTAGAAATCTAAAAAAAGAAGACCATACTGATGATACTATACTGACTTATGCAGTTGGTCGCTCCTTAACAGAAAAAGGATATGATCTGGAGAGAGTTGCATCTGAACATGTTAAAGTTATCAATGATGATTCTGCATTTGGAAAAACGACTAGAGATGCGATTGATAATTTAAAAAAAGGGATTTCTCATTTAGAAAGCGGAGTAATTGGAGGCCCTGGAAATGCCCCTGCGATGAAAATGTCACCTGTGGGATTATATATGGATGCTACAGGAACTTATAAAGAGGGATTAAAATTTGCTGAGAGTGTTAGCAAAATTACTCATTTGGATCCACGATCTGTAGTGAGCGGAGTGTTACAAGCTCATGCAATATATTCATCTTTAGTTTTATATAGCCTGGACAGAAAAACATTTACTGAATCTTTAGTTGATGTTTGTAAAGATTGGGAAAAATCACTAAGTGAGAAATTTACTTGGTATAAAATGGGAAATCTTTTAACAAGATTACAATGGATAGACAATAACAGAGACGTTTCTAGCGAAGAAGCATTTTCACATTTGGGTAGTTCGAGTGCAATATATCAATCTTATCCTTTTGCTCTATGGATGTTTCAAAAATACTGGAATGATCCTATTGAAGGATTAATTGAAACAGTTAATTATGGAGGAGATTGCGATACAACAGGAGCAATCTATGGAAGTTTATGTGGAGCACGAAACGGAATTATATTTCCAACAGAGTGGTCAGAAGGAGCAAAAGGGATGGATGAAGCAATGGAACTAGGCAAGAAATTATTTTCATTAAGGAGGAAATTTCCATGAATCAAGCAATAGTAAAATTAAGGCCTTTAAGCATTGAAGATGTTGACAATGTAATGACCTGGGTAAATGATAATGAAGTAATAAAGAACATTGCTAATTTTGATCACGTTTTTAGCAGAGAAGAAGAAAGAAAATTTCTGGAAAAATTGACAAAAAGTGAAAATGATCGCGTGTATTCTGTTGAGAATGAAAAGGGAGAATATATTGGGCAAGTGGGTGTAAATCAAATTTACTGGCCTGCAAGAGTAGGAAGACTGGCTATGACTATCGGAAATAAAGAATACCAAGGGAAAGGATATGGTCAAGCGGCGCTGAGAGAACTCTTACGAATCTCTTTTGAAGAGTTAAAAATGCACAAACTTTGGGGAGTTGTGTTTAAAACCAATGAAAGAATGAGACATATTCTTCATAAAAATGGGTTTGAACTTGAAGGAACATTACGGGAAGAATATATTTTGAGAGGAGAATATCATGATGTAGTGAGAATGTCTATTTTAGAAAAAGAGTATTTTAAATTGAAGGAGAGAAAGAAATGAAAATAGCATTAGCACAAATGGAAGTCGTTGCTGGTAGGCCTAAAAAAACCCTGGAAAGAATGCTTCATATCATTTCTGAAGCAAAAAATAAAGGAGTTGATTTGATCGCTTTCCCTGAAATGTGTGTAGGAGGGTATTTGCTTGGAGATTTATGGACGAATGAAGGATATTGCAGAGCTTTAATGAAATTCAATGAAAAAATTATGCAAGCAAGCAAAGGGATAGCTATTGCTTATGGCAATATTTATGTTGATGATACTATTAATGAGAGAGTAGGAGATGATGGATTCCATCCGAATAAAGATGGAAGAGTGAGAAAATACAATGCCATTTATGTTTATCAGAATGGAAAACCAGCAAAAAGAGTGCAAGAAACTAAGTTTTTACCTGAAGGAGTACAGCCAAAGACGTTGCTTCCTACTTATCGGTTTTTTGATGATCAGAGATATTTCTTTTCTACTGAAGATGTAGCAAAAGATTTTTCAGTAAGCCTTGAGAGTTTATTATCTCCATTTATTATCACAGTGAGAGGAAAAGAACATACAATAGGCTTTGAACTGTGTGAGGATCTTTGGTGTGAGGATTATAGGAAAGACAGGAGAGCATTAAATCCTACAAAGATGCTTATAAACAATGGCGCTGAAAAAATAATCAATATCTCTGCCTCTCCCTGGACCTATGGAAAGAATGCTGCAAGAGACCGAAGAGTACAATTCTTAAAGAAAGATATTGGAAAGACCTTTACTCCTTTTTATTATGTGAATTGTGTGGGTACTCAGAATAATGGAAAAAATATTATTACCTTTGATGGTGGTTCAACGGTTTATAATGAAGAAGGATTGCCTTTAATTTTAGGAAAATCCAATTATGAAGAAGAATTAATAATAGTTGAGGAAAAAGATTTGCAGAAGAGACCTATTGAAAGAGTTGAACAAGAAAGAGTTGAACAAAAATATCATGCACTCTTGCGTGGAATTAGACATGTGAAAGATATGAGTAGTATGTTGGAGCAGCCACGCTATATTATTGGATTATCGGGAGGCGTGGATAGCGCCATAGTTGCTGCTTTACTTACAAAGGCAGTTGGAGCCGATAATGTGATGGCAATTAATATGCCAACGCGATTTAATTCAGATAAAACCAAAGACACTGCAAGGAAAATTGCAGAGAATCTTGGCATCGGATATGAAGTTGTCTCTATAGAAGAACTTGATAGATTCAACCAAGAATTGCTTGAGAGACATGATCTGGATGGGAGTGGGAGAAAACTTGATGCTCGACAAAAAGGAAATGTAGCTGCAAAAATACGAGGAACACCTGTTCTTTCAAATTTGGCTGCAAAATATCATGCTTTGTTCACCAATAATGGAAACAAACTGGAAACTGCTCTTGGTTATGCTACTTTATATGGAGATGTTAATGGAGCGTTCGCACCTATTGCCGACTTAACAAAACCTGAAATTTTTGAACTTGTAGAATTCTTTAATACAAAAGTCTTTAGAAGAGAAGTAATTCCTGCAGTACTTATTCCTGATGAACTCTTCAGATATCAAAAAGACCAGATTGCTCCTACGGCTGAACTTGAAAAAGATCAGATTGATCCTATGAAATTTGGATATCATGATGCATTACTCATGGAATTTACTGACTTTAAGAAAAAATCCCCAGAAGATATTATGCAATTCTATCAAGAAGGAAAATTGCATGAAATTATCGGGAGAAATCTTGGAAAGAATGCAGACTATGGATACCGACTTATGGAGAGATGGGGAGTTAACGATCCTAAAGTGTTTGTTGAAGACTTAGCATGGTTTTGGAATGGAATCCAAGGGGCTGTGTTTAAGAGAATACAGACCTGCCCTATTATTGTAACGAGCAAGTCGGCTTATGGATTTGATATACGGGAAAGCATTCTGCCGTTTGAGACATCGTTAGTATATGATGAAATTAAAGAAGATATCCTGAAGATGAAGAAATATACTGGAGGAAAAAATGAGCGAACATAAAAATCCCGGTTGTACAGCAGACTCTATCATTCTCTATGAAAAAAATCTTGATTTTCTAAAGACTAAGATCCCTCTCGTTAAAAGAAAGAATGAACCTTATAAAGGATTTTGGGCATTACCTGGAGGATTCTTGAATTATGGAGAAGAAACTATAGAACAATGTTGTGTTAGGGAAGATTGGGAAGAAATTGGACTAATTATAAAATTAGAAGACCTCGAATTATTTGGAGTTTATTCTGATCCATTAAGAGATCCAAGAGGGCATGTTACTTCACATGTATATGAGATTACAACTTTTAGTGGAACTCTAAAAGCTGGAGATGATGCCGCAAAAGTTAGATTGTTTGAACTTGGAAAGCTGCCCCCATTAGCATTTGATCATGAGAAAATTACTGCAGATTATATAAAAAAATATGGGGTCAATAATGAGTGAGAAAAAATTCTGCTTATTAGCAGATCCTAGCAGGTCATCTTTTGAGCAGGCGAAGAAAATCTTTGCAGAGATTAGTAAAGAAAGTGATGCCTTTGATCTCATTCCTATAGAGATAAAGAGATTTAGAGATGGTGAACTCAAACCTAAGATTGTTGAAAATATTCGAAGAAAAGAATGTTTCTTTATTCATGATTCTCATTTGCCTCCTGCAGAATGGTTCTTAGAACTTTGCCTTATTAATCAGGCTCTTAAGAATTCTTCTGCGCAAGAAATTAATGTTATTTTACCGTATTTGAAATTTAGCAGACAGGATAGAAAAGACGAACCTCGAGTTTCTCTAAGTGCAAGAGTTATTGCAGATGCTATCCAACTCTATGCAGACAGGGTTGTGACATTAGACGTGCATAATCCTGCGACAGAAGGATTTTATGGCATTCCTTTTGATAACTTACATTCGTTTCCTATTGTTATAAATTATCTTAATACTCATTATTCAACCATATTAAAAGATATTACGATAATGAGCACTGACGCAGGAGGAGCAACCAGAGCAAAGAACTTTGCAAAAAAAATAGGAAAAAGTGATCTTGTTATAGGATATAAAGCAAGAAACAAGGAAGGAGATGTGGAAGAATTGAAAATTTTAGGAGATGTACAAGGAAAAAATATTCTAATTATTGATGACATGATTGATTCAGGAGATACTTTGCTTTCTGCCTGCACAACTGCCAGAAAAGAGGGAGCAAAAAAAGTTTATGCTTATTGCACACACGGTATTTTCTCTAAGGGAATAGAAAATTTCAAGAATAACTTTGATAAACTCTTTATTAGCGATAGTATAATGCAGAAACCTGCAGAAAATATAGAAGTAATTCCCTTAGAAAAGCTCTTTGCTTCTGCTATTTTAAAAATCTCTAAAGGCGAGAGCATAAGCATGCTTTTTAATTAAAATTAATCTACAAGTTAAAGTGAAAATTCCCACAGCATGTTAAATGACATTTATATTAATTGATTACAATTAATTATCCAAACATATTTATTTTAATAAAACCTACATTGCATTTTTTTATTTATTTACCTTTTATTATTTAATCCCCAAGGGCTTGCCTTGAAAGATTACTGCCAATAATAATTTCTTTTTACTATCTTAGTCTACATAATACATATTATAAATTATAATAATCTTTATATAGTGTAGTATATACAATAAGTTATGGTATTTAATACAATAACTAAGGAAAAGGAAAAAACACTAGGAAGAGTTGGAACAATAGGAAGATTCAAACCATTGCACAATGGCGCTTTTACGTTATTGAAATCTTTATGTGAGAGAGCAGATGAAGTAATCATAGGAATTGGAAGTTCAAATAAATACAATTTAAGAAACCCTTTTACGCAAGAAGAAACCAAAGAGATGATTGATCTAGCACTCCAAGATAATTTTAACAATTATTCTTTTGTATTTATCCCTGATTTTGGACACATTCCTCAATATAAAGATGGGAAGTATTGGAGAACTGTTGTAGTTGAGAAATTTGGAAAACTAGATTATTTCGTATCTGCAAACGATTATGTAAAAGATTTGCTCAAAGATCATTACAATATCTTAGAATCATATTTTGTTGTACCAAGAGAAGATAGATTCAGATTACGCGGGGCACAAGTACGCTACGCCATGGCCACCGGAGAGAACCTGAAAAATTTAGTGCCAAAAAGAGTTGCAGAATATTTGGAAAATAATGATCTAGTTAAAAGATTCAACAAAGAGTTTGGACTGGAAACTCTTGCCTGCGTTATTGATTCTGATTATACTGAAGATGAAAGTGCAGCAGAAGAAAAAATGCATGCACGGGAGAAATAAAATGGCCAAGATTGGGAATTACAGGGTTAAAAAACAAATAGGCGAGGGAGGATTTGGAAGAGTCTTTCAAGGAGAGCATACCTTACTAGGGACTGAAGTTTGCCTTAAGCAAAATAGAAATGCTTCAGTAGAAGATGTTGAATTACTTAAGCACGAAGCAAAACTAATGTGGAAACTAGATGAATATCATTCGATACCTAGCATTAAGGATTTTTATGAATTGAATAAAGAAACAGGAGTACTAGTTATGAGTTATATTGAGGGAAGTACTCTAGAAGATTTAATAAAAGAAAAAGGGCCTCTGCACGCAGAAGATGCTTCCTGGATTATGGAGAGATTACTAGGGGCGCTCTATTATGCACATTGCAAAGGAGTTATTCATACAGATGTAAAACCAGAAAATGTTTTTATTGAACCGCAGAATAGAGATATAAAATTGATTGATTGGGGGCTTGCCAGCTTTAAGCCTACAAGCAAGACAAAGCCTATTGGATATAGTCCAAAATATGCAGCTCCTGAACTCATCAATGGAAGCCCTCCTCTGCCCGAGACTGATCTCTACGGAGCAGGAATTGTCTACTTAAGAGCCTTAGGTGGAGATATAGAAAAGAAAAGTTTCCGCAAAGACACTCCTACAGAGATTGTTTCTTTTTGTAACCGACTTTTACTATATGAAGCAAAAGAAAGACCTAATTGGGACAAAGAAAATCTTATTGAAACCTTATCAAGCGTTCGTGAAAATGTCTTTGGAAGAAGACATAGCGGAACACTAGTAAAAGTGAAAGGAGGTGATGTATAAGATGTACTCATGGGGAGGAGATACTGGAGGCTGGAGAGGAAGCAAGAAATATGACTATGGATCTGCAAGAGCCCACTATGACAAAATGGCAGTTGATATGCCTAGCGTAAGAACATATGACAGAAGAAAAACGCCTGACATGGATCTTACCAACGCAAAAGGAAAAAATATTCAGAGCGATAGTGAAGACCCCGTTATTGTAGCAGTTGATGTTACCGGTTCAATGTCTGCGTGGCCAGGAGAAATATTTGATCGATTGCCATTGTTCTACCAAACACTTGCAAAACACAGGCCTGGAATGGAAATAGCGTTTGCAGCCATTGGAGATGCAACAATAGATGGTTATCCATTACAGATTACGGACTTTGCAAAAGAACCTAAAGATCTTGAGAAAAAACTTAAAGCACTCGGATGTGAAGGCGGAGGCGGAGGTCATATCACTGAATCCTACGAATTGTTTGGATACTATATGATGCACCATTGCAAGACACCAAAAGCAAAATCACCCTTTTTGCTGATTTATGGAGATGAAGCATTTTATGATAATGTTGAACCAAAACAAGTTAAACATTATATTGGAGATGACTTAGAATCTAGCGTTAATTCGACAGAATTGTGGAAAGGACTTATGCAAAAATATGAACTCTATCATCTGCACAAACTCTATGGATCAGGTGGAGAAAAATCTACTGACAGCCAAATTATAGATATCTGGAGAAAAGCAATTGGAAGACAAAGAGTGATTGAACTTCCTTTCGAAATTACGATGGAAGATGGAAGCAAGATGCCCGGTTATCAAAGAGCGGTCGACATTGGAATGGGACTCATTGCAAAACGTTGGGGAGAGTATCGAGACTTTGGAAAAAGCCTTGATGCACGCCATGACGATCCAAGTGTAAAGGCGAGTGTGCATCACTCATTACGACATATTGATGCTGACCCAGCACCTGTATCCCGAATTACTGCAAAATCAAAAACTGCAAAATCCAAGGCGACAAAAAGTCTCCTAGATTAAAGGAAATTTATTTTTTACTTTTTTTTATTATTAACAAGACAAAAAGAAAAATGGAAAGAAAAGCAATAGTAACACTGGGGCCGTATGCTCCTTTTATGGAAGATGTAGTAAAACACCCTATCGTATCCGGGATTAGACTCAATACAGTTATGCCACTAAAGGAAACAAAAGAGGATGCTCTTAAGAGACTTGAGAGTATTGTAAAAGAAGAAGGAAAAGAACTATGGATTGATCTTAAATGCAGACAGCTAAGAGTAAAAGAATTTTGCACTCCTCCTTACACAGAAATTACTTTGAGCCATGAAATAGAAGTTTATACTCCAACAAAAGCGTATTTCTCTGACAGGAGTGAGAGTGCAACCATTTTAGAAGTGAATGGAAATAAACTTATTATGCAAGACGGACCTAGGAGAGTTGTTGGACCCGGAGAGTCTGTAACCATTCCTCATCCAACACTACAGATCAAAGGAGATTACCTTACAGATTCTGATAAAACATATATTGAAGCAGCAAACAAAGTAGGGATTCATAAGTATATGCTTTCTTTTATTGAGAAAAAACAAGATAGTAAGGGAGTGAGAAAGTATGATGCAAAAGCAGAGAGTATTGAAAAAATAGAATCTGAAAAAGGATTAAGATATCTTTCAAAGGAATGGGAAGGGAACACAAGACTTATGGCAGCATGCGGAGATCTCTATATGGAACTGAAATGGCCACATGAAATTGCTGAAAAGATCGAGTTTATTTTAAGCAAAGATAAAAATGCTATTGCGGCTTCAAGAATTTTAGATTCGCTTGCTAGTAGACCAGAACCAAGTTGCGAAGATATAGGACACTTAGATAATTTGCTGAGAATGGGATATAAGACTGTGATGTTTGGAGATGAAATTTGTCTTGAAAAAGAAAAAATTCTTTCTGCACTTAATATTTATACTCTTATGGCGAGGAGATATGAAAAATGAGCCCTTTAATTTTGGCAAATAAGTATTATCTTAAAGGAGAAATTTTATGATAGAGACAATTAATCAAATAGATAAAGAAGATAAAGTTGTGTATAGTGGACATTTAACACTAGTTAAAAGATCGCACGAAGGGAGAGATTATGATGTTGTTATATCTAAAAATGCAGCGGTTATGCTCTATATTGATGAGAATGATACCGTTTATTTAACAAAACAATATAGGCCTGCAATGGGAGAAGAAATCTTAGCATTGCCTGCTGAGACTTTAGATAAAAATGGACTGAGCCCACTAGAAACAATGATTGAAGGTTTAGAAGAAGAATGTGGAATAAGAATAAACGAAGATCAGGTAAAATCAGTTGGAAGAGTTATTTCAACTGATGGGCATGATACTGAAAGAGTTTATCTATTTTTAGCGCATGGACCAGGAAAAAAAGTTGGACAAAAATTAGAAGAAAACGAAAAAATACAAGTAGTGACTATGCCATTTGATGAATTATATAAAAGAGTTATTAATAATGAGATAGAAGGATCCAAGACTGCATATTTAGTGATGCGTGAGAAATTAAGAAGACTAGGTGAATTAAAATAAAATAATTAATAATCTAATTTTACCGAAGATATTTATTAAAAAAGAGATAAAACAATTTATTTTATTTAAATTTTACTAAAATCACAAATAAAGCGCAGCACCACAAAGTTTATATAGTGTATTGTATACAATTAGTTAGTGTATTAAGTACACTAAAGGAAAAAACAAAATGACAATAACACCAGAACAAGCAAAAGAAACAAACAAAAGGAACAATAAAGGAAAAATAGAAACTTTAGAGAAAAAGATAGACAAAATATTAGTTGATAATATAAATTCGTGCAATAGAAGAGAAGGAATTATTGTTGGAGTGAGCACTTTAGAATTAGGAGACTTATTTGAATTTATAAAAGAAAGATATGAAGATGCTGGATGGGCACTAAGATATGAAAGCGACCAGAGAGATGGAGATTATTATGTATTTACCCCTAAAAGAAGGGTAATGAATAATTATGCAGGAAGTGGAGAAAATTCGGGAGGTGGAGAAAAATGAAAATCTTCAAGGATTGGAAATTATTTGAAAAGATTTGGCTTTTTGCATTTACTATAGTAAATATTTATTTATTTTTTGCATGGGGAGACACTTTGATCGGATTAACTGCATCCATTACTGGAATGTTAACAGTAGTTTTAACAGCTAAAGGAAAAATTAGCAGCTTTTACTGGGGATTAATAAATATATTTGCTTATTCTTATGTAGCTTATCAAAGTGCATATTATGGAGATGTTATTCTTAATTTGTTTTACTTTCTTCCTATGACTTTCTTTGGAATTTATTATTGGAAAAATAACCTTAATAAAGATAAAGAAAATAAAACTGTAAAGGTTAGATCCTTAAGCTGGATAAATAAATTTTTATTATTTGTCGCATCTTTAATACTAGTATATTTTCTTGGTTTATTTTTAAGAGCTATAAGTGGAACCCTGCCTTTTGTCGATTCAACCACAACCATATTCTCAATAATAGCAACAATATTACTTACAAAGAGATATTCTGATCAATGGTTTTATTGGATACTTGTTGACATATGGTCCATTGTAATGTGGGTTTACATTTTTACACGCGATGGGAACCAAGTAAGCATGCTTGTAATGTGGACTGCATTTTTAGTGAATGCAATCTATGGATATTATAATTGGATAAAAATGGAGAGAGAACAAAATGGTAAATAAAAAAACGACTGGATTTATAGGAGGAAAGTTCTTGCCTTTTCACCAAGGGCACATATATCTAATAGTAGCAGCTTCAAATATGGTTGATGAACTTTATATTGTTTTGACATCCTCAAAGAATAGGGATAAGCAACTTTGCGAGAGGGATGGCATAAAATATATTCCGGATGATGTGCGTTTTTCTTGGATAGGTGAATCAGTAAACAATTTAGAAAATGTTAAATTAATTCAAATTGAAGATGATCAGTTTGATGAAAATTATGACTGGGATAGCGGTGCAGAGGCAATAAAGAAAGCAATAGGGAAGAAGATAGATTTTGTTTTTAGTTCGGAAAAAGAGTATACTGAGCATTTTAAGAAGAATTATCCTAATGCTAAACATATTGTTATTGACTCTGAAAGAAAAACAATAAATATTTCTGGAACTCAATTAAGAAGAAATATTTATGGTAATTGGGATAAATTACCTGATTATGTAAGAAAAGATTTTGTTAAAAGAGTTGTAGTTGTGGGTACAGAAAGTTGCGGAAAAAGTACACTTGCAAAAAAACTTGCTAAATTTTACAATACGCAATATGTTGAAGAAACAGGCAGAAAATATTGTGAAAAATATTCAAATAGACTTACTAAAGAGATGTTTGATTTTATTGCAATGGAACATTTCTTAGAACAAGAGAAAAAAATTGTTAACAGCAATAAATTATTATTTGTTGATAGTGAAGCGGTTGTGACTCAATTCTATTTAAATAAATATTTTTATGGAGAAAAATCTAATTTAATTGAGGAAATCATAAAAATACAAAATTATGATTTAGTAATATTTCTTGAGCCAGATGTAAAATGGGTTAGTGATGGACTACGAAATGAGGGGGAAGAAGAAATAAGGAAAAAAAATAACGAGTTAATGAAAAATATGTTTAAGGACAGAGGAATTAAATTTGTAAGTGTTAGAGGGAACTATGCTCAAAGATTCAACAAATCTCGTGAGCTAATAAATAGCTTATTCTTAAATAATGGAGGAAGAAAATGATTGAAAAAATACTAGTGCTGCTAAAAAAAGGATTAAAATTTGAGGAAGATTTAATCGAAAATATAAAAAAACTTTCTTCCAATAGATCAATTAAAGTTGTAGATTTTGACGATTTTAAAAAAGAAGATTTAGCGGAGATTGATCTGGTTTTAACAATTGGGGGAGATGGAACATTTGTAAAAGCGGCGAACAATGTAGAAAATTGTTTAATTTTAGGAATTAATGCTAATCCAGATAAAAGTGAAGGAGCATTAACTAGTATTAATATTGAA
>ERZ1292640.3618-Hain-H43-02um-R1-3618-length-11999-cov-5_pt1 | contig 11999 bp, 12 predicted proteins | sample MGYA00564404_ERZ1292640 | MGnify/ENA primary metagenome ERZ1292640 (study PRJEB36523, sample SAMEA6512636) | groundwater metagenome | collected 2019-01-08 | study: AquaDiva: Metagenomics assemblies of 32 groundwater samples | reverse complement strand
AAAGCGGCTTCCAAATTTAAAAAATTAATCTACAGATTCTGACTATCTGCCAATTTTAATATGGGACTATAACATCATATTCAGACAGCATACGGGCAATTTCTTCAGTGCTTTTTTGTGTATATGGATTAGCCGGATTATTAGAAAATATCTTAACATCAAGATCTGTTAATGTCTCTAAATTTAGATCATTGTCTTCATTATGTTCTATCTTTTTATCCATAATAAATACATTTATCTCGTCGTCTGCAAGTGTGGCGCCGACTGCCATCCTTAATGCCTCACCCTCCCTGTTTCTTACAAGTATTGCAACCTTTTTTGCCATTTTCTCCTCCTGTTTTTAAATTATTATTCAAATAAAAAATAAGTATGATATATCAGGATAAATCAAAAATATAGCAAAAGTCAAAAAAAAATGAAAAGGCAATTTAAAATTCTGGCAACCTGACTGCCGTCAGGCAGGCAGGCGCTATTTTAATAAATCTCTTGACAATATCTTTTTTTGGGAATAATATTTAGAAAACAATAAATTACCATTTTAATTTGATAAATATAATGACCACAAATTGGAGAGGGGAAGCGTGGGATAGCAACGTAAATTTTTTCCAATAACATATAGTTTTTACTTGATTTTCTCCCTGACAAATTAATATAAAAAACCAATTTTAAAAGGAGGGGGTTATGGGAGTATCAAGGCGGGACTTTCTCAAGATTTCCGGCAGCACGGTTCTAATCACTTCTTTAAGTGTAGAAGCAAAAGCTGAGCAGGTTCAGGCTCAGAGTCTACGAATAAAAAATACAACACAAACCAGTACAATCTGCCCTTTCTGTTCTGTTGGCTGCGGCATTATAGTACATACATCAAATGGCAGGGTTGTTAACACAGAGGGCGACCCTGAACATCCAATAAACGAGGGCACTCTTTGCTCCAAAGGAGCATCATTATATCAGATTGTAAATAATCCAATGAGGCTGACAAAGCCGAGATACCGTGCTCCCGGTGCAGCAGAGTGGAAAGAGGTTGAATGGGACTGGGCGCTGGATGAAATAGCAAAAAGGATTAAACAGACAAGGGACAAGTCATTTAAACTCACCTCAAAGTCAAAGGTAAAAGAAAAAGCTCCGGACGGAAAAGAAATAGAAGTTGAAAAGGAATTTGTTGTTAACAGGACAGACGGCATTGCCCATGTCGGAAGCGCAGCCCTTAACAATGAAGAATGCTACATGCTGCAGAAACTACTCCGTTCATGGGGGCTTGTCTATATTGAGCATCAGGCGCGAATATGACACTCCGCAACTGTAGCGGCTCTGGCAGAGTCGTTTGGTCGCGGTGCAATGACAAACCACTGGATTGATGTCAAAAATGCCGATGTTATCCTCGTAATGGGAGCAAATCCCGCAGAAAACCACCCGATAGCCATGAAATGGGTTATGAAGGCAAAGGAAAACGGTGCAAAACTCATTGTGGTTGACCCTCGCTTTACAAGAACTGCTGCAAAGGCTGACCTATACGCTCCCCTGCGCTCAGGCACTGATATCGCATTCCTTGGCGGCATGATTAAATATATCATTGATAATAAGCTCTATTTCAAAGATTATGTTGTCAATTACACCAATGCAGTATTTCTAGTAAATCCTGAATATAAAGGACCTGGCGAGCTTAATGGTATTTTTTCAGGATATGACGAAAAGGCAAGGAAATACGATAAGAAGACATGGGCTTATCAGATGGATGAAAACGGGATACCCAAAAAAGACCCGACACTGAAAGACCCGAACTGCGTATTCAGACTTCTCAAAAAGCATTACTCGCGATATACACTTGATAAGGTTTCGGATATTACGGGTACTCCAAAAGAAAAACTCGTTGAGGTTTATGAGATCTATGCCTCAACAGGAAAGCCTGACAGGGTTGGGACCGAGCTTTATGCCATGGGCTGGACCCAGCACACAGTAGGCACACAGAACATCAGGACTATGTCTGTAATCCAGCTTCTCCTCGGAAACATGGGAATGGCTGGCGGCGGTATAAATGCCCTGAGAGGCGAGTCTAATGTTCAGGGCTCTACTGACCATGGACTTCTTTTCCACATACTGCCAGGTTATCTGCCATCACCAACCGCTTCTATTGTTGACCTCAAAGCATATATTGAAAAACACACGCCAAAGACAAAAGACCCAAAAAGCGTTAACTGGTGGGGCAACAGGGGCAAATATATCACGAGTTATCTCAAAGCCATATACGGAGATAATGCTGCAAAAGAAAATGACTTTGGCTATGCATGGCTTCCAAAGCTTGATGAGGGCATGAATGGCTCATGGCTTGTGCTTTTTGACCAGATGTTTAAGGGCAAATTTGAAGGATTCTTTGCATGGGGACAGAACCCTGCCTGTTCAGGCGCCAATGCAGGAAAGGTAAGAAAGGCGCTGGCAAATTTGAAATGGATGGTTAATGTGAATCTGTTTGACAATGAAACAGGTTCATTCTGGAAGGGCCCTGATGTAAATTCTAACGATATACAGACAGAAGTATTCCAGCTCCCTGCATGTTCATCTGTTGAAAAAGACGGCAGCATTACTAATTCAAGCCGTCTTGCACAATGGAGAGATAAGACTATTGAACCAATAGGTGAGTCAAAACCTGACTATGAAATAATGAATGAGCTTTACTACAGGGTGAAAAAGCTTTACCAAAAGGGAGGAGGTAAGTTCCCTGCCCCGATATTAAAATTAACATGGGACTACGGAGAGAAAGGACCTGACGGCAAGGTCAAAAAGGTTGATGCACATAGTGTTGCAAAGGAGATTAACGGATATTATCTTGAAGATATATTTGATAAAAAGGTAGAACCCCCAAAACAGATTGGCAAAAAAAGCTCTCTCTGCACAAATTTTGTAACCCTTCAGGCAGACGGAACAACTTCGTGCGGTAACTGGATATTTAGCGGAAGTTACACTCAGAAAGAGGATAAAATCATCAATATGATGGCAAGAAGGGACAAGGATGACCCTACCGGCCTTGGCTTATATTCAAAATGGGCATGGTGCTGGCCTGTCAACAGAAGGATAATCTACAACCGCGCATCTGTTGACTTGCAGGGAAGCCCATGGGATCCTAAACGCGCAGTCATAAAATGGAATCCCGCAAAAGAAGACCCGAATACAAAAAAATTGGGTGTGTGGGAAGGCGATGTTCCTGACGGGCCTGCGCCCCCCATGGCTGATGAAAAGGCAGGCAAATATCCATTCATCATGCGGCCTGATGGCATGGGCGCTATATTCGGGCCCGGTCTTGCAGACGGACCATTCCCTGAGCATTATGAGCCCCTGGAATGCCCGCTTCAGGAAAATTTAATGTCTAAACACAGAGTAAATCCTACGATAAAGCTCTTTTATGCTACTGCAGGCCCGCATGAGAAGGCTGCTGAAAAAGGAGGGCTTCCCGAGGACATATTCTACAGTTGTGATATGCGCTATCCTTATGTTGCCACAACGTACAGGGTTTCTGAACACTGGCAGTCAGGTGTTTTGACGAGGCATCAGCCGTGGCAGCTTGAGATGATGCCGCAGCAATTTGTAGAGATAAGCAAAGAGCTTGCAGCAGAAAAAGGGATTAGGAGCGGTGACAAGATTGCTGTTTCTTCGGGGCGCGGCAAGGTCTGGGCAATAGCGTGGGTTACAGACAGGTTCAAGCCCTTTCATGTGGCGGGCTCTACAGTTCATCAGGTTGGACTTCCATGGTGTTTTGGGTGGCAATATCCTGAGGATGGGAGTGGTGGAGACAGTTCCAACCTCCTCACACCCACCATTGGTGATGCAAATACAATGATACCAGAAACAAAGGCCTTTATGGTCAATCTGGAAAAGGCATAAGGGGGTAATATAATGACAAGAAAATCATTAATAATTTCTCCAGAATTATGTATAGGATGCAGAGGCTGTCAGACAGCATGTAAAGGATGGAACCAGCTTCCTGCTACAAAAACCGTAAATAAGGGAACCGCTGAAAACCCTCCTGACCTTACGCCAAATTTGTACAATAAAATACGGTACGTTGAAATACCTTCAGCGAGTAATCCGGTGCGCTGGCTGTTCGTCAGCCAGAGATGTATGCATTGCGATGATGCAGGCTGCATGAAGATATGTCCTGCACCCGGCGCTTTATTTAAAACAGAAGAAGGCGCTGTTGCATTCAACAAGGATAAATGTATTGGATGTAAATTATGCGTTTCCGGATGCCCATTTAATATCCCGAGATATGATGAAAAAGACAAGATTTCAAAATGCCATCTATGCTCTGACAGGATAGCAGAAGGCCTTGCACCTGCATGTGCAAAGACATGTCCGACAGGCGCAATAGCCTATGGAGACAGGGATACCATGATTGGCAAGGCGCAGAGCGCAGGTTATCAGAAGCTTTACGGAGAGGCAGACCTCGGAGGTCTCGGAATTCTATATGCCTTTAAGGACGCTCCAAGGGTTTACGGAATGGATGAACATCCGGCGATTCCTGAGGCTGTAGTATTCTGGCATAAGACCCTGAAACCGCTTGCTTACTGGGGTCTTGGCGGTGCAGTGGCTGTATCTTTGCTTCACTACATTGCCTTTGGTTCCAAAAAAGATGAAGAGGAGGTAAAGAAAGATGAGTAATAATATGGTAAAAAAAGCAAATGCCTTTGAGATAATGAACCACTGGGCTCTGGCAATAAGCTTTTTCATACTTGTGATAAGCGGCTTCGGCTTTCTTTTCCACCTTGAACAGTTAAATTCTGTATTCGGGAGTTTCAGCCAGATGAGGGATATACATAACTGGGCAGGTGTTGTTTTTGCTGTTTCGCTGTTTTTCACAATATTCAATTATCTGCCCCTGGCTTTAAGCATAAGCGGTGATGATATTACATGGATATTTAAGGGCGGCGGTTATTTTTCCAAAAAAGCAGCAGTACCGCCTCAGGACAGGTTAAATACAGGACAGAAACTTTTCTATATTTTTATTCTTCTTGCAGGCATGGCGATTTCCGCATCCGGGTTTGTCATATGGCTTATGCCAGAAGTAAAAAAGTGGATTTACCTCTCATTTTTAGCGCATAACATAGGTTTTGACCTGATGGTTATTGCTATTCCACTTCATATATATCTGGGAACTCTTGCAAATCCGGGCACATTCAGAATAATGGTATATGGCACTGTTCCCATTGAATGGGCAAAGAAACGGCATGCAAAATGGGTCCAGAAAATGGGGATTTAGTATATTTTGTTTGAACAATGCAGATGTTGTGAAAAAATTTATTTGAGGCTTCGCCTCCATGTAAGGTGTTTTTTTATTATTATATTTGCTCCATTTACATGGAGCATCCATGTTTCGATACCTTATGTACTTAAAAATACAAATGTCAACTCATGCCTTTAAAGTAATTACCACATGCATAATCTAATAAAAAGTTCATCGAGTTAAATAGAATGCCATGCTCTCTGAAAGAGAGCTAATATAAATAAAAATAATTTCATTACATTCGCATTTCATTGGAATGCAAATTTTTGAGCAATGTCTGCATTGTTGCAAGTGCATTTTTGATTTAAATAAAACAACTGCTTACAAATAAAAAAACCATAAATGAAAAAACTATTTTTGCTGGTGTTTCTTGTCTTTGCTCTTTCGGGCTCTTATGCAGACGAAAAGAGATACATCGTTCCTCTTGAAGACTCACCTGCCTATGGTCCTTCAGATGCGCCTGTTACTATCATTGAGTTTCTCGATTTTCAGTGACCGCACTGTGTGGGAGTCGGTCCGACTGTCAAAAAAATACTGAGTACATATAAAGGGAAAATAAGGCTGATTATAAAAAACTACCCTTATAAGTACCGCGATTATTCGCATATTGCAGCAGAGGCATCGCTTGCTGCAGGAGACCAGGGCAAGTACTGGGGAATGCATGATATGTTACTCAAAAAATCCCCTGTACTTGATAGGAATAGCCTCGTAAAATATGCACAGGAAATAGGTCTTGACTTAGATAAATTTAAAGACTCTCTTGATAAGATGAAACACTTAAATGTTATAGAGCGGGATAAAAAACTTGCCGTAGATATGGACCTGTACAATACACCCACTTTTTTTATCAATGGCAGGAAACTGATTGGGAACAGGCCATATGAGTATTTTAAGAAGATTATAGAGGAGGAATTGAGAAATGTTAAATGATAGGAGAATAGGTAATCTCCCCATCTCCCCTTTAGCAAAGGGGGGCAAAGGGGAATTTTTAAAGTTATTCGCAATAACAATATTGGCAGCTCTATTTTTCTCTGCTATGTCACTTTCTGTATACGCGGGACACCTTGAGCCATTTAAATCTGTCCCTGTTCCTGAACACAATCTTCAGACACCAGAAAAGATTGAGCTCGGTAAAAAGCTGTTTTTTGACAGGAGGCTTTCAGGCGATGGTACAATGAGCTGTGCAACCTGTCATAACCCTGAACAGGCATTTACAGACGGACTTGATATAGCGCTCAGCTATCCAACAACAAAAAACTGGCGGAACTCTCCGACGCTTATCAACGTGGCTCTATTTAAAAATCTATTCCACGATGGCCGCGCCAAAACACTTGAAGACCAGGCGCTCTTTCCAATGATGTCAGCATTTGAGATGAACCAGAATCTTGATTTTGTTGAAGAAGAAATAAGGCAGGCGCCGGAATATGTTGAGGCGTTCAAAAAGGTTTTCAATGGCGAGCCTGCAAGGGAGAGAATTGCAATGGCTATTGCAGCATTTGAGAGAACGCTTATTTCTGTTAACCCACCTCTGGATAAATATCTTAAAGGTAATAATAAGGCATTATCTGAAGAGGCAAAAAAAGGACTTGAGATATTTACAGGGAAAGGGAAATGTGCTGACTGTCATTACGGGGTTAATCTATCTGACGACAAATTTTATGCACTTCATGTACCGGAAAATCCTGCATTACAAAATGACCCGAGGGTAATTACAACAATGAGATTTGTGGCAAAGATATATCATTATAGGGATTACAGAAATCTTAATGAAGACCCGGGCAGATACCTTATTACAAAGGACAAAAAAGACTGGAAGGCATTCAGGACGCCGGCGCTGATGGAAATATCAAAAACCGCTCCTTATATGCATAACGGCATCTTTAATACAATTGATGAGGTAATAGATTTTTTTGACAGCGGCGGGGGTAAGGGCAATAAAGCGCTTAAACCACTGGGATTAAATAGTGATGAAAAAAAACATTTGAAAGCATTTCTTGTTGAAGCGCTGACCGGCGAGGATATAGTTATAAAATATCCGGAAGTGCCGTAAGCAATACAATGGGTTTAATCAATAATTAAGCCATTAAAGAGAAATTTCTGGGCTTTTAGTGTTAAAATCTCAGCATTGTGTCTATCCCGATCTACGAGTCATAGACCAAATCGAAGGCATATACGCAATGCGCATACGAACAAGTTAGACAAAATCCCATTTAAGGAATAACTAATAGGAGAACATTGTATGGATGGAACTAAACGTTCCGATATAAAACCAGGATTACGTGTGTCAATCGTATTAAAGAAGGACCAACAGACTGGGAAACTAACAAAGGGAATTGTAAGAGATATTTTAACTAATTCACCTGCACATCCACATGGAATTAAAGTTCGTTTGGAAAGTGGAGAAGTAGGACGTGTAAAAGATATATTTAATTAATCTTTGTATTGTTCCAATAAAACATAATTATGTTCTCCGTTTTTGTATTTGGACAATACTAATAATCAATACTTGTGGTAATCTTTATAATCTTGAGCGGGACTTCGTCTAACAGCGCATCAAGTACTGCGCTCCTCGGGCTTCGCCAACTTGCCTACTGACAAGTTCACTTATGCGCGGAACGTTGTGTAAAATAGATAAAGGAGAATTTTTATGAATACTAACAATCTAAAAGAATTAAAAATAGGAGATTTGACGGCAAAACTTCCTATAATTCAAGGAGGAATGGGAATTGGAATTTCCCTGTCCGGGCTGGCATCCGCAGTAGCTAATAAAGGCGGTATCGGAGTTATTGCTACTGCAGGTATTGGAATGCTTGAACCCGATTTCTCTACGAATTGGTTGGAAGCAAATATTAGAGCGTTAAAAAAGGAGATTAAAAAAGCCAGAGAATTAACCAAAGGAATTCTTGGTGTCAATATCATGGTGGCATTATCAAATTATGCTGATATGGTAAGAACTGCCATTGAGGAGGAGATAGACATCATCTTTTCAGGGGCTGGACTTCCCCTTAATCTTCCACAGTTTTTAAAAGGAAGCACAAAGACGAAGCTGGTTCCTATTATTTCTTCTGGAAGGGCGGCCAGTATAATTTGTAAAAAATGGTCAGAAAAATATAACTACCTGCCTGATGCTATAGTCGTAGAGGGGCCGCGGGCTGGGGGACATCTTGGGTTCAAACAAGAACAGATTAACGACCCTGAATATTCGTTAGAAAAACTTATTCCAGAAGTGATTAAAGCGGTAAAACCATTTGAGGAAAGGTATAAGAAACCTATCCCGGTAATTGCCGCTGGAGGTATATATACAGGAGAAGATATTTATAACTTCTTAAAATTAGGCGCTTCCGGGGTGCAGATGGCAACACGTTTTGTTACCACTTATGAATGTGATGCATCTATAAAGTTTAAGCAAACTTATATTGATTCGAGTAAAGAAGATATCGTGATTATCAAAAGTCCGGTTGGTATGCCGGGAAGAGCAATTAAAAACAAATTTATTGATGATGCCAATAAGGGGGAAAAGAAACCGTTTAAATGTCCCTATCATTGTATTATAACCTGTGATTATAAAAACAGCCCCTATTGCATTGCCCTTGCTTTACTAAATGCCATGAAAGGCAATTTAGATCACGGATTTGCGTTTGCTGGAGAGAATGCTTATAGAGCAAAGGGAATTATTTCTGTTAAAGAATTGATAGAATCTTTGATAAAAGAGTATAAGAATGCATTCAAGTGAACTACTTCACACAACAACTAAATCAATTTGCATTAATTTAATAATATGCTAATATTATCTAAATGCTTGAAGGCTCATGGCAGGTTGCAAAGATAGCAGGAATCCCTGTAAGGGTTCATTTCTCTTGGTTTATAATCTTTGGTCTTATAACATGGGCATTAGCAACACAATATTTTCCTCAAGTTGCTCCTGAACTCCCGCAAATCACTAATTATCTAAGAGGCGCACTTGCTGCTTTTCTGCTTTTTCTTTCTGTCACAATCCATGAGTTGTCTCATTCATTTGTTGCAAAAAAATATAAGATACCAATAACAAGCATCACGCTTTTTATCTTCGGCGGTGTTGCCCAGATGAAAAAAGAACCTTCCAGCCCTAAAGCTGAGATATATATGGCTCTTGCAGGACCATTCTCAAGCTATGTACTTGGTTTAATCTTTTTCATTTTTTATAAATTGCTCGGTGAATATCACGGGTTAAAAGCCATAGCTTATTATCTCCTTCAGATTAACTTTATTCTCGGAACATTTAATCTTATTCCGGGGTTTCCCATGGACGGAGGCCGTGTTTTAAGGGCATTTCTGTGGCAGAAATCAGGAGATTACCTTTCTGCAACAAGGAAGGCTTCAAAGGCAGGAGAGCGTATTGCTTTATTTTTTATAATACTTGGATTTATTTCTCTTTTCACGGGTTATTTAGGCAGTGTTTGGCTTTTACTTATAGGATGGTTTTTGTACACAGCAGCACAGTCAAGTTATCAGCAGGCAACTGCAAAAGGCATTTTAGCAGGAGTTAAAATCAAAAATGTCATGACAAGCGAAGTCATTACGGTAAATTCAGACACTCTCTTATCAGAGCTCGTTGATAATTATTTCTTAAGATACGGCTACAGCGGATTTCCTATTGTAGAAGGAGACAAGGTTATTGGAATTATAAATCTTAAAGGAATAAAGGAAGTGCCTAAGGATAGATGGGCCAGTACATCTGCCAAAGATGTAATGCAGGTACTTGACAGTTCTCTTGTGATATCAGAGGATGACGATGTATCAATAATTCTTGAGAGAATGGTTCATGAAGATAAAGGAAGGTTTCTTGTGATAAATAATGGCAGATTAATTGGATTGATAACGCGTTCAGGCATAGCAAGGTATCTTCAGATTAAAAGCGCATTAAAGGATTAAAGTAAATCCATGTTTGGCTTAATGAAAAAAGAAATAAGACGGCTCAGGGTAATAGTAGGGGCAATGACAAGGTATGGCTTTGGCTCTGTTATTGACCGTCTGCACCTGAGAGGAAAGATTCCCTTGATGGAGCGCATTCTCAGAAGGTGGAAGATTTTGGAGCCTGATATACCTTCCTCTGAACGCCTCCGCAGGATGCTTGAGGAACTCGGCACTACATTCATAAAATTGGGACAAGTCCTTAGCTTGAGGAAAGATATCATTCCGGAAAAGTTTATCAGTGAACTGGAAAAACTTCAGGAAAAAGTCGCGCCTGTCAGTGTGGAGTCTGTGAAAACGCAGATTCAGAAAGAGCTCGGAAAACCAGTAGGGGAATTATTTGATTTTTTTGATGAGAAACCCTTAGCAGCAGCTTCAATCGCCCAGGTGCATCGAGCGAAGTTATTTGACGGCAGGGAAGTAGTTGTAAAGGTTCAGAGACCGGGGATTGAAGAAAAAATACGCATAGACCTTGAAATATTGGGACATATAGCACGACTTTTAGTCAAATATATCTCTGAAAGTAAGTTCTATGACCCTGTTGGCCAGGTGGAAGAGGTTAAAAAAACTATTCTTAAAGAGCTTAATTTTGATACAGAGATGAGGCATATGCAGAGGTTTAGAGAAAATTTTGCAGGTAGTAAAGATATTTTTGTTCCTGCGGTAATAAATGAGCTTTCATGCATGAGAGTGCTTACTATGGAGATGAGTTATGGCAGAAAAATTGTAGAACTGCGCGATGAAGACCCTTTGTTTAAACGAGAAATCGCCAGAAAATTCATTGATTCGTACTTGAAACAGGTTTTTCAAGATGGATTTTTCCATGCTGACCCGCATCCCGGAAATATTCTCATCCTTGAGGATGGAAGGCTGTGTTTTCATGACTTTGGCATGATGGGATATATGAGCCAGGAGCTGCGGGAAAACTTAGCAGACTGGCTTATTGCTGTTCTTGACAAAGACACTGATGCTGTTGCAGATGTATTTCTCAGAATAGGGATTGCCGGAGAAGAATTCAATCGTCGGGCATTTAAAAAAGATATGGGGAATTTTATTGAGGAATATTATAATTTGCCAATAAAAGAGTTCTCCCTTGCTCCTATCATGGAGAGGTCTATAAGCATAGGCAGGGCACACAACATTACTGTTCCGTCAGACCTTTTATTGCTCGGAAAAGTATTTATTACTATAGAGGCTATAGTCAGGGAATTAGACCCGGAATTTAATTTTGTGGAAAGTATGCAGCCATATGCAAAGACTATAGTAAGGAACAGATTATCTCCATCAAGAATAGCAAAAGACGGGCTGAAGTTTTTCCTTGATTTACAAAGGGTTCTTAATGAAGCTCCAAAGGCATTAGAAATCCTGACGCAGAATATAAGAGAAGGCAAAGGAGAGTTAACGCTTAAACATGAGAAACTTGAAGATATGGAGAAACATATAGACAAAGCCAGTAACCGTCTGGCTTTTGCTATTGTGGTAGCAGCTATTATTATAGGGTCTTCTTTTATTGCCCAGTATAATGTGGGACCAGGTATATGGGGGTTTTCAGCATTAGGGATAATCGGATACACGCTTGCAGCGCTTCTTGGTTTGCGGCTGATATGGGCAATAATAAAATCCGGCAGGATGTGACATAAAAAGTTCAATCAACCTTCTGAAGTTATCAAATAATAACGGAAAATTAAAATGTTAAAAAAAATGACGGTAAAGTCAGAAAAGTTTCATTTGACTTAGTTGAAGATTTTTGAGATAGTCATTGTTAAGACTTTCACCA
>ERZ1292640.3616-Hain-H43-02um-R1-3616-length-12000-cov-4_pt1 | contig 12000 bp, 14 predicted proteins | sample MGYA00564404_ERZ1292640 | MGnify/ENA primary metagenome ERZ1292640 (study PRJEB36523, sample SAMEA6512636) | groundwater metagenome | collected 2019-01-08 | study: AquaDiva: Metagenomics assemblies of 32 groundwater samples | reverse complement strand
CAACCTGCGAGGCGGAAGGGAAGCCGACTTCTATTTCTTTGAATCCGATATCCACGAGCAATTTGAACATCTTGAACTTCTGGTCGAGGTTCATGGGCGTGACAAGCGCCTGATTTCCGTCGCGCAAGTCTACTGAACACCATCGCGGTGCCTTAGTTATGGTCTTGTTCGGCCACGTCCTATCCTTCAGTTCCACAGGAGGGAATGGGCGGTATTTTTTTGCTGAATCACGCATACTCGTTTGGTCTCACTAATATAGCAGAACTGGTCTTTCTTGCGAGAGGCGTGGCCGCATCTTGATTATTTCCGCTAAGCCATTCCCATGCACGATGTCCACATACAAACATTTTGCAAAATGTTAGAATGAAAATGGTTCAGGATTGAATGCGGGAATAGGGCAAGAGATAAATCGCGTATCCAAATCCCCCGCCACATCTTTCACAGGCCAATAATTTCAGGTGTCCGATTTTTTCGGACACCTCGGAATATCCTTCACTTGCAAGCTTTTTCTTTAAATCGCTCCAATATTTTCTTGGTTTCTCCGTGTCCTTATTGGCGATGTTCAAATGCGCGGATGTCATTGGCAAAACTCAAGGTGTAGCCGATATCGTCTAAACCTTCCACGAGGCACTTCTTGACGAACGGATTGATGGCGAAGATATGCGCTTGGCCTTTCCACGCGCATGTTTGCTTTTCCAAATTGATGCTCGCTTTCTCTTTCGGATTTCTCTCAACATCGGCGTGCATCATGTCTATTATTTTTTTCGGAAGTTCCACGAGCAGCAATCCGTTTTTCGCCGAATTATTCCTGAAGATGTCGGCGAATGAAATAGCGATAATGGCATTAAATCCCGCGCCGATAATTGCCCACGGCGCATGCTCGCGCGAAGAGCCGCAGCCGAAATTCTCGTGCGCGAGCAGAATTTTCGCGCCCTTGTATTTCTTTTGGTTCAAAACGAAATCCGGCTTCGGCGTCTTTCCGTCTTCCTCGTAGCGCAGGTCCATAAACAAGCGCTTGCCGAACCCCTTTTTGTCGGTCGCAGTCAAGAATCGCGCCGGAATTATCTGGTCGGTGTCCACATTGTCCCGCATTAAGGGCGCGAGCGCGGAGGTGAGGTCTTTGAATTGGGATGATTTCATAATGGCAGGTTGTAGGTTTTAGTTTTACGCGTAGTTGCGAGAGTCGCCGACAGCGCCTAGAATTGCGGCGACGGCCGCCATCGCAGGCGACATAAGAAGCGTGCGAGCGCCTCTGCCTTGCCGACCGATGAAGTTGCGGTTGGAAGTGGATGCGCAGTATTTTCCCGATGGCACTAAGTCGCCGTTCATTCCGATGCACATACTGCATCCCGGCTCGCGCCACTCGCATCCAGCATCCAAGAATATTTTGTGCAGTCCTTCTTCTTCCGCTTTGTGCTTTACCTCGTATGAGCCGGGGACGACAAAAGCCGTAACGCCGGACGCAATCTTTTTGCCTTTAATTATACTTGCCTCTATGCGCAAGTCTTCAATGCGGGAATTCGTACAGCTTCCCAAAAATACGTAATCGATTTTCTGCCCGCGCATCATCTGACCTCCTTTGAGTCCCATATATTCCAGTGCCTTCTTGATGTCCTCGCTTCCGCCATCGGGAATGTTCTTGGTGATGCCGACAGACATGCCTGGGTTCGTACCCCATGTCACCATCGGCTCGATAGTATCGGCGTCGATGATTATCTCTTTGTCGAACTTTGCGCCTTCGTCGGTATTCCATGAGAGCCACTTTGCAATCGTTTTCTTTTTTTCGTTATCATTTTTGAATTTCACACGCTTTTCCAAGTAATCAATTGTGGTCTGGTCGGGCGCAATGATTCCGGCGCGCGCGCCTGCCTCAATGCTCATATTGCAGATAGTCATCCGCGCCTCCATGGAGAGCGCGCGGATGGCACTGCCGCGATATTCAAACGTGTACCCGATTCCCCCGGCAATTCCCAGCTCGTGGATGATGCGCAGAATAATGTCTTTGGAATAAACGCCGGGCTTCAACTCCCCATTTATGGTGACTGCCATCGTTTTTGTTTTGTTCTGAAGCAGGCACTGCGTAGCGAGGACGTGTTCCACTTCAGACGTGCCGATGCCGAAAGCGAGCGCGCCGAACGCCCCGTGAGTTGATGTGTGGCTGTCGCCGCAGACGATGGTTTTGCCCGGCTGGGTGAGGCCAAGCTCCGGCCCGATGACATGCACGATGCCCTGGTGTTTGCTGTCCAAATCGTAGAGCGTGATGCCGTACTTCTTGCAGTTTTCCGCGAGCATCTCCACCTGCTTTTGCGCCATGACATCGGGCCACGGGAGTTTCTTGCGGTTCGCGGACGGCACAGAGTGGTCCATGGTCGCGATGGTGAGGTCAGTCCGGCGAACGGGCAATTTGCGGTTGGCGAGACCGGTGAACGCCTGCGGGGTGGTGACCTCGTGGATTAAGTGCAGGTCTATATACAATATAGTAGGCTCGCCCTTGACTTCGCGCACCACGTGCGCGTCCCAGAGTTTTTCATACAATGTCTTTCTCATAATCGCTTTCAGTATAACTAATATAACAGACCTGACCTTTGTTGCGATAGGTACTACTAGGTACCGATTTCGAACACTAAAAAACACAAAAACCCCGCGGATGCGGAGTTGTTGTGGGCGGCAGGCACGGCAAGCCTGGGTGTTACCAGGTGGGTACTCTCAGCATTCAGACCGGAGTCTAAAGCGATTCGAGTTCCCTAAGTTTTACCAGCAGGTGTTATACCTGTCGCTAGATTAAGTATAGACCCGGCCTGCAAGGACGCAAGTGGGGACAATGTGCAAAACTTTGTATTCGTATTTCTACCAACTTCAGCGAGAGGCGCCATCGCCGCAGAGCACTGCGGCATGATGAGAAATATAATCGCTTCGCTTCTTATTTCTCTATCACCTACGGCAAAATTCCCTCCAGCTCTTTTCCGTAAATGATATCTTCGTGCGTCACTTTATAGTCAATGAGTTCAGCCTTCTTGAACCAATGGGGGATTTCCATATCGGCTTCTTTGATTGAGCCGGATGCGTGTATCAAATTGCGCACGGCTCTGTCGTCTTGGTCGGACATGATGTAGGAGTCCAACACGAAGTCTCCGCGGATTGTTCCCACTTCCGCCGAGCGCGGCTCCGTCCCGCCCGTCACCTTGCGGACAAGTTCTACCGCGTGCGCGCCTTCCCATACCATGATTATCACAGGCCCCGCGGTCATGTACTTCTTGAGGTTCTTGAGAATGACAGCTGTAATCGCAAGCGGGTCTTCCGATGGCGGCGCCAATCCTTTGTCTCGATAGCTCTTGATAGTTTTCTCGCCGGTCACGCGCCGCCAATTCGGGTCAAGCGTGTAGTGGCCTTCAATCTGCTCGGTGGTAGGAACAACCATCTTTAGGCCGACCAATTTGAGGCCGAGCCGCTCGTAGCGCAACATTATTTCACCTATAAGAGCCCGCTGAATGCCGTCGGGCTTGATGATAACGAGAGTGCGTTCTTTGCTGTGCTTATTCATATATATAGTATCGTGTATACAGTATCTTGTATCTGGTATGAATGCTATTATATTACAAAATCACGAAATTCCTATCGCGCATCGTTCATTTTACGGGCCAAGTGACTCTAAGTTGTTTACAGATTCCACGGGCAGTGGTTATCAACAAAGTCGCGTGGCGAGGAATCGATGTCTGTGCGCCTGTAAAGAGATTCCGATATATGGAATGCTTCGCGCCTTCGCGCAAAAGAATACATCCGTTTCGAAGAAGATGCGCAATGAGCTTGGTGCGCCTCATGCGACCGGATGCACAGCTAACGAGATAGTTGAACGCTCTATGTTTCCGACGGCGTCTTTGAGAGACATAATGCGATTTGTTTCAAGCATAAGCTCAAGCGCATCTTTCAAGTTCTCCTCGGCCTCCGCCCTTGTTTTACCTTCGGATATAACGTTTGGCATTTCTTCAACCCATGTCGTATATCCGCCGCGAACTTTCTGGAAAATCGCAGTAAATGTATTTAGTCTTTGTCTTTTTGCTCTCATATGAACAATTGTATGTACCCCAACTGTCTATGTCAATCGCGCGTTTGAGGCCATTTGCCTACTGCCACTTGCCCGTGCTACACTCCCGCGACAGTATGACCGCAGGAACACAAGATATTAAAACGCTGTTCGAGGCAGGCGCTCATTTCGGCTACTCGCGCACGCGGCGCCATCCGACGGCTTCGCCTTTTATTTTCGGCACGAAAGACCGCAATGATATTTTCGACCTTGAAGAAACGCAGAGGCGTCTCGAGGCGGCTTGCGCGTTCGCTAGTTCTATAATCGGGAGCGGTCCCGCGGCCGCGGCTCCCGCCTCCGAGCGCAAGTCTCAATCAGCAGGCGCAACCGCGGCTGGACGAGTAAAACAGCTTCTCTTTGTCGGCGGCAAGAATGAAGCAGTAGACATAATCAGAGAAGCCGCCGCGCGCATCGGCGCGCCATATGTCGCCGGCCGTTGGATTGGAGGTTCTCTAACGAATTTTAAGAATATACGCAAACGCATAGACCGATTGGAGAAATTAATGAGCGAGCGCGACAGCGGGGAACTTGAAAAGTACACGAAAAAAGAGCGTCTTCTCATTGACCGAGAGATAACGGAGCTTCTCGCGCGCTTCGGAGGATTGGTGAAAATGCTGGAACTGCCGGCGGCGCTTTTCATTGTGGATACGCGTCGCGAAGAAACAGCGGTGCGCGAGGCGAATCAGCTCGGCATTCCCGTTATCGGCCTTTCAAGCTCGGACTGCGACTTTTCTCAAGTGCAATATCCGGTACCAGCGAACGACACATCTGTGCGCAGCATTCGCCTTGTTGCAGAAGCGATTGCCGAGGCATACGAGAAGGGGAAAACAGTGGCTAGTTGATTAGTCCGTTAGTTCATAGGTTTATTAGTTTTTAACTAATCAACTTTTCAACTTTCTAACCAAAAAACTAATCTATGGAAATTACGACAGAACTTATAAAGTCTCTCCGAGATGAAACCGGCGTTTCTGTAATGCAGTGCAAGAAGGCTCTTCAAGAAGCCGACGGGGATGTAGAAAAGGCAAAAATAATTCTTCGCAAACAGAGTTCTTCAATAGCGTCGAAGAAATCCGACCGCGCGCTCGGCGCCGGAATTGCGGCCGCATACACTCACGCCGGCGGAAGCGTTGTGGCGGCGGTCGTGCTTGCCTGCGAAACCGATTTTGTCGCGAAGAATGACGATTTTAAAAAGCTCGCGTACGACATCGCGATGCATATCGCGGCAATGAATCCGCAATTCAGAGCGCGCGCGGACGTGAAAGAGTCCGACAAGCGAGCGGCCATCGAAGTTTTCGAAAAAGAGGCGGCGAGTGTTCCGGAGTCCGCGCGCGTACGAGCAGTTGAGGGAAAGATTGAAAGCTATCTCAAAGAACGCGTGCTTTTGGAACAGCAGTACATAAAAGACCCGACAATAACGATTCACGGCCTCATAAATTCAGCCATTCAGAAATTCGGCGAGAAGGTAGAAGTCGTCAGGTTTGAGAGACTTTCAGTAAAATAACATATTTAGAGACCGGTATGATATTTCCAGCCACAGTCTTTTTCCTCTCGTTGTTTGGCATTGCCGGTTTGTTTGCCGCGAAGCATTTTGAGGAACGGGGTAAGAAAATGCTCTCACCGGAACTTCGCAGAAAGGCCGACGAGAGGGCGATTCAACTCAAGGCGTTGCTTTTAGTGAAGCGCGCGGAGGTATCCCGACTCCCGAGCACATTCTTGCACCTTACGCATCGCGGGGTACATTTTGCCGCTCTTGAGGCTGCGCGCTTCGCGCGTTTTATAGAAGCACAAGCGCACCGCCTGGCGGATTTCGTCTCCCATAAACACCACTTCAAGAAAACAGAGACGCGCTCGGAGTTCTTGAAACAGGTGAGCGAGCACCCCATTAGAGACTCTCGCTCTAACGGGGCAGGCAAGTATGGCAGTTCGAGCGCGAACAGTAGTCAGAACGACAACGAAAGATTATAGTGGTTGGGATCCAGTAGGACAGTGCTGCCGCCTTAGCTCAGTTGGTAGAGCGCCACTTTTGTAAAGTGGATGTCCCCGGTCCGAATCCGGGAGGCGGCTCCAATTAGTAAGTTGGTCTTGTGTTAGAAGCGAGGCGGGCACAGAACTTTAGGATTTAGGAGATGATATAATTTGGGTATGAAAATTCGACCGGAGAGCTTTGACATCCTCGGACTGATTACTTTTCCCAGCATTGCGATATTGTCGGCTTATGCTCTTGTCACTGGCAATCCGTTGCCGCGGTGGGCCCTTTTCCTCCTACTGTTTATCGGTATTGCAGGATTGATAATTGATGGCACCATCGTATATAAGACGTTTCTCAAAAAGCCATAGGATTGTTGATCATGTACATAAAAGTGCGGGTGAAAACGGGGCAGAAGAAAGAATCCGTGGAGCAAGTCACTCCGACCAGCTTGAAAATATCCGTGAAAGAAAAACCGGAAAGAAATTCCGCGAACGCGAGGGTTATAAAAATAATCGCGGAGAGGCTTGGCGTTCCCGCGAAAAAGTTGAAAATTGTAAGCGGCCACCACGCCCCGTCCAAGCTATTGTCGATAACGGAGTAGCGCCAGCAGACTCTAAAGTTTTAAACGCTCCGCCATTTCATCCATCTCATTCGTTTCGTTCATTTCAAACATTCCTATTTTCTGCTATGGCAGGAAATAGGAATGTGTCACCCAACTTGAATACACTGTAAATTGGATAGTAACTTGAACACTAAAAAGCTCATTTCAATCCGAAGTGCCGTTTAATCCACGCGTCGTTTTCCATCGAATCAACAACGGCATACAGCACATCCTTGCCGATGTGCAAATCAGACTTGATGAGGGTAATTAGTTCCTCGCAATCGTAAGGATATATCCAAACGCTGTCCTGCAATCGTAAAAAACCGCACTCTCGCAGAACGGACCGCACCGCCTCTCGAATGTGTTTGCGCGCTTGAGGTATATCAAACATGACCAGTCGGTACCGCTTGTCCCATCGTTTGCCCTGCATGGCAACGATGCGCGCTTTTTCCTTTTCAAGCGCGAGAGTGTTCCTTCCCGCATCGGTAATCTCAATATATTTCTTCCCATTTTTTATGACGAATCGCGCATGCCCCTTTATTGCGAGACGCGAAGCGGCGGTGCGGGCATGAAAAGCAAGCTTGTAACGCTTTTTTCCCATGATGCGCGGAATCGCTTGAAATATGTTCGGCGCAATCATTGTGACAGCGAGAATGCCTGCAATTCCGACAATGGAAAGAACCGCCATCTGGATGTTTTCTTTCCTCCGCCTTTTTCTCGCGCCCTCCTCGATGTTTCCCATATTCCTATTATATGCCATGGCAGAAGATAGGAATATTTTTGCGGCGGGGCTGTGGAAAACTATTGCGAAAAATTGCGGAAAATGCGGAAAACGGGCTTGGAAGACGCGGTTGGGGAAAAGAAAAATACTGGCCGGCGGTCGGTGATACAATCGGACTTATGGGAATCTTTGGCAACAATCCAGAGAATCAAGGGGAACCCTCAATTTCGGCAGTACATCGGTCAATTTATCGAAAATGGTGGTTTTGGGTTCTTGCTGTGCCGTTCTGGCTTTCTGTCGCCCTGCTCGTTTATCGCGTGCCTTTTGTGCTGGAGAAAGAAAAAACGCAGGAAGTCGTCGCGCAAATTCACGCGCAGAAACTTACGCTCGCCGACGTGAACGGCGAGAATCTTCCGCCGCCGCCCGACCCGGCAAAAGTTGATGCGACCATTGAAGGGGTGGACGCAAACGGCAACGGCATACGCGATGATGTTGAATTAGCGATTTTTAAGAAGTACCCCAACTCGGCAAAAATCCGCGCCGCGGAGTTGCAGTTAGCAATAGTGTTTCAGAAGTACCTAACCAAAGTTTCTAATGCGGATACATTAATGGCTATTGAACAAGAGGAAGAGCGCGCATCTTTATGTCTTGCGGATCAAACTTCCAGAGATGAACTGAAGGCATACTATAGAAACCTAAAAGGTACGAAGAGCCGAATTAGGTATATGGTTATAAATACAGAAGAACGTGAAAAGAGAGCACTTCAAAATTCGATGATAATCAAATCTCTTCCAAGCCTGGAAGGGCCATATTGCGATGTTAATCCAGACTCATTGCACAAGTAAGGTCTGTATTGCAATTTTAGCAACGGTTATTTTAACACCTTTTTTCACTTATGCGGCGACATGTCTAGATCATGGATACACAATCATATATGTTAATGGGGTATTTACTGATCGAGATTCAGCAACAGATCAGAAAATAGACTTGAGAAGCTTCATCCCATTAAAATACAGAGGAGAATCCGTTGGTATTGAGTTGGGCTTCAACGAATCTCATCTTGCTGGTGGCGGGGACATAATCCAATCCGCGGCTCAAGCTTTTGGCACCACGGTCTCGGATTTTGACCGGGATACAATACTGATGCGGATTTATCCGCAAGTGGACACGCAGAAGATTCTTCTTGTGGGACATTCGCAAGGAACTTTCTACACCAATTCTATGTATGATTACCTAGTAACGCATGGAGTGCCGATGAGTTCAATTTCTGTATATAACATAGCAACCCCTGCTGACCGTGTAAGGGGAGGCGGGAAGTATCTTACTTCCACAAATGATAGAGTAATTAATAAAATACGCATATTGATTGCCAAGGCAGGTACTCCAGCGCCGCTTTCCGCTAACATCACTATTCCACTTCCCGAAAATGAGTTGAACGACAAAGCGGGCGGACACCATTTCGGGAGTAGCTATCTCGCCATGGAGCCGGACAGGATTGTTGGCGACATTTCGCAGGCACTCGGAAACTTAAAAACTGGCGTCTCGACTGCCACCGAAGGATGTTTTACTCCGCCGCCAAAGACTCTTGCATATAAAACGCAGGCGGTTGCATTTGCTGTTGCCGACCCCGTCGTGCAAGCGATAAAAACCAGCGATATTGCTTTCGTAAATGCGGTTGATGGCGCGGCTTCCGCGACTGGCCGAGCCCTCGGTATCGGAATCATTATTACCGGAAAGGCGATTGTCTACGCCGCCGATGTTACTGCAAAAGCAATTATAACGGCCGCGCAAAAAGCGGCGGAGGCCGCAAAATACGCGGCCGCGCAAATACGAAATGTGTTTGCATCTGTGAATTCAGCGGCCGGTAAAGTAAGCGCCGCAAGCCAAGTTGCCGCGATTTCGCCCACGTTGTTAAACCTGTCTTCGCCTCCGGCAACGACTCCCGCTAAAACAACATCTACCATTGTTTCCACTGCGCCTCCGCCGACAAAAACAGTCGCAACTGCGCCTCATCCGCCTGCGCCACCGCCAATTCCGCCGCCGCCTGCGCCTCCGCCTATTAAGCCGCAAATATCCGCTCCGCCAGTATTTGGGCCGGCGCTTGTCAGTGTTTCTCCCGGCTTCGGCGGAGGAGGCGCGGCTCCAAGTCCGGTTGTCGCGGCACCTGTTTCCGTCATTTCCGTTCCTCTCACCGTTCAAGCGCCCCTCGAAGGGGCGCTTTTCGCAACATCGTCCGTCACATTTTCCGGCACGACGAATCCCGGCTATTCGGTTGTTGCCTCGTATGCGAGCGTGGCCGCCGCAACGGCTGCCAATGCGGGCGGCAATTGGTCCATTACACTCACTTTGCCGGAAGGCGCAACTTCAATCGGCGTAGTTGCGACCGACAGCGCGGGAAACACATCCGATGCTGTAACGCGCACTGTTGTTGTGAATACCACGCCGCCCGGCGCGCCCTCCGCATCTATTTCGGAATGCGCCGCTTCGCTGTCAACGCAATTCTGTCTCATCCCAACCACGAGCGCGACACTCGCGTGGCCGCCTGTCGCGGGTACAGCTTATTATGCGTATGCATTGAATAGCGGAATCATGGCGACGACTACCGCAACCAGCGTGGCGCTCTCTTTGACTGCGAACGCATCAAGCACGCTCTCTGTCGCCGCGTACGACGCGGCGGGAAATGCCGCTACATCTACTCTCAATATCTATGTAATGACGCAGCCTCTCATAATCAATGAAATTGCGTGGTCGGGTACGCAAGCAGAAGCGAATGACGAATGGATTGAATTAAAAAACAATTCGCTGTACGCACTTACTCTTTCGCGCTCGGCTCTTGTTTCTGCGGATGGTTCTCCATCATACATCCAGCTCTCCGGCGCGATTGCTCCGGGCGGATATTATCTTATTGAGCGACGTGAAGAAGCGACAAGCGTTGCGGGAGATTTAATCCTTGCCTTTGATGAACTTTCAGACGATGGCGAGGAGCTTAAACTACAATGGGGAAGCGGAAACGCGACGACCACAGTTGACGGCACGCCCGCAGTTTCCCTGTGCGAGGGCTGGTGCTCCGGAGTCTCTGGCACTATTTTCGCTCCTGATTTAATTAATCCGATGACCATGGAGCGCGATTCGAATCCTGGTGATTCGACCGCGGACAATTGGCATAGAGGCATAAGTACGGCGGCTTCCGCTGAAACAGACGCATCAGGCAATACGATTTCAGGCACTCCTCGCGCGGAAAATAGCATGGGCGGAGATTTGCCGACCCCGCCAGTGCCTCTTGAGATAACGGCGTGAAATATGCCTGCGTGCGCGTGCCTGAGTTTTCCACCACCTTGATTGACCCCGTTAGAAGTAGTCCGCCCCAAAGGCCCTTCGGGCGCGCCAGCGCGGGCGCGACTTCTAACGGGGTTGACAGATACCCCCTAGGGGGTATTATAGTAACATTATTAGCAAATTAGCATCACATCCGCTACTAACTACTTATATTTATGTATTACTACGGAAATTATGACGGCGGATTTTTCCCGTTCCACTTTTTGGGTTTTATGGGAATGTTCGCTTTCTGGGTGCTTGTCATAGCGGGAATTGTTTGGCTCGTGCGAAACTCCTCTTCTGTAACTGGTAATGGCTCGTCCACTTCCGCGCATGAGCCGCCATTGGATATTCTAAAGACACGTTACGCGAAGGGCGAGATTACGAAGGATCAGTTTGAAAGCATGAAAAAGGACATCCGCGAATAGCCGAAACTTTATGGCAGAACAAAAAAGAATCACGCAGAGGTTGCGCATCATTGAAGGGCAGGTGCGGGGGTTGAGAGAAATGATAGAGCAGGGCAAGTACTGCATTGATTTCATTGCGCAAAGCTCCGCCGTGAAGCAAGGGCTTTCAAATGTCGAGAATATGATATTGGAAAAGCATCTCTCGACCTGCGTCGTGAAGCAGATACAAAGCGGAAGCGCGAAGAAAGCAGTCGGAGAGATTCTTACCGTCTACAAACTAAAAAGAAAGTAGTTCGACAAGCTCACTATAGGCTAATTCGCGCGAATTAGCCTATAGTAGTTTGATAAAGCACTGACAAAAACATCGCAACCAACTATATGACCGATAAAAGTTTCCAAATCCGCGGGATGCATTGCGCCAGTTGCGCGGCGATTATTGAGAAGACGCTCAAGAAAGTTGATGGGGTGCATTCCGTTGAAGTTAATTATGGAACCGAGGCGGCGAAGATTTCATACGACGAGGCGAAAACAAATCCGGAGCATCTTTCGGAAAAAATAAAACCGCTTGGATATTCTTTCATTCCGTCTACAGGCGAATCAGCAGATTTCGTGGCTTGGCCTGCCGATGTACCCATCGGCCAACCGACTGCCGCTTTAGCCCCGCCCAGCGCAAAAGATATGGGAATGTCAGAGGACGAACACACGGCGCATCTCGGCCTTAACCAATCGAAAGCGGAAAAGCTTGCCGAGCTTGCGGATATGAAATGGAAAGTCATTTCCGCCATACCGCTTACCGTGTTCAGCGCCTTCGTTTTAGGATGGCAAACCTTTGCTCAATTCAATATCGCTCCGGCAGTTCCGTATTTCTGGAACGAATTTTTCCATCATCTGATTCCTCTAATGGCG
>ERZ1292640.3615-Hain-H43-02um-R1-3615-length-12000-cov-5_pt1 | contig 12000 bp, 19 predicted proteins | sample MGYA00564404_ERZ1292640 | MGnify/ENA primary metagenome ERZ1292640 (study PRJEB36523, sample SAMEA6512636) | groundwater metagenome | collected 2019-01-08 | study: AquaDiva: Metagenomics assemblies of 32 groundwater samples | reverse complement strand
GCTCCGACACTAAACTCGGCAACCGACTGTCTCATTCTCATTGACAGGTTCCGCCGGGCCGTATTTACGGGAAGCGATGGGGCCAAGCGCAGTCACGTCCCTGAACTTCAATGGCTTTCAGCGCACGACGCTGAGCCGGCCCCGCTCCTACGCCGTAATGGCACACCATAGGCGACTCTTTCTCGCAAGTATAGCCCTCGCTCGAAGATCGGCCAAATAAGTCCCAGCCACTCGGCCTTTGCATGTGCCGCGAGCCCGCCCGAAGCCTCGTCAAGGGGCTCCACGGCCTGGAGAGCGCCGAGGCGATCTGGCGGAAGCTCTCGCCGCCGGCCCCCAGTGACCCCGCGCAGGTCGAGCCCGTCGCTCCTGCGCGGACAAGTCCTGACCCCGAAGCCACGTGCGGGCCAGCCTCCGTGATCGTTACCCCGCCACGGGGACGGCGCGGGTCCGTGCGGACGCTCGCGGTGGAAGAACTCGACGGGATCACCGGACAGTTGGGGTTCGCGTGGCTGGCGGAGGAAACGGCCGCCCCGTAACACGCCCATCGACCGGGCTCACTCTCACGGAGGCCATGATGTCCACACTCGTTGCGCGCTGGATCAGGCTCATGCCCCCGACGCTCACCCCGGCCGCGGTCGACGCGGATCTTCGGCGCCACGGGCTGGACCCTCAGGAGGTCCGAGGGCTGATCAACACGCTGAACCAGGATCTCGGGGTGGCGTTCGCCGCCGGAGTCCTCGCGGGGATCCGCCTGGGACTCACCTGCGGGCGCCAGAGGCTCCGCGGATCGAGACGAACAGACCACGGGAGCTGCCGCGTCATTCCATTTCCGGGGACTATGGATCTGCGCGCCTCGGCTATAGCCGCTGATCGTTCCTGAGGAGTCCACCCGTTCCCAGGTCAGGCCTGCGACGCATCGCGGTGTTCGACGTGGGAGGCACGATCACTTTCAGGGGGGAGATTCGGCGAGTCCTGACACGTTGACCAACCCACCAGCCTCGTCCTCTGTCAGGAGCCGGAGCCGTCCCTGAGGCTCCCGCACCAGGGTGAGCGGCGACGGCCGGCGGAGTAGCGGGCGGACCTGACCCTCAGCTCCGCGGGGTGCAATAAATTGGCGAGGACTCCACCGGTCGGCGTTTTCTAAGCTTGTGACCAGATCAATGGAGGTGGATAATATGGCAACAGACCAGAGGTCGGGGAAGATGGCTCACACGTACAAGCTTGATGTTAAACCCTATGCGGACATGGTGAAGCGGGCCGGACAGGCAGCCACTCGCGCCCTCAAGCGGTATGGCGAGCCCACGCTTTCGCTGGCGGAGCTGCGCACCCAGCTTGAGAAGGAACTCAAGGGCGTGTCCCTGAGCGAGCTGATCCTGAAAGAACGGGAAGCAGGATGGTAAATGCCCGTCTTTTATATCCCCAGGCTGAGGGATACTGGGAATCCGCTCCTTCACCTCCGCGGCGGCCATGTACGTGAAGGTAAAGGCGACGATGTTGCGCCGTGCGAGGCCTCCCTTGCGGGCGACAGGAGGGGACCACCGGCGTCCGACCACTTCGCCCTTCCCATCCCATAGTGCACGGGGCACGTTCGAAATCTCATCTTGTCACGATCCCAGAAACAGAAGTATCCTAGATCGGTCTGATCCAGGAAAGAAGCCACGCGCCAAAGCCGATCCCGCACCGCGTGGACCTTGTTATTCTCAGTCCGCACCACCCCAGGCGCGCGAGCCGACCCTGCCAGCAGCTGGCACTAGCCACTTCGCGCCAGGCCGGCCCGGATCCGCTCGGCCATCTCCTTCTGATCAACGTGCCGGCCGCGGCCGCGCTCGCAGACCAGGCCTTCCTTTTCACTCCACTTGGGAATCAGATGCACGTGAGCGTGGAAGACGGTCTGGCCCGCGATGGCTCCGTTGTTCTGGAGTACGTTGTAGGTTTCCACCCCCAGGGCTCGTGCCACCTTCTTGAGCAGCACCAGGATCTCGGCCAATGCGGCATCGTCGGCTTCATGCAGGCTCGGAGCGTGGTGCTTGGGAAAGAACACACAGTGGCCCCGCGACAGCGCCTCCATTTGGTTCATGAAGCCCATCACATGGTCGGTCTCCACGATGCGCTCGACAGCGAGTTCGCCGCGCACGATCTGGCAGAGAAGGCAGTCCCCGCGGCTTTGGGTGCTCATAGCGATGGTGTTTTCGGGCCGCCGCCCTCGCCACCAACTGGTGACCGAAGTGTGCGACCAGCCCGTGTCTCCCGAGCGAAGTCCGGCTCAGATTCCTGCCCGGCAGGAAGGCCACTCAATTCTTGGATTCGTAGCTTCTGCTCGCCGCTCAGCTGTTCAGGATCGAACTTGCCACGCTGACCGTAAACGTTACCCTCTCCCGGCATCCTCTACTCCACTATCCGCCGCTAGCGCAAGGGTCAGTCGCCTCTGGGCGACCTGTAAATCTGTGCTGATCGTACTTCGACCTGATGCCCACTGAGCGAGGGGTATTCGCGCCGAAATAGCTCTAGCGCTCTCTTTTCTGCTTCGCTCTGAGTCGCCGCGCTCAGCTTGATCGTGTACATGCACACAAGCTCGATCTCCTCCCCTTCTTCCTCGACCGTATGCCTGCTGTCAAGATCGGTAATCTCTACCTCCCAGCGCATCCCCACTCGTTTCTCCTTGCCAACGCCTTCATCTGGACCGTCCTCTTCACTGTAACCTTAGAACACCGTGATCTTAGGATATCCCAACTGTGGTGGCAACGAACATTGAACATGCCTTGCAACTGATGAACATCCTAACCGCCGCGCACGACCTCCGCGGGCGGATCTGGGCGGGTCGGACCTCCTCCTGCTACCGTCCTGCCTCCCCTCCGTCCCTGAGATGGTCCCTGTTCAATGGGAGAAGGCGCGCTAGGTATCGTATAATCCTTTGCAGTAGCTGTTGTGGAGGTAGAAATTGGGCGAAATCGGGGGAGGCTGGCATGAAATGCCCCATCCAGTAGATGCCGAGCGCGTCCGCGACCAGCTCAGGCGCTGGCAGGAGCGCCTCCTTGACCTGACCAAGGCAAACCCCCTGTATCAGGGAGTGAGCACATGGGGACTCACGCTGGGCCGTTCCCGGCAGGATCGCCCGCCGCGGCCACGCGCGCCGCGTCCGAGAATGGCCATTATGTCGCTTGCGCTCTTCTCCTGGCCGGGGCGCGGCCTGCGACGTCACCGGGCACTCATCACCGTGGGGGCCGTCCCGCGAAGGTGGGAAGAGCGATGAAGCCGACAAGACTCTCGGTGGCTGTGGTCGCGGCCTCGGTTCTTCTCATTTCTGGCTGCGTCACCGTCGCCGGGCCCCCTCTGCGCGCGCAGCACGCCCTGGGAGTCCAGCGCGTGTTAGCCCTAGCGGTTTCCTTTCCAGATGTCCCGAGGGTGCCCTCCCTCGGCCTGATGAAACAACGCATGCTCGACGGCCCCGCCGAATACTATGCGGTGGCCTCCCACGGCAAGACTCAGCTGCAAGGCGAGATCAGGGGCTGGTACAAACTGCCCAGCCCGCTGGCCGAGTACAAGGTGGCCCCGGAAAACACCAAGGTTGACCGGAACCGGGTGAGACGGCTCGTGGAGGACGCGTTCAACGCGGCGGACAAGGAGGTGGCGTTCGACCGATACGACCACGTCATCATTGTGGTGGGCGCAGTGACCCGACCCGACGTCGGCTACGGGATGATCGCGTACTCGGCCAATCCCGGCATGCTGACCCTGGGGGGGGCGCGTCACGGCCGTGCACGCATGGAAACCATCGCCACGCGCGGCGGACAGCGCTTCAGCGGTGGGATCGTCGTCATGGCGCAGAATGCCCTGTTGGGACATGTCGTCCACGATCTGGCCCATGCGATGGGAGGGGTCATGGATGGTAAGCGCGCCGTCCCCGACCTCTACGACACCGTCTTGCAAGGGAAGGTCGGCCCTCTTAGCCGTGAATCCCCCCCCAAGTTCACCGTTTTCATGGGCGTCTGGGACGTGATGTCCCGCCATTTCATCGAGCCGCAGCTGCTGCCACCCGGAATGTCCTCCTTCACACGCCTACGCATGGGATGGATCGGGAACGATCAGGTGGTGGAGGTGCGTCCGGCAGAAGGCCGGGCAGCGACGCTGTCACCACTCGCAGATGGCAAAGGGACACTGGCAATCCAGGTTCCCGGCCGGTGGGGCACCCACTATCTCCTGGAGAATCGACAAAGACTCCCCGGGGACCCGATTCTCCCTGCCACTGGCCTTCTGATCCTCCACGTGGACGAGTCGCGCGAGGATGGGGACGGCATTGTCCGCGTAGTGAATGCAAATCCCAAGGTGGCCGACTTCGGCGCCGCTGCTTTCGGCCTGAACCCCGGTCAGACGCCGTCTGCGCGTCTGCCAGGCGACACTGCAGTCGAGGTCCTTTGGCAGCGCGGGGCGGATCTCACCGTAATGGTCACCACGGCGTCCCGCGCCCCTGAGATGCAGGCCGTGGCCGCCCGGATCCGGGAAACGGACAGAACACTTCGGGAGTTGCCCGAGTCTCCGGCTCACGCCCAGGCGAGAGCGGATCTTGCGGCGGCCATGGATCTCCTAATGCAGATGAAGGTCGCCGATGCCAGCGCCAAGGTGGACGCCATCAAGCTGCCTTGAGCTGGCGAGAGGAGAGCGACCATGCGTGATTGCGTGGGGTTTCTCCCTGACTTTAATTCGAGCGGACGTGCCGGAAGCACCGTGCCGCATCAAACAATCGTCGCAGCACGCCGCTCAACAAGACGTTGGAGCGATCTGACAAAGACGAGGGCTAGAAACTGTACCCAAACACGTACCTGAATCTTTTCCCTCCATTCCCCCGAGACGAGCGCGTCTTCGTAGCGATGACCTTTCACCCGCGCTTCAACGCCCGCTGGCGTGATGTGCTCGCTCCTGCGGTGCGTCGCGTGGTCGTCAATGGCACGCGGCTCGAACCCCACAGGGTCGATCTGCGGAAGGCTAGCGACTCTGTGCTTACAGAGATCCTCGAAGGCATAGCGCGCTGCCGCTTCTTTCTTGCAGACATCACGGTTGTCGGTGAGCTCGACGGCCGGCCGATTCGGAACGGCAACGTTCTCTACGAGGTCGGGCTCGCCCACGCCACACGACTTCCCGAGGAGGTCGCACTGCTCCGCTCCGACCACCAGGAGCTTCTCTTTGATGTCATGAACGTCCGTGTGCTGGAGTACGATCCAGACGGGGCGCCGGCAGCCGCCCAGAGCCTTGTTGCAGATGCCATCGTGCAGTCGCTCCGAGAACTGGACCTCGCCCGGTCCTTATCCGTGAGACGCGCCGCAGAATCCCTCGATGTTCACAGTTGGTTCCTGCTTCTTGAGGCTCAAGCGGCAGGACACCTACACCATCCGCCGGTCCGCACAATGAGAGACGCCCTTGGTGGCACTACCCGACGGCAGGCGATCGACCGCCTGCCTGCTTGAAACCGGCGCCTTCCGAGCGGAGATCGTCAGGCTGACGCCCGAGCTTCTTGCGGGCGCGCCGGATGCTCCTATCGAGCGTCTGGTGGCATACAAGGTCACCGAATTTAGCGCCGCCGTCGCCCGATACGGCATGAAGGAGCTTGGATTTGAGTCGCCAGAGCTTCAGCGCCTGCTGGAGGAGGCGAGTGGTTCACCAGATGCGTCGTGAGAGCCAGCCCAACGAGTTAAGGCTTTTTGCCGCGCGCAGCCGCGGCAAAGAGCGGTGTTGAACTCGATCCGACTTCGGCGACGCGCGCTTGGAGATTCAAGGCCGTTCGGGGATCCGCTCTCGCTTGCGCTCGTCAAGCCCGTTCTGCAGAAACGCTTTCGTCCCGTGCGAACGTCCCATTTTTCCTTCAAGTACAATGCACCGTATGACCCAACGTCCCCAAAGTTGACGGGCAATTGGAAAGCGGGTTCTGCAGGCATGTCCTCTTTTTTAACCTCTGTTTCCTCCTGGTTGATTAGCGAAAGTTTGCGACAAGACTCAACCAGAAAGCAATACGTTCTCTTCCTAATTCCTTATCGAGGTGTTTCTGCCATACCGCTGTTTGGACCATAATGAGTTTCAAGTCCGAGTGCACGAAGATCGATTGACCTCTTGTGCCGATGAGCGCAAAGGATCGTTCATTGCCTGGAAAAATCCATGTCTGGTAGCCATACCCCATATAGGGAGTGGCATTGCCTGGGCGCATATATGCCGGATGCGCCTGGTGGGAGGTCGCCTCGATAACAAAACTATTAGGGATTATCTTTTTCTCACCCAATGTGCCGTCGTTTGACAGCAGCATACCAAAACGGCCGTAATCACGAAGCGTGGCATTGAAGCAACAATAGGCCGCTTCCTGTCCCACATTATCAACAAGCCAGCATGCGTCAGCTTCCGCTCCCATCGGCTCCCATATCTTCTCCTTCATATATTGAGCAATGCTTGTGCCGACGGCGGCTCGCAATACAAGGCCCAGTATCTGCGTCTCAATATCAGAATAGTTGAACCGCACACCGGGCGCCAATTCTCGCGGAAGGTTACTGAAAGATAGCATCGACTCAGCACCCCCTTTACCGAGACCGGATGGGGTCAAACGCCACAGCCTCGCCACATCGTCATTGCCTTCATAATTACCGATGAATTTCACTCCCGATGACATTCGCAGGAGCTGCCTCACCGTCACCGCGCCATAAGGAGTCTGCGAAAGCAGCGGAACATACTTTTCTGAAGTATCGTCAAGGCTGGCAATCTTCCCTTCTGCGAGGGCAATTCCTACCAGCATCCCTATGAACGTTTTTGCCATGGACAAGGAAATAAATCGTTGTGCCTCGGTGCGGCCATACTGGTAGCGCTCGACCAGTGCAGTGCTTTCCTTGATGATGAGAAGCCCTGTAATCCGCTGGTGCTCAAGGTAGTTGTCTAACGTGTATGTTTTTCCATCGTAACGGTAGGTAATCCCTGGTTCTTTCTCTGCCCGCTTGAGCGGAAACACCTCGCCTCCCTTTGGTACAGGCCGTGACGAATAGACCTGACAGGCATGACTGTAACTGCCCACGGCATATTTCAATTGGTGGAAGGTGGATCGGTTCCCAATCGGGTAACCTTCTGCAGCGCCGACCTCCCCCTCATCGCGTGTCGCATGGACCAGCGAGGTGTTCACCAGGCACATGCCGAGCACCCAAACAATTAGTACTGTCTTCAGGATGAAGCTCTTTCTCTTCAGCTCACCATTCATTCTCACACCCGTTAACTTACCTGCCCTTTCACGATTCCGCAATCAATTTTTTATGAAGTTGTTGAAATGAGTTTTCGTTGATTTCAGGGGGGAGTCTAAAGCGCCCTCCTCATGAGCGGGTGTAGGAGGCAGTTTCTCGCGTTCAGTCATTCGGGCCACGATAGCAAGGATGCGGAGATCGCCTTGCTGAACGCGGACGTACGAACCGAGACGCCCCACGGCAAGATCCTCGTCGCCAATGGTGACTGTAGGGGTCACGCCCTCTTCGTCCTCTTTAAGATCGGCAAGAAACACGGACCCCTGGACGTCCAAGATGTGTCCAATAAGGCTTGGAGAATCCTCAGGCATTCCTGTTCACCTCCTTCGCCAGCCACTCGAAGCTCCAAACGTCAGGAATGCCCGGGCCTTCTTCTCGGTAAAGAGCGCACCGCGTCTCCGTCGCAATGATGACGTTGCCGTAGTTCTTCCAGCAGGCAAACTCTGCGTCTCGCAGGGTCCTGGTCAAAATCACCAACGTGCAGTTGGATCGGTCCCGGGCCGCTTCAAGCACGGGGTTCACGTGGGTGTCGCGCATTCTATAGCCGGCACAGATCAGACGACTGACAAGCCGCCTTTGATCATTCGCTAGTGTCCTGTCTCTAACGCTTGTTTACAATGCTTGATCTTGCGCAAGATCGCCGCCGCCGTAGCGGTCCAGATGAACGGCCGTGGGTGTTTGTTGTGTTCCCTCACGTACGCGCGAATCGCGGCGATGAGGGCCGGGACACTGCGGAAGGTGCCGCGGCGGATGCGTTTGCGCGTGATCTCAGCGAAGAAGCGTTCGACGAGGTTCAGCCACGAGGCTCCCGTCGGGGTGAAGTGGAAGTGAAACCGTGGGTGCTCGCCCATCCACGCCTTCACGGTCGGGTGCGTGTGCGTGCCGTAGTTGTCGAGGATGAGATGGATGTCTTGCTTGCGGGGGGTCTCGCGATCGATCTTGTCCAAGAAGGTGAGGAACTCGGCATGCGTATGGCGGGGGTGGCAGGCGTCGATCACGTGGCCCTCCAGGACATTGAGGGCGGCAAACAGCGTCGTCGTCCCGTGCCGTGTGTAGTCATGCGTCTGCCGGGCCGGCAGCCCCGGCCGCAAGGGCAGCATCGGTTGGGTCCGATCCAGGGCTTGGATCTGGCTCTTTTCGTCAACGCTCAGGACCAACGCCTTCGCGGGCGGGTTCAGGTAGAGGCCGACCACGTCCCGCAGCTTGCGGACGAAGTGCGGGTCGCGGTCCTGCTCTGCCCCTGAGCTACATCGCCAAGTATCGATAGATGAAAGGGTTCCCCAAGGCGAGTCAATGCGCCGGTGCGCCTGCGCGTCTCGGCTCCACCCGCTGATCGCTTCTGACGCCAGCGATGGAAACGACGAGACACGAGGCGTTGCTCATAGTACCGCGGCAAGGTGAGGCACTTTAAGCCATTGAGCCCTTCTGGACCGCCTGAGAGGCTATGAATACACCGAAGGAGCAGGACTCAATGGGAAACCCGTCTTCCCTCTCCGTCGCTGCCGCGAGCCAGCGGCTCCCTAACCGGCCCGGCCAGCCACGGAAGGCCCCGCCCCGCCACAACGCAGGCAGACTGCAGGCTGGCGCGGGCCTGAACGACGGCCCGGACGGGAGAGCACTGGCTCAGCAGTCCAGCGTCTCCCCGCGCCTGCTCACGATGCGGCAGGCCGCCGAGTACCTCGCCGTGTCCTATTGGACGGTCCGAGGATGGGTGGAGAGTGGAAAGCTCTCCCCAGTCCGCCTAGGCGAGAGGCTCATCCGGATCGAACGGGCAGATCTTGATCGCCTGGTGGAGACCCGGAAGGAGTCGGTATGAGCCCCAGAGCGGCCGGCAGCCCAACGACGCCAGTGCCAACTGGACCTCCACAGGGAGTGGCTTGAAATCTGTTTGGTTGCGGGGGCTGGATATGCTGAATGCTACACGGAGCCCGAAACCTATTGGGTTGACCTTTAAACGTTTGCCAAGTGCTCGTGCAGGGACTCACCTCCTCCAGCACTCGTGGCCAGACGCGATCAGATCCGCGTGAGCGGAGGGGAAGAGCAAGGGGCGGACCACTCGAGTGGTAACGCGAGGAGCGCTGAGCAAGGGCTCGAGATGCCTAGGAAATCGGCCGGGGAAGAGGGCGCGCGGTTAGTTCGGGCGGATCAGGCCGGAGGGGGTGTTGCGCTTTTGTTGTCGTTTCGTTGCGCTTTCTGGGACGGACCCGTGCCCCGCTACTTCCACGCCCATCCCGACCCCTTGGCGCTGACCTACTGGTTCGCGAACGAAGTCGCTCCGCGCCGTACGCCAGGCGCTCCCGCGACCAATTACGTATGAGCGATCAGACATTTCTTACGCGTTCCCTTCCAAATGCGCGGTACCCGCACTTGACAATACCTATCTTGCGGGGTATACGGAGGACTACCTCGATGAACCACCAGGCGATCTCAATCAGTCATCCGCAAGAGAATGGGACCCAATGAAAAACCCCAAGAACGTGGAACAGATCTTCCGATACTTTGAGGAACACGAACATAAGGAACGAACAACCCTTGAGGACTATCTGCAGGTCATCGAGAAAGTCGAACAGCCGGCGATCAAGTTCGTGCTGGAACTCATCCGCCAGGTCCTCCCCCAGGAGGCGGACGCGCAGGCGCGCCAGATTGAGGGGCGCGAGGCGCCCTGGTTCGAGCTCCCGGCTCTCAAGATCTTCCAGTTCGAGATGCCCGCTGCGCTCCGGGAAGTGCCGTCCGGCAGCGGGCGGAGGTCGCGCGGCTAGTTTCCGAGCCGCCGCCCGGTGTCAGGATCAGGAGGCTCACCACCGTCCTCGGCCTCATCCTGGCGATCGACGAGTACGCGGAGCGGACGACGCGCAATCCCGTGCCAGGATGAAATTCCCCGGCTGCCGTCTGGAACGGGCTTACAGGACAAGTTACCATTAGGCCGTTAACAGAGCGCGAACCGAGCCTCAGGCGGAGGTCGTTCGTGGCGAGAATGAACCGCTTGCAGGCACACACCGGGAGGTCAGCCCGAGGCCTCTCCGGAAGCCCGATCCGCTGCCTCACCGGAGCTATCCCGATCCCGACACCGTTCCCCAGGGAGGGCGCGCTATGACTGATGCACCCATCTATCTCGAGACCAGTGGCGAAATCGCTGTGCTCGTGATCAACCGGCCGGAGAAGCGCAACGCGCTGAATCGCGAGGCGTGGGAGGCCATCCCCCGCCTCGTGCGCGACGTGGCGTCCGACTCGCGCGTCAAGGTGCTCCTCCTCCGGGGCGCCACGCCGGAGGCTTTCGCGTCCGGGGCAGATATCGGCGAGTTCGCCGAGGTCTACGCGACGGTGAACAGCGCACGGCACTACCACGAGGTAATCCTTCGCACGGCCTTCGAGGCCATCACCGCCCTTGAGAAGCCGACCATTGCCCTGATCCGGGGGATCTGCTTTGGCGGAGGCTGCGCGCTCGCCCTCACCTGCGACCTCCGGTACGCCGACACCTCGGCGCGGTTCAGCATCCCGCCGGCGAAACTCGGCCTGGCCTACTCCCTGCGGGAGGCCAAGCGCCTGGTGGATCTCGTGGGCCCTTCCAAAGCCAAGGAGATACTTTTCTCGGGGCGCGTGGTCGACGCCCCAGAAGCGCTCGAGATCGGGCTCCTCACCCGGCTGTTTCAGCCGGGACATCTCGAGCGCGAGACCTTTGCCCTCGCCGAGGAGCTGTGCCGCTTATCCCAGTACTCCATCCATGCGATCAAGCGGATCGTGGGCGTGATCGCCGATGGCGCCGCCGACGACAACGAGCTCACGCGTGGGCTCGTGCTCGGCGCCTTCGGGAGCCCCGACTACCAGGAGGGCCGTGACGCCTTCCTGGAGAAGCGGCCGCCACGCTTCACCTACCGCTAGCCCCGGCCGCCCCCGGCTCCGGCGAGCCCACCGCTGGCGGTGCCAGCGCGAAGGTGCACGCGGCCTCGAAGACGCCGGCTGCCGCCAAGAGCGCACGCTCCCCGAAAGGCGGGCCAATCAGCTGCAGGCCGATGGGCAGACCGGCCCGGCTGAGACCGCACGGGATGCTCACGGCCGGGCAGCCCCCGAAGTTCGCAATTGCCGTCAGGTCCGCCTGGCTGACCGGCGTTGGGGCCGTGAAGGGGAAGGCCGGCTGAGGGGCGGTCGGGGCGATTATGAGGCCGACCTCCTCCAGCGCCCGTCGGAGCAGGAATCCGGCTATCTGGATCGTGCGCTCGGCCTTGACGAGTCGCGCGCTCGGCGCGTCCCGGCCGAACTCCAGCATCCGGCGGAAGGCCGGAGAGAAAGCGTCGGGGTAGGCCGCCATGTCCTGCTCATGGACGACGGCGCCCTCGGCCTCGCAGATGAGGAGCCCGGCGCGGCGGGCCAGCGTCGGCTCATAACCGGGCAGGTCGAGCCGGCGGAGCTTCCCGCCGAGCCGCTCAATGGTCTGGAGCGACTCACTGAACACCTCCCGAATGTCAGGGTCCATTTCCACTCGCTCCAGGTTCTCAATGAGGCCCACGCTGAGGCCCGCCAGGTCTCCCCTGGCCGCGATCGCATAGCTCGGGCCATCGGGAGCCCGAACCGACTCCATGTGCTCGGGGTCGAAACCCACCATGCCATCGATCATCAGCCCAAGATCCGTCACGCACCGGGCGAGAGGTCCCACGGTGTCCAGGTGCCAGGAGAGCGGGACGATTCCGCGGGTGCTCACGAGGCCGAATGTCGGCTTGAGCCCAGCTACGCCGCAGTACGCGGC
>ERZ1292640.3614-Hain-H43-02um-R1-3614-length-12001-cov-7_pt1 | contig 12001 bp, 14 predicted proteins | sample MGYA00564404_ERZ1292640 | MGnify/ENA primary metagenome ERZ1292640 (study PRJEB36523, sample SAMEA6512636) | groundwater metagenome | collected 2019-01-08 | study: AquaDiva: Metagenomics assemblies of 32 groundwater samples | reverse complement strand
GCCGACGCTGGCCGAGGAAATGGGCCGCCTGCAGGAGCGCATCACCTCCACCAAGGTCGGTTCCATCACTTCCATCCAGGCCGTCTACGTGCCGGCCGATGACTTGACCGATCCGTCGCCAGCGACCACCTTTGCCCACCTGGACTCCACCGTGGTGCTTTCGCGTGACATCGCTTCGCTGGGTATCTACCCTGCGGTGGACCCACTCGACTCGACCAGCCGCCAGCTCGACCCCAACGTCGTCGGTGAAGACCACTACGCCACGGCCCGTGCCGTGCAGGGCACGCTGCAGCGCTACAAGGAACTGCGCGACATCATCGCGATTCTGGGCATGGACGAACTGGCGCCTGAAGACAAGCTCGCCGTGGCCCGTGCCCGCAAGATCCAGCGTTTCCTGTCGCAGCCTTTCCACGTGGCTGAAGTGTTCACCGGTTCGCCCGGCAAGTACGTGACCCTGGCTGAAACCATTCGCGGCTTCAAGATGATTGTGGCCGGCGAGTGTGATCACCTGCCAGAGCAGGCTTTCTACATGGTCGGCACGATTGACGAGGCGTTCGAGAAGGCCAAGAAGGTCTAAGTCATGGACACCTCACACACCATCCATGTCGATGTTGTCAGCGCGGAAGAGTCCATCTTTTCCGGCGAGGCCAAATTCGTGGCGTTGCCGGGCGAGGCGGGCGAGCTGGGGATCTACCCACGCCACACGCCGCTGATCACCCGGATCAAGCCCGGTGCTGTGCGTATTGAAAAGGCCGATGGTTCGGAAGAGTTTGTTTTCGTGGCCGGCGGCCTGCTCGAAGTGCAGCCCCACTGTGTCACGGTGCTGTCCGACACCGCCATCCGCGGCAAGGACCTCGACGAAGCCAAGGCCACCGCCGCCAAGGCCTTGGCCGAGGAAGCGCTGAAAAATGCCAAAACCGATATTGATATCGCAATGGCCCAGTCCGAGCTGGCCGTGATGGCCGCGCAGATTGCGGCCCTGCGCAAGTTCCGCCAGAAAAAATAAGCGGAATCGCCCCACCAAAAAGCCCCGCCCGTCAGGCCGGGGCTTTTTTCATGGGCGCGACCCGTTTCCTGTCCGGGCCCAGGTCCGGCGCCGCGCGGCCGGCTGTTGCGGATGCGCTGCACCTGCGGCGCCCTTTTTTATGCCAAATTGATGCTTTCCCCTTGTCTGGCGGGCGCGAACAGCTATCAAATCAGGAGTTGCTGTAACAGCTGGACACGAGAAGGGCCAGCAGGGTGCGCCGGCGGGCGTTATTGTCTCCAGGAGCCTGTCGGGCTTGGGGCGTCGACGATTCCCAAGCCCGACAGGCTCCCAGGAGTTCAACCGGAAGACAAGGCGACACCAATGGACAGCATTCTGGACAGTTTGACGTGGGCGGAAGATCTGGAGCCCGGGCGCAAGGCCAGACGTTTGCGCCACGTGTGGCTCAAGCGGGTTCTGGTGCTGGTGGCTGTGGTCGCCGCTCTGGGCGTCCTCATGGTGCCCTGAGCCCACCCGGCTTAGCGCAGCAGGGGGGTGTCGGGCAGTTCGTTGGCACCGGGCTCGGCGCCGTCAGGGCCTGCGCTCACAGCAAAGTGCTGCATCAGCACCGCCGAGGTTTCTTCCAGCGCCTGGGTCAACCCGTCTTCGTAGCGCTTTTCCCGAAACGCGCTGGCCATGTGGGCCACCATGGCCTGCCACTGCGCCGGGCTCACATGCCTGGCGACGCCGCGGTCGGCCACGATCTCGATGGCGTGTTCGGCGAGCAGCACATAGATCAGCACGCCGTTGTTGTACTCGGTGTCCCAGACGCGCAATTTGCCAAACATCATCACTGCGCGTTCGCGTATGAGGGCATTGATGGGGGTGTTACTGCCCAGCCGCCACAGGTAGCTGGCGGGCAGTGAAGACTCGACACAGATGCGGATCTCGCCGCTTTGGCGCCGCTCGCTGGCGGCCACGCGCCGCGCCAGCCGGTCCAGCAGGTCGGGCGGGATGGCCCGCGCCGTGTCGGAGGCATCCAGCCACAGGTGCCGGATCAGGACCTTGAGTTTGCTGATCATGATGTTCACCAGCTCCCCGATGCGCCGCCGCCGCCGAAATCACCACCGCCACCGCTGCTGAAGCCGCCTCCACCGCCGCCACCCCAGCCGCCGCTGCTGCCACCACCGAAACCGCCACCGCTCCAGCCAGAGGATCGTCCCCCGCGCCCGACGGAGCCCAGCGAGCCCACGCTGGCGATCAGGGCAAACACCGCACCGATCAGCGTGGCGACGCCACCAATCAGAAGGCTGCTGGTGAAAAACCAGGCCAGGCCGCCGACCGCGCCGCCGGTCACCAGGGCGCCCAGCTTGCGTCCGAAGATGCCCGACATCAGCCGGGCCCCTATCGGAACCGCAAAAAACAGGAACACCGCGATGTCGGTCCAGTTGAAACCCTTGCCGCCCGGGCTGCCTGCCTGTGCATCGGGCACGGGCAGGTTTTCCCCCTTGATCAGGGCGATGATCTGGTCGGTGGCCGTGTCGAGCCCGCCGGCGAAGTCGCCCTGCCGGAACCGCGGCGTGATGGCACGGTCGATGATCTGGCGCGCCGCCAAGTCGGGGATCGCACCCTCCAGCGTCTTGGTGGTTTCGATGCGCACCTTGCGGTCGTTTTTCGCCACCACGAGCAACAGTCCGTCGCCGACGTCCTTGCGTCCGATCTTCCAGCTGTCGCCGACCCGCTGCGCGTAGGCGGCAATGTCCTCCGGTGCGGTGGTCGGCACCATCAGCACCACCACCTGCGCGCCGCGCGTCTGCTCGAAAGCCGCGAGTTTGGCCTCCAGCGCCTGGCGCTGCGCGGCGTCGAGTGTGCCGGTGCTGTCCATCACACGCGCCGTCAACGCCGGCACGGGCAGCACGTCCTGGGCCCGGGTTGCCGGGGTGCCGAGCAGCAGGCCGGTGGCCAGCAACAGGCCCGGCATGGCGCGCGCTGACGCGGCGAGCACAATGCGGCCCAGGAAGCTAAGCAGAGGGCGGCGCACGAACGGCAAGGCTCTGGCCGCTTATTTCTTGTTGAAGTCCACGGTCGGCGGGGTCGAGATCTGTGCCTCGTTTTGCACGCTGAAGTTGGGTTTGACCGTGTAGCCGAACACCATGGCCGTCAGGTTGTTCGGAAAGCTGCGTGCGAGCACGTTGTAGGCCTGCACCGCCTGGATGTAGCGGTTGCGCGCCACCGTGATGCGGTTTTCCGTACCCTCGAGTTGAACGCGCAGGTCCTGAAAGCCCTGGTTGGCCTTGAGGTTGGGGTAGTTTTCCGTCACCACCAACAGGCGTGACAGGGCCGAACTGAGTTCGCCCTGCGCCGCCTGGAATTTCGCAAAGGCTTCGGGGTTGTTCAGGGTCTCCGGCGTCACCTGCATGGAGGTGGCCTTGGCCCGCGCTTCGACGACCTTCGTCAGGGTTTCCTGCTCGAAATTGGCCTCACCCTTGACGGTGGCAACGATGTTGGGCACCAGGTCGGCGCGGCGCTGGTACTGGTTGAGGACTTCCGACCAGGCCGACTTGGTCTGCTCGTCCAGTCGCTGGAAATCGTTGTAGCCGCAGCCCGACAGCAGCAGGGCCGCAACGGTGAAAAGGCCGGCAAGGCCCCGGCTGAAAAAAAGTGATTTCATGGCAAGCCTCCAAAAGTGCAAGCTGCAACACTACCATAGTCGAATGTCGCCGCACCCTCTCGATCCTCTCATTTATTCCCTCCGGGCTTCTGATCCGCAGCAGGTGTTGCAGGCCTCGCTGCGGCCGGTGTCCGCCGCGGCGGCGCCTCGGCCCGGCCTGATCGTGGCCGGTGCCACCGGCGCGCTGGGCAGCGAGGTCCTGCGCCGCCTGGCCGGCAGCGGCGGCTTTGCGCACACCCACGTGCTCGCCCACGAGCCCATGAGCACCGGGCTGGCGCAGGTCTCGATAACGGCGGTGCGCGGCGAGGACATCGCGGCCTGGCCGGTGCGACCGCTGCCGGTGCAGACCGGCGTGGTGATGTTCGAGCCGCCCCGGCTGTACCACGACCGGGAGCGCGCGCTCTGGACACCGCAGCCGGCGCAACTGCCCGCGCTGGCGCAGTGGCTCAGGCGGTGCGGCGTCCAGATCCTGGTGCTGGTGTTGCCCCACGCGCCGGGCCGGCTGCCTCAGGCGTTGCGCCACGGCCTGGCCAGCATTGACGAGCAGCAGGTGGCCGCGCTGGGATTCGAAAAGGTGCTACTGGTGCGTTCTGCACAAAAGCAGCTGACGCCGCGGGGTGGCAGTTTGCCCGAAAAGGTCGCCGCCTGGATGCTGTCCGCCCTCAACTACATGATCCCGGCCGCAGCGCAGCCGGTGCGGCCCGCCAGGCTGGCCGAGTTTGTGGATGTGGTCCTGCGGGTACTGCCGCCGGGCATTCATGTGGTGGCGCCCGAACTGTTGTGGCGGGCCGTGCAGGCACCCCGAATGCAGGACGTGGTGCAGGCGTGGCTTAATACAGGGCAAGCTTCCCTGGCGGACTGAACACGCACATCTCCCATCCACCCATGCGAAAACCCAAAGTTTCCCCGGCCAACAGCGGCAACGCCGACGAGATCGAGACGGCTTTTTACGAGGCGCTACAAGCCGGCGACATCGACCGGCTGATGGCCTGCTGGGCCGACGAAGACGACATTGTCTGTGTTCACCCGGGCGGAGCCCGGCTCGTGGGTGCGGGTGCGATACGTGCCGCCTTTGACGCCATGTTTGCCAACGGCAGCATTCGGGCGCATGCCGAAAAAGTCCGCAAGATCGAAACCATGGGTGCCAGCGTGCACAGCGTGCTCGAACGCATCGAGGTCATGACTGAAGAGGGCCCGCGCCATGCCTATGTGATCGCCACCAACGTGTACCACAAGACGGTGCAGGGCTGGCGCCTGGTGGCCCACCATGCCAGCCCCGGCACGCCCCGTGAGATGCAGGAAATCTCGGACAGCCCGCAAGTGCTGCACTGAGGCGGAAGACGCGATGTTTTACGACGCACCGTGGTGGCTGCCCGGCGGCAACCTGCAGACCATTTATGCCGCGCTGCGTTCGCAGCGTTACCTGGCCGAGGCGCCGAGCTTTCGCCGCGAGCGCTGGACCACGCCGGATGATGATTTTGTCGATGTGGACTTCGCGCGTCACGCCAGCGCGAGCGCTTCGGCAGGGCAGGAACCCCTGCTGGTGGTGTTTCATGGCCTGGAAGGGTCTTCCGCCAGCCACTATGCGGAAGCATTTGCCGATGTCGCCCGCGTGCGTGGCTGGGCCTGCGCCGTGCCGCATTTTCGCGGCTGCTCGGGCGAACTCAACCGCGCGCCGCGTGCCTACCATTCGGGCGATTTCGAGGAGATCGACTGGATCCTGCGGCGTTTCCGGGCCGGCCATGCCGGTCCGCTGTTTGCCGTCGGTATTTCGCTGGGCGGCAATGCGCTGATGCGCTGGGCCGCTGAAATGGAAACGTCGGCGGACCGGGTGGTCAACGCCGTCGCCTCGGTCTGCTCCCCGCTGGACCTGGCGGCCAGCGGCCATGCGATCGGCCGGGGTTTCAACCGCCTGGTCTACACCCGCATGTTTCTGAACTCCATGGTGCCCAAGGCGCTGAAGAAGCTGGAGCAGCACCCGGGCCTGTTCAGTGCCGACGCCCTGCGCGCTGCGCGCGACCTGTATGCCTTCGACAATATCGTCACGGCACCGCTGCATGGGTTCAGGAACACCGAAGACTACTGGGCGCGCGCCTCGGCCAAACCGCACATGCGGCGCATCGCTGTCCCGGCGCTGGCGCTCAATGCCCTCAACGACCCCTTCATTCCGGCCGCCAGCCTGCCGCAGGCCGGCGACGTGAGCGCGTCCGTGACGCTCTGGCAGCCGCGCGAGGGCGGCCACGTCGGTTTCCCGTCGGCGCCTTTTCCGGGACATGTGCGCGCCATGCCCGAGGCGGTGTGCGGGTTTTTCTCTGCACAACTGCAAGCGGGGCAAAATACGACGCATGGATGACATCGTCCGCCAGGCCATTGCCAAGTGGCCCAACGTCCCGCACTGCTACGGCTGGCTGGGCCTGGACGCGCGCGGCAACTGGTACATGCGCGATGACAAGGCCCAGGCGGCGGGCCCCTTTGCTGGCGGTGCGGCGGCGGGCAAGGGTTCGCTGCTCAAACACGACAAGCTGATCGACTTCATCGCCCGCAACTACGAGGGTGACGTTGCCGGCCAGTGGTTTTTCCAGAACGGGCCGCAACGCGTTTATGTCGAACTCGAGGCGACGCCGCTGGTCTGGCGTGTCGGCAGCGCACCGGATTTTTCAGTGACCGCGCACACCGGCCGGCCCGCGCGCGTACAGCGCTGCATTCTCGATGAACACGGCCGGCTCTATCTGGAAACCGACATTGGGTTTGGCCTGGTGCACACCCAGGACATGGTGCAGGCGTCGGAGGCGATCGAGCAGGGCCTGTGGGTGCCGGTGGACGTGCCCACCCGCGACTTGCCGACCCGCTTCGGTTATGTGCGCAGCCCGGCAGCCAGCCGCGATCAGCTTGTTTGATGCTATTGCTTTGATAGCTGTCTGCGCTTGTGCCTCAGGGGTTTGAGCCTGTTTTGAGTATTAAAAAAGCCGGTCACTGACCGGCTTTTTTTAAGGGGCTGGGGCTGCTTATTTGGCGGCGCTGACCATGTATTCGACGGCAGCCCGGATATCCGCGTCGGAGGCGGAAGAACCTCCTTTGGGCGGCATGGCATTTTTGCCTTTGATCACGCTGGCCGTCAGCATGTCCAAGCCGGTCTGGATGCGCGGGGCCCAGGCGGCCTTGTCGCCAAACTTGGGCGCACCAGCAACGCCGGCAGCATGGCACGCAATGCAGGCCTGCTTGTACAGCGCTTCGCCGACACCGGCCTTGGACGCTGTGGCCGGTGCAGCGGCAGCTACCACTGGCGCTGCGGGGGCAACCGCTGCTGCGGGAGCGGCAGCAGGTGCTGCTTGAGCGACGGGCGCCGCAGCGCCAGCATCTGCCGCGGCTGCCGCCTTTTGTGGTTCGGCAAACTTTGCACCGGCGGCATTGGCCATGTGGACCACGGCCTTGCCGATTTCGACATCGTCAAAATCGCCGCCGCCCTGAGGGCCCATGGCGTTTTTGCCTTTGAGGGAGGAATTCCACAGCGCTTCGAAGCCGGTTTTGATGCGTGGCGCCCAGGCTGCTGCGTCGCCAAACTTGGGTGCGCCGGCGGCCCCGGTGGCGTGGCAGGCGGCACATTGCGCTGCATACACTTCGCCGCCGGTTTTCAGCGCACGGTTGGCATCACGGATTTCAACCATGCCGATTTTCTGGATGCGCTGCGCAACCGCTTTCTCGAGGTCACCCGCGCCAGCGGCAGGTTTGTTGTCCGACGAGACGTAATAAACCAGTGCAATGATGGCAAAAACAGGGACTACAAAAGAGAAGAAAACCGCAAGCAGGAGCTGCTTGGGTGTTTTGATGGGGCCTGAGTGGTCTTCTTCGTGGGCCGTCGTTGGATCGTTTGCGCTCATGGCTTCCTCAAAAAACTAAAAATCGGTAACTAAAGCAACTCATATTCGACAACCTTTGATTATAGCCGTCACCCCCGTAAATCCCGGACGCGGGCTGTCCGACTGATAGAATCAGGCTCTTCTACAAGTGCAGTGCGCCCAGCGCCTGTTCTTGCGGGTCGTCTATCCGCTGCAAAGCGCCGGTAGAGGCCATGTTTTCAGCGTTGCGGCTGTAGCTCAGTGGATAGAGTATTGGCCTCCGAAGCCAAGGGTCGTGGGTTCGATCCCCGCCAGCCGCACCAGTCGAATCTAGCCGCTTGATTTCATTGAGAAAATCGGCGGTGGATGCGGTTCCTACAGCACACTCATACAAAGGTGTGCAATGGAAAACCTGCAAAGACGCGCTAGCGGCATTTACGTTGCTCGTCTCACGATCCCCGCCAGGCTGCGCGAAGTCATCGGCAAGCGCGAGTTCATTACCAGCACCGGCACGCATAATCTGAGTGTCGCCAAGCTGCTGGCTTCGGCATATCTGGCGCAGTGGCGCCGGCAACTTTTTGATTTGGATCGGTTGGCATCGGCCAGCGTCAGCATGGACCACGACAGCATTGTGAAGATCGCGGATGGACACCCCATCCTGCAGGTCGCGGGGCACCTGCCGCTGCTACAGGCTGCAGCTGCAGCCGGGCTGACTGCAGGTGATCTACTTCGGCAAGCCTCGGACGGCCGGTTGCAGCTCTTCGCACGCCTGGAGGGCGTTCAGGGCTACCTACTGCCAGCGGAACGGCTTGAGGTTGATGACGCAGAGGTGGGCACGGTCCTGGTGCCCCAGCCCCATGCAATGCCCGCTGACGCACGCCGCGCACGCGCCTCTGGCGTCTACCAGCTTCACCTGGATGACACGGCGGCCATCGCCAACTCGCTAATTGGATCGGGCGAGGCGTGTGTGGTGGTGCTGCGGCCCCTGGACGCGCCAACATCCGTCTTCGTGCCGGACACGCCCCTGACACTGGAGTCCTCGTCGATGGAGGTCGCTGCCATCGCCGTGGAGGCAATCCGCTCGGGGTTGGCGAAGTCGATCAGCCAGGAGGCCCTGAATGCGGCCAGGAGCGCGCAGTCACGCCGGGAAGAGTTCCAGACCAGCCGGGCTGGTAAACACGCTCAGCGCCGGCTGTCAGAGGCCCTTGACGCTTATGCGCGCAACCTGTTGCCTCAATCAATTTCATCCCCCAAGGAGATCGAGCGTGTTCGATCCGGGATAGCCTTGCTGGCCGAGTTCGAGGGTGACCTGGCTCTCGCCGACGTTGATGGGGATGTCCTGCGCCATTTCCGTGATGTGCATCTGGCCCGAATGCCCAGCAAAGAAAACTTGATCCGCATCAAGCAAGGCACCACGTCAATGACAGAGTCGATTGCAGCTGTGGCTGGCACCGACTGGCCGGTGATGTCCGCCGCTGAGCGTGATCTGCGTATGCAATGGATCGCGCGCATGTTCCGGTGGCTTCATGACCAGAAGTGGATCACCGATGACCCGTCCACCGCCCTGCGAACCGAGTCGGTGCTTACCAAAGCCGAGCGGGAGCGCGTGGACGCTGGCAAGAAGGATCGCGAAGAATTCAGCGCCGAAGAGTTGACCAGGATTTTCTCGACGCCACTGTTTTCCACCGGCACTGGTCTGCGCGCGCGCAATGGTCAGTTCCGTGAGTTTCAGCCCTTCCAGTTCTGGCTGCCCCTGCTGGGGCTTTATGCCGGGTGCCGCATCGGTGAACTATGTCAGCTGCGCTTGTCGGACATTGGCAGGACGGCCGCCGGCAACTACTTCCTGGACATTAACAAGAAGACCCCTGACAAGAGCCTGAAGAACGCCTGGTCCGCACGTCAGGTTCCTGTGCATCCGTCGCTGATCGAGGCCGGGCTGGCGTCGTGGGTAGAGCAGCTACGTGTGGCAGGCTATGAACGCTTGTTCCCCGAGCTGAGCTGGAACTCAACGAACCGCTACGCAAAGGAGCCAATCAGGTGGATGTCCCGGATGCTGGACAACCTGGACATGCCACGCGACGGCACCAGGGTCTTCCATTCGTTTAGACATGGGGTGAACAACGCCCTGCAGAAACGCACGGCCATGCCGGACATCATGCGCAAGCGGCTGCTAGGACACGAACCAGGGGAGGGCGTGAATGAACGTCACTACCTGAGCGACTCCACCCCAGATGAGGCCATGCCTTTCCTCACCCTGCTTGATTTCAACTTACCTGCCATCGCCAGATTCAACCAGGTGGATGGGATCGAGGCTGTCCAGGCAGCACTACAACGTAAGAATGGTGGACGAGCTGCTGTCGAGGACATGGGGCCCCGTTGAGGTATTAAGGTATTTAGGACTCTCGACGCCGAGACGTTCGCTGCCTCTGAGGCGATTGCCGTCATGTCTAAATTGCCGGTCGAATTTCTGCAGCGCTGCGACTTTGAGAGCGGGTCAGGCGGCGCAGGGCGTTCTTGGCATGGGCCTGCAGCGCATGATCTGGAACTGTCCCGCGAAGAGTCTTCCGCCTGTTCATGCGCCTGGCACCTTCGGCGACGCCGATCTGCGTCAAAGCTGATCTCAACATGGTTGGCGCAGGGTCAACCCTCCAGGAAAAATGCTTTGTCAGAGACTCGAATCGGAAAGCCTGCCATTCACCAATCGTTTTGAACGGGGATCGAGCCCCGCTGAGAGTCACCTCGCACCGTGCCCGATGCGCTGTGACTGGTAGCGCCTGTCTTTGACGGTCAACCGTGTCTGTGGTCTTTATGTAGAAGCGCATTGTGAACTGCGCGCCCTGCACTCCAGCGTTTATTGTCCAGCCCTCGTCCAATGCCGCCCGGATGCTGCGCGCGCCCACTGCCGCTTGGAAATGGCCGGGCATCGTGATTCGTGGCTCACGCCCACCTCCGGGCAGCATGGTGTGCCGCTGGTAGCACTGGGCGGCAATTTCAACTAGGTCCGCCCGACAATCGGCCAGCGAGAAAGCGTCGAACGCAACTTCGACACCGAGGACAGCGATGTCTGCCTCCATGATCGGCGGATCGCCGGGCCTGGTCATCGCCTGCACCTCACGCATCAGTTGATCAGGACCTGCTGGGTCCTGCAGTCGGAACGTGAAGGTGCTGGCCGTCCGGCTTTGTGCCTCAGTGTCTGCATGAACGTAAGGCTCACCCCAACTCGCGGGCATACGTGAACGCACGTGCTGGGGCTGGGAAGGTCCAGGCAGCGTTACGCTGATCTCCACCCAGTCCACAACCGCCTTGAAGCGGAACGGCGCATAGCGAGACTCTAGCCAGTCGGGGGTGTTCATGCTGGTGCAGCAACCCTGAAAACCCATTCAGAATCATTGCTTGCTGGGCGGTCGTCGTAAACGTATGCCCGAGCAACAAAGGGGAACGGCTCGCGAATGCCTGCGCGGTCGCGGACCTCGCGTATGAATTGGCTGACATCAGCGGGGCGATACAGGGGTCGCCGCGCCGTAGAGGTGGTTCCGGCCGTCCGGCACACAGGCAGCAGGCGACAGCCGTGGATGTTGCGCGCCTCTTTTCGACGGCAGTCATTGAGGAAGTCCACCCACTGAAGGTCCGGACCAAGATGACGGGACAGGAAAAAGGCCACGTCCGCGACACTGAGGAGATGCTTAGTCGCCTTCATGCGACTGCCCCTGCAGCACGGTCAACCTGGTCGGCCGACTCGATCAAGTCCTTGGCGACGGCCCTCGCCTGATCTGGGTCCAGTCGATAGACGGCCAATGGGTCAGCCAAGTGAACCCTGACAAACGTGACACCCGTGCCTTCCTCCACCTGCGGCGTGATCCAGCCTGCCCATGGCCTGCCGGTGGGCCAGCCGCCGATGGCGCGTAGTGCGTCGTCCAACCGCCCCGGCACCTGACCGCGATCAAGGGCTTCCGCTTTCTGTTTAGCAATGAACTCGTCCAGGTCCGCGGACATATACACAGGCCGTCCACGCTCCACGGCATACGGGATGACATGGGCTGGCTGTCGATCTGGGCGCCGGTTGTTTTGAAGGAAGACGCGCCAGTAGCCGTCCCTTTCGCCGAGTGCTGCCTGCAGGTGCTTCTCCGCTTCCGAGGCGGTCAAGACTTTGTTCTGGTTGTTCATGATGACTCCTTTGTTTTGAAGCACTGATTGTCGTATTTGAGCGTCATATAGTCAATGACTACTTGACTACTTATAAGGCGGATGAGACACTGACCACAGATTAAACGTTCGTCTTTCAGTGTGGTCAGGAGTAAACATGCAGCAATTTGTCACCTACCTACGAGTGAGCACCCAACGGCAAGGAGCGGGTGGATTGGGAGTCGAAGCACAGCGGATAGCTGTCGAGAACTACCTGCGCGGCCGTGGCGCGCTCATTGAAGAAATCGTGGAGGTTGAGTCTGGTCGCAAGGGTGGCAAGGCGAGACCCGCTTTGGCTCGCGCCCTGGCTCTATGCAAGGACAAAAAAGCTGCTCTCGTGATCGGTAA
>ERZ1292640.3613-Hain-H43-02um-R1-3613-length-12002-cov-6_pt1 | contig 12002 bp, 2 predicted proteins | sample MGYA00564404_ERZ1292640 | MGnify/ENA primary metagenome ERZ1292640 (study PRJEB36523, sample SAMEA6512636) | groundwater metagenome | collected 2019-01-08 | study: AquaDiva: Metagenomics assemblies of 32 groundwater samples | reverse complement strand
TATCTCAAATCCCGCCGGTAGAAGGTCAGCTATTACAACGTTATCCAAATCCTCTGCGGAGGCTTTACAGGTAATTTCAGCGACAATCAGATCGCCTTGCTGGAATTGGTCATAACCCAAGGGCTTACCTTCGCTAGTCAAATATTTCCTGCGGACAGTGATCTCCTCATCAAATTCCCTTACCTGCCCTTCTGCTTGTATTCCAAAGACTTTCCAATAATAATAGCAAGTGCCTGTTCCCTGAATGTTTAAGCTAACTTCCTTACCGCCCCAATCCTTGCCTGCCCATCGCTGATCTTTTGAGGTAAAGCTACCTAGACTTGAGCCGTTAATATTGGCTGTGCCGGTATACTTTCCGGGAGGCTGTCTTTTAAAGATTTTGCCAAGCGCGAGGAATGCGAAGGCGTTTTCCTGTGTCGTATACCAGCATCTATTCTCTGACGCTGATTTCCCCAACTTATCAATCAATTTCGGCACAAGCGAATGATCGGGATTGACCTCTGCTAAAACATCAAGCATAATCGCATCTGCCCTGACTGACGAATTGAAGTTATGCCCGCTTTCACGCTTGGCATCCCTTGCAACAACAGTCTTTGGAATCATGGAGTTGGCTGTATTCATATCACCTGACAGCGCAAATGCCCCTGCTAACTGGAATTGGCTGAAATCAGACATTCTATTCAATTCCGTGTTCTTTAAATATAGCATCGTGCTTTTATCCGGTTCGCCCGCAATCGCTAGGACGTAGCAAGCATAGGTCTTAATCTCTAACTGCCAGCTATCTGTGATGGGGCTTCTTGCGTGTGCCTTCATAGCCTTAATCATGCTATTATAGGTTCTGTCGGGAACTTCGTATCCCGCTTTCCTTGCCTCAACGAGAAAATGAGTGACGTATATACTCGTCCATGCGCTTCCGAATCCACCGGATGGCCAGAATGAAAAATCACCATTAGGCATCTGCATACCTATCAGTTTTGTTATGCCCTCAGTGACATAATAGTCAGCGCTCTTTGCGCCGAATAGTTTTGGCTCAATAACCTTAACCATATCGTTAAAGTATAGCAACGGAAACACCCTTGAGGTCGTCTGTTCTGCACAGCCATAAGGATATTGCAGAAGATATTGCAGGCTTCCGGCGAATTGCACAGCCGGGAAGGACGAAATTGTTATATCAAAATCAGCCGTTCCCGGTATCCAGTTTGCAGGCAACATAAATTTGCTAGTCGTGCCGGCTTTCGCAACTCCACTGCCAGTCATTGTCACAGGCGGAGAAGCGGGTCTTAGTGGAACTTCGGTTATATCAGAAACTTTCTCCCCGGCTCCGCTTGCCGAAAGATTAAATGTCACTTTTCCCATCTGATTTTTCGCTTTGATAGTGAATAAAATTTGCCTTTCTTCTTTCGGAGAAATGGCGATGCTTTGAGAACTTGGCGACGGTGTTTCTACGGGACCGCTTGCGGTTAGCGTGATGGTGAAGTTATCTCTTCTGTCTGTGCCATTAAAGACGTTGACAGGGACAACAAATCGGTCTCCGCTTGCGATGAATCTTGGGAATGTCGGCAACATCACAATCGGATCACGGACTATAACGTCTTTCCGTGCTGAACCGAACTCGTTTTCTGAGAATGAAACCGCCATAACTCTAAGGCTACCGTTAAATTGCGGAATATTGAACGTGACAAAGCCTTTGCCCTTCTTATCCACTTTTACCAGACCTGACCACAATGCAATCGGTTTCACCCGTGCAACGCTCATCGGCGAAACACGCCTTTTAATAGCCCCCGGCTCGCCTCCTGAGGGCGATGACGATGATCCTGCCTTCTCTATTTCAGGCAAAATCCAGGAGTAAATGTCATGCGAAGTCACCTCGAGGCGTTTCTTGCCGAAGAAATAATTGAATGGATCAGGCGGCTGAAAATTCGTAAGCTGGCATATTCCCTCGTCAATTGCAGCGATGGTAATATATCCCTCTTTGTTTCTGCCGTTGACAGTAAATGACACCTTCAATTGACTATTTGGGCGCATATCAGACGGCGTATCAAGCGTGATTGACAGTTTATTCTTGCTTGAATCCACCATGACAGGCGTTACGCCAAAAGCACGCACAGGCGCATTACGCTCAAGCGATTTCGTTGAGCGGATAACACTTGCGGAAATATAGACGTTTGGCTTGTATTCATCGGTTATTTTTACGTTTACCATAGCGGTATTTTTGCTTATATTAACAGATTGAGTATGATAAACCTTATCACCGTCAACAGTCAGCAGAAGCCGTCCCGCAAATGGCGATCTGATCTGAACTTTTGCGGTTTCTCCTGGCTTATACGAAGTCTTATCCAAGCCAATATCAAGCCTTTCGGGTTTGCTCATCGCCCAAGGCGAAGATCCCCAGCCTGAAACGTAAAAACTGACTGCTGATGAATGTCCGCCAGCATCTTTTATCTCAACACGATATTCGCTGTATTGGTTGGGCTTAAAGTCAAACTTTATCGCTGTTGCGCCTGATGTCACAGAGAAAGTATTTTCAATCTGTTCTTGCCGTTCCGAGACATAATTGACCTTGCCATCTGCTTTTTGCATAATGGTTTGCCAGGTTATACGATAGCAAAAAACGTCACACTTTCTATTCGGGACGATTTGGGCGTTTTTATCTAGGACGATGAACTCCATCTCCTTGGGTCTGTTGATCTCTCCATAGCCTTCTTTTAACTGGCGCAATCCAACGTAATATTGATATTGATGCAAAGTGACGGTCTTATATGCGGTAACTGTTCTTCCGCCTTGTTCGTGGACAGTTGCGCCGATAGTATTTTTAAGCGCTGACGCTGGCGATAAGCCTATCGGTAAGTTTTGCGCGATAGAGAATTTTCCGTTTGCGTCTAGCTTATCCTTTCCCAAGTCGTTGACTATTCTAGCGGTTGGTTTCTGTGGATTGCTAAACGTGAATGATGACCATTGTTTCGGCGAAAATGCGCTGTCTTCTATTTGGCTTTGGACTTCAACCAGATTTCCACTTGCAGGAGGTCCAAAAAGGTTCACTGCTGATACCGTTATATTCATAGTTTTGCCTAAGTCATAAGATTCTGCATCAGTTTTAACCTCAACCTTCATACGATCTGGCATAAATTCCTCAACGCTAAACTTGCCCCTGCCGATCTCGTCATCTTTTCCTACAATCACTCTTGCGGTATAGTTGCCCGTCATTGCGTAAGTTGGAATATCAAGATCAAAGTCACATGCGCCTTTGTCATTAGTTCGCTTGCGGAATTCTGTGAATATTCTATTATCAGGACCCAATATCTCCATTTTCAACGGAAACACCGCCGGCAATTCCGCTTTTGCGCCTCTGACGACTGTTACAAGATGCACTTTTTCACCGGGACGATATATATCACGATCACCATAGACGTAAGCATCATAGCCATCTTGGAGATATGGCTGACCCTCTACGTCAAAATCTGTCACAGATATTTGGCTTCGTGTAAGTTCAATGAACGAAACATCTCCGCCCTTTGCAACAGTGATCATAAATGGTGTGAAATTTTCCATGACAGTCTTTGGCACTTCCAGCTTTGCCATACCATCGCTATTAGTTGTGCCGACTTTCATCGTTTGATTGTTATGGCTCAACAGCGTAACCTGTGCGTCTTTTATCGGATCAAGCGATGAAAGTGAATGAACCCAGACAATAAACTGCTCGCCAGCCCTTTTGACTGTTATGCCAAGATCGGTGATCATCACTAACTTACGACTTTCTCGCCAATATTCGTCATCGCTATGCGCTTGTATATCAAAAATTCCGGTATATTCATCTTTAAGATAGGATTCCATATTGATCGGAGTTACAATTTCCTCATTTGCCCTATCGGGTATATCAATCTCATCAGAGTGCAATAGCTTTCCAAGCGATTCTGTATCGTAATAGTAGTATGTTGAATCCATCGCCCCTGCATTGATAAGGTGTGTAATGTTATTCATAAACACCTTTCTGACCTCTATACGCACCTTTTTGATATTAATGGTAGACATGCCGACGTTAAGATTACCCTTTCTGGCAAGATAGATGCCATCGCCAACAAAATCTATATTAGGCGCAATGTTATTCATAACGGCGTTAGTGGAAAAGTCGTTTTTTAAGATAGAACCATCTACGCCTATTAGCCCCTGTTTTATATTAACAACATAAACTGAACCTGACTTAAAATTGCCCTTTAACTCAACATAATGGAAATTTGATGCAAATTGATATGCAAAATCAGGTTCAACCGTTCCCGGACCTGGACTAACGGTTATATATTGCTTTGCAAGATCGGCGTCTATCGGTGAGCTAAATCTTATCTTTAGGTATCCATATTCCGCCTGACGTTCAGGAAACACACCTTCGACCTTTAAATCGCCTCCTGCTTTAATGTTAAAGGTTTCGGCGAAATTTTCAGAAAGCCCTTCGGTTCCATTGGCAGGGACAAGCTCTTTGTCAATAACCATCTGGATAGTATGAGTATTATCGCCATGCGGAATCGCTTCTGTTTCCAGTTGGATAATCGTTCCCGACTGTGCGGATACAATTTGGTATGGAATTTTATCGCCATTTTTATATGCGATATTCAGATGCTTTTTAACAGCGTCTAATTCTACTGGATAGTTGAATTCAATAGTTCCCATTATGGGGACAATCTCGTCATTGGGTTTGGTAAACTTGAAAGATAAATGCGCATTATCAACTATGAATTTCTTTGTATGGAATTCAAATTTCTTCTTCCCTTTGAGATAATAACCCATTTCGGAGCCTATTTTTGGCAGAATTTCAGCAGTATAATGGGTTGATGGGAGTAATAAGACATTCGGATAGAATTGTAATATATGACGGGCAGTCCATCTGAACTTGCCGGTAATCTGAGGCTTGAATACTATTGGCGCGCTATCTAACTGCTTGCCAACATTATCATCAAGCACCATATCTTGAGAAAACTCAATGGTGAAATTGGTGGTTTGTGGAACTTCGCCATCGGGCTTAAAAGATTCAATTTTTACCCCTCCCGCACCGGGATGCGAAATAACCATTTTTACCGCACCAACGATTATAATTATCACAAGGACGGCGATTATGGCTAACCATTTTATATTTGTTTTAAACCAGCCATTTTGTCCAGACAAACTTTTTTTATCTTGAACTGAACTATCTTCGCTTTGATTCATTTTCATTGCCCTCCATAATTAAATTCAACATGGTTCAGAATAAGGTCACATTTTTGAGATCAAAAAGAGTTTAGGATTCATGATTAAATAACTTTCCCATTTAGATAGAGAAAAAGTAGGTTGGGTTGAGGAACGAAACCCAACTTTTAAGTATTAAACACTGATGGACACGGAAATTATGATTAAAGATACGAGTTTTTCAGTTATTGCCAAAAATCGCAAAAGTAATACATGCTGTTAGCTTGTTTTGTCCATTTGATTAATCATAACAAGCCAGACGGCATGTTTTACACTGCTAACTGAAAAACTCGCAGTGATTAAACGAATTAGCGACTTATCATAAACACAAAGACACGAAGACTCAAAAGGGTTAAAAGTTAAATCGTAATAGGTCTTATAATTATTCCTTTTGCTTAATCTTCATTGGTAAAGACATTTCTCTTGAATTTTTCGGTCTTCTAACTCTAGTTGATCCAAGAAGAATTTCATGGGGGTCTACTTCCTCCCCAAAACTCTGATTTATGCTATTAAGTCGATTTGTGGCTATCTGACAATAATCAGGATTTAGATCAATGCCGATATAGTTGCGTTCTAGTGCCTTTGCCGCAACGCAAGTAGAGCCAGAACCATTAAACATATCAAGGACAATATCTCCCTCAAAATCAGCCTCTCGAGCAAATTTAAATGTATACATCATGATCAGTCTTTGCGGCAAGACAACGGGAAATGGCGCAGGATGTCCTGCACGTTTTACATCTGCGGGATAAATTGGCCATATTTGTTTCGTTAAATCCAACCATTCTGCTTGATTTATTTTGCTTGGTTCTTTAGCGTTTTTAGGAATTTGCGGCGGTTTTCCTGCTTTTACAAGGACATTTATAAACTCTACCGTATTATCCTCATAGATATTAGGTGGATATGGATAGCTACCAAACATCTTTTCGGAAGTCTGTTTTTGCCAAATAAAGAGGCTGTATCGCTGTAGATTCGTATTGTTAAGAATTGTATATTCTATGTCATTATTGATATTTTTTAAATGCCGTGTATGAGATTCGTTATAAATCTCTTTTGGAATTGGCATTATAGGTGTTACAATTGCCAATTTGCCATTAGGGATAAGGATTCGTTCTGATTCCTGCCAAACTTTAAGTAGATCGGCAAGATATTGATCATAGCTTGTCTGTCCTATTTGTTTTGAATTCTCATAATCTTTAACATTCCAATAGGGGGGCTTGTAACGATTAACGCAATACAGTCATCTGGCAATTTTTTCAAAAACTCAAGTGCATCAGATTCAAAAATACCATTTATAAATTTCTCTGGCCAACTAGCTTTGCTAGGTATCCTGTAGATTGAGTCCATGTTTTTTAAATCTAATAAAGTGTTAAGCGCCAAATTCCATTACCTCTCTCTCAACCTCTGGATAAACCTTGTCAATCAACTGTTGAATCTCTATTGTCTTCTGCAATGTAGTGACAATCCTGCAATAGTGCTTCATCTCATCAAGCGATAACTGCCTTCCCTTTCGGTCTTTTAGCCATTTATCACAGACCTGATACCCGCCGATATAATACGCCCAAACTTCCTTGTTGACTCCCTCAAAATACCTGCTTTTATTGATGTAAACATAGCCATTTCCTTCATCATATCTTGGTTTTTCTACTATGTCATCGCCTTTGCCTTGATATTTTGCGATTGGCGGATCCTGTTCGTCTGATTCAAGCAGATGAAGATCGACAAGCCTTTTCCCATAGCCTGCCATCTGTGAGAATAACTTATAATCTTTCGTGAAGGGAACTCTTGGAAAGTCAATCCGCAGGAATTCGGCGTATTTTTTGCGATAAGTGTTTGAGTATAAGACGGAGTAGATGTAATATAGGATTTCTTCTGGTGTTGGTTCTTTTTCATAAATTCCAGACAAAGTATCTAAAATTCTGGAATTGATGTTTGGTTGCTTTTGAAGCGAATCACCATTGTTTTGACAAAGGTATAAAGGAAAAATATAAGACTGTGTAGTTGATTCACCACATTTGGTTTCCATAATTTTGTCAGAACAGAAAAAGTGATCCATGTGATTAGATTTATTGCTCCTTGCTGTGATTAGTCCAAGATTTTCGTCTTTCAGCATGTGGCGCATTACTTCAATGCGTGATCGCTCAATCAAACCATCGTTATAAAAAATCCATTGAATATCAAACGGTCTATAAAGTATTGGCTTTATGAAGTTTTTCCAGTTTTCATCTTTTATAAGTTTCTCTCTTGCATTATGTAATTTTTTGTCTGTTTTGATTTTAAGTTTAAATTCTCGCTCAATATAATCATCTGACCTATTTTCATCTCTGAATATACCAATACGTTTTTCTAAATCCTCTCTTTTTTGGTCTATAACAAATCCATCTCTCGCAGTAACTATTCCAACACTATTTATCGGGAAAATATCAGGTATTTTGGGGTATTTTTCATATCCTGCCGAAAGACTTTCATCTCTTGGGATAAAGAGATAAAATTCAGATTTTGGCGATAGTTCCTTCCAATCTGTTGATGCTTTATCATGCGTCATAAGCCAAGAATACTTTGATTCCCTCGTTCCCCATAACTCTGAATGATATACTTTACAATCTTTTGAACCGTTCTTTCTTTTTATAAATATCGATATAGCCACTCCCGGCATAATATCAAATACATTCTCATCCTTTGAGCCATCAGAGCATTTCTCTTTTTTAAGGCTATTGCCATGCAGATCAAGTATGTATATCTCGTCAAAACTTTTCATTAATGATTGGCGCATACCCCTGAAAGTTGGATTATCCAGATAACCATGATTTGTGATGAAACTCAAAACACCTTCACCAGCCCGATCTATTTTCCATTGAGCAAGTCGGATAAACTTAACGTAATCATCCTGCAACCATTTTGGATTTTTCTCATTCAACGGATGCCCGTCAACCTGATAATATTCCCTTATCTCTTTTGAAATCCATTCGCCTTTATTTGATGATTTTCCGAAATATGGCGGATTGCCGAGAATAACCAAAATCGGCGTTTCCGTCTTTATCTCGTTTGCAAGGTGCGATTCATGAGATAGCGACGCCATTCCCGGAAAGAGTGTTTCAGTAAGTTCCTTCATATCAAGCGCATTGGTTAAGTAAAATTTCAATCGCTCATCAGCATTTAATTTATATCCCTCATCCTCCAGAATGTATGATAGTCGCAGATGTCCGATTGCATAAGGAGCCATAGATATTTCAAAAGCGTGGAAGTTGCTAAGTATATGCTCTCTGATAAAGCTCTCTTTGCCGCTTTCCCCATATTTATCAATAAATTCTTTTAATGCTATTTTAATCGCATTAACTAGAAACGTAAGAGTGCCAGCCGCAGGATCTAGAATTGTAACTGGCTTGTCTGCAAGACCACCTTTTAGGCGGAAGTTTTTTTTCAAAGTGCAATGGACAGAGCGGATAATATAGGTAACTACAGATTCGGGGGTATAATATACTCCCGTTTTTTCTCTTGTTTGAGGATCATATTCTGCTAAAAAAGTTTCATAAAAATGAAAAATTGGATCATTGACTTTACCTTCATTGAAAAAGTTAAAAACCAAATTTTCACCGGATTTTTTTAGAATGCTCTTTACATCATTTATAGCCAAAACTTCTGAAATATCATCAATATCCCATTCCATCTGTTGGGGCAAATCTTCTAAGGATACAAAACGAAAAACTTCTCTCAAAATTCCAAGATTACGCGGAATATAATCATAAGCAAGTTTTCTATTGAAATTGCTATTAGCTGTTGTTCGTGCCGCAAATAAGCCAAATGTAATTGTTTGTGAAAAGAGATCGGCAAACCTCTCTTTTGATAAATCGTTTATTAGATAATCTTTGAATGCTTTATAGTATCCTAATATATGCCCCTTATTGTCTTTTTCCTCTTTAAGTCCCTCAGTGATAATCGCATCTCGTAAATATCTGGTTCTTTTCGCTAACTCTACCGCAAGACTTTTAGCTGTATAAACTCTCGGCAGGGAAAAGGCAAAAAATTTCTCCAATATCCTGAGGAGTTCGGGTTCTTTTTCGTTTATAATGTCATTACTGACTTTTGGGGGTATGGAATAGCTAATGTTACACTTCTCTATCAGTTCACCATTACGGAAAAGCCTGAATTCAAGAAAGTTAGTCAATAAGAGGTTTGGGTATTTAAGGTAACGCTTTATTTGTTCTGAGTTTTGTATACTGTCAAGGTTTACTGATGGGGCTTTAGCCTCGATGTATCCGACAATGTGTTGTTTTCCATCCCATACTCTAAAATCGGGATTACCTGCTTCGGTCTTCCTTGGCTGAGGTGTTACATCAGCGCCTTTTTTTATCGATTTGGCATAATCATCAAGTAACTCTTTAAGTGCAGGATAAAAGCTTTCTTCTCTTGTGTCGCTATGTGATGCAACATTACACAAGTTTTGCAAATAAGGCTTGAGAATTTCCATATTTCCACGACCCTTTAATTTTTTTGTAGTGTGAAACCAAAACTCCCCTCTTGAGAGGGGTCCGGGGGTGTGTTTCCTAATCTTCAATCTTCAATCTTAAATCCATAAGCTTCTTTTGGTATATGGATTTTAGAGATGGATTCAATTTAATTGCTGTCTGATAGTTGGCGATAGCATCCTCATTCATTCCCATATCTTCATATATTTGCGCTAAATTATAATAAGCTTCTGATCCTAATGGATCAATCTCAATAGATTTTCTCAAATAATCCATTGCACTTTGGGCGCTTTTTCCACTTTTATATAGACTAAGCGCCAATGCGTTGAACGCCGGAACATAAATTGGGTCTACTGATATTGCCTTTTCATACTTTTCACGAGCATCAATCGGCATAATTTTATAATCGTAAGCCTGCCCTAGATGATACCAGAAAGATGCTTTGTTGGTTACGCTTTTCTCGTCAAAATTGGTCATCTTCGGGAATTCTCTGGTCTTGTAACTAGCCAGCAATACTCTATTTGATTCAGCCGCAGATTCTATGTATAAGCTTTTGGGAACTGAGTATTCCAGAATTGGGCGATTATCACTATTGATACGGACACCCCTGGTCATTTTATCTATTCCATCCTCGTCTAATAGATAGCAACTCATCAAAGATAATGGTTCTAACAGATTCAGCCTTTGTAAATCATTCCTTACGCCGTCAATATTGTAATGCTTTTCTAGTTTTAGATAATCTATACTAAACCCCTCAGAACTTCCAAGCATCAAAATATCTCCCATTGTGCTAAACCATATACTTGTATTCGGAAAAACAGACTTAAAAGTATTGATAACAACCTTTAAATCCTCTGGTGAGATATAGTATATTTGCGACCATTGGCACATAAGACCGTCAGGATTCAGCCTTTGTTTGCATATCTTATAAAAATCTGCGGAAAAAAGATTTGCGATTCCCGCTAACCAAAGATTAGAGGGTTCAGAAATTATAACGTCATAAGTCTTTGAGCTAGCGGCGAGATAGTTTCTTCCATCATTCACAGTCAGCTTAACTCGTGGATCGTCTAAAACGTTTCGATTAACTCCGTCAAAGAATTTTGATGCCTCAACCACTGCTGGTTCTATTTCCACACAGTCTATCTGAGTTAGCTCATGCTGTGCCGCTGAGCTCAGCGTAACTCCGCTTCCTAGACCAATAACCATTGCTGTTTTTGGGTCTGGATGTAACAACAGCGGAAGATGGGCTATCATCATTTGAGTATACATATCTCCGGTGTTTGATGCGTCTACTTTTCCATCAACCGCCATAACGATTGCACCGTTTTTGCGCTCTCTAACGCTTACCGTTGCATCAGTTCCCTCTTTATAAAACAGTAATTTTTCCCCTGTGCCAGAAATAACTGTTTTCCGTTCGCTTTTTTCATATTTAGAATAATGTGGGGCATATATGACAACTCCACTACTCATAGTCAGTTTATCCCACGATGGTATAACTAATATAAGAATAACAAAGATGATGGCTGATGCAAACGATATAATCGTTCTGTTCGTTAATTTAAGTTTCTGATAGACGAGAAGAATTCCGCAACCCACGATTATATTGATTATCCCCGCAAGGATAATGCTTTTCTCAATTCCTATGATGGGAATAAGTATAAATCCAGCCATGAATGATCCGCCGATATTTCCGAGAGTATTGACAGAATAAATAGTTCCAACCTTGCTTCCCAATTCGCTATAATTCTTTGTGCATATTTGAGTAACCATAGGGAAAAGCGTTCCCAAAAGAATCGTGGGTATTATCATCATCATTGCGGAAACTAGGAATTTGGCAAGCTCAAGAGCAGTGTTACTTCGCACAATTGTCGCAAAAAGGTCAACGAAATATAGAGGCGCTTGTTGGAACAAAGGGAGCATTATGATTGCGATAAACCCTATCAATAATTCCACTACGGCAAACCAGAGAAGATTAACTTGTTTTCTTTTCGCAATTATGCTGAAAATGAAACTGCCGATCGCTATTCCCAAGAGAAAAGTAGCCAGCATGATAGTAAAAGCATAAGTTGAGCTACCAATTATCATAACCAGCGCTCTCGTCCATGCTACTTCATAAACCATTGCGGAATAGCCCGATAACCCAAAACCGATAATTAATGCTAATAATACGGGTTGGTTTTTTATTGATAGAGAATTTGTAGGTTGCTTTTTCGCTTTCGTTTCAGGGATTGTCATTGATTCTTTTTTTGCTTGCCTGCGAGCGATTAACAGACATATCACAGCCGCAAATAAATTTCCCAGGACAGCTATGTTGATAGTGGGACG
>ERZ1292640.3612-Hain-H43-02um-R1-3612-length-12003-cov-5_pt1 | contig 12003 bp, 13 predicted proteins | sample MGYA00564404_ERZ1292640 | MGnify/ENA primary metagenome ERZ1292640 (study PRJEB36523, sample SAMEA6512636) | groundwater metagenome | collected 2019-01-08 | study: AquaDiva: Metagenomics assemblies of 32 groundwater samples | reverse complement strand
CCGGCTTGGAACGGTCGTATTCAAGCATGTTGAGACCCATCGGGCGCGCCGTGTACGCTGGGTCAAAGTAGATGACATCGTTCATTCGCTCCGGAGGAATTGCCGCGAGAATATCTTCAATATCGTTTCCGTGCGGGTCTATAAACGCGACTCCTTCGCCGTTCTGTATGTCCTGAATAATCATATTTTTTATAAGCGTCGTCTTTCCGGTGCCCGTCTGCCCGATAACGTAGCAATGGCGCATGCGGTCGGAAGCGCCGAAGTGAACGGGTGTTTCCGTCGCGCCGTATCGGTTTATTCCCATAACAACGCCTTCGGCAGACATAGCCACGGGCGCGGGCATTTGCTTTGCAAACGCGCGCTTCAATTCGCGCGACGTTGTTACTCGTTCAGCGGTAAAGTGGAACATAGCCGCCACCTCCGCGAGGCCCAAAGGCATCGTAATTGACCAATCAAAGGTGCGATATATAAAATCACGAAGGAAACCGTTTAGACTCCAACTGCCAACCTCTTTGAAGAGCAGGTGATTTCCCTTGGCATCGTCGTACTGATTGAAGGGCGCTATCAAATTCTGCACAATATCCTGCGCTCGCTTTTTGTCGGGCGCAGAAGCAACTAGGCGAATGAGAACTGGCGCTATGCGGCTCTTTAGCTTGCGCCCGATAGCTTCCGATGCGACTTGGTCCGTGCCGCGCCTGAACTCCTTATCTTTATCCTCCTTGTAAACTTGAGGCATAAAAATCGCCCTCGCGAACTCATCAACAATATCGCCCAGCATAGTCTCGGAAACTGTAAGCGCGCGCCAAAGAGGCCACCCCTTCTCGATTACCCGTATTATCTTTTTGTAGTGCCTGTTATACCGGTCGCCTTTGGTGCCGACAATGAATTGAATCGCGGCGCCCTCTCCATGCTTCGCGAGCTTCGCGAAAGCGGAGAGCAGAACATTCATTGGGTCGAGCTCAAACATCTCGGCAGTCTTCAGAGGAAAGGCGGGGTGGTCGGCAAGCTTCGCTATCGCGCCCGCGTTTTCCCCTTCATAATTAAAAATATTATAGTCGCCTCGGCTTTCCGAAATACGGGCATTCGGGAAAACGGATGATATCAATCGTTCCGCGAGTACCTTCTTCGCGCTTGGAACACCAAGATACAAAGAAACTTCCTCCGACCCGTTCGGAACGGCTATTTCAAGCGAGAAACCTTCATTCGGAGATATGAGCGACGTGAGACCCGCGTAGAGCTGTTCGGAGGATGAGAGTATTTGCTCCAGTTTCATCTGTGCCTGCTGTTCTTTATCTCTTCCCCCATATGCCTGCGGCTGGATTTCAAAAAGCACCATGTGAAGCGCGCGCTTCATCTTTTCTGGCGGCGCAAACCCCTTCTCCGGCAGGCCTTCGGCGATATAGCGCACCAACATTCTATGCAGGTCATCCTCCAAATGCGGATTTTTCATGCGCGCGACGACAGAAAGCGCGTTGCGTATTCCATGCTCCGCGACAATCTTCAACAGGCCGTCCATCTGCGCGTCGTGTTCTTCCGGCTCAAGATTGAGCGCGTGCCGAATCGTGTCATGCTCCGGCATGATAACCGCCTCATGCAAAACGGCATGAGCAGGCGTGGCCGCGTACGCGGCGATTTCGCGCTTGGCGATTCGGTCCCTCTCTATGCGATTTTCCGCAGTTTCCAATTCCCCCGACTTCTCTTTCACCTGCTCGCGCAAATAGGCAAGCTCCTCTTGCGGAGACTTGAATTTTTCCGCCGTCTTGGTTATTCGCTCTGCAATAAAGCGCGGTTCCATCCCGTTAGAAGTAGGAAGCTTGCGCTTCCGACTCGTTATCCGCGTCTAGTAAAACATCGACCAATGCAAAACATTCCGCGAATATTTGTTGTTTTTCAGAACTTCCGCAACTTCTAACGGGATCCGCTGTAGCCAATGCCGACATCGTCAAATTATAACATCATCTTCACGATAATTTTCCAAAAGAAAAGCCGCCCGAAGTCGCGAGTGAGTACATGTACTCCGGGCGTCCTTTCGTGCGGCTTGCGCGGTCAGTCGCTTCCCAGCAGGCACAACTGAAGCATTACGCCACCATCACTGGGCTGGTGCCTTTCGGGATACGGATACGACGCATGAATTCTGACCCTTGGGTCGTCGTTCATGACGTGTTCCAATGCATCCAGAAATTCACTGTGATGGCCCTTCTTGGAATCGACTTTGACGAAACGCTTGCCCGCGGCCACGGTTCTCTCGATTGCGGCCTTGATCCTGGTTTTTTCGTCACTGATGAATAGGCTGGTCATCTTGACCTCCGTCATCTACCACATATGGTGTGGCGTCCGACGAGGACTATACTACACAACAAGAATCAACTCAACGCCTTAGCCCCGATGTCACGACGAAAGTACTTTCCTTCAAAATGAATCAATTCAACGGCTTCGTACGCGCGGACAAGCGCGATTTGGAGAGTGTCGCCCACCGCGGAAACTCCAAGAACTCGGCCTCCCGCCGTAATCAAGGACTCCCCTTGATTTGAGGTGCCGGAGTGAAATACGACAACGCCCGGGACTTTTTCGGCTTCTTCTATTCCGGTTATCGGAAATCCTTTTTTATATGCTTCGGGATATCCTCCGGAGGCAAGAACGATGTTTACCGCAAATCCGGAGTTCCATTCAACATTCATCGTGGACAGTTTGCCGTCGGCAGAAGCTTCCAAAACATCTAGCAGGTCTGTTTTTAGCAGGCGCATGTACGCTTGGCATTCCGGGTCTCCGAAACGCGCGTTAAATTCCAGAACTTTTGGACCTTGCGACGACATTTTAAGGCCGGGGTATAGGATGCCCGCGAACGGCGCGCCATGTTCCGCGAGTGCGCGAAGCGTCGGGCGCACGACGCGAGCTTCTATGTCTTTCATAACTTCAGCCGAAACCCAAGGCACGGGAGCAATAGCGCCCATTCCGCCGGTATTTTTTCCCGTATCATTCTCGCCTATCTGCTTATGGTCCTGCGAAGGCGGAAACAGCACAAAATCCTTGCCGTCCGAAATCGCGTGAATAGAAATTTCCTGTCCATCAAGGTATTCCTCAATGACAACGTCGTCTCCGGCATCTTTGAAAATGCGCCGTACCATAATTTCGTCAAGCGCAAATTCGGCCTCGGCAAGAGTCGCGCAAACGTATACGCCCTTTCCCAAGGAGAGCCCGCTCGCCTTGACGACTATGGGGGCGCCTCGCTCGCGAACATACGCGAGAGCGTCGTTGTGATTGGAAAAAACCTCGAATTCAGCCGTTGGCACTCCCGCTTCTCTCATCAGGCGCTTCGCGAATGCTTTTGATCCCTCGATATGCGCCGCCGCTTTCAGGGGCCCCCAGACGCGCAGACCGCGCTGTTTAAACAAATCTACAATCCCATCTCCCAATGGATTATCCGGCCCGACAACCGTCAAAGCGATGTTTTTCTCTTTGGCAAATTTCGCGAGATTCTCAAAGTCCATCACATCAATCGGCACATTTTCGCCAAGCTTTTGAGTACCGCCATTTCCCGGCGCGATGTAAAGCTTCCCGGCGCGCGGAGACTGTCTCAATTTCCACGCAAGCGCGTGTTCTCTCCCTCCCGAACCAATAACCAAAACATCCATAGTCGGATTATATACGAGAATTCAAGAAAATGTTTTATGTACGTGCCTTCTTATCCTCATTAGCTTATTATTTAAATGGTACAATCAATCAACAGGTGTTGATTGATTGTACCTGACGCATCGTAACGATAACACTCAAGATGAAAACTCTAAATAATAAAAGTCGGCAAGAACGAACTATAAAAATCCTAAAGATGATAGCCATCGGCGCACTCATTATTGGTATCGGTGCCGCACCATCTCCGCGTGCGGTTAGTAAACTTCTTGCTGAATTGGCACTTGGAGATAATCCAAAAAATAGAAGGTATGCGGGCCGAAAAATCCGTGAACTGAAGAAGCGAGGATATCTTGAGGAGTATGGCGTTCGATATGCTGTCAGCGACAAAGGCCAGAGAATACTCTCTCGTGAGCGTATTATGTCCCTTGAAATTCCGAATCCACGCAAATGGAATGGCAAGTGGTATCTAATCATGTTTGATATCCCTCTTACGCAATCGTATGCGCGTCAGGCACTCAATACGATTTTACTCGGCATGGGTCTCTTGCAGTACCAGCAGTCGGTACTTATATATCCGTACCCAATCAAAGAAACTGTTATGCACATTTGCAGGTTCTACAAGGTTACCCGTTATGTATCGTTCGTCACGGCAGACGATGTCGATGGCGCAGACAAGCTTAAGATCCAGTTCGGCCTATCCTGAAATCACGCTGAACTCACACCCCTATGGGGGGACAATCAATCAACACCTGTTGATTGATTGTCCCCCTGTCAGTCGTCAGTCGTGACTATCTGTGGTTCTTCTCGATATACCACATCGCCTCTTCCGGTGTATCAGCAAAGAATGCAGAGTCCATGACTTCTTTTTTCAGAAAACCTTCCGCGCTCATTCTTTCCAATTGTGCCTTGAAGCCGTCATAAAAATGGTCCGTGTTTATAACAATAATTTGCTTGTTGAGTAGGCCGTTTTTTCTCATCCGTAGAACTTCAGTTACTTCGTTGAGTGTGCCTATCCCGCCAACGAGTACAACTATCATATCGCCTCTCTCAATAAGTCCAAGATTCATTTCCCTGGCATCTTTGACGACGATCATTTCGTCAGCATTCTTATACGCCTTATCCTTAATCTTTTCTCGGATAACGCCGATCACTTTCGCTCCGCCACGCTGTGCAGTGCGAGCAATAAGACCCATCAGACCCTCATCGGCTCCTCCCCAAACAAGCGTATGTTTATGTTCCGCAATCAATCGGGCGAGTGTCTCGGCATCCGTTTTATATTTCTCCGACACCTCGTATTGCGAGCAAAAAACGCAGATATTCATCCCGTTAGAAGTAGGAAGCTTGCGCTTCCGACTTGAAAGCTATTGCTCGTAAACACTCGACCATTGGAAAGCATGTGTAGAATGTATCACAGTCCGAACTTCCGTAACTTCTAACGGGATTCATCGCTTCATTCTACCCTATTCCTTGGTCAAAACCTCCGGACCTTTTTCAGTGACAATAATTGTGTGTTCAAAATGCGCGGTGCGGGAGCCATCTTTTGTGCGATATGAATGGCCGTCTTTATCAACATATAAATCACCCGAACCGAGAGCCATCATGGGCTCAATCGCGATGACAAGCCCCTCTTCAAGTTTCACTCCGCTTCCGGGAGCGCCGAAATTTGGGACGTGCGGTTCCTCGTGAACTTTGAGCCCAACGCCGTGGCCGGAAAGATTTCTCGGAAATCCAAAGTTATGTTTTTTCGCGACGCGTTCTACAGCGTATCCGATGTCGCCGGTGGTGTTCCCGAGCTTTGCCGCCGCAATGCCCGCAGATAACGCTTCTTGCGTACCCTTCAACAAGCGCTCGTCTTCAGGATTATGCTTTGTTCCGGCAATAACCGTGGTCGCATGGTCAGTAAAAAAACCTTTGTGCTTTATGCCAAAATCGAGACATACGACATCCCCCTCCTCAATCGGACGGTCGCTCTCGCTCGCTGGCGAATGCACGATTATGTCATTAACCGACACGCACAAGCCCGATGGAAATAGCGTATCATTTTTGCCGCTAGTGTAACCGTAAAAAGCAAGTTCGTCGCCTCCACTTTTCACCATTTCCCCCGCGCGCGCCTCAAGTTCTTTCGGCGTGATTCCCGGTTTGACCATTTCGCTCAAAACTCTCAAATGCTTCGCGAGCCGGCGCCCCCCCTCACGCAATATCTCTATTTCCTCTTTTGTCTTTGCGATCATGCGAGCCTAAGCGCTGAAAGAATATTTTTATGTATCGTTGCGATATCCGGTTCTCCGTCAATCTCATGGATAACGCGGCCGCGGCTCTTTAGAAGCTCAAGTTGCGGTAACACGTCGGTTTTTGTCCACGCAAGCCGTCTGCGAATCGCTTCTTCGGTGTCGTCGTTGCGGCCGCGGCCGACCAATCTCTTCACTGCGGTATCATCGGAAATAATGAGGTTGATGATTTGCAAATTATCGCGCTTTAGGAATTGCATCATGTCATCGAACCCGCGAGTTTGGTCGTCTCCGCGAGCAAGGCCGTCTGCAATGATATGCTCTTCACCCGTAAAATCCTCAACGAGCAATTTTGTCTGGAGATAAATGGCCATGAAATCATAAATACGGATTCCGTTGTCAATAATTTCACCGGTTAATTTGCCGGCGTACGTGCCAGTATCTCGCAATTTGCGCAGTTCGTGGCCCATGTCAATGCGAATTACTTTGCGGTCAGACCTGGACATCAGATAATCGACGAGCATTTGCACTTGCGTGCCCTTGCCGGCGCCTTGGGATCCGAAAAAAAGTAGAGTGACAGGTTTCATATCTTAGATTTAGTTAGTGAGCATAGCGAGTTTAATAAATCTTAGACCCAGCACCACTTTTGAACACCATGGTTTTCTGCCTATGAGTTCTGATTCTGATTGTGGTTGTTTGCTGTAATGTTGCATAATTATCACAAGTTTCAAAAGTGGTGCTGGGTGAAGCAAAATATAGTCGCTGTGCTCCTTATTTTACTTCAAATTATAGCCCTCTTTTTTAAGAATCGCCACAACCTGCTCCACCGCTTCGTCCAATTTTCCGTCCGCATTCACGACCTTGTAGTCATAAAACGATTCCTCGTCTCGCATCTCGGCTTCGGCATTCGCTCGGCGTTTTGCTATATCCGCGTTTGAAAGTTCCGGGTTCCGCTCTCGAATGCGCCTTTCAATGGCGTTGATGCTTTCTGGAACTATGAAAATCGTCACCGCGTTAAAATTTTCCTTGAAGTAGCGCGCGCCGACAATGTCGGGATTTACAATAACGACTTTGTTTGAAGAAATCTTTTTATTCAGGTCCTGCGCGTACGTCCCATAATATGTGTTTCGATTCGAGATGTAGGTGGATTCAATAATGCCTCCTGTCTCCTTTTCGCGCCCAAATTCTTCGTTGCTCAAGAAGTAGTAGTCAACTCCGTTTTTCTCCCCCGCTCGCGGCGCGCGCGTGGTCGCGGTTACAAGACGGCTTGCCCTGCGGGGAAAACGCTCCACGATTTCATTCGTGATTGTAGTTTCTCCGCTTCCGGTAGGACCAGCTATGACGACAACCTGTCTTAACATAAATTCGAAATCATAAATCCGAAATCCGAAAAAATATTAAATATAAAATTCAAAACCAATGAAGAATTTCGTGCTTTTTAGTCATTGAGATTTCGTGCTTTTTCGGATTTCGTGCTTCGTGCTTCGTGCTTCGGATTTCTAGTATTCCCTAATCGAAGTTTGTGCGTCAATCTTTTTCACGACATCCAAAACAACCGAGACGACAATCAAAAGCGCGGTACCGCCTACTGTAACCGCGGTAATGCCGGTAACCCCCTGCAGAATGATAGGCAAAATTGCAAGGAACCCAAGAAAGAGCGCGCCAACGAGAGTAATCCGCGTAATAATATTGCCGAGATATTCCGACGTCATTCCCCCCGGGCGGACTCCCGGAATAAACGCGCCGTTTTTCTGCAAATTTTTCGCGATTTGCGTGGGTTCAAACGTAATCGCGGTGTAGAAATACGTGAACAAAAACACCATTCCGAAATAGAGCGCGCCGTATATCCACTGATTCGCCAGAACCGAAACTACCCACGATGCGACAGAAGCGACCAGTGCGACGGAGCTTTTCGCTAGGAACGTCGCTATCATTTGCGGAAAGAGAAGAATGGAAAGCGCGAAAATAATCGGCATGACTCCCGCCTGATTAACGCGAATCGGCAAGTACGTGGAAACGCCCCCCATCACTTTCATTCCTCGTACGCGTCTCGCGTATGTGACTGGAATCGGCCTTTCCGCTTCCGTGACGAAAACAACGCCCGCGACAATGACAAGCGCAACAGCGGCAAAACCAACGTACGCGGGCAACTGGGAAATATCAAAGCTAAAAATGAATTGTGATATTGCGCTCGGAATGCCGGCGACAATGCCAGCGAAAATCAAAAGTGAGATGCCGTTTCCAACACCAAATTCCGTAATAAGCTCTCCTATCCACATCAAGAGTATTGCGCCGGCCGCGATAACGATGACATTCGTCATGGTGTGCATAAAATCCATTTCGGGAACAATGCCGTTTTGGCGCAACAAAATAAGAAAGCCAAATGCCTGTATGAACGCGAGCGGAACCGTCAGATACCTCGAATATTGCGTGAATCGCATTCTTCCGGAGTCGCCCTCCTCCTGATACATCGCTTTCAATGATGGAGAGAGAACGGACAAGAGTTGCATGATTATGGACGCGGTTATAAACGGAGAGACTCCAATCATCATGATTGAAAGATTGGAAAAACCGCCGCCGGAAAAAACGTTTAGAAGGCCCAAGAACTGGTTGTCGCCGAGAAAGTTTTCTAATGCGGCCACATTGATGCCTGGAATCGGAATAGCGGCGAGCAGACGAAACACGACGAGGGCTCCGAGGACGAATAACACCCGACTGCGCAGCGTCTCGTCGGTGACAATGAGCTTAATCTTGCGAACAAATGTATCAAACATATCTTAGATTTAGTTAGTGAGCGGAGCGAGCTTAGTAAATCTTAGATCCAGCACCAATTTTGAGCTCCAGCATTTTCTGCCGATGAGTTCTGATTGTGATTGAGTACGATAGTTTTGCATATTGTTTGTGAGTTTCAAAATTGGTGCTGGATTCTCGTACAACATAGTCATTACGCTCCTTGTTGTACGGAACCTCCGGCTTTTTCAATCGCTGCGCGAGCCGAAGCGGACACGACGCATCCTTTGAAATTCAACTTCTTGTATATCGCCCCGCCCATAATTTTGACCGGCGGGAAGAGAGGGCCGCGCGCGCGTATGATTCTTTTTTCTTTCAACACCTTTGGCGTAATTTCCGCGCCATCTTCAAAATGCGAACTCAAAATCTGTAGCGAGACCGGAATTGAATCCTTACGAGACGGATTCACGGTGCGTCCGCGATTCTTGCCGTATCCTCGGCGCTTCGGAAGCTTTTTTATGATGTCGCGAAGTTCCGGGCGCTTTTTTCTGCCCGCGCGCGCGTTCTGCCCCTTAGTGCCGCGGCCTGCGGTCTTTCCGCGCTTGCCTCCGCGCCCAACGCGCATTCGAGAGCGCGCCGTGATTCTTTTTAGATTATTGAGTCCGATGGTCATATGTTAGAGATTCTTAACGAATGATAATGAGTTTAGAAGCTCTTACATCCCTCCCCAATTTTGAGCTCCAGCAGTACCTGCCGATGAGTTCTGGTTGTGGTTGGTTTTGATAGTTTTGCATATTTGTCGTAAGTTTCAAAATTGGAGAGGGATAAGTAAAATATAGTCGCTACGCTCGTTATTTTACTTACTTTTTTGAAACTGCCTTTAACGCTGTCATCGCCGCGCGCGCGTTGTTCAGAGGATTCTTGGAGCGCGAGAGCAATTTGGCTGTGACGTCGGAAATTCCCGCCAACTCAAGCACCGCTCGCACGGAAGAACCGGCGACAAGACCGCGCCCGGGACTTGGCCTAATCTCCACCACCGAAGCGCAGTACTTGGCTTCCACGTTGCGAGGTATGCTTCTCGTTTTCGTCAAATTTATCGTTAACATCCCGCGTTTGGCCGCGCGAGTCGCCTTTTCTATAGCGAGAGCAGTGTCAGCGGCTTTTCCCAAGCCCACTCCAACGCGCCCCTTCTTGTCGCCCAAAACAATGGCAACGCTGAAGTTGAAACGGCGGCCACCGGCCATGACACGAGCGACGCGGCGAATGCCGATTAGCTTTTGGGCAAATTCGCTTCTTCGTTCATCGCGGTCTTTCCTAGGTCCGCGTTGAGGACGTCCGCGCCCTCCGCGGTCGCGGTCTCCGCCTCGGCGCGGAAATGATTTCTTCTCTGGCTCTTTTATGTCAGCGACAGGTGAGGCGACATCCTCAACTGGCAACAGAACCACTTCCGGCACAACAACCTCTTCCACGTCATCTATTATTTTTGGTTCAGCGGTCATAATATGTATCAATCTACGAATTTATTCCAATCTACAAATAACTGCAAATATAAGGAATTGCAATATTTGTAGCCATTCGCAGTATTCGTATCATTTGTAGATTGGGACTTCATAATTAAAATTCTAATCCGGCGGCGCGGGCGGCATCGGCAAATGCTTTGATGGTGCCTTGATATTGGAATCCTCCTCGGTCAAAAACTACTCTTTTCACGCCTTTTTTTTTCGCGAGCTTTGTCAGCGCCCCGGCAGAAGCTTCCGCGCGCTCTCTTGGAGTTTTCCCTTTCTCGCTGGCGGAAGATACAGCGGCGATTGTGCTTCCCTTTGAGTCATCAATGAGTTGCGCGATGAGCCGCGTGTTTGATTTGTATACTGAAAGGCGAGGGCGCTCTGCCGTTCCGATTACCTTGGCGCGAACACGGGCGTGTCTTCGTATTCTATTGTCTTGTTTGCTTGTAGACATATTTTGTGTACCAATCAACGAATGAATTCCAATCTACAAATAACTACGAATGAGAAATCCGGATATTTGTAGCCATTCGCAGTATTCGCATGATTCGTAGATTGGGACATATGGATTTTTATGCGGCGGCAGTCGTTACTTTCTTGCCCGCCTTCTTACGAACCACCTCCCCTTCATATCGAATCCCTTTGCCTTTATACGGCTCCGGTTTCTTGAGAGCTCGTACCGAAGCGGCAAATTCGCCAACTTGTTCTTTGTCGGAGCCAGTGATAGTTATGACATTTTTCTCAACGACGACGTGCAGGCCATCCGGAACCGCGACCTTGACCGGATGAGAGAAGCCAATCGCGAGCGAGAGCGTCTTGCCGGAAAGCTCGGCCTTGAAACCGATGCCCTCAATCTGAAGTTTCTTAACAAAGGGCTTGTTTACGCCCTGAATCATGTTGCGGATGTGCGCGGCATATGTTCCCCAAAGCGCGCGCGCGAGACGTGTTTCGGCGGTAGGCGCCACTGTAATGGAATTACCTTCAACCTTTATTGAAATGTTTTGATGTACCGTGCGCGTCAGCACGCCGCCCTTTCCTCTGACGCTCACAGCGCCATCAGCCACGGAAATTTCCGTACCGGAAGGAATGGTGATTGATCTTTTTCCTGTTCTGCTCATATATATGTTCAAATCTACGAATTTATTCCAATCTACAAATAACTACAAATGTAAGGTGTTGTAATATTCGTAGCAATTCGTAGTATTCGCATCATTTGTAGATTGGGACTTCATATGTTTACCAAATTTCAAACAACGCCTCCCCGCCGACATTCTCTTTGCGAGCCTCCTTGCCGGTAAGTATTCCTTTTGGGGTTGAAAGTATCAAAGCGCCGTGGCCGTAACGAACCGGCATAATCTCGTACACACTGCGGTACATGCGACGCCCCGGTTTTGATATGCGCTTCACTCCGTGGATAATATGCACTCCTTCGCTGTCATATTTTAGAACTACATCCAAAGTCTTTTTCACCTTCTTCCCTTTTTTATCTATTGATTTGACGTACCCAGCATCTCGTAACTTTTCGGCGACTGCCAACTTGAGCGCGGAAAACGGAACGGAAATCGTTTCTTTCTTGATGGCCCCTGCATTTTTGAGGCGGATTATGAAGTCACCAATGGTATCTGAAGTCATATAATGTGCCAATCAACGAATGTATTCCAATCTACAAATAGCTACGAATAAACAATGCTCACCGTCTACAGGTGCCGACCATAGACCGGTCGGCCATTTGTAGTCATTCGTAATATTCGGATGATTTGTAGATTGGGACATACTCTTTACCATGAAGATTTCTTGATTCCAGGGATGTTTCCTTCTAAAGCTTCCTCGCGGAAGCAAATGCGGCACAAGTTGAAATCTCGCAGGAATCCGCGCGGGCGGCCGCACTTGAAACAGCGCCGGATTACCCG
>ERZ1292640.3611-Hain-H43-02um-R1-3611-length-12003-cov-6_pt1 | contig 12003 bp, 11 predicted proteins | sample MGYA00564404_ERZ1292640 | MGnify/ENA primary metagenome ERZ1292640 (study PRJEB36523, sample SAMEA6512636) | groundwater metagenome | collected 2019-01-08 | study: AquaDiva: Metagenomics assemblies of 32 groundwater samples | reverse complement strand
CTCGGAGGAGTGAAGGTGACAGGGAAAACCGGGAGCTTCAATGTCGGTCTTCTCAACATGCTCGCAAACCGAACAAGCTATGTCAATGAGGATAACGAGTACGTGTCGATCCCGCGAACGAACTTCAGTGTGGTGAGACTCCGCAAGGACATCCTGACGAATTCGTATGTGGGGATCATCGGGTTGAACAAAGAGTCATTGGATGATAGGAGCTACAACCGCAATATCGGCGCAGATGCAAACATTTATCTGACCGCATACGCACAGATGAGCGGGTTCGTGGCAAAGACTTTTTCTCCGGACAAGAGCGGCAACGATATGGCAGCGTACGGAGACTTCTTTTACAACGATGACTTCTGGACCTTGTATCTGGCCCAGAATACGATTCAGGACAATTTCAACCCCGAGATGGGATTTTTCCCTAGGACAGGCATTCGCACAACGCAGATCAGTCTTGGCATTTCCCCCCGCCCAAAGTTGTTCAGCATTCGACAGGTCGCGCTGTTCGAGAACTTCAGTTACATTACCAATCAACAGAGCGAGCTGGAAAGCAGGTTGAACTACATTGGCTTCTACTCGCTTTTCGAAAGTGGCGCAACGCTTTTCGCTTTCTTCAACCAGCAGTACGAACTGCTGACGGAGGATTTTGAGATCCATGACGGCATCAACATCCTGCCAGGTGTGTATCGGTTCAACAACGTCATGAGCCAATTCGAATCGGATAAGAGCAAAGCCCTGTCCGGGATGCTATCGCTGAACATCGGTGATTTCTATGACGGGAGCATTGTTGGATTTGGACTTGGCGCAAACATCAAGCTGGGGTCACGATTGACGTTGAATTTCCAAGGCAGCCGGAACGATGTCGAGCTTTCCAGTGGCAAATTCACGACGACACTCATAGGGACAAGGATCCTCTACACGTTCTCACCCAAGCTTTTCGCGAAAGCGTTCTTGCAGTGGAACAGCGACAAAAACATTGTCGTTGCCAACTTTCTTGTGAATTTCATCCACACACCAGGAAGCGATCTATTCCTCGTCTATAACGAGGAAGTCGGCACCGGGGGAAGAAACCTTTACACCAACAATCGGACGCTTATGCTGAAGTTTACCTACCTCTTCCATCTCTGAAGACGTCCTCGAAATCGTCGTTCGCAGCGAGTACATGTAGGCCGCCCATTCGTCAGCTCTCTACAAATCCGTTTCCAAAATCAAGAATGTCGTATCTTTTCTGTCATTTTAGTATTGACTGAAAGTTCTGAAACTTTTATATTGCTGCTGCGTAAGTCAAAAAGAAGGAGAGACTGTCCATGGCATCAGGAGCCGACAAGAAAGAGCTCAACCAGTTCATCGAAGAAATGGGGATCGTTTTGGAACAATTGGGAGTTCCTCGGATGGCCGGAAAGATCTTAGGCTGCCTCCTGTTGTCCCGCGAACCCGAAGTGTCAACAGATGAACTTGTCGACCAGCTTCAGGCAAGCCGAGGGTCCATCAGCACGATGACTCGATTTCTCATCCAGAGGGGCTTGCTTGATCGGGTCGGACGTCCAGCCGAGAGGCGTGACTATTTTCGAATCAGGACCGGAACGTGGTCGAACATCCTCCGTGGGAGAATGGGGCAGATCATCGAATTCCACACCCTCATCGAACGGGGAATGGAGCTCGTTACTCCCAAGAATGAGCTACCGTACAAGAGACTGAAAGAGATGCACGAATTCTATGAGTTCTTTGAGCACGAGTTCCCCGCGTTGTTTGAACGGTGGGAGGAATACCAGAAGCAGAGCAGCAGGAGGTGAGAATATCATGAGACGCACACACACCGCACGGGTGGTGGCGGCTGGACTCCTGACGCTCTCCGTCGCACAGTCAGGATTCTCACAGTCGGCGGAAGAGATCATCAGGCGATCGGAGAATCTCCTGAAGGGTGTCTCGTCGAAAGGGAAGTTTCGGATGACGATTGTAACGCCCGACTACACGCGAACGATGGAAATGCGATCGTGGTGGGTCGGTGAAGAGAAGGCGCTCATCGAAATCACCGCACCGCGCCGGGAAGCCGGGAATAAGACGCTGAAGGTCAACAACGAGCTTTGGATGTATCTGCGGAACACCGAGACCACGATCAAAATTCCTCCATCCATGATGCTGCAGTCCTGGAACGGATCGGATTTCACGAACGATGATCTCGTTCGAGAGTCGAGCCTGGTTGACGACTACGCGATGAAAATCCTCTCGGACGAGGTCGTTGAAACCGAACCGTGCTGGAAGATCGAATTGCTGCCCAAGCCAACCGCTCCCGTCGTTTGGGGGAAAATCTACCATTGGGTGAGAAAGAAAGATTACCTTCCGTCACGAACGGAATATTACGATGAGAAAGGAGCTCTGATGCGTACGTTGATCTACTCGAACGTCAAGCAGTTTGGAAGCCGACGGGTGCCGTCGAAATGGCTCATGCTCAACAACATTAAGCCGGGTCATACGACTGAATTCGAATATCTCGAAGCGCAGTTCGATATCCGACTCAGCGATCGGATCTTTTCATTTCAGGAACTCGAGAAGGGACGGAACCGGTGAACCTGCTGCTGAAGCTTGGCTGGCGCAATATCTGGCGCAACAAGCGGCGATCGGTTCTGACGATCCTTGCCATTACGTTCGCGACATTCTTTACCGTGGTGATGCGCGGCCTCGGGATCGGCGTGTGGGAATACAACGTGCAAAACTCCGTGGAACTTTTCTCTGGATATTTGCAGATCCAGCGCATAGGGTATCAAGACAATCCATCTTTGAGCAAGAACTTCCCGTTCCCCGGAGATGTCGAAGCGACCATCCAGTCAGCGCAAGGAATCAAGGGCTACGCCACCCGCATCCTCGCGGATGGGTTGATCAGCTACCGAGAGAATTCGTCGGGCGCTGCGCTCTTCGGTGTTGAACCTGAGGCAGAGCGTCGGGTGTTCCGTTTTCAGCAGCGAGTCAATGCCGGCCAATTCTTCGAGGCGGGAAGCAAAGATGAAGTTGTCCTTGGCTACAAGCTCCTCGAGAATCTCAGGGCACGGATCGGCGACACCCTGGTCATTCTCGCGCAGGGGCAAGATGGAGTGATGGGCAATTTGCGGTTCCGGATCTCGGGGACGATGAAGCTCGGGTCGCCGGAATTCGATGCGATGGCTGTTTTCATGGATCTTGGAGCGGCTCAGGAGCTTCTGGCAATGGAAGGGCGTGTGAACGTCGTCGCGATCTCTGTGGCCGACTTGCATGCCGTCGATAGATCGGTCCAACGGCTGAATGGCGCGCTCAAGCACGCCAAGCTCGACAAGCTGACGGTTCTTTCGTGGGAGGAGGTGCTGCCTGAGCTCAAACAGGCAATGGAATTCGACAAGATCGGTGACTGGTTCTTTCTCTGGACACTCATCATCATTGTCACCTTCGGGATTCTCAATACCGTGCTGATGTCGGTGACGGAGCGGTTCCGGGAGTTTGGTGTGAGCTTGGCGATCGGCATGCAGCCGAAGAAGCTCGTCGCCCTCGTTTTCATCGAGACGTTGTTTCTCGCTCTGATCGGCATTATCATCGGGAGCCTCTTAGGTCAGCTCATGAATATCTACTTTGAGACCCATCCCATAACGTTTACGGGGGAGTTTGCGAAGATCTACGAAGACTATGGATTCCTGCCACAGATTGTGTCAGCGAGCAGGATCACCATCGTCCTCACCGTTGCGGGCTTCATGGTGCTCGTTTCGTTTCTGTCGTGTCTCTACCCTGCGTACAAAGTGTCGAAACTGGAACCGTTGAAAGGCATACGGTATACATGATGCTCCTAAGACTGGCTTGGCGGAACATCTGGCGGAATAAACGGCGTTCGCTGATCATCATCACGTCAATTGTCGTCGGCGTGGTGGCGATGAGCTTTGTCGAAGGTTTGTCTAGTGGATTCCTCAAGCAGATGTTCGAGAACCAGCTCGGCGCCTACACCTCGCACCTTCAGATCCATCATCGCGGCTTTAATGACAACAAGATCGTACAGAATTTCATTGCCGGGAGCGGGCCGGTGACGACGGCTCTGGAGCAAAACCCCAACGTTCAGCACCTCAGCAGGCGAGTGATAGCGTTTGGCATTCTGAGCAGCGCGTCGAATTCTGCCGGCGTCTCAATCGTCGGTATCAGCCCAACCGATGAGGCCAACATCACGACGATTGATGAATCGGTTCTCGAAGGACGATACCTCAGCGGCCAGAAGCATGAGATCGTCATCAGCAAGAGGCTTGCGGAGACGCTCGGTGCCGGTCTGGGCGACCGCGTCGTGGCGATGGCGTCCACGCTCGATGGCAAGGTCGGATCCGAAGTGTTTCGTATCGTGGGGCTGTACCAATCTGCGAGCTCCGCCTTCGATCGGATGCACATCTATGTTCCTCTTCAGAACGCTCAGGAGATGTTGCGTGTAGGAGAGCGGATCGCCGAAGTGGCCGTTGTTGCTCGGAGCATTGATTCTGTGGGAGCGATCAAAGCGGACCTGATGAAGAGGCTCGATGCATCGTATGAAGTTCTCTCGTATCAGGACCTCTTGCCGTCGCTGCTGATGCAGATGGAGATGGCGGGGCAGTTGATGTGGGTCTTCTATCTTATCATAGGTCTTGCGATGATCTTCGGTATTATCAACACGATGTTGATGTCTGTCTTCGAGCGCATTCACGAGTTTGGGGTTCTGAAGGCGGTCGGGATGAAAAACGGCATTCTCGTTCGGATGATCCTCCTCGAGGCGTTCCTGCTGGGGTCGGTGGGTGCGCTGATCGGGGGTGGCGGAGGAATCTTGATCAACCTCCAGCTTTCTTCTTCGGGAATCAACTTCGCCGCGTTCTCCGAGGGTCTGGCGACGTATGGTGCCGGCGCCGTCATCTATCCAGTGATCAGTTATCCAAGCATCGCGACCGGGATGGCTGTCATTCTCTTGATCTGCATCCTCGCGGCGATGTACCCGGCTTATCGTGCCGTGCGGCTCGAACCGATCAATGCGATTCGATATGTCTAGTCTCATATCCACGGAATGGAAAAGGATGGGCGCGGCAGCGTCGTGTCTCGATTCACGATGGATGATTCAGAATGAAAGGTAGCAGCATGGATATTATCAGGACAGAAAATCTGGAAAAGATCTATCAGGACAATGGCGTGCCGGTTCACGCGCTGCACGCCGTGTCGATGAATGTTCAGAAAGGGGAGTTTACGGTTATCGCGGGCCCGTCCGGTTCCGGGAAAACAACCCTGCTGAATCTCATTGGAGCGCTCGATGTGCCGACGACCGGCAAAGTCTATTTCGAAGGCGAGGATGTCGGGACGAAATCCAAAACACAGCTGGCTTCGCTGCGGCTTCATAAGATGGGATTCGTCTTCCAGGCGTACAATCTCATCCCGGTGCTGTCGGCGCTGGAGAACATCGAATTTACCATGATGCTTCTCCAGATCTCAGAGAGAGAGCGAAAGGAACGCGCCTTTGCGTTAATGGAGGAGCTTGGGATCGCCGAGCTCGCAGGCAAGCGGCCGAACAAAATGAGCGGCGGCCAACAGCAGCGAGTTGCGGTCGCCCGGGCGATCGTCACCAACCCATCGCTCGTTCTTGCAGACGAGCCTACGGCAAACCTCGATTCTGCGACCGGTGGCGCGCTTCTCGATTTGATGGAACAGATGAACCGGGAGAAAAACATCACGTTCGTGTTCTCTTCGCATGATCCGCAAGTGATTCAGCGAGGACGGCGGCTGGTGCTGCTGCGAGATGGACGAATTGAACGAGAGAGCCATGCCGGATCGTGACCGACTCGCCCAACGGCGCAACGAGCTGCTAAGGGCAGCCACGACCTCTCGCATCATAAAAAAATGTCTGTGGATCTGCCCCTTCTTATTTCCTTCACCGGTGGTCGCACAGTTCGAATTCAACTTTTCCGGCTACATCGTCGATTTCCCGGCGTATCAGCAAAGCAAGGATCTCGTCGCCCGGTTCTTCGGCGTGGAGCGTGATCAATTCGTCAATGTGACGAGGCTGCGCCTTCGGCCCGCCCTTTCGTTGTGGCGTGATGCTCAGCTTTCCGTCGAGTACGAAATCTCCGCGCTCTATCATTCGACTCCGGTCCTCTTCCAAGTTCAGTCAGAAGAAAATTCCAGACAGATTGCCGACTGGACGTGGAAACCAATCGATGAGAAACGCTTCACGGCACTTCACTACGTAGATCGATTGCATTTCAAGCAGGGGTTTGGATTCGGGGATTTAACAATCGGCCGGCAGCGCATCGCGTGGGGGACGGGTCGGGTCTGGAATCCAACGGATCTCTTCAACCCGATCAATCCCGCCAGTTTCGCCAAGATCGAAAAAGATGGAGTGGACGCCGCCCTGGTGAAATTCCATCTTGGCAGTTTCACAGACCTCTCGCTCGTCGTTAATCCACAACGCGGCTGGAACACGTCGAACGCGGGATTTCGCTTTCGTACGAACGTGAGCGAGTTCGATCTATCGGTCGTTGGGGGCCGGTTCGATAAGCGGGTCATCGTTGGCGGGGACTTTGCCGGCAACCTCTTTGATGCGGGCGTCCGGGGGGAAGGGATTCTCTCCGCCGTGCCGGACAACCTGGATTCCAACTTCGTGAAACTGATTCTCGGCGTCGATTATCAGTTTACCTCAAGACTCTACGGGTTGGTGGAGTACCATTTCAACGGCGAAGGAGCGAAGAATAAGTTCCAGTACGACCTTTTCCGGCTTGCGAGAGGGGAGATTATCAATGTTGGGAGGAACTATCTCACTGCTCAAGCATCCTACCTTGTTCACCCGCTGCTCAACACAACGGTGTCATGGACCAGGAATTTGGATGACCGGAGTCAGTTTGTTGCGCTGGTGGCCACCTATTCAGCGGCTGATGAGATCTCCCTGACTCTCGGCGGTCAGCTGTTTCTCGGGGACGACTTCACCGAGTATTGGTACTACCCGAACGCTGTTTACATCAAGGCAGATGTGTTTTTCTGACTCGTGCCACTGCCCAAGGAACAAGCTTCGATTGCCAATTCTCATCCTTGCCACCCCGATTGATCTCTGTTAGCATTGACAATGACTGCTTGATACTTTATTTTGCTGCGGCAAGCCATTCCCCGGCGTGGGATTCATATGGCATTATCGAGCGAGGCTCCGAGTCGGCAAAACAACCGGTTCTTTCCCCAATACACATATCTCATGCGCTACATTGACGAATACCGTAACGAGGCAGCCGCGCGATACTACGCGAAACGCATTCGCCAGGCAACGACACGCCCGTGGACGATTATGGAGATCTGCGGTGGCCAGACGCATACGATCGTCAAGTACGGGATCGAGGAATTGCTTCCGCGCGAGATTACGCTGGTTCACGGCCCGGGGTGTCCTGTCTGCGTGACCCCGCTGGAGATTATCGACAAAGCCATCAGCATTGCCTCTCGACCCGAGGTCATCTTCACGTCGTTCGGAGATATGCTTCGTGTCCCCGGCTCCATTACTGATCTCTTGAGCGTCAAGGCTGAGGGTTGGAATGTCCGGATGGTCTATTCACCGCTCGATGCAGTGAAGATCGCCCAGCAGAATCCTGAAAAAAAGGTTGTGTTCTTCGCGGTCGGATTTGAAACGACTGCTCCGGCAAATGCCATGTCAGTCTGGCAGGCAAAGAAGCTTGGGCTCAAGAATTTCTCCATCCTGTGTTCTCACGTGCTGGTGCCTCCCGCGATGGAGGCGCTACTTTCCGCGCGGACTAATCTTGTCCAAGGTTTTCTTGCGGCTGGACACGTGTGCACGGTGATGGGTTACGAGGAGTACGTTCCCATTGCCGAAACGTATAAGGTTCCGATCGTCGTGACGGGATTTGAGCCGGTGGACATCCTTCAGGGTATCTATATGGCGGTGAAGCAACTGGAGGAGGGGAGGGTGGAGGTCGAAAATCAGTACGCTCGTTCGGTCCGGAGAGAAGGAAATATCCCGGCAAAGAAACTGATGTCCGAAGTGTTTGTCGTGACGGATCGGAAATGGCGCGGCATCGGTGAGATTCCGTTAAGCGGCTATCGCCTGAGCGACGAGTATGCAGACTATGATGCAGAAAAGATCTTTGAAGTGGGGGAGATCAAGGCCGATGAATCGCCCCTTTGCATCGCTGGGTTGGTCTTGCAGGGACTGAAGAAGCCACACGAATGCAGCGCGTTCGGCAAGCAGTGCACCCCTGAGCATCCACTTGGCGCGCCCATGGTGTCTTCCGAGGGGGCTTGCGCGGCATACTACCACTTTGGGCGATTTCGGACGCAATCGGCAAGAGTTACCTGAGAAACTGACATACAAAACGAATCAAGAAGGAAGAACTAACACAAGAGGTCTCGACATATAGAACGGGGTCGGACATGAACACATTCGGACGCACGTTGCCAATTTCACTTCTTCTTGTGCTGATGAGTCTCGTCGCGCTGGGGCAGCCGATTTCACTGAACCGACGATCTTGCATCGACCTGCACATCGGCTTGTGGAACGAATCAAAGGCCGGGAATCAGTTTACTCCAACCGGTTTCAAATCTACTGCAAAGAGTAGCGGCTTCGTGGGAGGCCTGTCGTTCAATCACTGGTTAAGAGAACACGTAGCCGTGACATTGTCTGCTGGTGTTCTGTCTGCCGAGGCAACTTCCACTTCTAGTTTACTTGGCACGACGCAGCGCGCGAGTGCTGTCATTCCAGTTCTCTTGGGGATCAAGTATTACATCCCCGAGCCATATCTAGATGAAACGATTCGACCTTATGTTTCGGTCGGAGTCGGACCGTTCTGGGGCTTCGAGGCAGAAAACACAACATTCTCTCAATCAGCTCATACTGAAACGGCGTTGGGTGGGCGGTTCGGAGGGGGGATTGATTTCTTGCTCGGGCGGTCGTTCAAGCTTGGAGCGAATCTCGGGTACAACGTGATGACAGATTTTCGGACTCCTGTCGCCGCGAGAGACAATTTCAACGGTCCCGATTTCTCATTTGGGATTGGATTTCTTTTTGGTGGGAGGGACTAGAAGCGGCCGAGGTGCAATTCGTGACGTGGTGCTAAACGTCCAGCAGATCACAAGAGGTTATGAGCACGCCGCGCGAAAGAGTCAAAGCTGCGATGGATCTGGGAATGCCCGATCGTGTGCCGCTGATGTGTCAGCTAAGCATCGGGCACATGCTTTTGCAGCTCGGTGTATCGCCGGTTGAGTTCTGGCACGATGTCGCGGCCTTTACCGACGGTCTCCTCAAGCTCCGTGAGATCTACGATTTCGATGGCATCCTTGTGAGCTTACACGGGCATGACCCGGATTGGAGGATTGGGATCCGCGAACGGAAGAAGACAGCGGAGGGGGAGGAGGTGGTGTGGAAGGATGGGACGAGAATGCTCTGCCTCTTCGATGATCTGCCTCAACCAATGAGTGAAGAGCCGCCGAAACCGTTAATCGCAACGATGAATGACGCCGACCTGCCGGACAATCTGGACTATATCCCCGTTTCGCAGGGATTGCGCTTCTTCATTCATCCCGATCACAAATTTGACATTTTCTCTCTACTGAAAGAGAAGGTTGGGCTGGAGTACTCACTGCACGGTGAGATCACGTCGCCGTTTGACTACTTTCTCGACTTCTTCGGGCATCAGGCTGCTCTGCTGAATCTGATCAACGAGCCGGAGAAGTCGAAGAGGGTTCTGGCTCACTTCACACGGCTTATTAAGCAGCTTGCCGTCGAAATGTGCTCGGTGGGGATTGATGCGATTAAAGTCTCGTCGCCATTCGCGGGGGCAGGATTCATCTCCCCAAAATTCTACCGTGAATTTGTCTTTCCGTTCGAATCGGATATTGCCCGCGTGGTGCGGCAGAACAACGTGCACATTTACACGCATACGTGCGGCGCGGTGTCAGACCGGCTTGAGATGATGTTCGAAGCCGGCGTGAGCGGCATTGAATGTCTTGATCCTCCGCCGCTTGGGAATGTGGAGCTGGAGGATGCCAAGCGGAGGACAAAGGGAAGAGGTTTTATCAAGGGAAACGTTGATTCGGTGAATACCCTGCTTCTTGGGACCAAAGAAGATATCCTCACCGACGCACGAAAGAGAATCGAGATTGGCAAGGAGGGAGGGGGATATATCTTCAGCACTGCTTGCTCCGTCGCTCCCAGAGTGGAGCGCAACAAGCTTCTTTTGCTGAGAGAGGCAGTGGACAAATGGGGATAGCAGGAAAGAGATTTGTTGACCTCCGTACAATCGTCGGGCGGTCGATCTTAGTGCTTTTTCTTGATCAACCCTATGGCTCACCTCGCCGTTAGATCCGCCTATCAGAATCTCGTCGATCGCCTGAATCGCTTTCCGCAGGGCGCTCCTCCTTCAGGACTCCTCTATAGAATTCTGCAGATGCTCTTTTCTGAAAAGGAGGCGGGATATGTTTCGCTTCTTCCCATCAAACCTTTCGCAGTTGATGCGGCCGCCCGCGTCTGGAAGCTCCCTGGGCCAGAGGCACAGAAGATACTTGACGCTCTCGCGGATCGCGGTATCCTGATCGATATCGACAATGATGGTCACTCGATCTACAGCCTTCCTCCACCGATGGCTGGTTTCTTTGAGTTTTCCATGATGCGGCTTCGGGATGACATCGATCAAAAAGTCTTGGCCGAACTTTTCTATCAATACTTGAATGTGGAAGAGGATTTCATCAAGGCGCTTTTTGTCAATGGCGAGACACAACTGGGCAGGACATTCGTCCACGAGCCGGCGTTGGGCCCTGAGAATTCGCTTCACGTGCTGGACTATGAGCGAGCCAGCGAGGTCATTAAGACGGCAAGCCATCGTGCCATCGGAATTTGTTATTGCCGGCATAAGATGGAGCACCTGGGTCGGGCATGTAATGCCCCGATGGACATCTGCATGACATTCAATACCACTGCGGCATCCTTGATCAAACACAACATTGCCCGATCGGTCGCTGCGTCGGAAGGGCTCGATCTCTTACAGCAGGCTTACGAGAGCAATCTCGTTCAGTTTGGCGAAAACGTGCGCGAGCACGTGGGCTTCATCTGCAATTGCTGCGGGTGCTGCTGCGAAGCGATGCTAGCGGCGAAGCGATTCGGCCTGATGAAACCGATCCATACGACAAATTTTCTGCCTGAGATCGACGAGCGAACCTGCAACGGCTGCGGCAAATGCCTCGATACGTGCCCGGTCGAGGCGATGAGCCTTGTCTCCGCAAACGATCCTCGTCATGAGAAAAGGAAGAAGGCGCGTCTCAACGAGGAGATCTGCCTTGGATGCGGCCTTTGTGTCAGGAATTGCCCGAAAGATAGCGTCCGGTTGATGTCTCGACCCGAGCGAGTGATAACCCCGTTTGGATTCGACCCACCGCGTTGTCATGATGGCTATTGAACGTGGAAAGGTGCAGAATCTGATTTTCGATAATCAAGCGATGTTGAATCATCGGGCGATGGCGGCAATTCTTGGCGTCATCCTCAAACTACCGCCAATCAAACAGGCGATGGCTAGCAGGCAGATGAAATCTCGCTATTTCGAGTACTTAATCTCACGAATGAAGAATTGACCCAAGGCTGAACTCGAAAGCCGGAATGCCTCCGAAACTCTTTCCGAAATCATTTTTTTGGTTGAATTGTCTTGTGAGAATGACCAGCTCTTACGGAATTCATCTTGGATATCCTCCTTACGGACTTGTTCCGCGCGTCCCTTCTTGAACGCCCATGAATACACACTCCTTTATCGCTTTTGACCTCGGCGCCGAGTCAGGCAGAACGATCCTGGGCACGTTGGCGGATCAACGACTGCACATTCAGGAGGTCACGCGCTTTCCCAACGAAATGCAGTCATTCGAAGGACACCTCCATTGGGACATCCATCGCCTTTTTCGGGAGATGAAGAGCGGTCTACGGGCTTGTGTGTCTGCGCACCCGCAACCCGAGGGCATCGCCATTGATACGTGGGGAGTTGACTATGGATTGCTGGACCGCGCGGGTTCTTT
>ERZ1292640.3609-Hain-H43-02um-R1-3609-length-12006-cov-5_pt1 | contig 12006 bp, 9 predicted proteins | sample MGYA00564404_ERZ1292640 | MGnify/ENA primary metagenome ERZ1292640 (study PRJEB36523, sample SAMEA6512636) | groundwater metagenome | collected 2019-01-08 | study: AquaDiva: Metagenomics assemblies of 32 groundwater samples | reverse complement strand
GGTTGCCGTTGGCCATGCCCACCGCCTGGCGCACCAGCGTCACCTCGACGAGCTCGAGGGATGTGCCGCCCTCGGGCAGAACAAAGCCGCTTGTCGAGGGCAGCGTGCTCGACTGGGGTTTTCGTGCCGTCACCTGTTCCGGCAGGTACGTCGCCGTGAGGACATCGCTCTCGTCGAGAATGACCGCGCGCTCGATGGCGTTCTTCAACTCCCTCACGTTGCCGGGCCAGTCGTAGGCACACATCACGTCCATCGCGGCTTTCGACACCCCCGAGGTGGGCTTGTGGAACTTCAGCGCGAACTCGCGGCAGAAGTGATCGACAAGGCCCGGGATATCCTCGCGATGCTCCCGCAACGGTTCCAGGGGCATCTCGATGACGCGTAACCGGTACAACAGGTCGCTCCGGAAGTCCCCTTGCTCGACGGCTTTGTCGAGATCCCGATTGGTGGCCGCCACCACGCGGACATCGACCGACACGTCGCGCGTGCCGCCGACGCGCCGGAACGTGAAGGTCTCGAGAACACGGAGCATCTTGGCCTGGAGCGACGCCTTCAATTCCCCGATTTCGTCGAGGTACAACGTGCCGCCATCGGCAAGTTCGAACAGGCCCTTCTTCAGCAAGCGTGCGTCGGTAAACGCGCCTTTCTCGTGCCCGAACAGCTCCGATTCCATCAACGTCTCGGGGATGGCCGCACAGTTCACCGAGATGAACGGTCCGCCGGCCCGTGAGCTGAGGCAGTGGAGCGCCCTGGCATAGAAGTCCTTGCCGGTCCCGCTCTCCCCGGTCAGCAGCACGGTGCTCGCACCGCTGGCGGCCAGCTTGCGCAGCATCTTCACGGCGTCCGACACGGCGGCCGATTCGCCGATGATCGCATCCCTGGCGACCTGGTACTGGTCTGCACGCAGGCGATCGACCTCCGTGCGCAGATGACGGGCCTCAAGGCTGTACCGCAACGTCACGCCGAGCGCCTCGAAATCGAGCGGCTTCGAGAGATAGTCGAACAGGCCCAGCTTGAACGCCGCGACGGCCTCCTGCACGCCGCCGTGAGCCGTCACCATGATGACGACGGCGTTCGCGTCAATGGCCCGTATCTGGCGCAGGACATCGACGCCCGTCTGATCGGGCAACTGCAAGTCCAGTAAGACGAGATCGGGCAGGTGCGTGGTGAACGCCTCGACGCCGGATTGCCCGTCGGCGGCTTCGATCACCTCGTAGTTCCACGCCGCCAGGTGCTTGCGCATCGCCCACCGCTGGAGCGGGTCGTCGTCGACGAAGAGAATCCGATCTTGGGACATTGAGCTAGGTGTCGGCCCGCCCGGCGGTTGAGACGAGCGGGAGAGAGAAGACGAAACACGCGCCAGGCTGTCCGGGGTTGTCAAGCCAGAGGCGGCCCCCCTGGAGCTCGACGAGCCGCCGACTGGTGGCGAGGCCCAGGCCCGTCCCGCGTATTTTCGTAGTCATGAACGGCCTGAAGATCGCCTCGGCCCGGTCCTCGGGCACCCCGGGACCATTGTCAGAGACGCGGCACAGGCCCTCGCCCTCGCGCGTGCCGATCGACACCGTGACGGCGCCGTCGGGCTTTTTCTCGACGGCATGCAGCGCATTGATCAGCAGGTTGACCGCGATCTGGTGCGCCATCTCGGGATCAGCCAGGACCACGACCTCGTCGGCCCCAGCCTCGCGCTCGAGCCGGGCGTGCTGGGCGGTCGCTCGCGGGTGTAGCAGCATCAGGGCGTCGTCGATCGCCTTGGCGATTGTAACCGGGCCGACGACCGGCGCCTTGGGCTTGGCGAAATTGAGCAGTTGGCGGACCACGCCGTCGACGCGGCCCAGTTCTTCCGACGCATGCTCGAGAACCATGCGCGGCTCCTCGAGTGGCTCCTCTTTCGCCAGCACATCGATGGCCGCTTTGACGCCCGCGAGCGGGTTGCGAAGCTCGTGGGCCAGGCTTGCGGCCATCTCACCAATCGTCGCCAGTTGTTCGACGCGCACCATCTTGGTGCGCTGAGCTTCCTGCTCGATCAGGCTCGCGTGGTGCAATCTGGCCACCATGTCGTTGAAGCCCGTTGTGAGGATGTCTAGCTCCGCCGTGCCTGTGGGGTCAGCCCGGACGGCAAAGTCACCGTGCTGGACCCGGGACATCTGGTCCACCAGGCGTCGGATCGGGCGCACGACGACCACAGTCAAGAAGGAGGCCACCGCGAGGGCGATAGCGCCGAACTGGAGCACCCCGGAGACGGCCGCCAGCCGGCCCCACGACCTCATGCCGGCGGTCTGCTTGGACAGGTTGATCTCCGCGTCCACGAACGCCAGGATGCGCCGGTCGTTGCCGTGACACGAATTGCAGCGCCGGCGGTTGAACACCGGGCCTGCGGCGTGCATAACGCCCGGGGACTCCATCAGCACGACCTGATCACGTTCCCACTGGCCTGACTTAGGCAATGGCGGAACGTGATCCTTCAGCATCGTGCCGACTTCGCTCTTCTTCGAGGAGTGCAGCACGCGGCCGTCCGATGCCAGGATGCGCACGGCTTCGAGATCGGGGCTGCCCGCCAGTCGCTCAAGAGCGCTTTGCAGCTTCAGCCCATGATCAACCAGCATGACGTGCTCGATGTCCTCTATGCTATTCCGGGTATACGCCAAGCCGAACTGGGCGCGCTGCCCGGCCACCAGGCGCACACCCTCACTCATGGCGCGCATCCCAAAGAACGACTCCAGCGCCACCGTGGCTAGCACAAGGCCGACAATCGGGACGACCAGTTTCAGGTAGAGACTACTTACGTGCAGGGGCCTCATGGCGGCAGTCGTTCCGTTCTGGGGAAGAAGCAAAGGACAGTCATGCCGAACAGGATCGGTCGTCCGGATCCTAGCATGAACTGTTTCGCATTAGCGTCACGCAAGTGGTACGGGCAGTCCGTCACTGTCGCTGGTAGAGCACCTTCCCGCCAACGATGGTGTAGAGCACCTTCGCGGTGGGAATTCGATCCTCAGGAATCGTCAGGATGTCTTGTGAGAGCACGGTGACGTCGCCCAGCTTGCCGACCTTCAGCGAGCCCTTGAGGTGCTCTTCGAACGCCGCAAACGCGCCGTTGATCGTGTAGGACTTCAGCGCCTCCATCCGGCTCATCCGCTGGTCACCGAAGAACACCGACCCATCCTTCAGCCGCCTGCTCACCGTGGCGTAGTAGCTGGCAATCGGATCGACATCCTCCACCGGCGCATCGGTGCCATTGGCAATCACCGCGCCCGTCTTCATCAGCTTCTGCCAGACGTAGGCGCCCTCTTCAGCACGCTTCGGTCCAAGCCGCGCCAGCACGTACGGCGCGTCCGACGTGCAGTGAATGCCCTGCATGGCCGCAATCACGCCCAGCTTGCCGAACCGTGCAATGTCGGCCGGGTTCAGGTGCTGCGAGTGTTCATCGCGCCATCGCAGGTCTTTCTTGTCCGGGTTGGCCGTGAAGGCCTCTTCGTAGATGTTCAACAATTCGCGATTGGCGCGGTCGCCAATGGCGTGGATGCAGAACTGATACCCGTTGGCGATGGCCAGCTTCGCGGTGGCGCGCGCCGAGTCGACGAGCGTGGTGTTCAACCCTGTGCTGGTGGGCATATCCGTATACGGCTCGAGCAGCCAGGCGCCGCGCGACCCAAGCGCCCCGTCGATCGTCACCTTGATGGCGCGCAGCGTCACGTGATTGTTGGCAAACCCGATGGTCCGGTACTTCGCCAGATTCTCGGCGAGGCGCGCATTCGATTCGCGCACCATCACGTAGAGACGCAAGCCGAGCTTGCCTTCCTGGGCCATTTGCTTGAAGAGATCGATGGTTTGAAACGACGAGCCGGCGTCGTGGAACGTGGTGACACCCTTCGTTAGGCATTCCTTGTCGGCCAGTTGCACGATCTTGCGGGCTTCGGCTTCGAGTTCGGCAGGCGTCATCGCGTCGCGCGCGGCGCGCTGGGCCCGGCCCAGCAGGCCCGATGCTGTTTCTCGAAACACGCCAATCGGATAGCCCTGCGCGTCTTTCAGGATCTCGCCGCCCGGCGGATTGGGTGTGTCCCTGGTGATCCCGGCCAGTTCCATCGCCTTTGCGTTGGCAAAGGTGGCGTGGCCGCTGGCGTGCGTCAGCACCACGGGGTTGTTGGGCGACACCTTGTCGAGCGACGGATGCGTCGGGAAGCCTTCCACGCTCGGGTCGGGACGCGTGTTCCACTTCTCCTGGTGCCAGCCGCGCCCCACAATCCACGCGCCCGGCTTTGCGCGCTTCACGGCGTCGGCCACCATCGCGACAATCTCGTCCCAGTTGGCCACCTTCATCAACTCCAGCCCTAGCTTGGCCTGGCCGATGCCCGTGAAGTGACCGTGGCTGTCGATGAGCCCGGGCACCGCGAGCGCGCCGTTCAGGTCGATCACCTTCGTGGCCGGCCCGATATGCGGCTTGATCTCGGCCTCGGTGCCGACCGCGACAATCGTGTCGCCTCGCATGGCCATGGCCTGCGCCTCGGGCTTGGCCTCATCAACCGTCACGATCTTGCCGTTGTGGATGACGAGCGAGGCCGGTTCGACACGCGCCGGCGCCTGGGCACCGGGCCCTGACGAGAGTCCCAGCACGCCCACGAAGACGAACAGGGCCAGAATCCAGGTGAAACCGCGACGACCGTTCAGCACGATGCAACCTCCTTGCGCCGGTAGCGACATGAGTACTAACGCAATCCGGCCCATATCACAAGGCCAATCCGTCACATGCTACGATTGGGTGTTTCATCTAACCCCCATTAACTGCAGCGTCGGCACCTTCCTACCTACGCAGGAATTGCTATCCGCCATCGCTGCGTCCACCGGATGCCGGCGTCGCCATCCTCGGCCACGCTTGCGCCGTCACGTGCCAAAGCATTGACAGCGCGCAATTTCCGTCGCGCGGTGGGTGGCGGGAGCGTTCACTGGGCTGCATCGGGGTGCACGGAAGTGCACACGGCACAGCCGGGCATGGGAATTGCTGCGGAGGAGCGCAGGAGCCCAACACGCCCATGATGCCAAACAGCCACGCCAGCGTATCGCACATCCCCCAACTCGCCGCGCGCACGCTTGCGTGTGCCGTGATCAAGCAGGCCCTGTCAGATGCGCTCGATCCCACCACGCCGACCGATGTGCGCAAGGACGCGCAAGCGTTTCTCGCCGGCGACCAGTGGTATCAGGCCTGGTGCACGGCCGGGGGCTACAAGCCGACGCCCATGCTCTCGCGCCACACTGTCTGACCATCGGCTGACGAGGAGCTGACGAGGGGCTAGGAACCAAGCACGTCTTCCGCTACACTGCCGGCCCATGGCGGCGTCGCGGACCGTTCGCACAGTCTGTCCACGCAATTGCTACTGCACGTGCGGGATGCTCGTCACGCTCGACGAGCAGCAGCGCATCATCCGCATTGCAGGCGACCCCGACAACACGGCAACCGGTCGAGGCAAGCCGCATTGACGCCGCGATCGCGTCGGGCGCCGGACTCCACAAGGCGTAGCTTCAGACCACCAGTACTGCCGTCGATCGAGGATCGCCAGCGGGTGTCCAGGAATCGGACATTCTGGTCAACCTACTGAGAACACGTCACTTGATGGCGCAGCCGGCTGCCGACGCTGGCGGCCCAGGCTTTGCTTTGGCTATACTTGACGGCTGGCCTATGCTGAAAACCGAGCTCCATATCCACACCAGTGACGATCGCGTTGACCTGATTCCCTATTCCACCTTCGAGCTGATCGACCGCGCCGCCCATCTGAAGTACCAGGCGCTGGCCATCACACTGCACGAGCATCAGCTGGACCTCGGACGGTTCCGGGCCTACGCTCAAGACAGAGGGATCGTGCTGATTGCGGGTGTGGAACGTACCATCTGTGGCAAACACGTCCTGCTGCTGAACTTCCCGGCGGAAGCCGATCGGGTCATCAGTTTTGAAGAGGTGGCGGCGCTCAAGGCCAGGTGCCACGGCCTCGTCATTGCCCCGCATCCGTTCTACCCCGCGCCGAACTGTCTCGGCCGTCTGCTCACGACACACGCCTCGCTGTTCGACGCGGTCGAGTTCAACTACTTCTACACGCGGCGTCTCAATCAGTTCAACCTGGCCGCCCAGCGTTGGGCGCACCACCATGGCAAGCCTGTCGTGGCCAACACCGACGTGCATCGTCTCGAGCAGCTTGGGCCGACCTACTCGTTGGTGGATGCCGAGCCGCACGCCGATGCGATCTGCAGTGCCATCCGGTCCGGACGGGTGGAGATTCGGACCGAACCCATCACGCTGACCCATGCGATCGCGCATTTCGGCAGCCTCACGGTGGGCGGCATCCGCGGCCGCCTGCGCGGCCGGCTTCGCGCCCGGTCGAAGGCTGAAGCGGTTCCGGTGGGCTATCAGACCCTTGTCAACGAATCCGACCAGTAGTCGGGTAGTTGCTCTCGTTCCCAGCCATACCATACGATCACGGCATGTCCGTGACGACTCCACGCCGCAACGCGGAATTCTCGCTCGTCTTTCTGGCCGCCATGACCGCCACCACCGTGCTGTGGGCGACGATGGGAACGCCCGCGTTGTCGGCTGCCCGCCAGCCTCAGGTGCTCCGCCTGGCCACGACCACCAGCACGGCCGACACGGGCCTGCTGAGCGCGATCCTGCCGGAGTTTGAACGCCGCTGCGCGTGCCGCGTGGATGTGATCGCGGTCGGCACCGGGCAAGCGCTCGAGCTTGGCCGGCGCGGCGATGTGGATGTGCTGTTGGTCCACGCCCGCGAAGCCGAATTCACGTTTGTGGCTGAAGGCCACGGCGTGCGGCGCGACGACGTGATGTACAACGACTTCGTGGTGGTGGGACCTCCGGGCGATCCGGCTGGCATTGCGAAGACGACACGGGCCAGCCTGGCGCTCTCTGCCATTGCTGCCGCGCAGATCCCGTTTGCCAGTCGCGGCGACCGGTCCGGCACGCACACAAAGGAACTGGATCTCTGGACATCGGCCGGCCTCGCCCCGGCGAGCACGACCTCATGGTACCTGTCGGTGGGCCAGGGCATGGGAGAAACGCTGACCTTTGCCAACCAGCGGCAGGCGTACGCGCTGACCGATCGTGCGACATGGTTGTCGATGCGCGACAGGCTGGACCGCTTGCGACTTTTGTTTGGCGGCGATACCCTCACCACCAATCCCGATGCCGATCTTCGGAATGACTATGGCGTGATCGCCGTCAATCCAAAGTCCCACACCGGCGCACGGGCCGATCTCGCCAACCAGTTCGTCGAATGGCTGCTGTCGAGACCTACCCAGGAACGCATCGGGGCGTTCGGCCTGGAGCGATTCGGCCAGCCGCTGTTCTATCCGAATTCGAACGAATTCAAGGCCAGCCGAGAAGTCCGGGTCGAGATCGGCACCACCGTCAGGACATTCAGCGTGGAGGCTCTGCGCACGTTCCCGCGGGCAACGCTGGCTAATCATGAGGTGATTGGCGTCAAACGCGGTTCGCTGGGCCGCATCACGTGGACCGGTGTGTCACTCAAGGACCTGCTGCTGTCGGTCGAGCCGCGCCTGTCGGAGCCGGCACGAGCCGGAGCCACCATCACCGTGATCAGCACCGACGGCTGGACCGCTGCGCTCGGATGGGCCGAGTTGTTTGGAAGCCTGCCGCGCGGCGAGGGCTTGTACCTGGCGAAAGGCTGCAACGAGTGCCACGGGCTCCATGCCGAAGGGACGGCGCCTGCCGGCAAGCGACCGGCACCGCGGCTGGCCGGGCGAACCGGGTCGTCGGCGGAAACCACCACCCTGGTGCGTGATCCGGCCCATCACGCGGGCATCACCGCGTACACGATCGATCGATTGTCCGCCGCCGATCTCGAGGTGATTCTGGGTTGGCTGAAGAACCCGTCGCGAGCCGGATCCGACAGGCCCTACCAGGTCGACCCCGCCTCGCGCGCGGTGGTGCTGGCCTACGAACGTGATGGCAAGCCCATGACGGGGCGCGACGGGCTGATTCAGCTCGTGGTGGGCCCCGACCAGTTCGCGTCGCGCTATTCACACTGGGTCTCAACGGTGAGGGTTCGCTAGTACGACTTCCATGGGCGACATCGAACCAAATGGGCAAGTTTCCGTCACCTCGCGCGCCGTCTGTCACCCCCGCGAAAGCGGGGGTCCAGGCTCTGGATTCCCGCATCCGCGGGAATGACGAAGGGAGAGCGGGAATGACGGGATAGCCGCGATCGACCGCGAGCGGACTCGGCGGTTCGAAGCGGAGCTTCTCTAGAATTCCGAGCGAGGAACCCTATCAACAGCATGCTGCAGGAGCTTGGTGATCCCGCGCTACGGGTCATTGTCGCGTTGACGCTGCGCGTGACGGGCAGCGCACTGCTCATCGCGACGGTGATCGGCGTGCCTGTCGGGGCGCTCGTCGGGCTCGCTCGATTTCCGGGACGCCGGTTCATCGCCTTGTTGCTGTACACCGGCATGGGCCTGCCGCCGGTGGTGGTTGGCCTGTTCGTGTATCTGCTGCTCTCTCATGGCGGCCCGATGGGTGACCTGGGTTGGTTGTTTACGCCCGCCGCCATGGTCGTCGCTCAGACCGTGATCGCATTTCCTCTGGTAGCTGCGCTCACGATGAGTGCGGTCGAGTCGGTGGACGCGGACCTGCGCCTCCAGATTCGCGCGCTGGGCGCCACGCGTTGGCAGTTGGGCTGGACGGTGGTGCGCGAGGCCAGGATCGGCGTGACCGCAGCCCTGGTGGCAGCGTTTGGCGGCATCATCTCCGAGGTGGGCGCCGTGATGCTGGTCGGAGGCAACATCGACGGCCAGACCCGAGTACTGACCACCGCCATCGTGCTCTACGCACGGCAGGGCGAGTTCGCCGTGGCGCTGGCCCTGGGGGTCGTACTCATTGGGCTGGCGCTGACCGCCAACGTGGTGCTCCTCCGCCTGCAGGGGCGGCAGCGATGACTCCCGTCAGCCAACAGCCGATGTACGCGCTGCGCAACCTGCGCCATCGGTACGGGAATCGAGTCGTGCTCGATATTCCACAGCTCGACATCCATTGCGGCGAGACGCTGGCCATTGTCGGACCCAGCGGAGCGGGCAAGTCCACGTTGTTGCGGCTGCTGCAGTTTCTTGAACACCCGTCAGACGGACACATCCTGTTTGACGGGACCTCGGTGAACTGGCCCGCGCCCCTGCACGCCATGCGTCGTGTGACCACGGTGTTTCAGCGCTCCGTGATGCTGGATCGTTCCGTACGCCGAAACGTGGAATTCGGCATGGCGCTTCGGGGGCGGCCAGATGCCGCACGCGTCGATGCGTTGTTGCGCCATATGGGATTGGCCCCTCTGGCCGCCGTTCGCGCCACGTCGCTCTCAGGCGGTGAAATCCAGCGCGTGGCGCTGGCCCGGGCCGTGATGACTGGTGCCGAGGTGCTGCTGCTGGACGAACCGGCCGCCAATCTCGATCCGGCCAACGTGGGCCTGGTGGAGTCGGCGATTCGGGAACTGCAGGGCCGCGGCACCACGCTGGTGATTGTCACCCACAACACGCACGAGGCTCGCCGCCTCTCCCAGCGGGCGCTGGTCCTGCTCGACGGCCTGGTCGTCGAAGACGGGCCAACCGGCGCTGTGTTCGATACGCCCCGTGATCCACGCACGCGGGCATTCCTGTCGGGCGATCTGGTTTGCTAGAATGCACGCGTATGGTGAGGATTGGCCCCCGCGCCTGGCAGGCAGGTCACTATGCCCTCCTGGCCGCCGGTGTGGCGTTGTTGCAGGCGTGCGGTTCGCCGACCGAGCCCACCCCGCCATGGCCCCCGCCATGGCCCCCGCCACCGGCGGTGCTGGCCATCACGTGTCCCGCCCTCGCTTCCGGGGTGTCTCACTTCAATCAGCCCGTGGCCGTCGCCTGGTCGGCGCCCACCACCTCAGGGGGCACGGCTCCGGTGGCTACAACGTGCATGCCGTCATCGGGCACCACGTTTGCGGCCGGCACAACCACGGTCACCTGCCGGGCCTCCGATGCCGGCACACAAAGCGCCGTCTGTTCGTTTCAAGTCACGGTCGTGAGGCCTCCCGAACTCACCGCCACAAGGTTCATGGCCTTTGGTGACAGCCTGACCGAGGGCCAGCAGGTTCTGGCGTTGCCGTTTCTTGTGGTGGTGCCAAACGAGGCCTACCCATTCAGGCTGAACATCCTGATGAGCGCTCGCTACGAGGACCAGACCATCGTGGTGGACAACGAAGGCAAGAGCGGCGAGTGGATTAGCGATGGGCTGGCCCGCCTTCCTGGTGTGCTGACGGCACGAAACCCACAGGTGCTGCTGTTGCTCGACGGCGCCAACGACCTGTTGAATGACCTCGGTATCGCCGTGCCGAGGATTATCGACAGGCTCCAGAGGATGGTGCGTCTGGCGAAGGAACGCCACATCTCGGTGCTGTTGGCCAACTTCCCGCCGCAACGCGCCGGCGCGCCACGCGGCGCCGGAGCCCCTTTCGTGCCCTCGCTCAACAGCCAGATCGCCGATCTGGCTCACCGCGAAGGGGCCACCCTCGTGGATTTGTATGGCGGATTCCCTACCGACACCACGCAGTTGATCGGCGTGGACGGCCTGCATCCCACCGCGGACGGCTTCTTTCTGATGGCTCAGATTTTCGCGCAGGCCGTAAAGACAAACCTCGAGAAACCGTCAGCCGCATCTCCGCTACCGGTCCGCTAGAGGCGACCCGTCCGGCTATCCCCTGAGATGGATGTCTAGAAACGCGTCGATCTCTGCCAGTGTGGTGTAGCCCAACACTGCGCCCTGCGCGTGTGACAGGCCGCTGATCATGCGCGACACGGTCTCCTCACGCTCGGCCTGATACAACACGTACGCCCGCTGGCCGGTGGTGGCCGCCCGTCCAAGGATGTAGCCCACCTCGAACCCTACGCCGAATGTCGATCCCGACGCCTCGGCTACCACGACGTCTGCCGAGTCGAGCCACGCGAGGTCCCGCAGAAACACATCGTGGTTGCTCACGTTCCGCTCGACGGCGTCCACATCGTCTCGCAGCAGGTGAGATGTCAGTACGTCGTGCCCCAGTTCAACAAGGCGGTCGTGAATGTGGCGGGCAGCGGCGATCGTGCCTCGATCGCCACGAACGGTGCAGGCCAGGTAGATGCGCATGGGACTCCTCGGGGCTAGGTACTGGGGGCTTGGGGCTGCGCAGGCATCAAGGAATCGTTCAGGATGATGCTCACCGCCTGCGCCACGGGCTCGAAATTGCGCAACTCGGCAGCCACGCCGGGCTCAGGTGCCGGCACGCTCAAGGGGTTGAACCACACCGCCCGGATGCCAGCACCCCGAGCACCCAGGATGTCGTTGGTCCAGGCATCTCCCACCATCACGGTGTCCTGCGCACGGCCGCCGAGACGCGCCAGCGCAATGTCGAACGCGCGTGCCGCGGGCTTGGCGACGCCCGCCTCTTCCGAGATCGTCACCGAGTCCAGATACGGCTCCAGGCCGCACGTGCGAATTTTCTGGAGCTGTTCGCCAACGAGATTGTTGGTAATCACGCCAATCACCACATGCTGGCTGAGTTGTCTCAGCAACGAAACGGCGCCAGGCACGGGACGCCACGCGGCCTCGTAGGCCGCCCGATATTGCGTGGCGACTTCGGCCGCCGCGTGAGGAGTGATGTCGCATGCGGCGTCGCGGAACAGCTGACCAAATCGGCGAATTCGCGCTTCACCGACCGTCATCCGGCCGCCCAGCACCTCGAGGTGAAGCTGCTCGAGCACCTGCGAGTGACGCTCGATCAGTTCCGCGAATGTCCAGCGCCGCAAGCACTCGTGGCGCGCCCGCAGCATCGACAGGGCCTCACGAGTGGCATGCCAGTGGTCGAACAGCGTGTCGTCGAGATCGAACAGGACAGTGGTGGTAACCACAGGGCAGATCGCCAGTCGCCCTATGGCAACGCCCCTATGGTCACCATCTTGCCTTGCGCGAGTGACCCGGCCCACGGTTGTGCAGCCACGGTG
>ERZ1292640.3608-Hain-H43-02um-R1-3608-length-12007-cov-3_pt1 | contig 12007 bp, 10 predicted proteins | sample MGYA00564404_ERZ1292640 | MGnify/ENA primary metagenome ERZ1292640 (study PRJEB36523, sample SAMEA6512636) | groundwater metagenome | collected 2019-01-08 | study: AquaDiva: Metagenomics assemblies of 32 groundwater samples | reverse complement strand
CCTCTCGCAAGACAAAATTCCACTGACGCAACAAAGAGCGCGTCCATTCAGCTTGTTATAAAAGGACAGGAAATAATTAACGCGTATTATCATGAACTCAATGATCCAGTGGAACAACGTCGTCGGCTTGAGCAACAGCAATCATTGCGTGAGCAGGGAAGTGACGAGGCACAGTTCATGGACGAAGAATTTTTAGACGCACTCGCTCACGGGATGCCTCCGACAAGCGGAATGGGTATCGGAATTGACCGCTTGGTTGCCTTCATTACTGATGCTCCAAATCTAAAAGAAATCATCCTTTTCCCAACGCTCCGTCCCAACCGCGAAGACTGATATGAAAGCGAAGCGGGTTTTGGTTTTTGGAACGTTCGACGGGTTGCATCCTGGACACCTTTTTTTTCTTCGATCAGCGAAAGCACAGGGAACAGTTCTCCTCGTCGCCGTGGCACGAGATGCACACGTGATTCTTCTTAAAGAGAAACGACCCACGACCATGGAAATGAAGAGACTTGCGGCGATCAAGCAACTTGCGTTTGTTGATGAGGCGTATCTGTGCGATGAGGAGCTTGGAACTTACTCAATCATCGTAACCGCCAAGCCGGACATGATTGTTCTTGGCCATGACCAACAGGCTATGGAAAAAGATTTAATTCGATGGATGGCGGACAACAACCAATATATTCCGATGTTTCGCATACAAAAAGTATGAAACCGGTCAAGGATCTCGATATCGTGGTTGGCGTGTGTGAGCGTAATGCTCGAATTTTGATGCTGCAAAGGCGCGACGACAACCCCCTGTGGGACAAAAAGTGGGAATTTCCTGGAGGGAAGATCGAAGTGGGGGAGGATCCCACCGAGGCGATCGCTCGTGAGGTTCATGAAGAAACAGGATTGTCAATTTTAGAATCACGCTTTTTTAAACTGCACGAACACGATTGGCGTTTGGAGGATAAAATTTTGCGCGTACACATCCACTGCTTTCACTGCGTGGTTGGAGAAGGGGAGCCTCAGCATGAGGGTGAGAAGGCATATCAATCAGCGTGGTTCACCTATGAAGACGCGCTGGAGCTAGATTCCCTTGAGGCGAACGACACGATCCTAAAAGCTTTTTTGTATGAAACGTCATCGCTCATGGGTTGAAGTGAACGAACGAGCGCTCGTTCACAACATTGAAACCTTGCGATCTCTTCTTGAAAGTGGTTCACGTTTTTGTGCTGTCTTGAAAGCCAATGCCTACGGCCACGGCCTTGATGAAGTGGCCAGTATTGCGGCGCGCGCAGGAGTTGATGCCTTTGCGGTTGATTCGATCGATGACGCTCTCACACTTAGAACGCTGTTTCCCAGTGCACTCGTGATCACGCTTGGGTACACGATGCTCGATCGATTTAAGGAAGCGCTTCTGGCAAACATTCACCTGACCATCTACGATCGAGGAGGGATCGAGCATGCCCAAGCGGTCGGTCGTGAACTCGCTAAAACCTTTCCCATTCACCTCAAAGTGGAAACAGGAACGATGCGTCAGGGTGTGGCGATTGATGATCTTCCAGACCTCACACGATTGTTAAGAGAGAGTGATCGTGTTTCTCTGGAGGGTCTCTCAACGCACTTTGCCAACATCGAAGATTCTGATGATCCTGAATTTGCGGCCCATCAATTTTCCCTCTACGAGCAGGCTCGAGCGATCCTTACGGAGAATGGGCTCACGCCACAGTGGTGTCACTGTGCCTGTTCAGCGGCGATAATTTTGTATCCTCAAACGCACAAAACGCTTGTGCGAGCAGGGATCTCGATGTACGGCATTTGGTCCTCTGAGCTTGTGGAAAATACCGTGAGACGTTTGAATCTTGGATGCGAGCTTCAGCCGGTGCTTACATGGAAATCACGTGTCGCCCAGATCAAATCGATCAGTATGGGCACTCCGATCGGTTATGGACTCACCGAGATGATGAAGCGCGGTGGAAGACTCGCTATTGTGCCTGTGGGATACTGGGATGGATACGATCGTTTGCTATCGTCCTGTGGGGAAGTCTTGATCAAGGGATCCCGATGTAAGGTGATGGGACGTGTCTGCATGAACATGATGATCGTTGACGTGTCGCAGATCCCAAATCTTGAAACAGAAGAAGAAGTGATTCTTCTAGGAACCGATGGACGTCATCGTGTAACGGTTGAGGAGATCGCAAAGCGCACACAAACGATTCCATACGAGGTGCTTGCTCGCATCAATCCACTACTCCCGCGAGTTATTGTCTAGCTATGTCCAGAAGAAACTTCTTTCAACAAACGCAAAGACGACGCTATCAGGATAAAGGTCGCGAGAATCCGTATTTTCGTCGTGTTCGCAAGATCCCGTGGAAGTGGATTGGTGGAAGTATGGGAGGAGTCGCTATCATCGTGACCGTTTGTGTGATTCTTTTTTCTCACCGAGCTCTCGCCATTCAGCGAGTTTCCATTGACGGACTCAATCAGATTGATCGCATGGCTTTTGAAACGGAAGTTCGCGCGTATCTAGATCAGCGTGCCTTGCTCTTTTTTCACCGATCAAACCAATTTCTTTTTTCCGGTGCGGATTTTCAACTCGCGCTAGAAGGTGCGTTTACGTTTGCATCCATCTCCATCAGTCAAGCAGGGAAGGAGCTGCGTATTACTGTAAAAGAACGCACATCGAACCTCCTGTGGGAAACAGATAAGGAGTATGTCGTAGATCTTCAAGGGGTGATCACACGTCCACTGCAAAGAGACGTACCATCGGACGCTGAACTCGCCTTCCGTCTACCTTTATTTTACGACATCAATCAGGTAGCGGTACTGATTGGCGTCCCCGTTCTCACTCCAGAGGAGATAACACAGGTCTTTCGTTTCCACGAGATATTGCTTTCACAAGGAATTCCATACACTCAGACACGAGTGAATCGATTAGCGGGAGGATGGATGAGTATCGTGACTCAGGTGGGCTATGAGATATACTTTGATGTCACAGGTGATATAGAGGCACAGGGCGAGAGCTTAAAAACGGTTCTAGCGACGCAGGTAGAGGATCCAGAGGACCTAGAATACATTGATTTGCGTTTTGGGGATCATGTGTATTTTAAGTGACACGCAGTGTCATCGTCGCATAAGGCTTATTGTGCGACGCAACAGTTAGGTGCTGTGTCTACATTGTCTCCGGGCCGCCGGACTGTCGCCGTCGTTCCCTACGACAACATCAACACGTCAGCTCCTGACAATCCCGTTCATCTACAACAAGTTCGTAAGGTACACTAGCACAAGCGTAATTACACCGATCAAAAAAATTGTTACACCAATAAGCGAGAGGGCGAGGATCTGGGCATCATCCTCCCCTGCTCCGCGGATCATGTTGATGCTCACACCAAGAAAGATTGCAAGTGGTACGAGTGAGAACGCCCAGCCAAGAAATGTCAGAACAAATTCAAGAGTCATACTTAATAGGATATCAAATAATCAAGTGGGTTTGTCGGAATTCCGTTCTTTCTCACCTCGAAGTGAAGATGTGGACCTGTTGAGAGACCTGTGCTTCCCACCGCACCGATCTGGTCACCCCGCGCAACGAATTGGTCAGCCACAACATCTATACGCGAAAGATGCGCATAGAGCGTTGAGACGCCACTTGCATGGATGACCATCACGTAATTTCCATATAGCCGCCCATTTTTTGTCCACGCAACATATCCAGTTGCCGCAGATAAAACAAGCGTGCCAGATGCAGCAGGAAGATCAAGTCCTGAGTGTTCAAACAAGTGTCTGAACGGGTAGGTTGGATCATGAAAATAGGCAGAAATGCCACGGAGTGTTGGGTTTACGGGCCATGACAGGACAGAAGAATCCCCTCCTTGATCATTTGCGCTTAGTCGTCCCTCAATTTCCTGCTGCAAGAAAATAATTTGTTGATTGATGTAGGTTTGTTCCTGTCTAACTTCCTGAAGGAGCTGCTGGAACGCTGCTTCGGACTGCTGCGTTTGAACAATCAAAAATTCTTTTGCTCCTGTTTCCTCAGACAACTGATCGAGATCCTTTTCTAAATTTGATTCCAGTGTGATGAGCTGTTCTTTTTTTTGCTCTTCATTTCCAAGCTTCTCTTCGAGACTCACTTTTGTCACACGTGCTTGGTCAACTGTTTTTTGCAAATCTTCTGAAACGTTTTCTAGTCGTTCAAGGCTATCAAAAAATTGTGAGAACGAATCGTTTCCAAAAAACAACTGCATCGGAACGGCTGTGTCCTCGACTTGAATTTGTCGCAGAACCTCGGCGATCAGTTTACGCTGACGTTCAAGTGTCTCCTGAACTATTTTGATTTCATTCTCAAGAGCCGTCAATTCGATATTCACAAGATCAATAGACGTCTCGGTCGCTTCTATGTCAAGTTCGGTCTTGGCAATACGATTTTCAAGAAGATCAATCTCGCCGTACAAAGACGCCTCCTGAGCCTGAAGATTTTCTATTTTGTCCTTATACGAATCAATTTGACGATTCAGTTGGTCAATCGCACTTCGCTTCTCGTCAATTTCACCACTGAGCGTATCGATTTCATATGTCTGAGCGAACACAAAACCATTACCAAATAATGATTCCGTCGCGACGACCGAAGCCGTTAGGATCCACATGATGCGATGAGCGAATGGACTCATGAAGATAGTTTGGTTATTGCTTTTTTCAAACGCAAGATCGTCTCTGCTTGTCCGAGTACCCACGCGATCTGAAATGGACCAGCCGACTGCTCGCTTCCTGAGAGCGCGACACGCATTGGCCAGAGGACAGGGCCATTTTGCAAGCCCTTAGATTCAATATACTGCTTTATCTCGCTTTCAATCAATGCCACATCGTCAAAGATGCTGGATGGAAGTCCAATGACGAACTCTTGGATGCTCTGGAGCTGCACCACTGCGTCTTCTTTTGTCGACTTTTTCCAGACAAGCAAGTGAGCGTCATATGTGAGTGCTTGCGTATACGGCTTGATACGATAAGGAATCTCCACGAGCGTCACCAGTCGATCGCGCTCCACAATGAGAATCTTTTTTAGCAGATCATCGCTCACCAACTCCCCTTCTCCACCACAAAATGGCTTTGCGGTTTTGAGAAGCTTGTCGATATCCATCGCACGAATATACATGCCATTCATCCAGTTCAGCTTTGCAATATCAAACACAGCACCGCTTTTGTTGACCTTCGAGAGATCAAAGGTCTCCACAAGTTCATCAAGCGTGTAGATCTCTTGATCCGCTGATGGATTGAATCCGAGCAGAGCAACGAAATTCAAGAGCGCCTCAGGCAAATATCCTTTGGCAAGATAATCCTCAACAGCAACATCGCCTTGACGTTTGGAAAGTTTGGATTTGTCTGGATTCAGGATAAGTGGAAGGTGGGCAAAGACTGGCAACGGAAATCCAAACGCGCGGTAGAGATGGACATGTTTTGGCACTGACGAAATCCATTCCTCGCCACGAATGACATGCGTGACACCCATGAGCTGATCGTCCACGACCACAGCGAGGTGATACGTTGGGAATCCATCTGCCTTCATGAGCACCTGATCGTCGATCTGTTCGTTTTGGATCGTAATACGTCCACGAATGGCGTCATCAAAGGTTGTCTCGCCATCCGGAATACGAAGACGGATGACGTGTTCCTCTTGTCCTTCCAATTGTGACTTCACCTCGTCAGCCGTAAGGTTCAAGCAATGACGGTCGTACTTGGTCGAAGCCTTGATGAGTTCCTGTGACTTCCTTAACTCCTTGAGTCTCTCTCTGGTACAAAAGCAGTGATACGCATCGCCTTGCTCAACAAGTCGCAGGGCATGTTCTCGATAGATCGGTAATCGTGCGGACTGAACGTATGGGCCATGATCACCTTTTTCCTGTAGTGTTCCTTCAACGAGGATAGGACCTTCATCATACGAAAGTCCCATGCGATCTAACGTCTTGATCAGCGACTCCACCGCTCCCTGAACCAGCCGTGCACGATCTGTATCCTCAATGCGGACAAGAAACGTCCCACCATTTTTTTTGGCAAACAAAAAATTGTAGAGCGCTGTGCGCAACGATCCAACATGGAGGAATCCTGTTGGTGATGGTGGAAAGCGAGTTTTGACGTTCATAAGCCTTTCAGTTGTCGATAGACCTCGGGAAAAACACGCGTCAGAGCCTTAAGGAATCTGTGAGACCTAAGTGTACTCAATGCGACCGTGAATGGAAAGACGATGCTCGCGTTCATGATTCGTTTCCATCGGCGCGGTTCTTTCATGAGTCGCCACACCCATTCAAGTCCGATTTTTCGGATCAACCGCGGCGCGCGTTTTTTTTGACCTGAGAGCATATCGAAAGCCCCGCCAACACCGATCCAGATTCTCACATGAGGAAGCAAATCTTTCATCTGAAACATGAACGCCTCTTGTTTCCCATGCCCCAAGGCAACAGCAACGACATCAGGATTTGTCTGCCGGATTTGTTCGATAATATTTCGTGAGACGTTGGTCGTGTCGTTAAAATGAACATTTCCAGGATCGATAGCGAGAACCTGAAGATCTGGCAGACTTTGAATGAATTTCATCGCTGTTGCCTGTGCTGCTCCAGATGCGCCACCAAGGAGTAAAAGTCGCCTGCCTTGCTCAGAACAAAGCTTCGCAAGCGTTTGAAGAACGTCCACACCAGGATGGCGATGTTCAAGATAGGAATCCGTGAGCGCCGCGATGGCGTAGCGAAGACTCACAGAGTCTGGCAGCGACAGATCGCTCGCGTTCAGCTGATTCTGAAAGACCTTAACCTTTCTCGCCAAAATCAAAAACTCCGCGTTTGTCGTGACGATGATTCTCCCCTTCACGAATGACTCAAACCAAGACCGGAGCTTTTCGTTGAGCTCTGCCTGAGAAAGATCGTCGATTCTTACGTCGAACACTTCACGATGCTTCACACAGCTACATGATAGCAAAAAAAGGCATGAGGTACAGCAAGTCTATCTTGACAACGAGAATCTCATAGGGTATTCTTCCATTAATACTTAGTAATAAACAGTTCTATGCGAACAACAGCTCTCATTTCCCTGTCCCTTCCACCGTCTTTAGTGAAGGAGTCAGAAAAAATAGCGAAAAGTAAACACATGACTCGATCTGAGCTTTTTCGAACGGCTCTTCGGCATTATCTTGAGGAACAGCAGGCTCTGGTGGCGATTTCGCTTTACGAGAAGGAACGCGATACCAAGAAGTTGAAGACCTTAAAAGGTTCTCTTGCGAGTTTGATGAATTGATATGGAGGTCAAAAAGATTTTTTATTCTTCTCATTTTCATCGTGCCTTCAAAAAATTATCGATTTCATTCAAAAAAGAAATACTGCTACGAGAGAAACTATTCCGTGCCAACTGCTTCGATCCACGCTTGATGACTCATAAGTTGAGCGGGCGCTTAAAAGGATTTTGGTCCTTTTCCATCACTTCCTCCCACAGAATTCTGTTTGCGATCGAAGGTGATGGTTTAGTCACTTTCGTTGATGTAGGTGATCACTCAATCTATGAATAGGATCTCTAGAAAATTGACATTTCTCTTTTAGCACTCTACACTTGTGAGTGCTAAATACTTTTTTTATGATGCCAAATAATTTTACACACAAGTCACAGGAGGCGCTGCAGATGGCGCATCACATTGCGGTGGAGCATGGACAGCAGACGCTTGAGCCGATTCATCTGCTCTCATCACTACTCACGCAAGAAGACGGTGTGGTGGGTGCGCTTGTTGACAAAATTACTCCATCGCGCGGCACATTGCGCGGGGAAGTAGATCACATTCTCGATTCCCTTCCCAAAACTGGAGGCGGATCGCCTGGTGGACTCGCGCAAATCTACATGAGTCAACAGATGGCCGCTGTGTTGGCGCAGGCTCATAAAAAAACAAAGGCATTCAAAGACGAGTTTATTTCGACTGAGCATTTGTTTCTTGGACTTCTTTCAAATAAGGCAATTAACCGACTCTTGCTCGGTTACAACATCACAGAGGAATCCGTCATGAGCGCGCTCAAAGATATTCGTGGAAGCCAACGTGTGGATTCTGCGGAACCTGAGGGCAAGTATCAGGCTTTACAAAAATATGGATTCGATCTCACACAGGCCGCGCGCGATGGGAAACTTGATCCGATCATTGGTCGCGACATGGAAATTCGTCGGCTCATGCAAGTTTTATCACGACGGACAAAAAATAATCCTGTGCTCATTGGCGAAGCTGGCGTTGGGAAAACGGCCGTTGTGGAAGGACTGGCACAGCGGATTGTCTCTGGTGACGTTCCAGAACTTCTGAAAGAAAAAGTCGTTGTGTCACTTGATTTGGGTGCACTTGTGGCTGGCACAAAATATCGAGGTGAGTTTGAGGATCGACTGAAAGCGGTCATTAAGGAAATAGAAAATTCAAGTGGTCGCATTATCCTGTTCATCGATGAACTTCACACGATTGTGGGAACAGGCACGACTGAAGGCGGATCACTGGACGCATCAAACATTTTGAAACCAGCGCTCGCTCGAGGAAATCTGCGAGCGATTGGCGCCACGACACTCCGCGAGTATCAGAAACACATCGAGAAAGACGCAGCGCTTGAACGTCGCTTTCAGCCTATCGTCGTGGAGGAACCAAGCGTTCAAGACACGATAGCCATCCTGCGCGGGATCAAAGAAAAATATGAAGTGCATCACGGCGTGCGTATTTCTGATCCATCGATTGTCGCGGCTGCACAACTCTCACATCGCTACATCATGGATCGCAATCTTCCAGACAAGGCAGTTGATTTGATGGATGAAGCTGGTTCGGCTCTGCGCATGCAGATCGATTCCATGCCAGAGGAACTGGACAAGCTCAAGCGTGATCTCATGCGACTTGAAATTGAACAACGAGCCTTGCAAAAAGAAGAAGATCGCGAATCCAAAGATCGACTGCGCGACATCGAGAAACATATTGCGGATTTGCGTGAAGCAACGCAGGGATTAGAAGGACGTTGGCAAAACGAAAAGAAAAAAATTACAGAGATCCAAGAGGCAAAGGCTGACATTGATCGTCTCCGTGCGTCTGCGGAGGCTGAGGAACGACGTGGCGACCTTGAAAAGGTTGCTGAGATTCGTTATGGAAAACTTCCTTCTGCAGAAAAAAAATTGCGTAAGATTGAAACAGAACTCGTTGGTCTTCAAAAAGAACGCGGCTTGTTGAAGGAGGTTGTTGGAGAAGAAGAAATTGCCCAAATCGTTTCGCGTTGGACGCATATTCCTGTTTCCAAAATGCTTGAATCGGAAATGGAAAAACTGGCGGACATGGAAACAGAGCTTGTGAAGCGCGTCGTTGGACAAGAGGAAGCGATCAAGGCCGTCTCAAATGCTCTTCGCCGTTCGCGTGCGGGCATCGGCGAGGAAAAGCGACCGATCGGTTCGTTCATCTTCTTGGGCCCCACAGGCGTCGGAAAAACAGAACTCGCTCGCGCCCTCGCCGAATTCATGTTCAACGACGAGTCAGCTCTGGTGAGACTCGACATGTCCGAGTACATGGAGAAGCACGCGATCTCCAAAATTATCGGCTCCCCTCCTGGCTACGTCGGCTACGAAGAGGGCGGTCAGCTCACTGAGATCGTACGTCGAAAACCATACGCGGTTCTCTTGTTCGACGAAATTGAAAAAGCCCATCCAGATACCTTTCACCTCTTGCTCCAGATTCTGGACGACGGCCATCTAACGGACGCAAAAGGTCGCAAAGTAAATTTCAAAAACACGATCATCATCATGACAAGCAACCTTGGCTCTGATGTGATTCTAAGCGCGGGCAACACAAAGTCCTCGATGGGATTTGAGGACGGTGAAAGTATCTCAGAGGAAACAGATGTCCACGATCGCGTGATGCAGATGCTCAAGGATGAATTCAAACCTGAGTTCTTGAATCGCGTCGACGAGATCATTATGTTCCACTCCCTCTCCCCTGCTCATATTGGAAAGGTCGTTGAGCTCCAACTTGCTCTCCTTGAAACACGTCTCAAGACCCAGCGCGGCATCACCCTCTCGATCACCAACGACGCAAAAGAACTGCTCGCAACCAAGGGCTACGACCCAGCCTACGGCGCCCGACCACTCAAACGTGTAATTCAATCTCTGATTCTCGATCCTCTCGCACTCAAGATTGTCAGTGGTGAAGTTCACGAAGGCGAACGCGTGACGATCAGCGCAAAAAATGAAGCGATCGTGTTCCAGACGAAAAAGCTTGTAAAAGTGAAGGCTGTCTAAAATAGCGGTAGACCCAGGCTTTCCTGCCCACCGTAGCTTTCTTGTCCGCCATAGCCTTGGCGACGGCGGGAGCGACGGCGGGAGCCTGGGTAGACCAATGGAGACCTATTACAGGTCGACAAAGGTTCAGCGTGTGCATAGGGGTCAGTCGTTGAGTCTGCATGTTTTATCAGGACACAAACAAACTCCGTGATGGAGGGGTGATTTATTTGCATACATTTTTTCGTATATACGAACTTTTGTCACCTGTACAAACCATGCTCCATCGCACAGGAATATAAAAAAACGCTCATCAGAGCGAACTGACGAACGTCGTAGTGGGGGGAAACCCTAGCCCACCTTGCACAGAGACGGCGGCTTGGCCTTGTAGGCCACAAACCCCGTCATAAGCGCCATAACGAACCCGATGGGGATGCTCATAAAGTTCCAGAACCAGAAATCCGTCTGGTGCCATTCTGAGGCACCCACGAGGTCGGGAGGGGTGTAGTTGGTGAGGAACATCCAGATGTGGTGCATTGAAGGATTGAATTTGTCATCGCCTTTTGACAGCGTTCTAGCAGGGTGTTACGGTTTTGCCGATCCATAGTTTTGGATCATTCAGGGAGGAAGTCATGGGAATCTGGGATAATGAAAGACGTTTTCAAGGGCAGCAGCTTCTGCGAAGCGTTCAGAGAATCGAGCGTATGGGTCATGAGCATGGTCTCAATCCTGCGCAGTTCCACCAAGGTCCAAGCGAGCTGACGGTCAACATTCCTGCACTTGAACGTCAAGTTGGTGCTCTTGTGCATCTGGGCGATGCCATGGAGGATTTGGTTTCAAGCGTGGATGCTCTCAGGCATGCCGAGACTCAAAGCGGTGTCATCTTGAGCCGGATCGATGACGGCGTCGAAAGGGTCTATGAGGTCTTGGATGACATGTATGCCGTGCAGGTTGAGACGCAGCGTGGTATCACCCTTTTGGGAGCGCTTACGCTGGAAGCTGTGGAGTGTCTCGGTGACATTGCTGGTGAGCTTCAAGATGTGAACAGGAGTCTCAACAACATCGAGATTCTCAGCCGAGAGGGTAACCGTCTCAAGGTTCGTCTCCTCGATGAGACTCAAGTGCAAGGCGAGTTGCATCGTGAAGAGCAACGTCGACAGGGTGCGTTGGTTCGGGCGCAGATGGGTGAGATGGCGGAGTTCATTGTCGATCGGCATGAACGCTCGAGCTCGAAATCCATTCAGGCCTTTCAGGAGCTTGCGCGGCAAAAAGAAGAGGCTGATGAGCGTCGCAAAAACGAGATCGTTGCGGCCATGCCGTCGTTTGAACATGCGGCGAATCAAAAGTACGCTCACGCTGTCACCCAGTTCGACACGGGGAACTACGCTCAGTGTGTTAAAGACCTTGATGCGGTCTTCAAGAAAAAGTCAACGCATGCTCGTGGATGGATTCTGTACGGACTTTGCGCATTTGTATGTGGTCTACCTGCGATGGCAAAAGCTGCCTTCCGCAATGCTGCTGACTATGCTCTTCACGATGGGCTCATGGGTCTCTATGTCGAAGCGATGCTGCGCTTTGCGCGCCTTGAGCGGCTGGTTCACAATCATGCTCAAGGTCTCTTGATTCTCAAGGAGGCCATCGAAGCGGTTGGTCAGGATTCTCCATTCTACGTCACTCTGTGCTACGAGGAAGTTCAAGCACTTTTCGCGAATCCGAAACGGACGGAAAGCCTTGAAGAGATTGCTGATGCTCTGCGCGATGTGCTGATCATGGATCC
>ERZ1292640.3607-Hain-H43-02um-R1-3607-length-12008-cov-44_pt1 | contig 12008 bp, 8 predicted proteins | sample MGYA00564404_ERZ1292640 | MGnify/ENA primary metagenome ERZ1292640 (study PRJEB36523, sample SAMEA6512636) | groundwater metagenome | collected 2019-01-08 | study: AquaDiva: Metagenomics assemblies of 32 groundwater samples | reverse complement strand
GGGACGCCAGGACCACACTCTGTAGGGGCTACATGAGTCAAGTGCATAGCCATTTACCCGGATATCCCCGCCGGCTCCGGCGACGAGGCCCGAGGAGGTCTTGACCGTTTGAGCTTGGACTGTGATTGCGAACGTGAGCCAAAGCAACACGTACCGAAACATTTTGAGGCCTGCTCCGCGCGGCCTGGGAATCATTATATTGCGCGGCTCCTTCTACTGCACCGCCACCTCCTCACTCAGCCACCCGCACCCGCCGGCGGTTCACGATGTAGTAGACGACCGGCACGGTCATGCGCGAGAGCCCCAGCGAGGCGATTTCGCCGGCCATCAGCGCGATGGCCAGGCCCTGGAAGATGGGGTCGAACAGGATCACCGCCGAGCCGACCACCACCGCGGCCGCGGTCAGCAGCATGGGCCGGAAGCGCACCGCGCCGGCATCGACCACCGCCTCCGCCAGCGGCACGCCCTCCTTCAGCCGCAGCTCGATGAAGTCCACCAGGATGATCGAGTTGCGCACCACGATGCCAGCCCCGGCGATGAAGCCGATCATCGAGGTGGCGGTGAAGAAGGCATTCAGCAGCCCGTGCGCCGGCAGGATGCCCACCAGCGAGAACGGGATGGCGGCCATGATCACCAGCGGCGTCAGGAACGACTGGAACCAGCCCACCACCAGCACGTAGATCAGGATCAGCACGGCGGCGAAGGCGATGCCAAGGTCGCGGAACACCTCATAAGTGATGTGCCACTCGCCGTCCCACTTCAGCGCGTAGCGGGCGTCATCAAACGGCTGGCGCGCGGTGTGCTGCTCGACCGAGTAGCCCTGGGGCAGCTTGATCCGCCCGATCTCCGGGCCGAGCTTCAGGATGGCGTACACCGGGCTCTCCATCGCCCCGGCCACGTCGGCGGTGACATAGGTGACCGGCATCAGGTTCTTGTGGTAGATGCTCTTGTCCTCGATGGCGCTCTCCGCCCGCGTGAGCTCGCCGAGCGGCACCCCGCGGATCTTCAGGTTGCGGATGCGCTCCAGGTCGGAGCGCGTGGCGCGGTCCAGGCGCAGCGTGATCGGCACGTCTTCCTTCTCGGCCTCGGCGTGCAGCAGGCCGGCCGGCTCGCCGGCCGAGGCGATGCGCATGGTGCGGGCGATCTCGTCCTCGGTGATGCCGTGCAGCGCCGCCTTCTCCTTATCGACATGCAACTGGTACTTGGGCTGGTCGTCCTCGACGTACCAATCGACATCAACCACGCCGTCGGTCTTCTCGAAGATCTGCCGCACCTGGCCAGCCAGGCGGTGCTGGCCCTCCTGCGACGGGCCGTAGATCTCGGCCACCAGCGTCTGCAACACCGGCGGGCCGGGCGGCACCTCGGCCACCTTGATGCGCGCGCCGTGCCGGGCGGCGATGGGCGCGAGCCGGTTGCGAACCTGCTTGGCGATGTCGTGGCTCTGGAGGTCGCGCTCGTGCTTCGAGAGCAGGTTCACCTGGATGTCGGCCACGTTCGCGCCGCGGCGCAGGAAGTAATGGCGCACCAGGCCATTGAAGTTGTAGGGCGAAGCCGTGCCGGCGTAGGTCTGCACGTTGACTACTTCGGGCTGCTCCAGCACCCGGTCGGCCAGCGCGCGCGTCACCCGCGCCGTCTCCTCCAGCGTCGTGCCCTCCGGCATGTCCACGATCACCTGGAACTCGCTCTTGTTGTCGAAGGGCAGCATCTTCACCTTGACGAACTCGATCGCGACCAGCGCCATCGCGCCCACAAGCAGGAAGGTGACGCCGCCCAGGAAGACCCAGCGCAGCGCGGCCCTGTGGAGCAGCGGCCCCATCACGGAGCGGTAGAGCCGGGTCAGCCGGCCTTCCTCTTCGCCGTGCGCGTGCCCTTCTTTGAACTTGAGGATGCGGACGGCGGCCCAGGGCGTGACCAGGAAGGCCACCACCAGCGAAAAGATCATGGCCGCCGAGGCGCCCACCGGGATGGGCCGCATGTACGGCCCCATCAGTCCGCCGACGAAGGCCATCGGCAGGATGGCGGCGATCACCGCCAGCGTGGCCAGGATGGTGGGGTTGCCGACCTCATCGACCGCTTCGACGGCCACCGCCGTCAGCGGCCGGCCGCGATTGCCCGGCAGCCGCGCGTGGCGGGCGATGTTCTCCACCACCACGATGGCGTCGTCCACCAGGATGCCGATCGAGAAGATCAGCGCGAACAGCGTGATCCGGTTCAGCGTGTAGCCGTAGAGATAGAAGACCGTCAGCGTGAGCGCCAGCGTCACCGGGATGGCGGTGAAAACGATCAGCGATTCGCGGCGGCCCAGGGTGATGCCGATCAGCAGGCTGACCGAGACGACCGCGATCATCATGTGCAGCAGCAGCTCGTTGGATTTCTCGGCGGCCGTCTCGCCGTAATGCCGCGTGATGGTCATCTCGACATCGGAGGGGATCACGCTGCCCTTGAGCGCCTCGACGCGGCGGAGCACGTTCCCGGCGATCTCGATGGCGTTGGTGCCCTTGCGCTTGGAGACGGCCAGAGTGACTGCCGGGTGGAAAGCGCCGCGCTCGGCGTACTGCACGTATTGGGAGGGTTCCTCGCCGCCGTCGGTCACCACGGCCACGTTGCGCACGAACACCGGCTTGTTGTTGGCCACCCCGGCGACCACGTCGCCGACGTCGCCGGCGGTGCGCAGGAACTGGCCGGTCTCCAGCACGAACTCGCGGTTGGCGCTCGAGAACCTCCCCGAAGCGAGGCGGCGGTTGGAAGCGCCGAGCGCCTGGTGGACCTGCAACGGCGACATCGAGTAGGCGGCCAGCTTGCCCTCGTCCAGCGTCACGCGCACCTCGCGGCGCTCGCCGCCGATGATGGTCGCGGCCGAGACGTCGGTCACCTGCTTGATGGCGTCGTGCACCTGCGCGGCCACGCGGCGCAGCTCGTAGGCGCCGTAGCGCTTGCTCCAGAGCGTCAGCGCCAGGATGGGCACGTCGTCGATCGAGCGCGGCTTGATCAGCGGCTGGCTGGCGCCGGGCGGGATGAGGTCGAAGTTGGCGAACATCTTCTGGTTCAGCTTGACGATCGAGTCCTCCTCGTCCTCGCCGACGTAGAAGCGCACCACCGCCATCGCCCCGCCGGGGCCGGAGGTCGAGTAGATGTACTCCACTCCGGGGATCTCCCAGAGCAGCTTCTCCATCGGCTTGGTGACCCGCTCCTCGACCTCGCGGGCCGAAGCGCCGGGCATGCCGACGAAGATGTCGATCATCGGCACGATGATCTGCGGCTCCTCCTCGCGCGGCAGCTTGAGCACGGCGAAGGCGCCCAGCGCGAGGGAGCCGACGATGAACAGCGGCGTTAACTTGGAGTCGATGAAGGCGCGGGCGAAGCGGCCGGCCGGGCCCAGGTGCGTTTGACCGTTCACGGCCGCGCCTCCACCCTGGCGCCGTTGGCCAGCGCCGCCGGGACCGGTACGATCACCCGGTCGCCCGCGTTCAGGCCCGAGAGCACTTCCACCTGGTCGCCGGAGCGCTCGCCCAGCGTAACCAGCCGCGCCCTCGCCTGGCCCTCTTCGGCGACCAGGACCGAGACCAGTTGCCCGCGCTCCACCACCGCGGCTTGCGGGACCGCCAGCACCTTGCGGCGGCCGACGGCGAACAGCGCGCGGCCAAACACGCCTGAGCGCAACTGCTCGAGCGGCGGCAGGTCGATCTTCACCAGGAACGAGCGCGCGGCCGCATCCACCGCCGGCACGATCTCGGAAACACGGCCGTCAAGTGTGCGGTCCAGCGCCTCCAGCCTTATGGTGGCCGCTTGCCCGAGGCGAATCGCGCCGAGCCGCGACTCCTCTACCGCCGCCTCCAGCCGGAAGGCGCCCTCGCGCTCGAGGGTGAGCAGCGGCTGGCCCGGCACCGCCAGGCTGCCGGGCTCGACCGCCTTGTCGGTCACGGCGCCGGCGAACGGCGCGGCGATCTCGGCGTAACCCCGCATGATGTCGGCGGCATTCACCGCCTCCTGGGCCTGCTCGATCTTCGCGGCGAGCTGCTTGCGCCTGGCCTCGGCCATCGCCAGGTTGGCCTGGGCCAGCTTGAGCTTGGCCGAGGCCTCGTCGAACTCCTGGTTGGAGACCGACTTCTTCTGGAACAGGTCCTCGAGGCGGCGGTGGGTCACCTGGGCCAGGTCGAGGCTGGCCCGGGCGGCGGCAACGGCGTTGTCGGCCTCGGGCACGGCGCTGCGCGCCTCGTTGAGCGCCGCCTGCGCCTGGCGCCACGCGGCCTCCAGGTCGCGGGCGTCCAACCGCACCAGCAACTGGCCCTGGCGGACGCGGTCGCCGGCGCGCACGGTGACCTCGCGCACATAGCCCATCACCTTGCTGGAGATCACGGCCGCGGTCCGCGCCCGCACCGTCCCGGTGGCCTCGTAAGTGACCGGCCATTCGGCGGGCGATACCGCGATCGCCTTCACCGCGACCGGCGCGGACTTGGTTTCGATTTGGCGCTCAGGCGCCTTGCCGCAGCCGATCAGGAACAAGGTAGCCAGCGCGAGCAGAATTTCTGCTGAGCCGCGACCGGGTGCCCTGTGGGCGGGGAGCGGTTTCATCAGTTCAGAACCTCCGAATCCGAATTAAGCGTGCCCGTGGCCAAGGCCAGGTTGGTGGCGGCCAGCCGCTGGTCGTAGACGGCGGCCAGGCGCCGGTTCCTCGATTCGAGCACCGCGGTCTCGTTGCGCAGCAGGTCGGTCACGTTGCTGAGGCCGTTCTCGTAACGGTTCTTGGTGATGCGCAGGCTTTCCTCGGCCATGGCGACCGCCGCCTGCGCCACCGCGATGCGTTCCTGCGCGGCCCGCAGGTCCGCGTGGGCCTTGCGCACGTGCAGGCGAACATGGGATTCGGCCTGGTTCCGCTGGGCCCGCGCGCGCCGCAGGCCGTACTCGGCCTCCTCGACGCGGGCCTTGTCGCTGAAGCCGTTGAAGAGGCTCCAGCGCAGCGAGACGGCGGCGAGCCAGTTGGCGCCGCCGCGGTTGATGAAGCGCTGGCGGTCCGCTTCAAACACGCCGTGGAAGACGACCTGCGGCAGACGCGAGGCCCGGGCCGAAGCGCCCTGCGTCTCGGCCAGGCTGACGGCCAGCCCGGCCTGGCGCAGCTCCGGACGCTCCTTGAGGCTGGTCTTCTCCCGCTCCTCCAGCGGCAGGTCTTTGAGCGCCGCCGCCGTCAGCGGCGTCGTCAGCTCGTGCTCGGTGGGGAGCGGCAGTCCCAGCGCCTCGTTGAGCGCGGCGCGGGCCACGTCCAGATCGGCCCGGCGCCGGATCTGCTGCTCCTTCATCGCCGCCAGGTGCACGCGGATGGAGAGCACGTCCGCGTCGGTGGACATACCGGCGCGGCGGATGGCCTCGGCCCGCTCCGCATCGGCCTCGGCCGAGCGGACCGACTCATCGGCCACCTTCAGCGCCTCGGCGGCCAGCACCGCGCCATGGTAGGTGCGCACCACGTTGGCGATCACCTCCATGCGGGTGCGCCGCTCGTCCTCGCTCGCCAGGCTCCGCCCCAGCTCCGCCGACCGCACCGCCTGCCTGGTCTGGCCGGCGTCGTAGACCACCTGGTCCAGCGAAAGCTGGGACTGGAAGTTGTTGAGGAAGTCGGGGCGGTTCAGCGGCCCGATGGCGAAGTTGCGCTCGTTGAACTGGTGCTGGGTGAGCAGCGAGCCGAAGACGTAGACCGGATTGTTGGTCCGCTGGAAGCCTTCCGAGTAGTTCACCTTCGGCAGGTAGCCGCCGCGGGCCGCCTGGATGCGCGTGCCGGCGGCCTCGACGCCGTTGTGGCTCGCCTCGACCGCCGGGTGCTGGCCGAGCGCCAGCCGGACGGCCTCCTGAAGGGACAGCGGGTTCTGCGCCCACAGGGGCGCGCCGAGAAGGAAAACAGCTAGTGGGTGGCGCATGGATTCTCCACGGACTTGCCTGTCCAGTAGGATGCGGGTTTTGCCAGGGCCGTGACAAGCCGGGGCGGGGGCGGCCCCCCGGTTTTCCCTTCCGCTACAATGACAGGCAAGGATGGCGGTTGCCGAACCCAGCGAAGAGGTCGCGCTGGCCCGCGATCTGGTGGCCGGCAAGCCGGAGGCGTTTGACCGGTTCGTCCACGTGTTCCGCTCTAAGATCTTTCAGTACAGCCTCATGGTGTGCGGGCATTACGAGGACGCCGAGGAAGTGGCCCAGGACACGCTGCTGAAGGTCTTCGAGAAGTTCGACCAGCTCCGGGAGCCGGAGCGGGTGCGGCCGTGGGTGTTCCGCATCGCCCGCAACGCCTGCTTCATGAAGCGGCGCAAGAGCGTCTTTGCGCCCACGCAGGAGCTGTCGCTCGACGAGTTGATGCCGGCAGCGGCCCAGGACGGCGGCCAGCGCAAGCTCGAGATCGCCGACTGGTCGGCGCTGCCCGAGGACGAGGCGCTGCGGGCCGAGGTGCACCGCGTGGTTCACGAGGCGCTCGGCGAGCTGCCGGAGATCTACAAGACGGTGCTGCTGCTGCGTGACATTGAAGGGCTATCGACGCTGGAGACCGCCGAGGTGCTGGGGGTGAGCGAGGAGGTTGTCAAGACCCGGCTGCACCGGGCGCGGCTGGCCATCCGGCAGAAGCTGGATTGGTACCTGCGCTCGGCCCAACCCAACTGAGCGACGCCATGGAACCGGAAGCCCATCATCATGCCGGGAACTGCAAGCAGGTTTTCGCGCTGCTCTCCGAGTACCTGGACGCCGAGCTGCCGGAGGAAACCTGCGAGGAGATCGCCGCCCACCTGGAAGGCTGCCCGCCCTGCATCGAGTTCCTGGAGAGCCTGAGGCGGACCATCGCCCTGTGCCGCGAACACCGCCCGGTCGAGCTGCCGGCCCCGCTCACCGAACAGGCCCGCGCCGAGCTGCTCGCCGCTTACCGGAAATCCAGGGACAGACGGAACGTTCCCCAATAATCCGGAAACGTTCCGTCTGTCCCCGGGTTGAAGGCCTGCCGGGTCGCGTACAATTCTAAGCATGAACAAAAGGTCCGTTTATCTCGCATTGGCTCTGTTGCTCGCCGCGGCCGCGGCCGCTCTGGCCCAGAACCTCAAACCCATCCCGCTGCCTAAGCCGCAGGCCGAGGGCGGCAAGCCCTTGATGCAGGCGCTCAAGGAGCGCAAGTCCGCGCGCGACTTCAGCCCGGAGAAACTCCCCTTGCAGGTCCTCTCCAGCCTGCTCTGGGCCGGCTTCGGCATAAACCGTCCCGATGGCCACCGCACCGCCCCATCGGCCCGCAACGTCCAGGACATCGACATCTACGCGGCGACCGCCGACGGCCTCTACGTCTACGACGCCAAGGCGCACGCGCTCCTGCCGGTCGTGGCCGAGGATGTCCGCGGCGCCACCGGCACTCAGCCGTTCGTGCGCGAGGCGCCGCTCAACCTGATCTACGTGTCGGACCAGGCGAAGATGAAAGACAGCTCGGCGGAAGACAAGCTCCTCTACGCGGGCGCGCACACCGGCTTCATCGCGCAGAACGTCTACCTCTACTGCGCCTCGGAGGGGCTGTCGGTCGTGGTACGGGCGCTGGTTGACCGCGCGGCCCTGGCCAAAGCGATGAAGCTGCGGCCGGACCAGCGGGTCACGCTGGCGCAGACCATCGGCTACCCGAAGAAGTAGCTCCGCCCCGGGACTCCGCCAGCACGATGGCAGGCACGACAACGGTCGCCTCACCCCTCTCCGCATCATCGAAAACGGACTTGGCGGTTGCACCCGGCCTTCGATCCTCCGCCAGGTACCAGAGGAGAAGGATGCGTGTCCGTCACATAGGTCATTTACGCCGGGCCGCGAACAGGGAACGCTTGGCTTGCTCAACTTCCTTGCGACTGACGGCGGCGCCCTTCAAGGCTCCTCTGAGCGAAACCCTGACCTTCGGGGTTCCTTCCCTTCTCGCCAGCGCCGAACAGCCGCGGCCTCACAGGCACTCAGCCGTTCGTGCGCGAGGTGCGAGCGCTGGTTGACCGCGCGGCCCTGGCCAAGGCCATGAAGCTGCGCCCGGACCAGCGGATCACCCTCTCGCAGACGATCGGCTACCCTAAGAAGTAGTCAGTGACTGGACGCGAACGGATCGCCTTGACCATGCGGCACCGCGAGCCGGACCGCGTGCCGGTGATGTGCCAGCTCTCCATCGGCCACTACAATCTCAACGCGGGCTACAAGCCGCACGAGATCTGGTATGAAACCGAGGCCTTTGCCGACGCCAGCGTCAGGCTGGCGCGGCGCTACGGGTTCGACGGCATCCTGGTGGTGTTGCCGGGCCGGCCGCCCAATTACCTCGACAACGTGGCCTCCATTAGCGCCGGCCAGGATGGCGAATGGCTGACCTGGCGCAACGGCGACCGCACCTTCATGCCCTGGGACGACATGCCGCACCACTATCCCGCCGACACCGCGAAACCGGCCCGCGCCGATTTCGCGGCCTTCGATCCCGATCGCGGCCTGGACCGCGTGGACCAATACCTGGGTTACACCTGGAACGTTCTTTTTCACGTCCAGGACGTGCCCGGCAAGCCTGACCCCGGCTTGCTGAGGCTCGGCGCCATGCCGGAGTATCTGTTCCGCGCCTTCGACCTGGTGAAGCAACGCGCGGGTCAGGACCTCTCCATCCACGGTTCGATCTACTCGCCGCTGACCCACTTCTTCGAACTGTTTGGCTACGAGGCCGCCCTGATGGCCTTCGTCACCGACCCCGGCAAGGTGCACGCCATCCTGGATCGGCTGGCCGGGAACACTATCGCCTGGGGCCTGGAGCTGGCCGCGCGCGGCGCCGATGCCCTCGACCAGTCGTCCGCCTTCGTGGCCGCCCCGTTCCTGTCCCGCCCCATGTACCGTGAGTTCGTGGTCCCTTACGAGCGCCGCGTCAACCAGGCCCTGCTCGCCGCCGGCTGCCTGGTCTACACTCACACCTGTGGCCGCATCGGCGACCGCATCGATCTGCTGGCCGAGAGCGGCGCCTGCGGCATCGACACGCTGGACCCCCCGCCGCTCGGCAACTGCGACCTCGCGGCCGCCAAGCGCGATTTCGGAGATCGCCTGTTCTTCAAGGGCAACATGAACTCCGTGGCGCTGCTGGAATACAGGACCAGGGAGGAAGTGCTGGCCGAGGCCGCACGACCGCTGCGCATCGGAAAGCCCGGCGGCGGCTACATCCTCAGCACAGCCTGCTCGGTGGCCCCGCGCGTGGAACCGTGGAAGCTGGAGTTGCTGGCGCCGTTGGCCGAAGAGATCGGCAGCTATTCGTGAAGGCCGCCCCCGCTCACACCCCCGCTCACGCCCCCGCCGCCCCCGCTCACGCCCCGGCCGCCTGGCCGGCGAGCTGGCTGAGCATGTAAGGCAGGATGCCGCCGTGGCGGTAGTACTCGGCCTCCTGCGGCGTGTCCACTCTCACGGTGACGTCGAAGACGCGCGCGGCCGCCCGCACGCGGGCGCGGCGCGAGCCGGCCAGCGCCTCGGCGACGCCCTCGATGTAGTAGGTCTCCGCGCCGGTGAGGCCCAGCGTCTCGCGGTTCTCGCCGGCGAGGAACTCCAACGGCAGCACGCCCATCCCCACCAGGTTCGAGCGGTGGATGCGCTCGAAGCTCTCGGCGATGACCGCGCGCACGCCGAGCAGCCGCACGCCCTTGGCCGCCCAGTCGCGCGAGGAGCCGGAGCCGTACTCCTTGCCGGCGATAATGACCAGCGGCACGCCTTCGCGCTGGTACTTCATGGCCGCGTCGTAGATCGACATGCGCTCGCCGTCGGGCAGGTGCACGCTCCAGCCGCCCTCGGTCCCCGGCGCGAGCTGGTTCTTCAGGCGCACGCTGGCCAGCGTGCCGCGAATCATGACTTCGTGGTTGCCGCGGCGGGCGCCGTAGGAATTGAAGTCCCTGGGCTCGACGCCGAGCGAGATCAGGTACTGGCCCGCCGGGCTGGCTGGAGAGATCGAGCCGGCCGGCGAGATGTGGTCGGTGGTAATCGAGTCGCCGAGCACGGCCAGAGCGCGCAGGCCGCGCAGGTCACCCACCGCCGCGCCGGCCTCGGAAATCTCGTCGAAATAGGGCGGCCGCTTGATGTAGGTGGACTGCTCGTCCCACTGGTAGAGGTCTCCGGCGGGCACGCTCATCGCGCTCCACTGCTCGTCGCCGCGGAAGACCTCGGCGTACTCCTTCTGGAACATTTCGGAGCGCACCGACTTCTCGACCGCCTGCTCGACTTCCTCCGGCGACGGCCAGACGTCGCGCAGGTAGACGGGCGCGCCGGCGCGATCGGTTCCGAGCGGCTCGGTGGCCAGGTCGATATCCACGCGCCCGGCCAGCGCGTAGGCGACCACCAGCGGCGGCGAGGCCAGGTAGTTGGCGCGGACCTGCGAATGCACGCGGCCCTCGAAGTTGCGGTTGCCGCTGAGCACCGCGGCCACCACCAGCTTCTCTTGCTGCACCGCCTCGGCAACGGGTTCGGGCAGCGGACCGCTGTTGCCGATGCAGGTGGTGCAACCATAGCCGACCAGGTGGAAGCCCAGTTGCTCCAGGTACGGCATCACGCCGGCATCGCGCAGGTAGTCGGTGACGACTTTGGAACCCGGCGCCAGGCTCGTCTTCACCCACGGCTGGGCGCGCAGCCCCCGCTCGACGGCCTTCTTCGCCAGCAGGCCGGCGCCGATCATTACCGACGGATTCGAGGTGTTGGTGCAGCTCGTAATGGCGGCGATCACCACCGAACCGTCGCGCACCGCGACCGCGGCGCCGTTGAGGCTGATCGGGACTTCCTTCGGCGGGGCGGCCAGCGAGTCGAGGAAGTTCTTCTTCACGTCGGGCAGGGCGATGCGGTCCTGCGGCCGCTTGGGGCCGGCCAGCGAAGGCACGACCGTGCCGAGGTCGAGCTCGATGGTGTCGGTGAAGACCGGCTCGGGCGCGGCGTCGGTGCGGTAAAGCCCCTGTTCCTTGGTGTAAGCTTCGACCAGCGCGATCAGCTCCGGCGGGCGGCTGGTGAGGCGCAGGTACTTGATCGTCTCGGCATCGACCGGGAAGAGGCCGATGGTGGCGCCGTATTCGGGCGCCATGTTGGCGATGACGGCGCGGTCGGCGGCCGGCAGCGCGCTCACGCCGGGTCCGAAGAACTCGACGAACTTGCCGACCACGCCCTTCTTGCGCAGCATCTGGGTGACGGTCAGCACCGCGTCGGTGGCGGTGGCGCCGGCCGGCAGCCGCCCCGAGAGCCGGAAGCCGACCACCGGCGGGATGAGCATCGTGATGGGCTGGCCCAGCATGCAGGCCTCGGCCTCGATGCCGCCCACGCCCCAGCCGACCACGCCCAGGCCGTTAATCATGACCGTGTGCGAGTCGGTGCCGACCAGCGTATCCGGGTACGCCGTGGCGGCGCCGTGACGCTGGCCGGTGAAGACCACCGAGGCCAGGTACTCCAGGTTCACCTGGTGCACGATGCCGGTGTCGGGCGGCACCACGCGCAGGTTGCGGAAGGCCGACTGGCCCCAGCGCAGGAACCCGTAGCGCTCGCCGTTGCGCGCGTACTCCATCCGGGCGTTCGACTGAAAGGCGCCGGGCGAGCCGAAGTAGTCTACCTGCACCGAGTGGTCGATGACCAGGTCGGCCGGGATGAGCGGGTTGGCCAGCCGCGGGTCGTGGCCCATCTTCTTCAGCGCGTCGCGCATGGCGGCGAAATCGACCACGCAGGGGACGCCGGTGAAGTCCTGGAGCAGCACGCGGGCCGGCATGAAGCTGATCTCGGCCGGCGCGCCGCCGCCGGACCATTTCGCGACCTGTTCGACGTGGCCGGCGGTGACCGTGCGGCCGTCCTCGTGCCGGAGCAGGTTCTCCAGCAGCACTTTCATCGAGTACGGCAGCCGCGAGACGTTGGTGAATCCGGATCTTTCGAGTGCGTTGAGGGAATAAATCTGGTACTGGCGCTCGCCCACGCGCAGGGTGGCGCCGGCGCCGAAGGAGTTCTTATTAGCCATCCACCGTTATTGTACCCCAGTAGGATAAGTCTCCCGACTTGTC
>ERZ1292640.2906-Hain-H43-02um-R1-2906-length-13555-cov-11_pt1 | contig 12011 bp, 15 predicted proteins | sample MGYA00564404_ERZ1292640 | MGnify/ENA primary metagenome ERZ1292640 (study PRJEB36523, sample SAMEA6512636) | groundwater metagenome | collected 2019-01-08 | study: AquaDiva: Metagenomics assemblies of 32 groundwater samples | reverse complement strand
CGGCGAGGGGCCTGAAGAGCCTGTTCTGGGTGTGGGCGAGGCGGGACGTGTTCGAACGGGGAGCGGGGCGCGGGACGTCGGGCGGCGGGCCGGGGCTACAGCCGCAAGTACTCTCGCACCAGGGCGGGGTACCACCGCGGATTGAATAGGATGTTCGTCATGAGGTAGCATTCGTGCGTGCAGTGGCATCGCGCGCGCTGAATTGACCCCAGGACGGCCCTGGCTGTGGCGGATCGAACGATCCGCCCCATGTCGCAGCCGTAGTCTCTGACGTTTCCGAAGCTCTCGGTAAGCGTCTCGCAGGGATACACCTCTCCGGTCTCGCCGAGGACGAGATTCAGCCGGCCGGCATAGCAGGGGGTGAGCCCTTCCTGCGCGAGCAGGGTGCGGTGAATCAGGCGGCGCTGGAGAATATCCTGGGCCGCCTTGAGGCGCGCGCCCCTGAAGCGATAGATCTGTGAGCCCGTCGTTGTCAGGTTGTCCTCGAGCCTGTTGATCGCGCGTTCGTAATTCTTGGCGTCCACCTTCTTGTAACTCTCGTCCAGGAGATTCCCGCGGATCAGCGAGATGGTGTGGGTGGTGGCGTGTCTCAAGCTGCGGACGAAGTCGATGATCCCGTCCATCTCGCCCTGATTCTCCGAGCAGAGGACGGTGTTAATGCCCAGCTCGAAGTGGGGATACCGGCCGAGGAGGTCGCCGAGGAGATGATAGGTCTCCATGGTTTTTTCAAAGCAGCCCGGCTGATTCCGGAGGGCGTCGTGAGCGCCGTTCAGCCCGTCCAGTGAGAGCTTGACGACGATGACGCTCTTCTTGCAGTGCGTGAGAATCCGCTCGACGCCGTCTCGGATGATGTCGGGAAGCTGGCCGTTGGTGGGGTAGAGCATGACCACCGGCTTGTTGTTGTCGTAGAAGATCCGGCTGATCTCGACGAGATCGTCCCTGAGGAAGATCTCGCCCCCCGAAAACGCGAGCCAGAGCAGATGGCCCAGGGAGAGGGAGATCTGCCGGACTTCGTCCAGCGACAGCTCGGGCGCATCGGGGCCGGGGGGTGCGGCCCCGGCGAGATAAAAACAGAAGGGGCACCGCAGGTTGCATCTTCGGGTGACGAAGAACGTGAGGTGGATGGGCTTCCGCTTCCTGAGGATCGAGCCGATGTGGCGAAGCGGGGAGTACATGGTTATGCCGGGCGTGGCCGCGCGGCTGCCGCCAGATATCTGAGGGCGCCCAGGAGAGCGCCCGTGCCCACCGCGGCGGGATACGCCAGCACATAGTACAGGGTTGCGGCGACGGCGAATCCGGGTCCGCCGGTGGAAGACAGCGCCCGGATGAGGCCCCGGTTCGAGAAGAGATTGAACGCGATGAGCAGAGGAAGAAATAGCAGAAAGAGCGGCCGTCCGGTCGAGAAGGCGAGCAGCAGGAGGAGCGCGCCGAGCGCATACGTTCCCACGTTGATCTTGAGCTCGGTTGACGCGGTGCCGGAGTCGGCGAGCAGATCGCCGCGGGCCAGTGAGTAGATGGTCCAGTACAGGGATTTTCTGAGCGCGTTCCGGAGGGAGCCGAGGACGGAAAAGTTGAAGATGTGCCGCACCTGCAGCTGGGGGTCCATGCGCAGCCTGTATCCTGCCCGCCGCAGCCTGTGGCTGAACTCCACGTCCTCGAGGATCGGCAGGAACTCCTCGGCAAACCCATTGTTCTCCCGGAAGGTCCGGGCGTCGATGACCATCGCGTGAGTCGCGATGTAATCCGGACGGTCCGCATTCTTCGTCTCCGCGTAGTTGATGAAGACCGACTGAAAGACGCTGAAGAACCTCCTGTCATACGGGATCGGGGTGTAGGTGCCGCCGAGGACGACATCCGGGCCCTCGCCGGCCAGGGTCTTGCCGGCGATGGAGAGGGTGTCCTCCTGGAGGAGACAATCGGCATCGGTAAAGAACAGGGTGTCCCCTTTGCTGTGCAGCGCGCCGAGGTTTCTCGCCCTTGCGGCGCCGGAGTGCGTCTCCAGCCTGAGGAGCCGGCAGGGGAATGTCTCTATGATGGCGATCGAGGCGTCCTCGGAGGCGTCGTCCACCACGATCACCTCGAAGTCCTCATACCTCGAGGAGAAGACGGCGTCGAGGCACTTGCCGATCGTCGCCTCTCCGTTCCGGTTGGGAATGACGACGGAGATGAAACGCGCCATAAAAGGCTCTTGACGGGGGGCGACCCCAGTCTACCACGACGCAGCCCCCGCGCCCTGATTCACTCGACACACGAAATTGATGCGTCCGGACCATTGACGCCGCGTCAGAGTCGAGAGGAAAGTCTCCTCAATAGAGTTGAGAGGTCTGTTGACTCTCTCAGCGGTCGGGGAGGCCCAATGACGCAACTCGCCGCCGATGTGACCCTGGATTGCACGGGTCAGGCCTGCCCGTTGCCGATCCTGAAGCTCTCCAAGGCCATCGCCGGCATGCAGCCGGGGCAGATCATCGAGCTCATCGGCACCGACAGCGGCTCCAAGGACGACGTTCCCGCCTTCTGCCAGCGCACCAACAACACGCTCCTCGCGAGCCGGGACGAAGGGGGCCGCTTCATCTTTTACGTCAAAAAGGGGCCCTGAGAGGGGCGCCGGGGAGAGCGCGAGTGTACATCGTCGCGATTGATCCGTCGGTCTGTGACGGCAACGCCGCGTGCGTCGAGGGATGCCCGGTGACCATCCTCTCGACCGAGGAGCAGAACGGCAAGAAGAAATGCGTGCTGAGCGGGGCCACCGCGGACTGCCTCGGCTGCATGGTCTGCGTGGAGGTCTGTCCCACCGGGGCCATCAAGGTCACGGAGATTTAGGTGCTGCACATCCCCCGCCTCGTCATCTCGGCTCCCCACGGACGGTCGGGGAAGACGACGCTCTGCCTGGGGCTCGCGGCGGCGTTCGCCGGGCGCGGCCTCCGCGTCCAGCCGTTCAAGAAAGGGCCCGACTACATCGACCCGGGCTGGCTCGGCGAGGCCGCCGGGCGCCCGTGCCGGAACCTGGACCTCTTCCTGGTGGAGGCCGGCGCGCTCGTGGCCGGGTTCGGCCGGGCCTGCCAGTCGGCCGACCTGGCCCTCATCGAGGGCGCTCACGGGCTCTTCGACGGCCTGGACGGCGAGGGGACGAACAGCACCGCGCAGCTGGCCAGGCTGCTCCAGGCCCCCGTCGTCCTGGTGGTCGACGCGAGCCGGATGACCCAGAGCGTGGCCGCCCTGGTCCGGGGATTCCAGGATTTCCAGCCGGGCGTGAACGTCGCCGGAGTGATCCTGAATCAGGTCGCCAACCCCCGCCATCGCGCAAAGCTGGCAGAGGCTCTCTCTCGCCACGTGAAGATTCCCCTCCTGGGTGCCCTTCCCCGGGGGCCGTCGCTGACGATCCCCGACCGGCACCTGGGGCTGGTGCCGAGGGACGAAGAGGCCGGCCTCCTGCCGGTTGTAGAAGAACTCCGGCGGGCCGTGGAGGCGTCGGTAGACCTGGATGGACTGCTGGACCTGGCGCGCCGCGCTCCGCCGCTCGCCCTGGCGCCGGCCCCCCCGATCACGACCCTCGCTCCCTCGGTGCGTCTGGGCGTGGCCCGGGATCGGGCGTTCACCTTCTACTACCCCGAGAACCTGGAGGCCCTCCGCCGGGCCGGCGCCGAGCTGGTCCCGCTGGACACCCTGGAGGATGGCTCCCTCCCGGAGGTGGACGGCCTCTACCTGGGCGGCGGATTTCCCGAGATGTTCCTGGAAGCCCTTGAAGCCAACGAAGGGTTGCGCCGCGACATTCGCCTTGCCGTCGCCGACGGCCTCCCCGTGTACGCCGAGTGCGGGGGCCTCATGTACCTGGCCCGGCGGATCACCTGGAACGGCCGGTCGGCCTCGATGGTGGGGGCGCTGCCCTGCGACATCGAGATGACCGCGGGGATCCAGGGCCACGGCTACGTCCGGGGGCGGGTTGCCGGGGCGAACCCCTACTTCCCGATCGGGACGGCGCTTCGCGGCCATGAGTTTCACTATTCTCGGGTGGCGAACCTGGGGCCGGCCGAGTTCGCCTTCCGTCTCGAGCGCGGCCGGGGGATCGACGGGGGGAAGGACGGGCTGGTGGTCGACAACGTCCTGGCCGCCTACACGCATCTGCATGCGCTGGGGGCGCCGGGGTGGGCGGAGGGCCTCGTCGCCATCGCGCGCGCGCACCGCGCCGGCCGTCCGACGAAGTGGGAGGTCAGCGGAGCGCGATGAAGATCGGGGTAATGGTCCAGGAGGGGCCGTACCAGCACCAGGCCTCCGACAGCGCCTGGGAGTTCGTCCGGGCGGCGCTCGCCCGCGGGCACGAGATCGTCGGGGTCTTCTTCTACACCGACGGCGTGCACAACGTGAACCGGTTCATGAACCCGCCGGGCGAGCGGGTGATCGGCAAGCGCTGGTCGGAGTTGGGGGCCCAGGGGATCCCCCTGGTGGCCTGCGTGACCGATTCGACGTACCGGGGGATCACGCCGGAGATCGCCGTCCCGAACGTGAAGATCTCCGGCCTGGGAAACCTGGCCGAGTTCATCCAGGCGGCCGACCGCTTCGTGACGTTCGGTGACTGAGGAGAGGAGAACAATGAGGGGGCTCGGGGTACTTGCCGTAACGCTTCTGGTTGTCCTTGCGTCGGTCGTCTCCGCCGAGATGCCGATGGAGCACAAGGGTACGATTTCAAAGATAGACACGCAGGCGAAGACCTTTGCCGTCAAGGACGAGAAGGGAAGAGAGGTGATGATGCACGTGGAGGACGTCAGGGCTTTGGCGGACCTTCGGGTGGGCGACAAGGTCCTGGTGAAGATGGTCACGAAAGACGGAAAGAACATGGCCAAGGAGGTGATGAAGGAAGCTGCCCGCCGCGCTCCCGCGCCGGCCTATGGAAAATGACAAGCTCTGCATCGTGGAGGAGGAAGTCATGAAGCCACAATCCCTCGGCAAGACTGCCCGGATCAGCGTCTCGTGGTTCGTCAGTGCGACGGTGCTGTTGCTCGCCATTCTCTTCCTTCCCGCCATCACGGCGGCCCAGCAGAAAGCAAGAACGGTTGATGAGCTCGCGAACATGTATGACGTGGGCTCATGCAAACAGTGCCACGCCAAGGTCTACGAGGAGTGGGAGAAGTCAACGCACGCGCGCTCCCTCATCGGAACCGGCCGGACTATCGGGGGATTCCAGGGAATGATCAGGGGCGGCCTCATGGGGGCGTTCACGAAATCGGGGGTGAAGGATGTAAAGGATGTAAAGGTCGAGCACCTGGCGTGGTGTTTTAAATGCCATCTGCCCCAGATCAAGGACGCCACCGATCAGGTCGCGCAAGAGTTGGCGAAGGCCTACGTGGATGCTGACAGGGCAACGCTCGGCAAGGTCAATATCAACTGTCTTATTTGCCACAACACGAAGGCTATTTTGCACAAGTGGCAGGATGGGGAGCCTGAGAAGGGCGTCGTCTACGGCTCCAAGGATGGCCCGCACCCCGACAAGTACCCGGCGATGAAACAGAGCGTGGTTATGAAAGAGGCGGCGATGTGCGGCCAGTGCCACGGCACCGGGCCGAACTTTGAATTCCCACAGCCGTCCCAGTGCGGAACTGCGTATGGGAGCTATCTCCACGCCTATGTCCCTGCCGGGGGCACGGAAACCTGTCAGGACTGCCACATGAAGCGTGACGGCAAAGGGCACCTCATGCCCGCCTATCGCGACCCGGATATGGCGAAGAGGGCCGTGGATGTGGATGTGGATGCGAGGGGGTACAAGTTCCTGCTCAAGGCGGGGGATTCCATTCCGACAGCCGTCGTGACGGTGAGAATCACGAACAAAGCAGGGCATCGAATCCCGGATGGCTGACCCTCGGCCCAGCGAGCGGTCCTGGATGTGACCGCCAAGACCGGGGACGGAAAGGAAATCTTCAAAGAGTCGAAGATCTATATGCCCCAGGCGACCAATAGCCGTGGCGATGCCATGGTGTACGGCGCGCACTTCAAGATGGGATACACGCGCGATACGAGCCTCCAACCCCTTCAGACGAGGGTGGAGACGTACGAAATCAACTTCCCGTATGAAGACGTGGAAAAAGAACGGGGGAAGCCGAAGGTAAGGGAGATCAAGGCGAAGGAGATGGATGTGACGGTAGAGCTGCGCTATCAGCTCGATCCTGCTCCAGGCGAGGCGGGGAAGGACAGTTTCGTGCTTTACAAGATGACCAAGAAGGTCAGCATCAAATAGAGAGGCCAGGTGTGGCGTATGGAAGTGAGTCCGTCGGGGCACGGTGAGCCGCAGGGGGAGCCCAGCGGGGCTCCCCCCAAGAAGGTCCTGGTCCTCATGCGCAAGGCCCCCTACGGGTCTCTCTACAACTGGGAGGGCCTCCAGGTGCTCCTGATCATGGGGGCTTACAAGATGCAGGGGGCGGTGGATGTCGCCGTGGCCTTCGTGGACGACGGCGTGTTCGCCATCACCCAGGGGCAGGACTCGACGCTCCTCGGGGTGAAGCCGATCGCCAAGACGTACCCCGCCCTTCCCGACTTCGAGATCGACCGCTTCTACGTGGACGAGCAGTCGCTGGCCGACCGGAACCTGACGCTCGACGACCTGGTGATCAAGCCCGAGCCGCTGGACGCGGCGGGGATGGCTCGCCTCCTCGGGGAGCAGGATGCCGTGCTGCCGTTCTGACGGAGCGAAACGATGCTCTTCACGGTGAACAAGTCGCCGCACCTGTCCCGGAATCTGGAAACCTGCCTCCGCCTGGCTCCGCCCGGGGCGCCGCTCGTGCTCTACGAGGACGGCGTGTACGCCGCCGTGGCGGGCACCCGGGTGGAAGGGCTGCTGCTGCAGGCCCTGGCGCATCACCCCGTCTATGCGGTGGAAGCGGATCTCAAGGCGCGCGGGATCGAGCGCCTGATCGAGGGAGTGCGGGTGATCGACTACGCGGGCTTCGTGGAGCTGGTGGAGCAGCATCCAGTCGTGCCCTGGCTCTGATTGGAGGACGACTCCGATGTTGATGGTGCAGCTGGCGTGTCCCAAGTGCGGCTTCGTCATCGAGGAGTACCGGGCCGATCAGCTCGAGGCCGACGCCCAGAAGCAGAAGCGCTACCAGTACCTGAAGAAGAAGCAGACCCTCTGCCCGAGCTGCCTCACCCAGACGACCAAGCTGGAGGAGCGCCGGGTGGAAGTGGAGGCGAGGCCCGAGACCGCCGCGCCGGAGGTGGCGAAGGCGGAGGCGCCGGTGGAGGCGCCCCGGGCTGCCGAGGCCCACGGTCCGACCCCGCTCTGCGACGAGCTGGAGCGGGGGCCGTGGCCCAGCCACGTCAGCGAGCTCAAGAAGACCCGCTACCATCTTCAGATGTACGAGGAGAGCCTGAGCCGGCGCCAGACCCAGTGGGGGTTCGGGGGGTACGTCTCGCTGCCGGGGGTGGCGGCCGGGTTCGCGATCCGGGCCTCGGCCCGCCCCGAGATCGCCAAGGGGGCCAACTTCGTCCGCGTGCTCCCGCCCGCCGGCAACTTCTACTCCGCCGCGATGCTCAGTAAGGTCTGCGACATCGCCGACCGCTACGCCTACGGGCTCCTCCATCTCCACAGCACGGGAGGGAACATCGAGATCCTGGGCATCCCCACGGAGCAGCTGTTGGAAGTGGTGAGCGCCCTGAACGCCCAGGGCCTGGACGTGGGGTCCACCGGCGACGCCTACCGGAACACCGTGGAGTGCATCGGCCCGGCCCGCTGCGATGCCGCCCTGATCGACACCCTCGGGATCCGCGACGCCTGGTTCCGGCGGTTCCTGGATGACGTGCAGTTCCCCCGCTTCCCCCACAAGCTCAAGGTCAAGATCTCCGGCTGTCCCAACGACTGCACGCGCGCCGTCCAGAAGTCGTGCATCGCGCTCATCGGCATCTTCCGCGACGCCCCCAAAATCAACGGCGAGCAGCTGGCCGCGTGGGTGGGCGGCGGAGGCGACATCGCCCACATCGCCAGTATGTGTCCCCCTCGGGCCATGGAGTGGGACGGCCGGCGGCTCACGATCGACCCGGAGGCCTGCACCCACTGCATGTATTGCATCAACAAGTGCCCGGCCATCCGGCCGGGCGACGATCGCGGGGTGGCCGTCCTGGTGGGAGGCAAACTCCGCGGCAAGTACGGCCCCCTCCTGGGGAGGGTGCTGGTCCCCTTCGTGCCGCTCACCCCGCCGGCCTACACCGAGCTGTTCGACCTCTTCCATCGGATTGACGAGGTCTTCGACGAGCACGCGCGCCGGAAGGAGCGCCTGGGGGACTTCCTGTTCAGGATCGGGATCGACGAATTCTCGCGGCTCGTGGGGGTCGAGCCGTCGCCCTACCAGATGGCCGAGCCCCGGAGCAACGTCTTCCTTCACTGGGCCGCCGGGGGGCCCGCGGGCAGCGAGAAAGAGGGGTAGCGATGCCTGGAATCGGCGTTCCACCGGTTGAAGCGAATCTGCCTCCCATCGTCAGGCGCAACTACGGCAAGTGGGTCTCCCACGAGGTGCCGCGGCCGGGCGTCCTGAAGCACGTGTCGGAGAGCGGGGAAGCCTGCTTCACGGTGCGGGTGGGCATGCCCTCCAACGCCCGGGTGAGCACCGCCCTGGCGCGCCGCATCTGCGACCTGGCCACCCGGTTCTCCGAAGGCTACCTCCGCATGACCCGGCGCCACAGCCTCGAGCTGGTGGGGGTGGACCCGGCGCGGGTCGAGGAACTGATCGAAGAGCTCCGCGCCCTCGGGCTGCCCGTGGGGGGCGCCGACCGAAGTTTCCACAACGTCGTCTGCTGCACGGGCTGGATCCACTGCCAGTTCGCCGCCACCGACGCCCCCGCCATCGCCAAGGCGATCTCCGACGCTCTCTGGGAGGAGTTCAAGGCCGAGGGGTATCCGGCCAAGCTGAAGGTCTCCGTGGCGGCCTGCGTGAACCAGTGCGGCGAGGGCTCGACCGCCGATATCGGGGTGATCGGCATCCACCGTGATCTGCCGCGGGTGAACGACGAGGAGGTGGCGAAGTGCGAGATCCCGCTGATCCTCTCCATCTGCCCGACCGGCGCCATCAAGCCCAAGCCGCCGAAGAGCGTCCAGGTGGATCCCAAACGCTGCATCCACTGCGTGGCCTGCGTGGGGCAGTGCGTCGGGATGCCCATCGGCGACCCCGAGACCGACGGCGTGGCGATTTACGTGGGGGGGAAGGCCGGCAACCAGGGGGGCGGCCCGGCCTTCGGCAAGCTGGTCATCCCCTACCTGCCTAACCGCCCGCCCCGCTGGCCTGAGGTCGTCCAGGCGGTGAGGCAGATCGTGGACCTGTGGGTCAGGGGGGCCCGGCGGGACGAGCGCATCGGCGACTGGATCAGCCGGATCGGATGGGAACGGTTCTTCCAGAAGACCGGGCTGCCGGTGACTGAGAAGCACCTCGACGGCTACGTCCTCTGGCCGATGTCGGCCCGCACCGGCGTGCGCTTCCACTGGTAGGAGGGTGGCCATGCTGATTGTGCAGCTGGCGTGTCCCAAGTGCGGCTTCGTCATCGAGCAGTACGGGGCCGACCAGCTGGAGACCGACGCCCAGAAGCAGAAGCGCTACCAGTATCTCAGGAAGAAGCAGACTCTCTGCCCGAGCTGCCTGACCCAGACCTCCAAGCTCGAGGAGCGCCGGGTGGAGGTGGAGGCGGCGCCCGAGGCCGAGCTCCTGGCGGAAGCGCCGTCGGAGGTCGCGCCCGCCGCCGAAGGCCCGACGGCGACGCCGTTCTGCGACGAGCTGGAGCGGGGGCCGTGGCCCAGCCACGTCACGGAGCTCAAGCAGACCCGCTACCACCTCCAGATGTACGAGGAGGGCCTCCGCCAGAAAAAGACCCAGTGGGGGTTCGGCGGCTACACCTCGATTCCCGGCGTCGCCTCCGGGATCCTCATGCGCGCCTCGGCCCGGCCCGACATCGCCAAGGGGGCGAACCTGGTCCGCGCCTTCTGTCCCAGCGGGACCTTTTACTCGACGAAGACGCTCCGGGCCCTCTGCGATGTGGCGGACCGCCATGGCTACGGGATCCTTCACCTCCATGCCACCACCTGCGACATCGAGGTCCTGGGGGTCCCGAAGGAAGAGCTGAGAGCGACCGTGGACGAGCTGGTGGCGGCGGGCTTGGACGTGGGATCCACCGGCGACGCGTATCGCAACTGCCAGGAGTGCATCGGACCCCTGCGCTGCGAGATGGTCCTGGTGGACTCGGTGGCCATGCGCCAGGCCTACTTCACGCGCTTCCTGGACGACGTCCAGTACCCGCGCTTCCCCCACAAGATCAAGTTCAAGCTCTCGGGGTGCCCCAACGACTGCACGCGGTCCCAGCAGAAGGGGGATATCGCCATCGTCGGCGTCTTCCGGGATCCGCCCACGAACAATGAGGCCCGGCTCGACGGCTGGGTCAGGAACGGCGGCGACATGGCCCACATCGCCCGCATGTGCCCGACCCGGGCGATGGAGTGGGACGGCCGGCGGCTCACCATCGACGCCGAGGCCTGCGTCCGCTGCATGTACTGCATCAACAAGTGCCCGGCCATCCGCCCCGGCGGCGATCGCGGCGTGGCCGTCCTGGCGGGCGGCAAGATGCGGGGCAAGTACGGGCCGCTTCAGCCCGTCGTCATCGCCCCCTTCGTGCCCGCCATCCCGCCGGACTTCAAGGAGGTCTTCGACCTCTGCGCCAAGATCACGGACGTCTACGACGAGCACGCCCGGCGCAAGGAGCGGCTGGGGGATTTCATCTATCGCACGGGGATCGACGAGTTCTGTCGCCTGGTGGGCGTGTCGGCGACCCCGCAGCAGATGACCGCTCCCCGCGTCAACCCCTTCTACCACTGGACGCCTGAGGAGTTGCAGGCCTCGCGGAAGGAGGGCGAGTGATGCCGGGCGTCGGCCTGCCCCCGCTGGAGCAGAACGTTCCGCCCATCGTCCTTCGCAACTACGGCAAGTGGGTGGACCACGAAGAGCTACGGCCCGGCGTCCTGAAGCACGTGGCTGAGAGCGGCGAGGCGTGCTACACCGTGCGCGCCGGGATGCCGACCAACGCGCGGGTCTCCACGGCCCTGGCGCGCCGGATCGCCGACCTGGCCGACGAGTTCGCCGAAGGGCACCTGCGCCTGACCCGGCGCCACAGCCTGGAGCTGGTCGGGGTGGACCCGGCCCGGATCGACGAGCTCACCGAGCGGCTCCGGAAGCTCGGGCTCCCGGTGGGCGGCACCGGCCGGACATTCCGCAACACGGTCTCCTGCACGGGCTGGATCCACTGTCAGTTCGCCGCCACCGACGCCCCCGCGGTGGCCAAGGTCATCTCGGACGAGCTGTACGAGGACTTCCTCAGAGAGCGCTACCCCGCCAAGCTGAAGATCTCCATCTCCGGCTGCGTGAACCAGTGCGGCGAAGGCTCGACGGCCGACATCGGGATCATCGGCGTCCACCGCGATCTGCCGCGGGTGATCGACGAGGAGGTGGCCCGGTGCGAGATCCCGCTGATCGTCTCCGTCTGCCCGACCGGGGCCATCAAGCCCAAGCCGCCGAAGAGCGTCCAGGTGGATCCCGAGCGCTGCATCCACTGCGTGGCCTGCGCCGCGCCGTGCCAGGGGATGCAGATCGGCGACCCGGAGACCGACGGCCTGGCCGTCGTCGTCGGCGGCAAGGCGGGAAACTCGGGGAGCGGGCCGGCCTTCGCCAAGTTCGTGATTCCCTACCTTCCCAACAACCCGCCGCGCTGGCCCGAGGTCACGAACGCCGTGCGCCAGATCGTGGAAACCTGGGTCCAGGGGGCCCGGAGGGACGAGCGGATCGGCGACTGGATCGCCCGGATCGGCTGGGACAAGTTCTTCCAGAAGGCCGGTCTGCCCGTAAGCGACAAGCTCCTCGACGGCTACGTCCTCTGGCCCATGTCTGCCCGCACCGGGGTGCGGTTCCACTGGTGAGCGCTCAGCGAAAGGAGAAACGAAATGCCAACGGTCGAGTTCGAAGGCAAGACGATGGAGCTGGACGAGGATGGGTTCC
>ERZ1292640.3604-Hain-H43-02um-R1-3604-length-12015-cov-24_pt1 | contig 12015 bp, 12 predicted proteins | sample MGYA00564404_ERZ1292640 | MGnify/ENA primary metagenome ERZ1292640 (study PRJEB36523, sample SAMEA6512636) | groundwater metagenome | collected 2019-01-08 | study: AquaDiva: Metagenomics assemblies of 32 groundwater samples | reverse complement strand
CTGAAGCCGCGCTTGCAGATGACGCACTCGAAGAGCGCAGGCGGCTTCAGCGTCGGCTCGTCGTCGTCCGTCGGCTCTGTGTACGAGACCGCGGACAGGGCGTTCAGCTCGAGGTGCACGCCGCGGCAGCGGGCGCAGGCCTTCGCCGCCGCGGGCACTTTCGCGGTCGCCGGCTTCGCCGGCACGGCCGCCTTTGGGCCCCCGGCGCTGGCCGTCTTCGGAACGCCCGTCTTCGGGCGCGTCATCGGGTCGACCCCGCCAACTGCTGCTTGGCCTCGAGCAGGCGGGCGACCACGGCCGGGTCGCGGGCCTGCTCGATCTGGCGCTGGAGGTCCTTGAGCCTACGGCGGCGCCAGCCCTCGGTCAGGTGCGCGGCGGCTTCCTTGCACGCGGCATCGGAACCCCCAGCTGTAGGAGCAGCTGGCGCGGTTCCGGCGGACGCTGGAACGGCGACGGCCTCGGTGGCCTCGGCGTTCGACAGGAGGTCGAGCGCGAGCTGGGAATCCTGGAACTCGTCCATGAGCGAGGAGACCGAGAACGACTCGCCCGATTGCAGGAGCGCGCTCATGCGCGCCGCGAGCCGGGCCGCGTCGGGCGTCTGGAACGCCTCGTTCGGCAGCTCGAAGAGCGCCTGGATCGCCGCGGGCCGGTGCGCGAGGACGCCCGCGAGCAGGAGCGATTCCGCCCGCCACCCGGATGCCGGGGCGGCCGCGGGAGTGCGCCGGACCGGCTCCGGCCGGAACGAGGGGCGCTCCTGCGCCCGCGGAACCTTGGCCAGCTCCTCCTCGACGTCCGCCTCGCGGATCTGGAGGTGGTCGGCGAGCCGGCGCACGTACGCGTGCCGCTCGATCGCGTTGGGCACCCGGGCCAGATAGGGCAGGACCGAGGCCACGATGGCCTGCTTGCCCCGGAGGGTCGTGGGGTCCGCGTGCCGGGACGCGACCTCGACTCGGTAGTCGAAGAGCGAGACCGCGACGACGCCGCCGACGGCGTCGGACGCCTCGGACCCCGCCGCGCCCTCGAGGGCGCGCAGAAACGCGTCCCGGCCGTTCGCCAGGATGAACTCGTCGGGATCCTTGGACCCCGGGAGTCTCACGATCTTGACCTCGAACCCCGCCTCGGTAGCCAGGTCGAGTCCGCGGATCGCCGCGTCGTTTCCGCCCATGTCCTCATCATAAACGATCAGGAGGACGCGGGCGAACCGTTTGAGCGCGTGGAGCTGGCCGTCCGTGAGCGAGGTGCCCAGCGACGCCACGGTCTCCGTGACGCCGAGCGCGTGCAGCGTGATCACGTCGAAGTAGCCCTCCACGAGCACGATCCGGCCCGCCTTGCGGATGGCGTTCGCCGCGAGCGAGAGCCCGTAGAGCGACGTGGACTTGTGAAACACGGGCGTTTCGGGGGTGTTCAGGTATTTGGGCATCTGCTCGTCGTCGAGCGCCCGGCCGCCGAACCCGACGACCCGGCCCTGGTCGTCCGTGATCGGAATGACGAGCCGGCCACGCATGCGGTCCGTGGGGGAGCCGTCCCGCCCCGGCCCCGCCAGCCCGGCCCGCTGGAGCAGGGCGGGGTGGACCTTGGCCGCGAAGACTTCCTGGCCGGTCGAGAACCCGAGCCGGAATGCCGCCACCGCCTCCTTCGGGATTCGCCGGGACTCGAGATAGCTCCGTGCCCGGGCGGCCGCCGGGGACGAGGCGAGCGAGCGCTGGTACAGGGACGTCGCGGTCTCGAGCAACTGCCGCAGCCGCGTGCGCTCCTGTTCTTCCGGGTTCGCGGTGTCGGCGAAGGGGATGTGGGCCCGCTCGGCCAGCCGCTTCACGGCCTCCGGGAACGGGATGTTCTCGATCTTCATGAGGAAGGTGGCGGCGTTGCCCCCCGCGCCGCAGCCGAAGCACTTGAAGATCTGTAGCGCGGTATTCACGTGGAACGACGGCGTCTTCTCCGGGTGGAACGGGCAGAGCCCCTTGAGGCTGGTCGCCCCGGCGCGCTTCAGCGGGACGTGCTCCCCGACGATCTCGGCGATGTCGACGGCGGCGCGGATCTTGTCGAGGGTGGCCTGGTCAATCATGGGGGTGGTTCAACTCCGCGGGAATTATGACACAAACGGGCAGTTCGCTGCGTGATACCGCCAGGGCAGCTTCGCGGCGGGACCTTTCAGGCCGATGCGCGTGGTGCGCGCGATCCGGCACTTGAATCCCTTTGGCCCCTTGACGATCCTGAGCCCCGGTCCCCTCAGGTCCTTCCGGTTGTCCCGGAGCGTGATCCCGAGCGCCTGCGTCAGCCGCCCCGGCCCCCGCGTCAGGTCCCGGTCCTTCTCCGTCTTTCTCCTCTTCCGCATGATCGCCAGCCCCTCCGTCGGGATCAGCGCCCGGATGAGGACCGCCCCCGGCGTTCCTTCTCTCTCCGTCACCACGTTCAGCAATGGCCAGATGTGGCACTGGTACACGTACGCCCGCCCCGCCGGCCCGAACATGGGCGCGTTTCTGGTCTTTCTTCCCCTGTACGCATGGCTCCCCGGATCGTCCTCCCCGGTGTACGCCTCCGTCTCCACGATGATCCCCGCCGTCTTTCCGTGTCTGAGGACGCACCCGATCAGCCTCCTCGCCACCCAATGCGTCGTCTTCTTATAGAAGGAAGGGGGCAGTGTCCTCACCGGGCGCGGGAGGAGGAGGTCGCGGGGACGGGTGGCAAGGGGCGAGGGCGTGGGAGGAGGAGGTCGAAGTCAGTTCCACGAGCCGAACGCGGCAACAGCGGTCTCAAGTCAGCGCATCCCGCTGCGGCTGACCGCACTCCTGTGCGGCAGACGCACGCCGGCAATCGGATCGCCCTGCAGGTCGCTCTGGCCTCAGCCGCCAAGGCGAGTGGACACTGACGAGACCTCCGACAGGACCCGCGCCCTCGCCCTCTGACAGGACCCGTCCTTCAGACCTCCGACAGGACCCGCGCCCGGTCTGCCGAGCGGTCCGCAGAGACCTCGATCCTCTACTCGTCTCTATGCTCCCGCCAGCTTCTGCTTCACGAGCGCGGAGGCCTTGCCCCCGTCGCCCCGGCCCGCGATCCTCGGCATCAGGATCTTCATGACCTTGCCCATCTCGGCGGGGGTCTTGGCCCCCGCTTCCTCGATGGCCTTCGCCACGAGGTCGGCCAGGTCGGCGTCGCTGAGCTGGGCGGGCAGGTAGGCCTGGAGGATCTTCATCTCCGACTCCTCCGCCGCCTTCACGTCGGCGCGGTTCGCCTTCACCGCGCCCTCGATCGCTTCCTTGCGGATCTTGATGGCCTTCTGGACCTGGGCGAGCCGTTCCTCCTCGGACAGGGCCGAGCGCTTCTCGATCTCGGCGTTCTTGAACGCCGCGAGGAGCATACGGAGGGTGTTGGCTCGCGCCAGGTCCTTGGCCTTGAGCGCGGTGGCCAGATCGGCCCGGACCTGCTCGTCAAGTGCCATGGAGGTCAGGCTCCTGCCTTTTCGCTTTCGCGCTTCTGCCGCCGGCGTTCCTTGCGGATCGCGGCGAGCAGCTTCTTCTTCCGGCGGACCGACGGGGCCTCGTAATACTCGCGCTTCCGCATCTCCTGCAGGAGACCCGCGTCCTGGACCTTCTTCTTGAACCGGCGAAGTGCGGTTTCGAAGGAATCGTAATCCTTCACCACGACTTCTGCCATGTGAGTCGTCACCTCCATTTATATGCACTCGAAATCGGTCTCAGCCGGCCGGACATGGGCCCTGGCATTCTGATGCCCGGGGTCTTCATGAAGTAGGCCGCCCCTTCAGGGGAACTCGTCAGAACCATCCGCGTGCCGCGAAGGCTGTCGAATCCTTAGCTGAGATCAATGATTCTAGCGTGGGGTTGGGGGCGCGTCAAAGACCCAGGGAAGGCCGTATAATAACGCTCCCATGAGCCTCTCCAGCCGTGCCGCGGAGCTCCGCCCCTCGCCCACGCTCGCCATCGAGGCCAAGGCCAAGGCCATGCGGGCCGCCGGCGTCGACGTCGTCAGCCTGTCGGCGGGGGAGCCCGACTTCGACACGCCCGAGCACATCAAGGCCGCCGCCGCCGCCGCCATCAAGGCCGGGTTCACGAAATACACCCCCGCCTCCGGCATCCCCGAGCTCAAGGCCGCCGTCGCCAAGCACGTGAAGGCATCCCAGGGCCTCGAATACGAACCCAAGCAGGTCGTGATCGGCTGCGGCGCCAAGCACGTGATCGCCAACGCGATTACCGCGCTCGTGGACGTCCACGACGAGGTCCTGATCCCGGCCCCGTTCTGGGTCTCGTACCCGGCCATGGTCCGGCTGGCCGGGGGGACCCCCCGGATCGTGTACGCCGACGGCGAGACCAGGATATGGAACCCGGACGAGGCCTATCTCACCCCCGTGGCCGCGGGCTACAAGCTTAACCCCGCCTCGCTGGCCAAGGGGCTGAACGCCAAGACGAAGATGGTCATCCTCAACGCCCCCTCGAACCCGACCGGGATCGTCTACACCCCCGCCGAGCTTGAGGGGCTGGCCGCCGTCCTGCGCGAGTTCCCGAAGACCTGGATCCTTTCCGACGAGATCTACGACTGCCTGGTCTATGCTGGCGAAGCGAAGTCCATCGCCGCCGTCGCCCCCGACCTCAAGGGCCGGGTCCTGCTCGTGAACGGGGTCTCCAAGACCTTCGCCATGACCGGCTGGCGGATCGGCTGGGCGCTGGGCTCCGAACACGTCATCGGTGCGATCGGGAACCTCCAGAGCCAGACGACCTCGAACCCGACCTCCATTGCCCAGAAAGCCGCGCTGGCCGCCCTCGAGGGGCCCAAGGACTCCGTGGCGGCCATGTTCGCCGAGTTCAAGAAGCGCCGCCTCCTCATCGCCGAAGGGCTCTCCAAGATCCCCGGGTTCCGGGTCGCCCCCGCCGACGGCGCCTTCTACGCCTTCCCGGACGTCCGCGGTCTCTTCGAGAATCCTTCTGTGGCATCCAAGCTCGGCTTCAAGCCCGGCCAGCCCCCCAAGGGCTTCTCTTCTGCTCTTGCCTCTCATTTCCTGGAATCTGCGAAGGTCGCCATGGTCCCCGGCGGCGAGTTCGGCCTTGAATGTCATCTTCGTCTTTCCTTCGCCACCTCCGCCGATAATATTACGAAGGCCGTCTCCCGCATGTCCGAATCCGTCTCCGGTCTGATGAAGGCCTGACGTGAGCTCCGAAGGTTGCGTCATGGTTCGGGGTCAACGCGAGCTTCTCCGGGCGCGGGAGGAGGAGGTCGAAGTCAGCTTCGCGAGCCGACAGGCGGCGACGTTGGTTGAGCGGCTGCAGGTCTCGCCGCGCCTGCTCGCGGTCCTCCGCAGGCAGGCGCTCGCCAGCAGTGGTAATGGCACCAGCTCGCTCTGGCCTCAGCCGCAATGGCGAGCGAACGGTGACGAGACCTCCGACAGGACCCGCGCCCGGTCTGCTGAACGGTCCGTGGAGGTGCTCCATGGGTAAGAAGGTGATCCGGATCGGGTTGCTGGGCGTGGGGACGGTGGGCACCGGGGTGGTCCGGTTGCTGACGGAACACCGCGAAGAACTCGAACGCAAGGCCGGCGCCAAACTCGAACTCGCGCGCGTCGCCGAGAAAGACACCAAGCGCGCGCTCGAAGCCGGCGTGCCCAAGGAAGTCCTCACCGACGACGCCTACAACGTCATCCGCGACGGGTCCATTGATCTCGTGGTCGAACTCATCGGCGGCATCAACCCCGCCAAGTTGTTCGTCCTCGAAGCCATCAAGTCCGGCAAGCACGTGGTCACGGCCAACAAGGCCCTCCTCGCCCACGCCTGGGACGAGATCCTCATGGCCGCGCGCCAGCGCGGCGTCGAGGTCTACTTCGAAGCCTCCGTCGGCGGCGGCATTCCCATCATCCAGTCCCTGTCCGAGGGCCTCGCGGCCAACCGCATCCAGTCCATATTCGGGATCGTCAACGGCACCACGAACTACATCCTCACCCGCATGGACAAGGACGGGAAGACGTTTGCCGAGGCGCTCAAGGAGGCCCAGAAGCTCGGGTACGCGGAAGCGAACCCGACACTCGACGTCTCCGGCGGCGACGCCGCGCACAAGCTCGTCATCCTCTCCTCGCTCGCCTTCGAGGCCAGCGTGCCGCTGGACCAGGTCTATACCGAGGGCATCGAGGCCCTGACTCCCCAGGACCTCGTCTATGCGCGCGAGGAGTTCGGGTACGTGATCAAGCTCCTGGCCATCGCCAAGGCGGCCGAGGGCCAGATCGAGGTCCGCGTCCACCCCGTCCTCATCCCCGAGACCCATCTGCTCGCGGACGTCGAGGGCGCGTACAACGGCATCTACGTCGTCGGCGACTGGGTCGGGGCGACGATGTATTACGGGCTGGGCGCCGGCCAGATGCCGACCGCTTCCGCCGTCGTCAGCGACATCCTGTACCTGGCCCGGTCGATCGCATACGACGTCGCGGGCCGCGCCGGGTGGGGGCCGTTCGGCGACATCGAGCACGCGCCGGCCAAGCTCCCGATCCGTCCGATTGCGGATATTACCTGCCGGTATTACCTCCGGCTCGACTGCGCGGACCAGCCCGGCGTCTTTGCCGCCATCGCCAAGATCCTCGGCGACCACGGCGTCTCCATCGCCGCGCTCGCCCAGAAGGAACGCAGCAAGGGGAACAAGGTCCCGGTCGTGATCCTCACTTATGAAGCGAAGGAGAAGGACATGCAGGACGCCCTGCACCAGATCGAGGCCCTGCCGGCGGTGGGGAAGCGGAACCTCCTGATCCGCGTCGAGCGCGGCGAATGAGGGCCCCCGGTTGGCCCGGTCTCATCCGCCAGTACGGCAAGTACCTGCCGGTTACCGACAAGACCCCGGTCGTCACCCTGCTCGAGGGCGGCACCCCCCTGATTCCGGCGCCCAAGCTCTCGAAGTGGGCGGGCGGCGGGGTCAAGCTCTACCTCAAATATGAAGGCCTGAACCCCACCGGCTCGTTCAAGGACCGGGGGATGACGATGGCGATCTCGAAGGCCAAGGAGGAGGGTGCCCAGGCCGTCGTCTGCGCCTCCACCGGCAACACGGCCGCCTCGGCCGCCGCGTACGCCGCCCGGGCCGGGATTCCCTGCATCATCCTGATCCCCAAGGGCGCCGTCGCGCTGGGCAAGCTGGCGCAGGGGCTCATGCACGGGGCGAAGGTGCTCCAGGTGCTGGGCAACTTCGACGACGCCCTGACCGTCGTCCGCGACCTCGGCCGGAGCTACCGGATCACGATCGTGAACTCGATCAACCCGTACCGGATCGAGGGCCAGAAGACCGGCGCGTTCGAGATCTGCGACGTACTGGGGAAGGCCCCGGCGTTCCAGGCGATGCCCGTGGGCAACGCCGGGAACATCACCGCGTACTGGAAGGGCTACCGGGAGTACCTCTCCGCGGGCAAGATCAAGAAGACCCCGGTCATGCTCGGGTTCCAGGCCGCCGGCTCCGCCCCCATCGTGCACGGCAAGCCCGTGGCCGATCCCCACACCATCGCGACCGCGATCAAGATCGGGAACCCCGCGAGCTGGAAGTCCGCCGTGGCCGCCCGCGACCAGTCCGGCGGCCTCATCCGCGCCGTCACCGACGACGAGATCCTCGCCGCCTACCGCGCGCTTTCATCCTTGGAGGGCGTCTTCTGCGAGCCCGCCTCCGCCGCCGGTGTCGCCGGCGTCCGCGCGCTGGCTCGCAAGGGCTACTTCCGCGCCTGCAAGGACCGCACCATCGCCTGTATTCTTACCGGCCACGGCCTCAAGGACCCCAGCGCCGCCATCTCCCAGTTCGGCCGGATCCACTCCGTGCCTCCCACCCCCGCCGCCGTCGCCAAGGCTCTGGGTCTCAAGGGGCGCTAGGGCCTCAATCCACAAAGGACCGTTGCTCCTCAGCGTTATCTGACCGCCCAGTTCCTCTTTGCCCACCGTCTGGCAATCACCTAAGATGAGCCGTGATCCGGGGTCCAACCCGGAGGATCATAGGCTAACGGAGGAATTGTGGGCGATCACTCGGCGATCGAATGGACGGATTCCACCTGGAACCCGGTGACTGGATGCACCAAGGTTAGCCAGGGCTGCAAGCACTGCTATGCGGAGCGAATGGCTCGACGCCTACAGGCCATGGGTGTTCGTCGCTACCGGCATGGCTTCAGATTGACCCTTCAGCGTGACGTTCTCGACCTCCCGCTGCATTGGCGCGATCCCCGGAAGGTTTTCGTCAACAGCATGAGCGACCTGTTCCACCAGTCAGTGCCTCTCGAGTATGTGGCCGAGGTCTTCAAGACGATGAAGCTAGCCCATTGGCACACCTTTCAGATCCTCACCAAGAGGCCCGAGAGGCTCGCGGAGATATCCGCCCATCTCGATTGGCCGGCCAATGTGTGGATGGGGACCTCGGTCGAATCCGTTGACCACTGGAACAGAGTGGAAATCTTGAGGAAGGTTCCGGCTGCGGTGCGGTTCATCTCCGCGGAGCCGCTCCTGGGGCCCTTCGGGCGTCAAGACTTCTCAGGTATTTCTTGGGTGATTGTTGGCGGAGAAAGTGGTCCGGGAGCTAGACCAACTGATCCCCAGTGGGTCCGTGAGATCAGGGACCAGTGCTTCAATCAGAACGTTGCATTCTTCTTCAAGCAATGGGGAGGCGTTAACAAGAAAGCAGCAGGAAGGAGACTCGACCGGAAGCTCTGGAGTGAAATGCCGTCACCTGCCCTGGCAACATAGGACTCCGCAATCGTGGCAGTCCCGAAGACCACCATCTGGGATCTAGAACCTCATACTGCTGCCAAACATGATATTCTTCGCCAGTACCTCTCCGCCTGGTTTCCAATACTCAATACCTACAACACCAAGATTCTGTACATCGACGGATTCTCTGGGCCGGGGCGGTACAAGGGTGGAGAGATCGGTTCCCCCCTGATCGCCCTTGAGGTGGCCCGGACCCATCGGCAGAAGCTGGAAGGGGAGATTCACTTCTGGTTCATCGACGAAGACGAGGACCGGCTTGCCTATCTTGTGGATCAACTCGCGGCGATCGACCGGCCGCCGCACTTCATCATCCATACCGATCACGGTCGCTTCCACGAGGTGATCGGTGCAGCACTCGATGGTATCGCGCCTGATCACGGGATCATCCCGACGTTCGCTTTCATCGACCCATTTGGCTTCAAAGGCATCCCCTTCTCCATGGTTAGGCGACTCCTGCAGCAAGACAAGTGCGAGGTGCTTGTCACCTTCATGGTTGACTCTGTTAACCGCTGGATTAACGCTCCCAATGAGGCGATCAGACGACAGATAGCGGAGGCCTTCGGCAGTGACGAGCCGCTTAGCATTATGGACGGCTTGGGGGAGCGGATCGGCAAGTTGCGATCCCTTTATCAGAAGAAGTTGTCAGAGCATGCCAAGTATGTCCGGTACTTCGAGATGAGCAACGCCAATGACCGTCCGATCTATTACCTCTTCTTTGCGACAAACAACCCACTTGGTCACGTCAAGATGAAGACAGCAATGTGGAAGGTGAACTCCGACGGGCAGTACCGCTTCTCGGACGGGACCGACCAGAACCAGATGGTCTTCTTGCGGGACGATCCGGCATCTCAGTTGGGGGCCGCCTTGATGCGTCAGTTCGCCGGCAAAGGAGAGCTGCCCGTGGTGTTGGCAACAAGATATGTTGAGGACGAGACCGCTTACCTTAGGACGCACATGCTTGCGGCGATGCGATCGCTCGAGGGAAACGGGAAGCTCGCAGTGAATCCAAAGAAGCAGGACGGAAGGAACCGGAAGAAAGGGACATTTCCCGATGATGCGCTGATCAGGATCGTCAGTTGAGAACTGGGATGCGGGACGCTCTCTCGTTCACGCGTTTCTTCGGCGGGCACTTCGCGAATCGCATGAATGGAGGAGCGTCCCCGTCGATCGATGCGGTGTTGGTTCCACTATGAGAGGGAGGGGTCGATGACGAAGAGGAATGTCGCGGCGATTCTGTTCGCGATAGTGTCGGCGTGGATAATGGCAATCGTGGGACAGCCGGATCTCTACAACAAAGGCATGTTCCGAGAGAACACCGAGGCTGTCCTGCTCTATGGCGTGGTCGGGCCGATGATCACCTGCGCCATCGCAGAAGGTGCCTGGTCCTACCTGGCTATTCCCCTGCCAACGGCGGTGATGATGATTGCGGCCTTTGTTCAGACGCTCTCACTTCATCCCGGGCAGGACTTCTTTGACGTCATGCTCGCTCGATCGTGGATGGGCCTGGCGACACTCGGACCCCTGATGGGGGGGCTGGGCTGCCTCCTGGGATTCGTGCTCAAGTTCGCGGTTGGGGTTGTCGCGGGCATGGTTTCGAAGACTGCGCGGAAGAATGAGGACGCGCCCAAGTAGTTGAGTTGCTCGGAGGCGGCGGAGCGAACCCTTAATCGGGCAGGCAGGCTCGGGCCTTGTTGATGGCTTCTTCGAGAGCCTCGCTCGGCAACCGGACGAGGACGGGGACGCGCTTTAGATTTTAAGATTCTCGGGCCTTCCTGACGCAGAATGGGGATGCGGGACACTCCTTCGTTCACACATTTCTTCGGTGGGTCCTCCGCGAATCGCATGGGCGAAAGCGCGCCCCAGTCGATTCACACTGCTGTATACTTCAACAAGGAATGAGGGGACGTGCTTGAGTAATTGGCGCCTCCGGGTTCTCCGTGGGTTGAGATGGGCATGCGACTCCCTCTCCCGCGAAGCGGGAGAGGGAGTCCCAGCCTGATAGGGTGAGGGGTCCGGGCTCACGACACGGTTGATGCCAGGCGAAGGTCAACCGATCCCTCACCCTCCCCTCTCCCGAAACGGGCGAGGGTGCTGACGGAAGGGACATTTCAACATGGTGGCGAGAGGCTACCCACATGAAACCCGGAAGAGCCAAGTAATTAACTTACGCCGAGGCGGCGGCGTGCATGTTCAATCGGGCAGGCAGGATCGGGCCCTGTCGATGGCCTTCTGGAGCGTCTGGCTGGGAAAGCTGATGCCCGTCCCTTTCCACTTGGCCTTCTCCGCATCGAGGACCTCCGATCGGCTGAACTCGATGGGCGCGCCGGACTGGCGCTGGTAGAAGGACGCTTCGTTCGCATAGGCATACGCCTTGGCGTGTTGGTAAACCTCGATGGCCAGGGCGTATTGGGCTTGGTCCACGCAGTGATCGCCCAGATCCCACCAGCCGAAGAAGATGGCGACACCCGGCAGCGTGCGTGAGAGCACGACCTTCCTGAGCTCCGGATCATCGCCGGTGGGGTACGGGCGCCCCAACCGCCGCTCTTCCGCCACGATGGCCTTGCGAACGATCTCTGAATCCCCGCACATGCGGGCGTGCGCGAAATCGAGCACCGCAAGGTCGTCGAGGTGCCTGCCGTGGTTCGCGAATGCCCGCCACCGGAAGAGCTGGCCCTTGCGGTCTTCGGCAACCGGAGTGGCCAGTTCCGCGTCGACCATGGTGACTACGCGATCATGGTGGCGAGGACGGGGACGCGCTTCAGATTTTAAGATTCCCGAGCCCTTCTGACGCAGATAGAGGATGCGGGACGCTCTTTCGTTCATGCGTTTCTTCGGCGGGCACTCCGCGAATCGCATGGGCGAAGAGCGTCCCAGGTGCCTATCCGCTGGAAGCCAGCGCCTGGAGTAGAATCAACGCTATGCACGCATTGAATGCCGATGGCTATGACAATGTGCCAACGAAGGTGTACTTGGTCACCTATCCGGACGAGTGTCCGCTCTGCCACGTGGCAGCGCAGTTCTCCTCCTGCATCTGGGCCTATCGGAGGAACCAGCGTGAACTGGAAGGGCTCTTCCGTTGCCCGAGGCATGAATGTCAGCGCCTGCTCATTGCTGAGTACGTGATGGATAGCTCCACAGGCTACCACCATCTCACACGAACGAAACCACAGGCTGCTCGCGCCCCAATCTTTGACCCTGAGGTGAAGGCGGTGTCGGCTTCCTTTGTTGAGATATTCACCCAGTAGTGTCCCAACGTTAAGTGAACAACGACAACTGATTTGGGGCCTCGGCC
>ERZ1292640.3603-Hain-H43-02um-R1-3603-length-12019-cov-14_pt1 | contig 12019 bp, 16 predicted proteins | sample MGYA00564404_ERZ1292640 | MGnify/ENA primary metagenome ERZ1292640 (study PRJEB36523, sample SAMEA6512636) | groundwater metagenome | collected 2019-01-08 | study: AquaDiva: Metagenomics assemblies of 32 groundwater samples | reverse complement strand
TGCCCGGATAAACGCCCAGGTAATTGCGTCGGAGATTTTGAACGACTGCCCCGTTATTTTCTATGGATTTTTGAAAAGTTTTAGCTTTTCCAAAACGATTTTTTTAGTCGCCTCGTATGACGGTTCAAGGAATTTATACGGCGTGGTCTGGCCGGGTTCCTTTTCCAGCTCCCCTTCCAACGCCTCGTGATACGCCACGCGCAATTCGGTATTTATATGGATGTTTGAAATGCCGTTTTTTATCGCTTCCTTTATTTCCTCGTCCTTCAGCCCCGAAGCCCCGTGGAGAATCAAAGTCATCCCGGGCACGACCGCGGTAATGTTTTTCAAAGTCTCAATGTCTAAATGCTCCTCCTGTTCGGTAACGACGCCGTGAATATTGCCGAAAACGAGCGCCAGCCGGTCAACTCCCGTCCGAGCGACAAAATTTTTCGCTTCCTCCGGTTTCGTATAATCTTCTCTGCTGATTTCAACCTTTTTCTGAACCTCGGAACTGCCCTTCAAATATCCCAGCTCTCCCTCTACCGGAATTTCTCTGCCGCTTGACTTCGCAACTTCCCGCGCGTAATCAACCACCTTTTTCGTTAAGGCAATATTTTCCTCATAAGGTAATTTGGAGGCGTCAATAAGAACGGAGTCATAGCCGGCATCAATTGCCGCTTTAGTTGTTTCCCAACTTTTGTGATGGTCAGCATTGAGAAAAACATCGTGGCCTTCTTTTTGATAAGACCTGACCAAGGCTACTGCCTGATCGCGCCCGACAAAATCTGCTTCGCCCTCGGATGTCGCCGCCATCACCGGTACCTTGAGTTCGGCGGCGGCTTCTACAATTGCCCTTAACTGGTCAGCCGTTGAAAAATTAAAATGCCCGATCGCCCATCGGCCGGCTTTGGCTTCCTGGAAATATTCATTTAAAGTTTTGATCATAATCTAATAAACCCCTCTATAATATTTTCCTCTATCAACTTGTTCATTTTATCACGGCCCAGATATTCAATAAAAATCTTGTTCCAGAGAGCCTCCTGCTGATGGTAAAGATATTTGATTTCACCTTTTTTAGCCAGCGACATCGTCAGGTCTATCAAATCAAAGCTTACCAGCTCTTCATCGCCCTCCCCCGTCAGGCCATCGGGGAAAAAGCCGCCGACAAAGTCCAGCTCCTGCCAGCGGCTGAACATTCCGCTCTCGGCGCCGGCAATCATTGAATCAAGTCCTCTTAAATCCCCCTCCGCTCTATACCAATGTTCCGCCTCGGGATTAATATGGGGTTCTATTAAGCGGAAATCTTTCGGATCATCTTTGGCAAGATACCTTTGCACAATTCTTAGGGCGATATTTTCCGACTCCGGCAATTTGCCCTCCGGCACGTCGCCGCGGAGCAGTGATTTCACTTTTACGGCAAAATCCGGCTCCTTTGAAAATTTCCTGAACAATTCCGAATAGAACGGCACTTCGTTCAGATAGTGCAGAAGCAGAGTGAACATGCGGAGGGTTTCACCCGGCATTTCAATTTGTATGGGGATTATGAAGATGACGCCAAGCTCTTTGAGATGACTAAGATTATGATATTTTTTCTCCAAAAATTTCCCGGCCGCATCCAGCCATTCCGGTTCCAGAACTTTCAGCTCAACCTCGCGCTCTTCAAAATCATCGGCGGTCAGATCGTTATAAGCTTCGTCAAAAAACTTGTGCATCCATTCCGTGTTTTGGGTAAAACGCAGGGCGCTGAAAACCGATGACAGGCCCTTTTTCTCAACCAGCTCGGTTGCGGTTTTAAAGCCGAAAAAATCAAGCATGCTCTGCGGCGGAAATTTTTCAAGCATCTCAACGGCTTTCTCTTTCTTTATGAAAAATCCGGGGCCGGGCTTGGCAAGGGCCAGCGCTATGTCGCAAAGTTTCCCGCACTTGCCCGACATTTTTGACAGATCAGGTTTATCCAGAAAATCATACAAACGTTCATCAATATTTTTGATGTACCCGACCAAAGCGTTATGGACATCCTTTGCATTTAGATTATTCTCCGGCAGGCCTAGTTCTTTCAGCGTTTGCTTAACCAAGGTTTCGTTTTCTTCAACTATTCTTTCCATCACCCCGCTTTTGCCGGTCAATTTCTCCATTTTTTTCTCTAAATCCAAAAGCGCCTCGGGTTGAGTGCGCAATATCATGGCTAATTTGTTGTGGATTTCTGACATAAAAAGGATTTAGGGTGTAGGATTTAGGGTGTAGTGAAAAACTCAATAAAATCGGGGGTGTTTTTTTATCTTTCAACTACTTCAACTAACGGCCACGGACCCCAATCTCCTTTTTTTAAAATCCCCGCTTTCGCTCCCCATTTCGTTACAACCGATGACGCATTTGCCGTCGCAAACTGAATCGCTTTTTTGATATCTCCGCTCTTGATATACTCGCATACAAACCCCGAATTAAACGCGTCTCCTGCTCCGGTCCTTTCAACTATCGGTGAATCGGGCACTCCGGCGGAATATTTTTTGCCGTCAAAACACACCTGCACGCCATTATGGCCGTCGGTCAAAATAAAGATGCCGCTACAAACGTCCCTGAACTTTTTGAAAAGCTCCTCCTCTTCTTCCAGTTTTACACCGAACAATCCGGCGGCCTCTTCTTTGTTAACCGCAAAAATATCAATATGCTCTAAAAGCGGTTTCAATTTTTCCAAGCCATGAGCCAATTCTTTGCCCCCCGGGTTAAAAGCAATTTTTGTCTCTCCCTTAATTGCGTGGCTAATCAGAGCATCAAGTAAATCATAATGCCCGCCGAGGGAATTAACATAAAACCACTTGGCCCTAAGCTTATCAAAAGGTACCTTGTTTACGTCAAAATGCTGGCCCTCTCCTTTGTAACTCAAAATGGTACGTTCGGCATTTGGATGTACCAGTATTACGGAATAAGCGGTGAGATCGTCGCTATGCTTTTGAAAAAGCGGTTCCACCCCCTCTTTTTTCAATTCATCAACAATTTCTTCTCCCGCCGCATCTTCGCCGATTACCCCGATGCAAGCTGTTTTGAATCCCTGCCTGCCGAAAGTTACCGCCGCGTTCGTCCCTCCTCCACCGGTGGTAAAAACTATTTTTTTTATTTCAATTTTGGAACCGAGGGGAAAACATTGTTCAACCCCCGTCGGTGAATCAGCATGTTTGCGCAATTCAAACCCCTCGGCCTCCAAAAGGACGTCGCGAGTCGCGGAACCGATACAAATAATGTCGTGCATAAATTAGGAATTTGAGGCCGCCTTAAGTTGGTTTATTGCCATTTCGATATCTTTGCTTTCCCAAATATAACTCCCGGCTATCAGTATGCTTGCTCCTGCCTTGACTAATTTAGGAGCGGTTTCGGGATTAACTCCTCCATCAACCTTAATCGGTTTATCCGGATAAAAGTAGTGAAAATCGGAAATCTTATCCAAAACCGACTCCACAAATTCGCCGCCGTAAAACCCGGGTTCAACTGTCATAAAATGCACAAAATCAATATAATCTACAAAGGGTTCTATGCGGTCGGTCGGGGTCTGCGGATTAATCGCTATCCCCACCGATTTATCGGCTTCTTTTATCGTATCTATAACTTCCTGCGCCTTTTGGGTAGCCTCTATATGAAAAACAAAACTTTCGGCTGGCGTCCTAAGCCAGCGGACAATGTGATTTTCAGGTTTTGAAACCATCAGATGCACTCCGATCTTCAAATCCGTTTCAACCGTCTCCGTCTCTTCAAATCCGGGGATTGTTATATTAGGAACAAAAATGCCGTCAGCAATATCAAGGTGGACGCTATTGGCATACGGTTCAACTGCAATTATCTTCTCCACTAATTCTTCTCTAGTTTTGACGAGAATTGAAGGGATTATCTCTATTGACATTTATTTAACCAGGTTAGGCGGCGTTCTGCCTTCAAGGGCCTCAATTATATTATTTGCCGCAAGTTCGGCCATTTTGGAACGTGTTTTAACAGTCGCCGAAGCGATATGCGGGGTCAGGACAATATTGTCCAATTCTTTCAACTCGGGGGTAATCTCCGGCTCAAATTCAAACACATCCAGCGCCGCTCCTTTTATCACGCCGTTCTTCAGGGCTTGGGCGAGCGCTTTTTCATCAATAATGGGTCCGCGCGATGTGTTGATCAGATAAGCCGAAGTTTTCATCTTTTTCAAACGCTCTTCGTTTATTAAATGATGAGTGGGTTCAAGAAGAGGCACATGCAGAGAAACAAAATCGCATTGAGGCAAAAGTTCATCAATGCTTGCTACATAGATTGCTCCGAATTCCTTCTCAAAATCAGGGTTTGGCTTAGGGTCAGTATAAAGCACTCTCATTTCAAAGCCCTTGACAGCATGATAGGCCACCCGGGAACCGATTCTGCCGAGACCGATTATGCCCAAAGTTTTTTCGCGTAAATCAGTACCCAAAAGCAGTTCCGGCCCCCAGGCGGTAAATTTCCCCGCCCGGGCAAATCTGTCGGCTTCCGGAATTCTATGAGCGATCGCCATCATCAGGGCAAAAGTATGTTCGGCAACGGTTTCTGTAAGCACCTCCGGCGTGTTGGTAACCATAATATTTCTCTGCTTGGCTGTTGATATGTCAATGTTATCAAAACCAACCGCGAAATTCGCAACAATTTTCAGCGTCGGCAAACCGGCATCCATAACTTCCGTCGTAATTTTATCGGTCAAAACAGAAAGAATCGCATCGGCGCCCTTGGCGCCCTCTTTTAGCTCGTCCAAAGTCGCGGCCCGCTCTTTTGCCGCTTCATTTACGACGACCTCGTATCCCTTATCCTTTAACTTTTGTACCCCGACCTGTGGGATAGGCCTAGTTATAAAAATTTTCATAAAGCTTCTGTCCCGATTTTGTTTCCCGACCCTGTCGGGATTACAAAATCGAGGATCCTCGATTTTTCTATCTCGATCAAAGATCGAGGATGAAAAATCGGGAGAATCGGCCTTGTGACAAAAACTTTCATTTTTCTAATTCCTTTATTTTATTTATTCTCCTCACAAACCTTTCGTGCCCCTCAAAGGGTGTTTCCAAAAACATTTCTACTATATCTTTGGCTTCCTTTTCGCCCATAAAATCACTGGGTAAAGTCAGAATGTTTATATTATCATCATTTCGCGCCAGACGCACCTGCTCCGCGTTGAAACCCAGCACCGAGCGCGTCCCCTTAAATTTGTTGGCAACGATATCCATTCCGGCGCCGTTGCGGCAAATTAATATTCCCCTGTTCACGTCGGGATCTTGGGCGACTTTTTCGGCTACTTCGGAAGCATAATCAACATAGTCGTCATCTTTATTATACTCAAAAGCGCCCATATCTTCATAATCATGGCCAAGCTCACCAAGAAATTTCTTGAGTTTTTCTTTTAGTTCGTACCCACGATGGTCAGCACCCAGAAAAATCATTTTAACTTGTTCAAATAATTAACTACATTCAGTACCGCCGTTGTCCCCTGCCCCGCCGCTATTATTATCTGTTTGAACGGCACGTCCGTCAGGTCGCCGGCGGCATAAAGGCCGGGGATATTGGTTTCACAGTTTTTATTTACGACAACTTCCCCAAAAGAATTTTTTTTCGTCTCTGGCGGGACAAGAGCGGAATTAGGCGCCATACCGATGTGGACGAAAATTCCGTCAACTTTAAATTCTTGGGTATCGCCCACTTCGTCGTCATACTTCAGGCCGCTCACAAATTCACCGCCGATAATTTCTTTGGCCTTGGCATTATAGATTATCTCAACATTCTTCTTGGTTTTCAACTTATCAAGCAGTATTGTGTCGCCCTTGAAAACCGGGTTTTTATTTATTACATAAACCTTCTCGGCAATATCGGTAAGCATTAAACCGGATTCAAGGGCTGAATTCCCCCCGCCGATAACAGTTACGATCTTACCGGAAAATAACGGTCCGTCGCAAACAGTACAATAAGTTACGCCCTTATTGCGAAATTCCTTTTCGCCGGGGATATTCAACTCTTTGGGATGGACGCCCGTCGCAACTATAACCGCCTTGGCGGCATAATCGCATCTGCCAGTTTTATTATCTTTAACGGCAATACAAAATGTTCCGTCTTCAAGACGGGTAATTTTTTCAACCTCAATACCCTCCTCCGGCTCAACGCCGTAAAATTTAAGATGCTCCTTAAACTGCTGGGCCAAGGTTATGCCGTCGGTTTGGATTACACCGGGCCAGTTGCCGATCTCGCCGGAAGTGGCCACTTCCCCGCCGAAATCTTTGGTAATCATCTTAAAATTCAAATTCCGCCTCGCGGCGTAGATCCCGGCGGCCGTCGCGGCGGCAGAACCCCCGATTATTATCAGGTCAAACATAAGTAATTTACGATTTATGATTTACGAATTGCGAATAAATTATAGCACGAATCGGGGCAGAAAACAAAAAAACCGCCTTTCGGCGGCTCGATTGGTACTAAAACCTGAAATATTCACGGAGCATTTTATCCAATTCGCCTGACCCGCTGGTAATGCCGTCCAGCAATCTTTTCCTCTGGCTCCTAATTCGTTTTCTACGGTCCCATTTATACCTGAGCAGGCCCACCAACAGGCCGCTGACGGTAAAGAAACCAAAGAACATTAGCGCACCCAGACCGGCCGCGTAATCTTTTCCCGAAACAGCCGCTTTCAACCATTCCCAGGTGCTACTGTAACCCGGGACGCGACCAAAGCAGAGAATAAAAAGTGAGGCCAAAAGGGATAAAAAAACCCCACCAACAAGATAATTCTGCAGCGCCGGATTATTTTGTTTCACTGGTTTCTCCTTTCTTTTCCACGATTTTTGGGCTATCGTGGAGATGTGAAGAACTGTAAAGCATTATATCTCGTTGTAATTTTGCTGTCAAGTGTCGTCGTCCATTTTTTGTTTTTCGGCCACCCGAACAAGACGGTTTTTGACGAGGTCCATTTCGGCAAATTCATTTCCGGCTATTTCACTCACGAGTATTTTTTTGACATCCATCCCCCGCTGGGGAAATTGCTTATTTCCGGCATGGGTTATCTTGCCGGTTTCCAACCCGGTTTCAGCTTCGCCGAGATCGGCCAAAAATTTCCAGATAATATCTATCTCTGGTTGAGACTACTGCCGACTCTCGCGGGCGTTTTGCTCCCCCTTGTTATTTTCTTTCTCGTTCTCCGATTGGGACTCTCACGCATTGCCGCGTTCACGGCCGCCATGCTGGTTGTTTTTGAAAACGCTCTGCTGGTCCAGTCGCGGTTTATTCTGCTTGATTCATTCCTTCTTCTTTTTGGGTTCTCGGCTCTGCTCGCATATTTTAAATATGCCCAAGAGAATAAAATTCTTTATTTGTTTTTGAGCGGTGCGCTTGCTGCCCTGTCGTTTTCAGTCAAATGGACCGGTGCCACGTTTTTAGCAATAGCTCTAATCTTATTTTTTGCAAACAAGAGCACTTGGAAGTTGAGCTTCCAAGTCATTCGCGGGCTGTGCGCGTTAGTTTTGGTCCCTCTCGCCATCTATTTTTCCATTTTTGCCATCCACCTCGGCCTTCTCACCAAATCCGGCCCCGGCGATGCCTTTATGAGTTTGGGATTCCAAAAAACGCTTGCCGGCAGTACTGTAAACGCCGAGGGATACAAGCCACTCGGACTTATGACAAAATTTGTGGAGCTGAATCTTAAAATGTACGGGGCTAATACCAATCTGACCGCCGGGCATCCCTATTCAAGCAAATGGTACACTTGGCCGCTTATGGCCCGCCCGATCTATTACTGGCATGAAAACTCAACGGATACCGCGGGCGAAGAGTCAAGAATTTACTTTTCGGGCAATCCAGTTGTCTGGTGGGCCTCCACGGCCGCAATTATTTATTCCCTCTTCGTCATGGCCCGCGATATCGTTACGCGAAAACCTAAAAACAAAACGCTCGCCTTTCTTGGCGGAGCGTTTCTATTCAACCTTCTGCCGTTTATCGGCATTACCCGGGTAATGTTTCTGTATCACTATATGATCGGGTTGGTATTTGCGATTATGGCACTGGTTTATCTTATTGATAAACAGCCGAGTAAAAATAAAGTTTTTATCGTATTGCTTATTGCCTCTTTTCTATCGTTTCTGTTCTTTTCTCCGCTGACCTACGGCCTGCCCCTTACTAATTCCGCCTATCATTTGAGAGTCTGGCTGCCCAGCTGGCAATAAACAGGTGACTATAAAGAAATTGCTGAAGCTTTTTTAAACATTTCGTTTGCCGTTTCCCAGTTCAAGTTTTTGAAAAATGCCTCAATATATGCCTTGCGGTCCGAGCCATGGTCTATAAAATAGGCGTGTTCATAGACATCGCAGACCAGAATGGGAATGCAGCCCCAAACAGCATGGTCGTGGGCATCGCCGTTGTATTGCTTCAATCTTCCCTCGTGCAAATCCCAAGCAAGGACCGCCCAACCGCGCGCGGCCATTGCGCACTCGCTGAAATATTTTATAAAATTTTCAACCGAACCCCATTTTTCGGAAATTGCGGCTGATAATTCGGTGGCTTTTTTATAATCGCCGTTTCCTCCCAACAGACCAAAAAACCATTCGTGCAGATAAATGCCGTTAACGGCGAAGGTTTCTCCCAGCTTAAGTCCCCTCAATTTGCTGAAGGTCGTATTGCCGCCCGGCGCTTTGTCAGCCACAATTTCATCCCTTAGTTTGCCGAGTTCATCACCAACTTCGTTGGCTTTATTCACATAGCCGGCATAGAGCTTGTCGTGGTGTATCTCGTTGGTCTTTTTGGAGATACCGTCAAGCTCCTTGTCAAAAGGAAGAGGTTTTATTTCATACATGGAATACGGCGGCATAAATTGAATTTTTCCCGCCGAAGGCGGCGGAAAAATTCATATCAAGGCCGCATTTATTAAGTTATAAATCGAGAAGTTTATCAATTTTTGCCCTGTCAAAACCAAGGATGATCTTGCCATTGATAATAATGACTGGGACGCCGTATTGATGGGTTTTAGCTATCATTTCCTGCTGTTTTGCCACGTCTTTTAAGACGTCATGTTCGGTGTATGACACATTGCGCTGTTTAAAATACTCCTTGGCCATTTTGCAGTAAGCACAGCCCGGGGTTGAATATATTTCTACTTTATTTTTGTCGGCGGGGGTTAACATTAAGACAATTTTATCACAGGGGACCTAGGCGGGGCAAATTAAAAACTCCCGGTTGTCCGAGAGCACTTACTATTTTGCTCCCCTCATTCTTTTCACAAGCTCCCAAAAAAGAAAGAAAGAAATGGAACTAAAAAGAGCGAATAGAACGGGTGGCCAAATATAGGACCATCGAGATGCTTCAAGCGGCGAAAAATTCCTGAAAAAGCTTAAAACGACGCCAACGCCCAGCCAAGAGGAGAAGAAAGCAGAAAAAGCGAGGAAAAAAGTTTTTAATTTTCTCATCGGGGGTTCCTCCTTTCGTAGTTTTGGTAGTGAATTGTCTTAATCTCATGGCTGTTCTTCGGCCAAAATAGAGTCCTTGTAGAGTACTCGTACTCAATCTGGATGTGACTAACAATAAGGTGGCCGCTGATCAGGCCGGTAATTACCGTGCCGCCAAGTTTAACTATCTTACCTCCCGTAAAACTGGGCCAGGCATAATTCACCTCTTTTATCAGATGGAAACTAAGTTTTGCGAGATCAAAAGAGGATTGAGCAACCCACATCTCTCCCGCTAAATTATTGTATACTCTGTCTCCCCACTTCTCCTCCTGGAGGTTTTTTTTCGGTTCAAACGATAAAATCCAGTATTTTTTTCCCTCAAAAATCTCGCTCCTTCCAAGAATAAAAAGATATTTATTGAAGAAACCGGGGTTGATGAAGACGGCGTCCTTTTTTAGTTCAAATCTGGAATTGCTTACTGGGATCTCGTTCCTGGATACCAGTTTTTTATAGAGACCTTCCTTGTCTCTTTTTACAACATAAAGCTTCTTTTCCCTCTCCGCGACTATGCCGTTTTTGATATTTTCGGTGATCTCTATCTCCTCATGGATAAAATTATCCGCAACATATAAGGAGTCCTTTATATTTTTCTCCAAAAATTTAGCCGCAATCTCATCGGCGGTCAGCGCCTGCCCGAATGTCGGACTGCGCCCGCCCAAACCGATAAAAACACAGATCGCCACGCACAAGCATCTGATCTTGTTCATACCGCCTCGTTTTTAATGTGCTCCTGACCCTAGATGTAAGGCAATCGAGCGATTTTGTCAACTCTGGATTTACCGGTTTTTTGATATAATTTTGATAGGGCTATGTTCAAATTTTTAATTATTCTGGTAATACTGGCTACCGGGGCCTATTTTGCAATGAACCAAATCCCCTCGTTAAAAGAGCGGGTAATAGAGGCGATCAACCCCGCTGCCAAAGAAGAACGTCTCCTTGGGGAACTAAAGGCCAATCTGGACGAGCTCGGTCAAAGCCTGGATGAAGCCGGGAAACAAAAAAGCTCCGTGGATGTAAAAAGTGGGATTAAAAAGAGCCAAAGCATATTGGGAGAATCCCAGGATCTTATAGAAAAAATCTCAAAAATAAATGGGGATGCGGGAATTATCGGTTCGCAAATCGGGAAAATAATCAACGCTTTTTCCGATAAAACCCCCTACCCCGCCGACCACCTGCAAACAACCCAAACGAGTACGCCGGCGGCGTCTTGCGCGCCGAATTAAATTGCGGTTGTAATTTTTGGAAAATAAAAAAGCCCCGCCAACGGCGGGGCTTTTTTATAACGATCGGAGAGATTTAGTAATCTCTGCCGCCGCCGCCGAAACCGCGTCCACCGCCTCGGCCGCCAAAGCCGCCGCCACTGCGTGGAGCTCTCGGCTCCATAGGCTTGGCTTCATTGACAACGATGGTTCTGCCGTCCAATTCCTGGCCATTGAACATCTCAATGGCTTTTGCGGCCTCTTCCGGAGTTGCCATTTCAACAAATCCGAAACCGCGCGAACGGCCAGACATCCTATCAACGAGGACGGAAGCCGAAACGACGTTTCCCGCTTGGGAAAAGTGCTGTTTCAAGCTATCGTCAGTCGTGTCGTAGGACAGACTGCCTACATATAATTTTGTACCCATTTATCCGACGCAAAAAGGCAAATAAAAAGCGAATTCATTCGCGTATCACTGTCCGATTGCGCCAATGTACTGCTGTAGGATGACCTATTCCCTAAACGCCTAGCCTACGGTTTCCCTACAGCTAATGGCCCCGAGAACACCTACAATACCTCTATTATACTCCCCCTTGTGTAAAAAATGCAATAGTCTCAACTTAATGGGCATATAAGCCAGTAAGTTTGCAATTTGTGTGGTCTGTGTTATAATTTTAGAATCTTTGAAAATTCACCGGAGGAATCCATGAGACCAGTTCTGCTGGCAACGGCCGCTATGATTATTTACGCGATTCAGAATGTTCTCCTGGAACAAAAGCTAGCTAAATATAGCGTTTTCTCTCTACTGACCTATTTTTACCTGATGATGCTGCCACTTGCGGCCGGAGGCTGGATATATTTAAAGTTGACCAATCAACCGACTCCATCTCCGTCCGGCTGGGCAATTGTTCTCGCGATGATGACGGGAATGGCTTATTTCTTGGCAGATTCCTGTTACGTGGGCGCATATACGAATGGAGGAGATATTTTCACAATCGCCGCTATTGTTGTAATGTTTCCCGCTCTGGCGTCAGCAGTCAGATATTTCTGGGTAGGCGGATTGCCGAATGTTTATCAGGTGGCAGGTTATTTATTTGCGGCCCTGGCTGTCTTATTGGTAGCCAAAGGTAACACAATCAGCGTGCCCAAATAGCAATTCCGATGTCCGTTAGTAGCAAAGGCAAAAGCGGACTTTTTAATTGGCCAGAATTTAAATTTAAGCGAGGCCCTCATTACTTTTTGCGTCTTGGTGGCTGGGCAGTTACAAATCTATCGAAATTTTAGAAGTTTTTCGCTGATAAATAAAATTGGGACGTAGTGAAACCACGCCTTTGGCGGGGTTTCACGGAAGGGGTACGATTTTTTTATCCA
>ERZ1292640.3600-Hain-H43-02um-R1-3600-length-12022-cov-5_pt1 | contig 12022 bp, 12 predicted proteins | sample MGYA00564404_ERZ1292640 | MGnify/ENA primary metagenome ERZ1292640 (study PRJEB36523, sample SAMEA6512636) | groundwater metagenome | collected 2019-01-08 | study: AquaDiva: Metagenomics assemblies of 32 groundwater samples | reverse complement strand
CGTTGTTGCGCGATTCATTTTATCCTCCAAAAAGATCTGGAGCCGGCCGCGCGAGGCGCGACCAGCTCCGTGATTTCAGCTCCGCATCAGGTCGCCGTATTGCATGGCGAGCAGACGTCGAGCGCCGAGCCCAGACGACTGCTTCTTCAGCGGCGAGACGTGGCCGATGCCGTCCGACGGACGACTGACCTTCTGCTTCCGGGTTCTTCCCTTTTTCTTGTCAGGATGCACCCGACGGTGCGAACCATTCGGTTCGTCATACGTGGCAAAAGTCAAAACCAACTCCCTATATGTACAACCGCGTTCGTGCGGTGGTATGAAAATAGCACGAAATATGAAAATAACAATACCCTTCTACATCTTCTCCGGAGCCGGAATACCCAGAAGAGTGAGGCCGTTCTCCATCGTTGTGGCAAACGCGTGCACGAGCGCGAGGCGACCAGACTCGTCTGCGCTCCCAATAATCTTTCCTGACACATAGTACGAGTTCCACTCGCTGGCGAGCTGGGTAAGATACTGCGTAATCGCATGGGGCGCCTTGAGTATTTCTGCACGCGCAACGACTTCAGGAAAGCGTGCAATAAGCCGTGCAAGTACTTCCGTCTCGCCTTCGCTCGCAGCTGCCGCGGGCTTCCGGGTTGCCTGAGCGAGAATGCTCTTGGCGCGCACGAGCGCGTACTGTAGATATGGTCCCGAATCTCCATCGAGCGAGAGCGACTTCTCTGGGTCAAATATAATATCTCCTCCTGGGGCTTGGCGAAGAATCAAATACTTCGCAGCACCTATCGCAACTTGCTCCGCGATGATTGGGTCGGGATTGCGTTCGCTTGCAAGCGCAATAAGGTCCTCAAGAAATTCTCGTGCAGTAATAACATTTCCCGTACGAGAACCCATCTTGCCCGTCGTAAGACGAAGGAACCCGTGGGGCACGTGCTTTGTTTTCTTCGCCACCTCAGGAGCAATGTCTTCAAGAGCCGCTAAGAACACGGCGAAGTGTCCGGACTGTTCTGCTGCCGTCATGATGTAGGAATAATCAAACGGGCCAATCCGCTCTTCCTTGAGAAAAGCGAGACCAACATCTTTTGCTTCGTAGGTAGGCGTACCACGGCTCGTAATAAACACGAGCGTGTGCAGCCCCTTCTTCTCTCCCTTGTAGATAACTGCCCCCTCGCTCTCCTCAAAGATTCCTTGAGCAAGACCGTCCTTCACAACACGGAGACCAATAGGCGTCGTCTCACTCTCATGAATAATGTAATCAAAGTTGGTGCCAAGCGCCTTCCAGATACTTTTGTGGGAATCGTAGGACACTTCACGTCCGTATCGCCACGTCTCAAGAAGCGCTCGCTCTTCCGGCGTTCGTTCTCCTTCTTCTTTTGCAATTGCTACGTAAATGTCGGTATTAAGCACATCAATCTCTGCCTTTGCTTTTTCACTTTCCTCATACGACCGAGAGCCGTGCGCATACGCCTCACCTATTTCAGTTGCGGTGCCCGGCTCTGTTATTCCCTTCTGACGCAGCGCCCACAGCGCTTTGGCAACGTGCGGACCAACATCACCTCCATACGTGTCGCGCAGTACCCGTGCTCCCTGACTCTCGATGATGCGCGTGAATGCTTCTCCAATAACCGCGCTCATCAAGTGACCAATATGCATCTCTTTGAACGGGTTTGGGTTTGAGTACTCAAATACCACCTTTTGCTGTGTGCGGCTGAGTCCCATTCCCCACTCGCTCTCAAGCTTCATAGCTTCTGCAATCTTCTCAGCAACACAAGAAGACGAGAGTCGAATATTTATGAAACCTGGGCCTGCCACCGTGACTGAAGAAGCCACCCCATCAAGCTCGCGCGCAATGAGCGGCGCAAGCGCGTCAGCGAGTTCACGGGGATTCTTTCCCAAGCCCTTGGCAGCAGCCATAGCCGCATTCACTGCGTAGTCGCCGTGAGAGAGGTCAGCCGGCCATTCCACCGCAAACACTACGCCTTCGGCGCCAAGTTCTTTGAGGGCAATTTCTGTAGCTTTCCGAATACGAGATTCCATATGGCGATAGTAGCAGAAAATCCTCTTACGCGCCGTGCTTTCGTAGGTAGTCTTTCAGTACCTCCTGGTCCTCGTTTTCCTTATCACCCTTGAAGTACATTTCTATAAACACGACCTTTCTCGCAGAGACGTGGTAAACGTAAATTATCCGTATACCACTCATTGCACCTCGTCCCTTAAGAGCACCACAAGCAAATTTACGTATCTTACAAACGAGAATTTCGTCCGTGCAAAATCCAGGAATTTGTTCTATGGCATTCGTGTCCACACGTGGATCAGCGTGAAATATTTCTATCGCAAAACGCTTTGCGCGTTCCAAGTCTTCCTCGAGAGTGCGAAATCGTTTGAGCAGCTTCTTTAGGTCGCGCGCGAATTGCGCAGACTCCTCATAGTCCATCTTGCCCATATATACGCTGAGATGTTTCTGGTGAACGGTAGAAGACAGATTCGTATTCAAGCTTCTCCCCCTCCTTCACACACATCCATGGAATGTCTCTGTGTGAGAGTTCAGTCAGATCACTTGCGTTCTTGTCGCCCAACCGAGCAAGTGTCTCATCTATGTGCTCAAGCTCTTGGCCGGAAAGCTGTTTCAGGTCAGGAGTAGTGCGCGGAAGAAATTTCTTTTGGTCCAATTGGAAATACTTTGTCTCCACCATCTCAAGCGTTCCTTCTCTTTCCATTTCTTTTACAATTTTTGTAAACGCTACAGGTGTTGGTCCAAAATGATTTCTGATATAGAGAGCCCCCATCAGCTGCTCTTCGTACTTCTCGTAGTAGTCAAAGTCTATGAAATAGAGAATTTTGTAGAGAGCGGTCATACCAATATTTGGCTTGCCTCCTATTTGTCCTAGAACGTAAAGCAAGACCTGCTTAAACTTCTCGTAATTTTCAACGGGCACGTGGACACGAATGTCGCTTGATGCAGACTCCTTTGAATCAGTCGTATCTACAACTACTTCTATCTTTCGTTTTTTTCCAAAAACAAGTTCATCAAGGGATACATCAAAGATACGTGAAGCTTTCTGTGCCTCACGCAGAGTAAGCTCGCGCTTCCCTTGTTCCAGAGCAATATAGGTCGGGCGAGACATACCCAACTCCTTTGCGACTGCTTCCTGAGAAATCCCCTGCTCTTCCCGCAACTTTTTTAGAAGGATTGTGGCCATACCTCCATAGTACACATGTCGGGATTATTGTCAACCATTTGTCAACATAACTGACTAATAGAAATTAGTCTTCCGTGAGGGTCTTGTACCGCTCAAAGAGGAATTCGAGGCGGGCTGGCTCGGAGAGGAACGGCTTCTTGATTCCGTAGCAGGCGTCTACTGCCCTATCAAGCGCATGGTGCGCGTCTAGGAGCACCTTAGGCATCGTGTTTGGGTCGTAAAGGTCAGCGAGGGTTGAGATTGGAAATTGTGCGCGCGCGTCTAACACGGCCTGCGCTGCATCTTCTACCACCTTCTTCTGCTCATCAATCGGATTCTCGGGCCACGGGAAGTTGTTGTATACAATTTGTGCAGAGTATTGGTAATCTGATTTCATTCGCCCTGCCACAGCTCGCATCCAAGCCATGTGCATCATTGAGGTCAGGACGCCAAATATAAATAAATTCGCGTTCGGGATAATAAGCACGCTTCCGTTAGCAATGACGTCTGGCTCGGCAATACCAGTCGGCATATAGGTGCGATTCTCTGAGGAAACTTTTGGAATCAAAATGTAAGCACTATTTGGCTGTCGAATCTCTCCAAATTTATAGGGAGTCTCGGCGAGCTTCTTAGTCGCCTCTCGGTCGCTGCCCGCTCGGAAATTTCTTACAGATTCAACACGTGCGTGCACTAATGGACATGATCTGACCAGCTCTGGTGGAGCTACTTCGAGCCAGAGACAAAACCTCTCACTACCATTAAGAAACTCTTCACCGCCCATGTATGGACGTATCAATCCCGCAATCTCTGGGCATTCTTCCTTGAATTTTTCAGCCTCTTCTGGAGAAAGAATTAGCCCACCCTTATCGATTGGCATGCTGCCATAGTTCATTTTTGGACCCTCATTTATTGGCAGAGTACGACTCTTTACTATTACGTCTGGGCCATCCACCAAATATGGATTTATATTTGCGACTCTCACCTCTTCAGGTTCATTGTTTATATCTGCGTAAACGAAAAGTGATTTCTGAGAAACATCAAAGTCCGCAAACCCGAGGATTACGCAGTGAACCCCAGCATTACCCGCAGCCTCATTGCTCCACCGAAATGTGCGGTGTGCAAAATGAATTTTGAAACCGCGCTCTAGTAAGTATGGCCACAGCACTCCAACTTGTTCACCCTGAGTGATGCTGTTCGTTGAAACGAAGGCCACCTTGATTTTTGTACCCGCGACCAAATCTGCCGCCTTTTTGTACCAACACGTAACATAGTCAAGAATTCCAGCTCCCTTCACTTTTCCCCACACAGTATCCATATCCGCCTTCTGTTCCGTTCCCTGTTCCTTCTTCCCTAAGAACGGAGGATTACCTAGAATGTAGGAAAGCTTATCTTTCGGCACTACTGTCTCCCAATCAATACGAAGTGCGTTCCCTTGCACAATATGTGGAGCTTCCGTAAGCGGAAGTTTTCGAAGTGGCTTTCCGAATAGTGCGCCGAGCTCCATGTTCATTTTGTGATCCATCAGCCACAGGGAGAGCTTTGCTACTTCCGCGGGGAACGAATCTATCTCTATGCCGTACATATGCTCCACAGACATCTTGGAAATTTTCTTTATGTCTACGTCGAGCGGGAGAACCCCGTACCCCGCTCGCACTTTATCTGCATCCTTTTTGTAGATACGTGCGATGATTTCGTTCTCTAGACGTCGCAGCTCCCTGTACGCAACAACGAGGAAGTTGCCGCAACCACAGGCAGGATCGAGTAGGGTGATATGTGTAAGCTTCTCCCATAGCGCTTCGAGCTTTTCCTGGCTGGTCTTTGCGCTAGCCAACTCTGCGTGGAGTTCCTCCAGGAAGAGTCCGTTTATGACTTTTAGAATGTTAGTCTCGCTCGTGTAGTGCGCACCCAGGTCGTGCCGTTCCTTCTCATCCATCACGGACTGAAACATGGAGCCAAACACCGCAGGAGAGACGCGCGACCAGTCAAACTCCATACACTGGAGTAGTGTGTCGCGTATGTCACGACTAGCAAACACGGTTTGAAGGGGTTCGGAAAATAGCCCGCCGTTCACGTACGGCAGGTTCTCAAGTGCTGAATGAATATTTGTTTGTCGCTTTTCTGGTGCAGTATTTAGTATTTCAAATATTGAGTTCAGGTGCGCCCCAAGGTCTGACCCGTCAGGATTTGTATGCGCTTCTAAATACCGCGCAAGGGCATCCTGCTCAAATATTCCTGTGTCGTCCGCAAAACAGCAGAATACAATGCGGGTAAGCAACGGCGATAGGTGCTCGGCCTTATAGTTTGATGTCTTGAGTGCGGAATGAAGTCTTCCTATCGCGCGAACGGCTTTTACGTCTATGGGTTCTTCTGGCTTGTATACCCGCACTTCTTCGTCTGCAAGGAAAACGAGTGAAGATATTCTTTTGGGAAGTTCCTCAAGCGTGAACTCAACTACACGACTTTCGGGCGGTGCCTCTAAATCGTAAATACGGATGCGCGCGAAATCGGACACGACAATGTGGCGTGGGTGGTCTACCTTTGGTAACGCATCAAAATAATCCATAGCCTGACGATAGGCAGCATCGAGATCCTTCCCTCTCGACTTATGCTCAATAATAAATTTGCGCGGAGCAAAGTAGTCAATCTTTCCTACACCAGGACGTCCGTGAATACGCACGCGCTCTTCAAACGCACCAATTTGGCGTGGGTCTACATCAAAAATCTCCAGAAGGTCCTTCCAGAAAGGTTTTGCATCCCGATCTTCATCTTTTGCCTCAATGTATCGCAGCGCGAAGACCTCTGCTCGCTCCTGGACATCGCGCCAATTAATCATGAGGCCATTATGCCACGGGTGCGGCTGGCGAACGATTAGACAAAGGACTCTGGAACGGGGTGACTTTCAGCCAAAGCCTTGATGCGTGCCTGGCTAGACACAACCGTGGCATCGTCGCGCTTCGTGAGTACCTCGAGCATAATGCGCGCCACTTCGCGCGCATCGTCCTCCACAAGTCCGCGCGTGGTCATGGCAGGTGTACCAAAGCGAATACCAGACGGATCAAGTGGCTTACGCGTATCGTCTGCAATGGAGTTCTTGTTGAGTGTGATGCCTGCTCTATCAAGAAGCGTTTCTGCGTCGTGTCCTGAAATCTGGAGTGAGCCCCACACATCTGCCAAAAGAAGATGGTTGCTGGTGCCTCCCGTAATAAGGCGAATGCCTCCCTCGGTAAACACCTCCGCCATGACCGCAGCGTTCTTCACTACTTGGTGCGCATACGTTTTGAACGAAGGGTCGAGCGCCTCTTTAAACGCAATCGCCTTTGCGGCTATCTGGTGCATGTGGGGACCTCCCTGAAGTCCTGGGAACACAGCCTTATCAATCTTGCGTGCAATCTCTTCGCTCTCACGAGTGAGAATCATGCCACCACGTGGACCACGGAGCGTCTTGTGAGTGGTGGTGGTCATCACATCAAAGCCATGAGCGAATGGATTTTCTTGTGCGCCTCCTGCAATAAGCCCTGCAATGTGAGCCACGTCTGCTACCGCTACCGCACCCACCTCGTGCGCAATATCCGCAATGCGCTTCCAATCGAGCTCACGCGGATAGGCCGAGAACCCGGCGAGGATTACTTTTGGCTTTTCACGAAGTGCCGTCTCACGCAGTTCGTCGTAATCAATCTCCCCCGTCTCAATATCCTTCATCTTGTACCGGATGAAGTTAAAAATCTTGCTGATGTAGGTCACCGGGTGCCCGTGCGTAAGGTGTCCGCCGTGAGAGAGGTCCATACCAAGGATGGTGTCTCCCGGCTCAAGCAGTGCCATGTAGGTGGCGATGTTGGCATTAGCTCCACCAAGTGGCTGCACGTTTGCATGCACAGCCCCAAAGAGCTGTTTCGCGCGCTCTATCGCAATGAGCTCTACCTTGTCGGTAAACTCCTGTCCGCCGTAGTAGCGCTTACCCGGATACCCTTCTGAGTACTTGTTCGTGAGCACGCTCGCCATTGCTTCGCGCACCGCACTTGAGACGTAGTTCTCGCTTGGAATAAGCTCAAGCCCTTCTCTCTGCCGCTTCTCTTCGCCCTCAATGAGGCCTGCGAGCTCTGGGTCTTGTTGACGAATATGTGTGTAGTAATCCATTACGCATGAGTATAAACCTTCTTATCTTGGTCGCAAAAAGTTGCGTCTTTTGTTACCTACTCCGGGTTCAAAACCGTTCGTACTTGTTGGATTCTTTCTTCTCGAGAACCTCCAATCGACACTACCTGTATGTGCGTTTTCTCAATCAAAGAGAAGAGTGTCTGTATAAACATCCTATTAACGCAGTCGATATACCCAGAATTTGTATCCCGAAGAGCGTCTTCGACTAGGGGTATGGAAAGTGCTGTTGGTATAAAAAGGAACAGATCAATATGTGCCACCGACTCACGCATCATATTCTCTGTTTCTTGTAAAAAACTTTCTTCGACGTTGCCCTGTGTATACGCATACCACGTATATATATAGTTATCGATTAAGCATCTATCGAAAACGGTATTGTCAGGAGCTGATTCGACTTGCTGATAAATAAAATCACGAATAAGTGTTTGCGAGGCAGTGCCCGTTAGTTGATTGATCGAAAGATTATTTTTCTTTATGACGTCTCGGTAACTCTCTGTGGGGGTAGAAAATTGTGGAAAGGCGCCTATGAAATCTGACACAAACGTGGACTTACCGGTGTTTTGGGGACCTATGACCGCGACTTTCATGTTGAGCTAAGTATACCTAAAAGACGTTCTTTTTGATGGAAAAAGTAAACTGATATACTTTCGGCATGGAACAAGCCTATCTCGATGTACTGAAGCAGATTATGGAAAAGGGCGTAGACCGAGATGACCGCACCGGCACCGGCACGCGCGCACTGTTTGGCCTCCAGATGCGCTTTAACATGGAGGACGGCTTTCCCGCCGTAACTACCAAGAAGCTCGCGTTCAAGGCCGTTAAGAGTGAGCTGCTCTGGTTCCTTGAAGGGTCAACTGATGACAACCGCCTTAAAGAATTAAACGGTAGCGAGAAAACTATTTGGACCGCAAACGCCGAGGCAGACTACTGGACTCCAAAGGCTGCTTTCCCGGGAGACCTTGGGCGCGTCTATGCTGCCCAGTGGCGCAAATGGAGAAAGCCAGACGGCACCGAGGTGGATCAGATTGCCGAGGTTATCGAGGATATTAAGAAAGACCCCAACAGCAGGCGCCTTATAGTCACTGCCTGGAATCCAGGCGAGCTCGATCAGATGGCACTTCCTCCCTGCCATATGTTCTTCCAGTTTTTTGTGGCGGACGGAAAGCTCTCTTTGCTCATGCATCAACGTTCCTGCGACATGTTCCTGGGCGTTCCGTTCAATATCGCTTCCTATTCTCTTCTCCTCCATATGGTGGCACAGGTCACCGGGCTCAAGGCGCATGAATTCATCCACTCTCTGGGAGATGCGCACATCTACAAGAACCACTTTGAGGCGGTAGAAGAACAGCTCTCTCGCACTCCGCTTCCCTCTCCAACCCTATCTCTTAATCCAGAAGTGAAGACGATTGATGGATTCTCCATGGATGATATTGAGCTTATTGGATATGAGTCCCACCCTGCCATAAAGGCAACAATGGCTGTTTAGGGAATGTCAGCGAGTTTCCGAGCGATACATTCCCTTATGTCCAGCACGTATTCCTATTGTGCTGGACGCAATTAGGCACGAACGAAGAAAGGCTATAAAATGTTCCAATCTATGGCACTATCCGACAAGCGAATTCTCGAGGAAATGAAGAAGGGCGACATTGTTATTCATCCCTTTGACCAGGGACAGCTTGCAACCAGCAGTTACGACGTCACCCTTGGTGAGTACTTCTTTCGCGAACAGCCTACTAAGTACAATCACAGCCTCTACAACATTTGGAGTCGCGAACACATGGAGCACGTGTGGGGTGCGGACAAAGTAGAACGCGCAGTCACCGCTAAGGAAGCTTTCAAGAAGTACAACTTTGAGTTTGGTGAGATTCACGAAGACGACAAGGTCATCGTACTTCGTCCTGGCGAAACTATCCTTGCACACACCAACGAATTCATCGGCGGCAAAGATCACATCACCACCATGATGAAGGCTAGGTCTTCTATGGGCCGGAACTTTATTGAGGTATGTAAGTGTGCGGGGTGGGGTGATGTTGGTTATGTGAATCGCTGGACGATGGAGATTACGAACAATTCGAAGAACTACATCATTCCTCTTGTGGTTGGTCGTCGCATCGCGCAGATTATTTTCTTTGAAACAGGACCGATTCTTGAGCGCGATTACACAAAGTCTGGAAAGTACGCAAGCTCGACTGACATCAAGGAGTTGAAGAAAGCATGGAAGCCGGAGAGCATGCTCCCTCAGCTCTACAACGATAAAGACATTAAGAAGGTGCAGTCATGGCACAAGAAGCAAACAAAGAAGCGCCGTTAACGGCGCTTCTTGCGTTCGTTGGTGCGTTTATTACCTATCAACCACTTCGAACTGAGGTTCGGGCGAGTGAACACTTCAAAGTTTCCGAGAGTGCAGTTGTATACGAAATACTCCCGAGAGCATCTCTGGACCCATTTCAAGAAGTGGAGAAGGCGCGAGTAGTAGTTGAGAGTCTGCCCACCGCACTTTTTCTGCCGGGCCGAAAGTTTGATGCCTTGGGCACGCGACTAGGCCAGGGTGGTGGGTGGTATGACCGCTTCCTCGCACGCGCCCCGGTGGAGTGGCTTCGTGTTGGGTTTTGTTATGACGATCAATTCTCTAAATCTCCTCTTCCCCGCCAGCCATGGGACGAGCCAGTGGACGTGGTGTGCGTTTTGAACCGAGCCACTAATAAACTCTCCTGTATCGAAACACGTGCACGCATGCCAGCATTTTTAGGAAATTAAAATTAGTTTACTAATTATCTAATGTGAAATCTGATGAGTTTTTCCCGCATCAGATTTCTGATACGCTATAGATATGAACGAACACCGTATCAGTCTCGTGGTCGCTATCGGCCATGACCGGGTCATTGGGAAGGACAACGGTCTCCTCTGGCACCTTCCAGAGGACCTAAAACGCTTCAAGGAGCTCACAAAAGGCCATCCGGTTATTATGGGCCGTAAAACCTGGGAATCGCTTCCAGAGAAGTTCCGACCGCTTCCCGGCCGCACGAACATTGTGGTCACCCGCAGTGGCTGGTATGAGGCGGAGGGCGCCAAGACTGCGTTCTCTTTCCCTGAGGCACTTTCCTACGCAAAGGATTCTGAGGGCAGTGAAGAAGTATGTGTAATTGGAGGGGGTGAAATATATCGCGCAGCTCTTCCCTTCGCGTCTCGTATCTATCTCACCTTAGTCGACGACGCCACGCCAGGTACCGTCACCTTCCCTGAGTACCCTGATTTCACGAAGGAAATTTCCCGTGAGGCGCGCGAAGAGAACGGTATCCACTATGAGTGGATTACGCTTGAGCGTCCGTAACTCCCTCCCCTTTCTTCCACGGCAACCGGTTCATGAACGGCGCAAACAAATCTTCGCTCATATCGAAGGTGAACGAATTGAACTCCTCTCTTCGCTCTGTTTGTTTCTCCTTCACATAGGGAGCGTTGCGGATGCGCACTACCGGTGTTTGTTCGTTTGCTTCTCCCATCGAAAGCACTGCGGTAGCTGCAAGTGAGTCAGGCACATTGGTCTGACTTCCTCCGGAAGGAAATCCAAGCAGGTCGGTGCGAACGCGCCCATCATACAGAGGCTCAAACCCAGCCCACGCAAGTGCGACACCCACCACCCCGCGACGCAGAAACACACTTCGGGAATCGGTGAGCACTACATATAAATGCTCCCGCTTGTAGGTAGTCTTAAACCAAACGAGCAACTCTTCTGCGACTGCCATGGGATTCTCAGGCCAAAGCACAAAGTGGTCTCCAAATGGATCGATACCTGCGCTCGGCATAAGCAGACCGTCCGTAATCGTGTGCATTACGTACCCGCCCGGCACTTCGCTGCGTTCCAGGTACAGGTCCGCTTCCCTCCGAATGAGGGTATCTTTCTCTACACTCGCTGCCGGTACACAGCGCCCCTTCCAGATGCTCACCACTTTCGAAGAGATAGCAATCACATCGTGCTCCTCGAGCGAGAGCGCCGAAGCCTGTATCTTTGCAAGTAGGTCGTCTTTGGGTGGCACGAGGGTGTCCACCTGAAATGCAGTTACTTCCATGCGGTTGATTCTACGTGTCTTGAGGTAAAAGAAAAACCGCCCACTTTCGTGGGCGGTTTTTCTTTTAGTCGTATTACTTAACGTCGACGCCCATCGAACGGGCAGTTCCTTCCACCATACGCTCTGCAGCTTCGATGGAGCCTGCAGTGAGGTCGGGCATCTTGGTTTCAGCAATCTCGCGAACCTGAGCCTTTGAGAGTGTTCCTACCTTTGCAAGGGGAGCCTTACCAGAACCCTTCTCCACGCCAAGTGCCTTCAAAATAAGGCGAGGCATTGGAGACACCTTGAGAATGAAGGTGAAGGTGCGGTCGTCATACACGGTCATTTCAACCGGGATGATGATGCCTGGCTTGTCCTTGGTCTGCTCGTTGAACTTGTTGACGAAGTCGCCAATGTTAACGCCCGCAGGTCCAAGCACGGTACCAACAGGAGGAGCTGGGGTAGCCTTGCCGCCTGGGATTTGGAGTTTGATTTTTTTAACTACTTTTGCCATGTCAGAGGAATGTATCTTAAATAATGCTTCGGGTCAATTCTTACTTCCTCGTCGCAATTTTGGCGCGGGGAGACCCGCCAAAATTCGACATAAGGAAACTTATCAATCAGCAAGCTGATTAGAGTTTC
>ERZ1292640.3599-Hain-H43-02um-R1-3599-length-12028-cov-6_pt1 | contig 12028 bp, 5 predicted proteins | sample MGYA00564404_ERZ1292640 | MGnify/ENA primary metagenome ERZ1292640 (study PRJEB36523, sample SAMEA6512636) | groundwater metagenome | collected 2019-01-08 | study: AquaDiva: Metagenomics assemblies of 32 groundwater samples | reverse complement strand
CACGGTCAACGTGCGGTTTGCCGGGATGAAGCCCGTCGGAGCGGGGCCGGCGAACCGGCACGGCATGCCGAAGCTTCCGGTCGGCCAGCGCGAGGTGAACAATTGGCCCGTGCTCGACCTCGGTCATGTGCCGGTCATTCCGCTCGAGCAGTGGCACCTCGAGGTGGCGGGCCTGGTGGAAAATCCTTTGAGGCTGCGCTGGAGCGACTTCACGTCGCTTCCGCAAGTCGAGGACGTCAGCGATTTTCATTGCGTGACGACGTGGAGCCGGTTCGATAATCATTGGAAGGGCGTGCGCTTCAGGACGATCGCGGAACTGGCGGTACCGAAAGAACCAGTCCGCTACGTGCTCTGCACCGCGTACGACGTCGCGCCCGGGCTCGGCGTGCCGTACAGCACCAACCTGCCGCTCGCGCGGGCCATCGAGGATGATGTGCTGCTGGTCCATACGTGGGAGGGCCAGCCGCTGCCGCTCGAACACGGCGGACCGGTCCGGATGATCACGCCGAAGCTCTACGCGTGGAAGGGCGCGAAGTGGATCCGCAAGATCGAGTTCCTTGCGGAAGACCGCAAGGGATTCTGGGAGGAGCGGGGCTACTCGAACACGGCCGAGCCATGGTTCAACGACCGCTACTCGTACTGACACGCTGAGTTGCCGCGAAGGCGGCGTCGATCTCGTCACGGTGGGCGCGCTCGCCGGCGCGCAGTCGCGACAACCAAACGCCTGACGCGTTCGTCCAAACAGCCGGGCGGTGTGTGCCTCGCCACCCGCTATAATCGAGCTTCCACACGTGGGAGGATGTATGCGTTTCTGGCCCGCGGTCGGGTTCACTCTTCTGCTCGCTGGCGCCACCGGTCTGGCCCAGACCCAGGTCATCACGCAAGGCCCGGGGCCGATGCGCCCCGGCGGACCGGCCCGTGACACGCCGCAGGAGAAGACCGGCACCGCGATCGTCAAGGGCAAGGTGGTGGCGGCCGAAAGCGGCTCGCCGCTGCGCCGGGCGCAGGTGCGGCTGTCGTCGCCTGAGATTCGCGGGGGCCGCGTGGCGACCACCGACGGAGACGGGCGCTACGAGTTCCGCGATCTCCCGGCCGGACGCTACACGCTGAACGCGAGCAAGGCCGGGTACGTCGGACTGCAGTACGGCCAGCGCCGTCCCTTCGAACAGGGGAAGCCGATCGAGCTCCTCGACACGCAGGTCGTGCAGGACGCCAGCTTCAGCCTGCCGCGTGGAAGCGCCATCATGGGCCGCATTCTCGACGAGTTCGGCGAGCCGGTGGCGGACGCCTCCGTGCAGGCGATGCACTACCAGTATGCGGGCGGACGCCGGCAGCTCGTGCCGACCGGGCGCGGCGGCCAGACGAACGACCTCGGCCAGTACCGCATCTTCGGTCTGCCGCCCGGTGAGTACTACGTCAGCGGCAGCGTGCGTGAGGCCGCGATGATGAGCCTCGAAATCGGGCTGACCGGCGGCCAGGCCAACACGATGTCGTACGCGCCGACCTATTATCCCGGCACGCAGAGCGTCGGGGACGCGCAGCGGCTGAACGTCGCCGTCGGCCAGGAGGCGTCGAGCGTCGACTTTGCGCTCCTGCCGGTCCGGACGGCGCGCATGTCGGGAATCGCCGTCGATTCCGAGGGCAAACCGCTTCTGGGCGCCATGGTGATGCTCATGCCAAAGGATCTCGAGGGCCTGGGCATTCGTAGAGGGCCGGGCGGCGCGGCGCGCGTGAACAAGGACGGCTCGTTCACGATCTCGAACGTTGCGCCCGGCGACTACGTGTTGCAGGCGCGAAGCGGCGCCATGTTCATGGAGATGTCCAGCGGCGCCGGGGGCGCCATGGTCACCGCCACGGCGATCGCGGTCGGCGAGCCCGCACAGCCCGGTCAACCCGCGCAGCGGCCCGAGCCGGAGTTCGCGCTCATGCCGATCACGGTGGGCGGCCAGGACATCACGGGCATCACGCTCATCACGAGCAAGGGCGGTCGCATGACCGGCCGTGTGTTCTTCGAAGACGGCGCCGCGCCCGATCGCACACGTTGGGAGAATCTGCGGATCGCGGCGCGGCCTGCCGACGTGGAGGTCGGACCCATCATGGGCAACATGCCGGCTCAGGTCCGGGAGGACGCGACGTTCGACGTGCGCGGCCTCGCCGGAAGCGTCATGGTTCGGCCAGTCGGGTTGCCGCAGGGCTGGACGCTCAAGGCGGTCGAGTACAACGGCGTCGACGTCACCGACACGCCGATCGAGTTCAAGGCGACGGAGGAAGCGACGGGCGTGCGTGTGATTCTGAGCGCACGCTCGACGGAAGTGTCCGGAGGCGTGACGAACGACCGCGGGCAGCCCGTCAAGGACTACACCGCCGTGATCTTCGCGGACGAGAGCGCCAAGTGGGGCTTTCAGTCCCGCTTCGTCGCGGTCGGACGGCCCGATCAGGACGGGCGCTACAAGGTCAAGGACCTGCCGGCGGCGAGCTATCTTGCCATCGCGCTCGACTACGTACAGCAGGGTGAATGGACCGACCCGGCGTTTCTCGATCGCATGAAGGCGAAGGCGACCCCGTTCAGGCTGGGCGCGGGCGAGACGAAGGCGCTCGATCTCAAGATACAGACGTACTAGCAGGCGCCCGAAGGAACGAGTTGCGAGGAACGAGGAACGAGTGAGAGCAGGCTCGTTCTTTCCGCCCGTCCCTCATTCCTCGTCCCTCGTTCCTCATTCCTCGTTCCTCTCCCCTTCTTCCTCCAGCAGCTTCGTCGCTTCCTTCTCACCGGCCTCGATGACCGGTGCGCCGGCGATCGCATGGTGTCTGGCGACCACGAAGGCCACCGTGAAGATCACGGCGATCAGCGAAAGTGAGAACCAGGTCGGGATCTCCAACGCGAGGAGCCCGACCTGGTGACCGTACTCGAGCAGGAGCTTCACGCCCACCCAGGCGATGATCACGAACGCCCCGTCCACGAGCGCCGGATAGCGCTGAACGACCGCCAGGAACTGCCCGATCACCATGCGCATCGCGATGATGCCGAGCACCCCGCCGGTGATGACGACCCAGAGCTTCGGCGACATCGCGACCGCCACGATGATCGAGTCCACCGCGAAGACGATGTCGGTCAGCTCGACCTTCACGACCGTGGCCCAGAACGCCGACAAGCCCAGCCACGCCGTCGCGGGCTGGATGTTCCGGCGCTCGTCCGCGTCACCGCCTCGGAAGAAGTGCTTATAGCTCAGGTACAGCAGATACAACGCGCCCAGGAGCTTGATCCAGCCGAGGCGCATCATGTGTGCCGCCGTGAAAATCGCGGCGGTGCGGAACGCGAAGGCCCCGAGGATGCCGTAGCGGAGCGCCTGGCGTTGCTGGCGCCTGGGCAGGCCCAAGACCAGCACAGCCAGGACCAGCGCGTTGTCGGCGCTCAGCAGACCTTCGAGGACGACGAGAAGGCCGATAGTGATGAAGTCGGTGGCGTGAATGTCCAGCACGCGAAGCCTGACGCGGGATCGTATCAGGAGTGCCGCGCCCGGCGCACGTCCCCGGCGTGGAGCGGGTAGAATGACGGAAGACGCATGGAGTACAAGGACTACTATGCCACCCTCGGCGTGAGCAAGAGCGCCAGCCAGAAGGAGACCAAGCAGGCGTTCCGGAAGCTCGCCAGGAAGCACCACCCGGACGTCAATCCGGGGAACAAGTCATCCGAGGCGCGCTTCAAGGAGATCAACGAGGCGTACGAGGTCCTGGGAGACCCGGCCAAGCGGCAGAAGTACGACGAGCTTGGCGCGAACTGGCGTCAGTACGAGCAGGCCCACCAGGCCGGTCAGGGGTTCCCCGGCGGAGGGCCGTTTGGCGCGGGGGCCTGGACGGTCGACTTCGGCGACGGTCCGGCAGGCTCCCGCAGCACGACCGAGGACGAGATGCACGAGATCTTCGGGAGCGAAGATCCGTTCTCGGATTTCTTCCGGACGTTTTTCGGCGGGGCGCGCGCGCCGCGGCAGACGCGCGCGCCCCGCGCCCGTCGCGGGCGCGACGTCGAACACGACATCGAGCTGTCGCTCGACGACGCGTTCCACGGTGTCACGCGTCGCGTGAGCGTCAAAGCCGGCGGCCACGCGCGCTCGGTGGACGTGCGCATTCCGGCAGGCGTTCACGACGGCACGCGCGTGCGGGCGGCGGGCGAAGGCGAGCCAGGCGCGAGCGGCGCGGCGTCAGGCGATCTCTTCCTTCGCGTGCGCATCCGTGCGCACGCGGCGTTCGAGCGGAAGGGCGACGACCTGTACGTGCGTGTCGCGCTGCACGTCACGACGGCGGTGCTCGGTGGCGAGGCCCAGGTTCCCACCTTGACCGGGCCGGTGCGGCTCAGGATTCCGCCCGGGACGCAGCCAGGTCAGGTGTTTCGCCTGCGGGGACAGGGCATGCCGGTCGTCGGCCGTGGCGGCGCGCGCGGCGACCTGTACGCGACGGCGGACGTGCACCTGCCGAAACGGGCGACGTCGGAAGAGCGCGCGCATTACGAAGCGCTGGCGAAGCTGGCGGGCGAACCGGTCGGCTCGAGACGGTGACTCGCGTTTGGGCCGAGGCCTGCGACGCCGCTCAGGGCCGAGCCCCTCGACTCGGCTCGGGACAGGCAAGCTCGGCCCCTACTGACTACTGGCTACTGAAGCAATGAACATCAACAGATACACACAGAAGGCACAGGACGCGATCGTGACGGCGCAGCAGACCGCCGAACGATCGGATCATCCGCAAGTCGAACCCGAGCACGTGCTGGACGCGCTCCTCGCGCAGTCTGACGGCGTCGTCCCGGCGCTGCTCCGGAAGCTCAACATCGATCCCGCCGCGATCGCAGCGGCCGTCAAGACCGAGCTCGATCGGCTGCCGAAGGCCTACGGCAGCGCGCAGCTCGGCCTGTCGCCTCGCCTCCGGTCGGTGACCAACGCGGCCGAGACGGAAGCCGAGCGGCTCAAGGATCAGTACGTCAGCACCGAGCACCTGTTCCTCGCCATCGCGAGCGAGACAGGGCGCGCGCCGGCGGCGCGGCTGCTCCATCAGCGCGGCGTCACGAAGGACCGCATCTTCGAAGCGCTGACGGCCGTGCGCGGATCGCAGCGCGTGACCGACCAAACCCCGGAGGACAAGTACCAGGCGCTCGAGCGCTACGGCCGCGATCTCACGGACCTGGCGCGCGGGGGCACCCTCGATCCGGTCATCGGGCGCGACGAGGAGATCCGCCGCGTCATCCAGGTGCTGTCCCGCCGCACCAAGAACAACCCGGTGCTCATCGGCGAGCCCGGCGTCGGCAAAACGGCTATCGTGGAAGGCCTGGCTCAGCGCATCGTGCGCGGAGACGTCCCGGAGGGGCTGAAGCACAAGCGTGTCGTCGCGCTCGACATGGGGTCGCTCGTCGCGGGCGCGAAATACCGAGGAGAGTTCGAGGAACGCTTGAAGGCGGTGCTCAAGGAGATCGTCGAGTCCGACGGTCAAGTCGTGCTCTTCATCGACGAGCTGCACACCGTGGTGGGGGCCGGCGCGGCCGAAGGCGCCATCGACGCGTCGAACATGTTGAAGCCCATGCTGGCGCGCGGCGAGCTGCACACCATCGGCGCGACGACGATCGACGAGTACCGCAAGCACATCGAGAAGGACGCCGCGCTCGAGCGGCGCTTCCAGCCCGTGCTGGTCGGTCAGCCGACCGTCGAGGACACGATCAGCATCCTGCGCGGCCTGCGCGAGCGGTACGAGATCCATCACGGTGTCAAGCTGAAGGACGCGGCGCTCGTGGCCGCCGCCGTGCTGTCGAACCGCTACATCGCCGATCGATTCCTGCCGGACAAGGCGATCGACCTTGTGGACGAGGCGGCGGCGAAGCTGCGGATGGAGATCGACTCGATGCCCGTCGAGCTGGACGAGGTGGAGCGGCGTATCATGCAGCTCGAGATCGAGCGCGAGGCGCTGCGCAAGGAAACCGACAAGGGCTCACAAGAACGGCTGGCGAAACTCGAGAAGGATCTGGCGGACCTCAAGGAGGAGCGCGGACGCCTGGCCGCTCACTGGCAGCAGGAGAAAGACGCCATTCAGGGCGGGCGCACGCTCAAGGAAGAGATCGAGCGCGTCCGGATGGACATCGACCGGGCGCAGAGGGCCGGGGACTACGCCAAAGCGTCCGAGCTGCAGTATGGCAAGCTGCCGCAGCTCGAACAGCGTGTGAGGAGCGAAGAGGCGAAGCTCGCCGATCTGCAGAAGAGCCAGCGCATGCTCAAGGAGGAAGTCGACGAGGAGGACATCGCCGAGATCGTCAGCACATGGACGCACATCCCGGTCAGCCGGCTGATGGAAGGCGAGATCCAGAAGCTCGTCAAGATGGAGGAACGCCTCCACCACCGCGTCGTCGGGCAGGACGACGCGATCGGGGCCGTGGCGAACGCGATCCGGCGCGCGCGGGCCGGCCTGCAGGACCCGAAGCGGCCGATCGGGAGCTTCATCTTCCTCGGGCCCACGGGCGTCGGCAAGACGGAGCTGGCCCGCGCGCTCGCCGAGTTCCTGTTCGACGACGAGCAGGCGATGATCCGCCTCGACATGTCGGAGTACCAGGAGAAGCACACGGTGTCGCGCCTCATTGGCGCCCCGCCCGGCTACATCGGCTACGAAGAGGCCGGACAGCTCACCGAGGCCGTGCGGCGGCGCCCGTACGCCGTGGTGCTGTTCGACGAGATCGAGAAGGCGCACCCGGAAGTCCTCAACGTCATGCTGCAGCTCCTGGACGATGGGCGTTTGACCGACGGCAAAGGACGCACGGTGGATTTCAAGAACACCGTGGTCATCATGACGTCGAACATGGGCAGCCAGTACATCACCGAGGCTTCGACAGGCTCAGCCCAGGGGGCCTCGACCGGCTCGGCGCAGGGTGGCGAGCTCACCGAGGGCGTGCGGCGCCGGGTCGCCGAGGCGCTCCGCGCGCACTTCCGTCCTGAGTTCCTGAACCGCGTGGATGAGATCATCTTCTTCCATGCACTGACGCGCGACGACCTGCGCGCGATCGTGGATATCCAGCTCGCGCAGCTCATGAAACGGCTGACCGAGCGCAAGGTCCGCGTGGAGCTGACACGAGCGGCCGTGGACCATCTCGTCGCGGAAGGGTACGATCCGGCGTACGGCGCGCGTCCGCTCAAACGGACGATCCAGCGGCGCCTGCTCGATCCGCTCGCCATGCGCGTCCTGCAGGGTGAATGTGGAGAGGGCGACCGCGTGGTCGTCGACGCGGCAGACGGCGAGCTGCGGTTCAGGAAGGGCCAGCCGGTCGGAGTGTAACGAAGCTTCGCCCGAAACCGACAAGTGACAAGGGGACCAGGTCCACCGGGCGAACCTTCGTTACTAAGCGGCCGCTCCGCGGCCGCCTAAGCCGGGCTTGCACGGCGAACCGGGGCGACCCAAGCTCCCGCCCGGTTTGACTGAGCGTTGGGTGCCCGCACGAAATTCGACCGATTCGTACACTTTCTTGGCGTGCAAGCACGGCTCGTGAGGAGTTCGCAGAGCATCACCAAGGAACATATGCCAGCATCGAAGCCACCGTCCTCGCGCCCCGGTCGCCGGCCACTGCCGCGCTCACCGGGCGGCTCCCCGCTCTGGTACGCCGCAGGCTTTCTCCTCGTCCTTGCGATCGTGCAGGCGGTGTTCTTCGTCGCGAGGTCTGGGCGCACCCTGCCCTACAGCGAGTTCAAGTCCCTCGTGCGCGCGGGCAAAGTCGCCGAAGTCGTGGTGGGCGCCGCCGAGATTCGCGGCGCCCTCAAGGCGGCCGAGGCAGGCAGCCCGAATTTCACGACCGTGCGGATCGAGGATCCGAAGCTCATCGAGGAGCTCGAACAGCACGCGGTCGAGTACACCGGCGAGGCGGCGTCGAGCTGGATGACGGACGTCATGAGCTGGCTGTTCCCCGTGCTCTTTCTCATCGTGATCTGGAGCTTCTTCTTCCGCCGGATGGGCGGCGCCGAGGGCGGCGTGATGTCGTTCGCCCGCAGCAAGGCGAAGATCTATTCCGAAGACGACGTGAAGGTGAAGTTCGAGGACGTCGCGGGGGTGGACGAGGCGGAGAACGAGCTGAAGGAGATCGTCGAGTTCCTGAAGACCCCGAAGAAGTACACGAGCATCGGCGGTCGCATTCCGAAGGGGGTGCTGCTCGTCGGCCCGCCAGGCACGGGCAAGACGCTGTTGGCGCGCGCCGTCGCGGGCGAAGCCAAGGTGCCGTTCTTCAGTCTCAGCGGCTCGGAGTTCGTCGAGATGTTCGTCGGCGTCGGCGCGGCCCGCGTCCGCGATCTGTTCCGCCAGGCGGAGGCGAAGGCGCCCTGTATCGTGTTCATCGACGAGCTCGACGCGCTCGGCAAGGCGCGCGTGCAGAGCCCGATCGGCAGCCACGAAGAGCGGGAGCAAACCCTCAACCAGCTCCTGGCGGAGATGGACGGCTTCGACGCGCGCAAGGGCGTCATCATCATGGCCGCGACCAACCGGCCCGAGGTGCTCGACCCGGCGCTGCTCCGTCCCGGACGGTTCGATCGACAGGTGCTCGTGGACAAGCCGGACATCCGTGGCCGCGAGGACATCCTGCGGATTCACGCGAAGAACGTGAAGATCGCGCCGGATGTCGAGCTCAAGGTCGTGGCCGCGCGCACTGCCGGTTTCGCGGGCGCCGATCTGGCCAACCTGGTCAACGAAGCGGCGCTGCTCGCGGCGCGACGGGACAAGCCGGCCGTCGAAATGAAAGACCTCGAGGAGGCGATCGACCGCCTCATCGCGGGGCTCGAGAAGAAGCGCGTGATGAGCGACAAGGAGCGCCGCATCGTCGCGTACCACGAGTCGGGACACGCGATCGTGGCGACGGTTGTGCCGGGCCTCGATCCCGTGCACAAGATTTCGATTGTGCAGCGCGGGTTCGGCGCCCTCGGCTACACGATGCAGCTCCCGCTCGAAGACCGGTACCTGCTCACCCGGACCGATCTGCAGAATCAGCTCTCGGTGCTCCTCGGCGGACGAAGCGCGGAAGAGATCGCCTTCGAAGAAATCTCGACCGGCGCCCAGAACGATCTGCAGCGCGCGACCGACATTGCGCGCGCGATGGTGACCGAGTACGGCATGAGCGACGCGATGGGCGCCATCACCTACGAGCCGACTCGGCGCCCCACGTTTCTCAACATGCCGATGCCCCAGGAGCGCGGGCCCTACGCCGAGGAGACGGCGCAACGGATCGACGCCGAAGTCACGCGCATCATGACCGAAGCGCACGAGCAGGCGCGCCGCATCCTGCGCGAGCGGCGCCAGACGCTCGACCAGCTCGCGGCGCGGCTCCTCGAGAAGGAAGTCATCGAGGGCGACGAGCTGCGCGTCATCGTCGGAAGCGGACGGCCGTGCGGGAGCCAAAGGTAGCGCGGACTGTATGGCCCCAATGCAATGGGTCCGTGATGGTGACGATCAGCCGGTCGCGAATCGTGGCGAAGAGCGAGCCGGAAATGGCGCCGTCGTTGTCGGCCGTGAACGACGCGATCTCGCCCGTGCCTTCGTTGACGACCAGGACCTGCGTGCCAGGCGGGAGCGTCCCGGCCGAGCCCGTGAAGGTCACGAAGCCGTTCAGGACAGGGACACCTGGGCCCGCCTCAGGCGGCTGGTTTTCGGATAGACTGACGCCATGACTCCGGTGGTGACGGAACGGCTCGCTGACCTGCAGGCGCTGTGCCGGCGGCATCGGGTCACAAGGCTCGCCGTCTTTGGATCGGCCGTCACGGGTGAGTTCTCGCCCGAGTCGAGCAATCTGGATTTCGTCGTGGAGTTCGCCGAGCTGGAGCCGGTGGAGCACGCAGATTCCTATCTGGGTCTGCTGCTGGATCTCGAACGCCTGTTCGGGCGCCGGGTTGACCTCGTGGAAGAGCGCGCCATCCGGAACCCGTTCTTCCGGCAGGGCGTGGACTCGAGCCGGCGTGTGCTGTATGCCGCGTGACCTGCGCGCGTACCTGACCGACGTACTCGAGGCCTGCGACCACCTCGCCTCATTTGCTGCAGGCCGGACCCTCGACGAGTACGAACGCGACGTGATGTTTCGATCGGCCGTGGAGCGGCAGTTCGAGATTGTGGGCGAAGCCTTGCGGGCCGCGACGAAGCAAGCCCCGGATCTCGCCGAACGTATCACGGATTGCGCGGCGATCATCGCGTTTCGCAACCAATTGACCCCGACCGGCAGGTTCGTGAAGCGCACGACGCCGGCGGCGTCGGTGGCGCCGGTCGCGAGCGCGCACCCGCAGCCGATGCTGCACAGGCCGCGCAGCATGAGCGGATCGGCGAGGATCACGACGTCCTGGTTAGCGACCGACACGCCGCCCTGGAGCACCGTGATCTCGGCCGTCCCGAGCGCGGAGAGCGTGATGACGGCGCCCTCGAGGACACCGGGCGCGGTGACGAGCACGGAGGTCTGGCCGCGGCGCAGGCGGTCCGCGGAGAAGGCTTCGATCGTCTGCGGGCGATCGGGCCGGATCGGCACACCGGGCAACTCGAAGCGTCCGGCCGTGTCGGTCAGGACGCCGCGATCGGCGAGCGCGACGAGCGCCGCGTGGACCGGCGTGGCGTCGGGCAGGCGCACCACGCCGCGGACCGTGGCGGTGGCCGCGGCTTCAATCACGAGATCGAGGCCCTCGAGGCGCTGGCCCTGCGCGACGACCCCGCTCGTCGAGGTCATCTCGTAGGTCTGACCGGCGTAGGTCGCCTGCAGGAAGAACGCGCCCGCCGGGACCGGGTCGAACGCGAACGCGCCGCCGGCGCCCGTGAGGACGGCGTGCACGAGACGCGGCGGGAGGCCCGCCTGCTCGACGAGGTAGTACTGCACGAGCGCGCCGCCCTCGAGGCGGCGCACCGTGCCGGCGACCGCCGCCGTGCCTGTGTCGAGTGTCACGTCGATCGCCGCCGTGGTGCCCGCGCGCAGGATGCGGCCCGCGGCCGTGCCGAGCGTGAGCGCCTTCTGCGCCGTCACGCTCACCGGGCCGACCGTGATGGTGGCGATGGCGTAGCGGCCATCGCCGTCGGTGAGCGCCGCGCCCCAGATCTGCGGGTCGGTGCCGCTCTGCACGCGCACCGCCGCGCCGCCCACCGGCGCGCCGAGCGCGTCGCGCACGACGCCCGAGACCGCGCCCGTGCCGAAGAGCGCGACATCGAGCACCTGGCGCTCGCCCGCGGCCCGGACGCGGCTGTCGAGCGTGCGGACCGCGTAGGTGACGGGATCCTGCGTGTAGAGCCGGAACCCCATGCCGCACGGATCCTGACGCACGTAGCGGAACTCGAAGCGGCCGTCGGCGCCGAGCGGCAGCACCGAGAGCGCGGCGTCCGGCAATCCGTACTGGCAGGTGGGATCGACGTTGTTGAGGTACCGGATCACCCCGCTTGCGACCGCCACGCCGTCAGCGTGGAACACGCGCCCGGTCACCACGGCGCCCGGATCGACAAAGCGCGACTGGAGCGGCACCGTGGCCGCGGGTCCGACGACGCCGCGGCCGTCGGCGAGACCGGTGATGGCGACGGTGGTCGGCACGTAGGGCCCTTCGGGCTGCTCGAGCTGACCGAAGACCAGGCGGCCCGAGAGCTGACGCCGCGCGATGCGGAACACGTTCGACGGGATCTGGTAGCGCGTGCGGTCCGCGGCGGACGCGGCATCGACGACGCGATCGAAGAGGAGCGCGACGTGGAGACCGAACGGGCCGGCGGTCGAGATCGTCTCTGGCCCAATCACCGTCGCCGAGAGCAGGCGCGCCCCTTCCGGCGCGATCGTCTCCGTGACGAGCGGCTGCGAGGATTCGTACTGGCCGTCGGCGTCAGCGTCGGTCTCGAGGGTGAGCGCGTCGGGCCGCGCCAGATCGACTGTGAGGCGCGCCCGCGACGCGGGACCGATCGTCGCGCCCGCGAACGTGCCGCGCAGGAACGTGCCGTCGCCGCGCGGGAGCGTGACGGCCAGATCGGCCGCGGTCAGCTCGGGCGCGGAGAGATCGATCGTGTACGGTGACGCGGAGGG
>ERZ1292640.3596-Hain-H43-02um-R1-3596-length-12031-cov-11_pt1 | contig 12031 bp, 10 predicted proteins | sample MGYA00564404_ERZ1292640 | MGnify/ENA primary metagenome ERZ1292640 (study PRJEB36523, sample SAMEA6512636) | groundwater metagenome | collected 2019-01-08 | study: AquaDiva: Metagenomics assemblies of 32 groundwater samples | reverse complement strand
TTTTTTAATCTTACTCGCTTCCAAGAACTTATAGAAAATATAGCCAGAGATCATAATTATTACACTCATCCATACAAAGTTAATTTCAAACTGAAGCAACATGTAAGACGATATGAGGAATCCAGCCGTAGGCAGCAAAGGTAAACGGCCTACACTTAAAGGTATTCTGAACTGTCTTTTTGTCTTCGGCTCTGTGAATCTCAATACAATGGTGGACAAGTTAATAAGCGCAAAGGTAAAGAAAGCGCCAAAATCAACCAATAGAGCAATGCTTTTTATCTCACCGTAGAGAACAGACACGAGTGATACGATTGTTATTATTAGAATGCAGAAGTATGGCGTTTTTCTTTTACCTGTTTTAATAAAAAAGCGTGGCATGACGTGATCTTCAGCCAGGCCAAATAACATACGTGAGCCTGCGATTAAAAGAATTAGAACTGTACTGGAAGTTGCGAAGAGGGCAAATATTCCGATTATTGAGCCAGCAGACGAGCCAAATGCACTTGCTGCGACAAGTGCAAGCGGAGTACCAGAAGCGCTAAGCTCCTGCCATGGAACAACACTTATTGCAGCAAGAGAAACAAGAATATAAACAACCGTTGTTATAGCAACAGAAATGATTATAGCCTTTGGAACATTTTTCTTGGCATTTTTTGTCTCCTCAGCAACATTAACTATTTCATCAAACCCAAGATAAGCGAAAAACGCTACAGCCGCCCCGCCAAATATACCAAAAATACCGCCTTGAATATCAAAATAGTTAACTGAACCAATAAACGGAATACCTATATAGATTATAACCAAGAGCCCAATAACAGCGAACGTTGTCAGGAATATGTTAATCCGTGAGGACATCTTTATTCCAAGATAATTCACAAATCCGAAAACAATGAGCAGACCGGCAGCGCTCACAACAGGATTAACACTAATAAAACCTTGAAGATATTGTCCAAATCCGAGAGAAACCACTGCAGCAGCTATAGTCATCGTAAAAAAAGTTAGCCACCCTATTATAAAGCCGGCTGTAGTGTTTCTGAATGCTTTTTTTACATATGTGTATTCAGCCGCGTCCTTGGGATACATTGAAGATAGCTCAGCATAGCTTAATCCGGTAAAAGACGCTATGACAGCTGCAACGATAAATGATAACCAGACACCATTGCCTGAAAAAGAAGCTGCATGGCCAACAAGAACGTATATACCTGCCCCGAATATAATGCCCATTCCATAAAAAACAAGATCAATAAGTCTGAGGTCCTTTTTTAGATTGCCCATAATTAAGTTTGAATTTCTCCAATTATAAAGATTTTTTACCATATATTTTATCAATAATCATCGTTTGAAAGCGATGGTGTGTAATGTAACTAAAAATGTTGTTCAATGATGGTTGGGGATGCCAGGATACCGCAGGCAATATGCCACTGGTTTCTCCACCATCTAAAGATAGGTGGTATCCTAAGCATGGAAAACAAGATGCGTTACTATTCCCTCATGTTAATAGCTGTTTGTATAATTGTCTTCATAATACAGGTGTTTAGCAACAGCTTTACGGAGGCTTTCATGCTAACATCATCCGAGGTTTTAATGAAACCCTGGACACTTGTTACATCCATATTTTTGCACGGCTCTGCTTCCCATCTGCTGTTCAACATGTTTGCCCTATTCCTGTTCGGTCTGTTACTGGAAAAGTTTGTCGGACCTAAGAAATTTCTTCTTATTTTCTTTTTAACCGGAATAGTAGCGAGCATAGCGGCATTATTTTATACATCTTCCTTGGGTGCATCCGGCGCAATATACGGAATAATAGGCGCCCTTGCCGCATTAAGACCAAGGATGATCGTATGGACATATGGCGTTCCCATGCCCATGGTAGCTGCTGCCGGATTCTATCTGCTGCTGGACTTCGCGGGTATGTTTTTTCCAAGCAACATAGCCAACACAGCACACATAGCAGGACTGGTTGCAGGTGTGCTGATAGGATTAGCATTAAGGGAACAGCGTCAGAAGAAGAAAAAAATATCTAATGATAAAATACTTACGGATGAAGAAATTAACCAGTGGGAAGATACGTGGATGTAAGTTATGTCAAAATTAAAAATAGTAAAAAAAGAAACTGTAATAAAATAGGGTTTTCAAAAATTGTTTTTTCATCCTTTATCTCAGGACATTGACTGACAACAGTCCACCCTTTAGGAACTTGGCATGGTGTTGGGTAGCTAATGCATTGTTCGTCTTTTACAGCCGTTGTTATAACTTGTGCACATACCATTTTTTCTTTATCATGGGCTTGATTAATTGCAGCAGTCTGATTACTGGTAGTTGTTAGATTAGTTAAATTTGCTGCATTTACAGAAGAAGTATTCGTTTGATTGTTAATCGTGGTGTTGGTCTGATTTGTATTTGTTTTATTCGTTCTTACGATAAAACCACCCCCGCCACCGCCGCCACTTGAACTAACAACAGGCGCACTGTAGGTAAATGATACAGAAGAAGAATTGATATTACCTGTAGTATCATTTGTGTACAATATGATAGTATTCGAACCTTCCGCAGCTGTTATGGTGGTATTGGCACAATTGGTAAGTGAAACATTTGGTCCGCTGTTTAGCTTGTACCAGCATCTATCGAGGCCTACATTATCAGAAACAGAATAGCCAAGGCTTACGCTCGAAGTTGTATAAGACCCGCTTGGAGATGAGATTGAAAGAGTAGGTGCTTGGGTATCATTTCCAACAGCTGCTCCTGAAAACGACAAGAGAACAATGGATGTTGTATTGACGATTATTGAGTAGCATGGCCGGTTGGATGAATTTGTATTGCATGTTTCGTTTATTCTTGTTGAGCTAGGGTTCGTCCTGCTTCCGTTAAGATAGTAATTAACCCGGAAGATGCCATTGAAAGTAACACGTGGTGTGTAGTTTCCGCTGGTAAAATTATTCATGTCAATCCATACGTAATTGTCTAAAGTTCCCCCGGAGTTATTGAATGTCATTGAAACATTTGTTATTGTAATATTTCTTGTTACATTAACAAAATTAGATGTGTTGACGTCTGACCACGAAAAGTTAGCAATCTCAGCTATGATATTGCTTATGTTTAATTCCAGGGTGTAGTTAGCATCAACAAATACAGAAGATGCGTCACCAACACCGGTGGTATTCAGGAATGTCATGGTAACATTGTCAGAAGCCAGGCTTGCATTTAGTGTGTTAATGTACGAAGTGAAATTTCTTGTGGCATTAACATATACCCAGCGGAAAGATGTTACATTAAAATTGCCAGCCGTGTCATTGGCAATCACACGGAAAGTATAATTGCCGTCACTGATGTCGTTAAATGCATAGAACCACACCAGGCCCGAGCCGCTCATTGTTTTATTTGTACCGTTCCATTCCAATAAAACTGCAAAAGGAACCTCGCTGAGCGTGACGTTTACAATAATATCATTGGTGTTGTTGAATGTCTGATTATTTGGTGTTGGACTTGTAAAGTTCACAAAAGGTGAGGTAGTATCGACTGTAAAGAAAACCTGGGAAGAATTAAGGTTGCCGCCGGAATCATTAACAAAAAGCGTTATGTTGTTCTGCTGGTTTGCAGTCGCTTCAAATGTGGCATTAACGCAGCCTGAAATATTAGTTCTTTGACCCGTGGTGTTTATCAGCCAGCAGGTATCAAACTTGCTTACTGTATAGTTAAGGCTGATATTGGTAGTTGCATAAGTAAGGTTGACGGGGCTTTGCAACGAAATTGCTGGCGCCGAAAGATTTATGGTAAAATATATTGCTGTGTAATTTGTATTACCGGCGCTATCGTTTACCAAAAGTTTTACATAATTTGAACCTGCAGGAAATGTAATAGTTATATTCTGGCAACCGTCTAACGAAATGTTTGTAGCAGTCTGGTTCAGCCACTCCATGACACATTTGTCAATGAGGATGTTGTCAGAAGAAGTGTAATTGACGCTTATGGTCGTAGAATTATATGTTTTGTTCTGGGGCGATGAAAACACCACAAGCGGCGGAGTAATATCAACTGTGAAACTTACATTGGTGAAATTCATTGATGTAAGCGTGCTGTTTACAGATAGTGTAAGAATATGGTGGCCCTCACTCGTATTGAAAAGCGTATTAGAGGTCACAGTATTATTGTTGCCATTGTCTATGTTATACCATATCCTGTCCATGCTGTTGTTATTCTCTATGGTAAAGTTCAGTTCAAGTGACGTATTCCTGTTATAAGTTGTATTTTGTGGTTGCTGAATAGAAATGATATAAGGAAGATTGGTTGTGAAAAATATGACAGAAGAATTTACGTTGCCGCCCGTATCATTGACATAAACAGTTATGTTATTTTGTATATTTCCACGCGCCAAAAAAGTCACGTTTGTGCACGCGCCGCGTGACTGGCCATTAAGAAAGATTGCAGAGCCTGTTACATTGGTAAACCAGCACCGGTCTATCTGTAAATCTGCTACAGAATAATTGAGTGTTATGTTAGTTGTCGTGTAAGAAGTGTTTTGTGGGTCTGTTACATTAATGAATGGTGCTGTTGTATCAATCGTGAAAAATATCCGGGTTGAATTTATATTGCCATTGCTGTCGTTTGCAGCAAGTGTTATATTGTTTTGTTGATTTGCTGCTGTAATGAACGTCGCATTCGTACAACCACCAAGCATAGCAGAGCTTCCGGTTGTATTTGTGAAAAGGCATGCAGCAAGAGCTATGTTGTCGCTGGCCGAATAACTAAGGGAAATATTTGTTGTATTGTAAGTTCTGTTGGCAGGTGAAGAAATTGAAACGACTGGCTTTATGGTGTCCAGAGAAACTATAGCATTGTATATGCTAATGCGCGGAAAAATAAGGCCTGTAACACTATCGGTGATATTAACGCCAGTACGCCTAAGTGCAGCCTCTATTTCCGATGGTCTGAGCAGGGTACCATTGTCAAGGCGCTTGTACTGGCGAAGAAGTGCAAATGCCCCTGCAACATGAGGTGTAGCCATCGAAGTGCCTGATAATATTTTAAAACCGCTTGAATCACAATTAGTACAGGCGCTTGCTGGAACTGTTGATTTTACATTCGAACCAGGTGAGAGTAAATCTGTAATGTTATTGCGGTTGCTGAAACTTGAAATTACATCTGACTTCGTGACAGACCCGACGGACGTGACATTTTGTATACACGCTGGTGATGAAATGCCGGTACTACTAGCGTCGTTTCCAGAAGCAACAATCACTGATATGTTATTAGCAACAGCAGTGTTTATTGCAATGCTGTAAGCTGTTTCGGTTCCAATGTTGTCGCAGTATGCATTGTAAGTTATATTGCCACCAAGACTCATGCTTATCACAGATATGTTGAATGTGGTAGCATTATTCACGCACCAGTTTATCCCTGAGATGACATCACTATCATATCCTGATCCAGCACTATTGAGGGCTTTTATGGCAATGAGATTGGCTTCATAGGCAACGCCTCTATAGGTATCATTGCTGGAAGCAATTATGCCAGCAACATGCGTTCCATGTCCGTTATTGTCATAAGGATCATTGCTAGTAACTGTGCAAAGCTCATCGGCGCAATAGTTGTAGCCGCTCAGGACACGATTACCCCAACCACCACCCAAGTTTGTATTATTGTAGTTTATTCCCGTATCTATGACGCAGACGGTTTCCCCACGCCCTGTAATGTTTGTTCCGTTTATCTGTAACAACCACGTCTGGGTAGCGTTTACTATCGGAACGCTATCATTCAGGCTTATATGAACTGGTTTGTCCAGTTGTATGCTGGCAACCCGGGGATCATTAAGCAACTTAGAAAGGCCTTTCTTTGATATTTTGCCAGAATAACCGTTAAGTGCGTTAAAATCACGTTTATTTTTTAACTCGTCTGCAGTCAAAGCTATTGCTATTTTGGCTTTAAGGGGTTCTTTTTTCATCATGACAATTACAGATACATAGCTGTTATTGTCAAGAGCATCAATAATTTTTTTGTCTACAGAAATCGCATAAGCACTTGCAGAGAAAACAAAAATCATTAGACATAGGCAAATGTAACGCATATTCTAATAACGCATCAATAATGTAAATAGCTTTGTTTCAGATATTGTAAACTTTTAGGGCATTTTTGACTATAAAACCTTTTTCGTTATCGTAAAACTATGCTGCTGATTGATATTGCATGGTACATAATGATACTGGGATTTGTAGTAGCATGGCTAATTCTATACAAACTAAACAAAAAGAACGACATAAAAAAAGACCTTGTCACAGGGTTTCTGGTTGTTTTTATCGGGGTTGTTGTCGAGATTTATGCAGTTTCAAATGGTATGTGGAACTATACAGCAGGCAATTGGCCATGGCAATTATGGGTATCATATTTTGTAAGCGGGCTCCCGTTCTATCAGATAGTTTCCCGTTTTATAGTGAAATAATAATAAGCTTCCCCTAAAGTGCCTACTTCACGAACTGTAATATTGAGGTATTTTTCCAGACTAATTTTCTCAGCTACATATGTTATCTTGCAGACCGTCAAAGCATTGACATAATTGCAGATTTTCTCTCTTTTTGTATCCTCGACATTGGACTGGTCCTTGGGTACAAGGAACAGCTTGACACCGCTCGCCTTTGCAACCCTAGCTTTTTCAAGAATAGAACCAACCTTACCTATGGTACCATCCGGACTTATTGTTCCTGTAATGGATATATCATCGGGTGTTTTGTTATCAAGCGCAAGCAAAACAGAAAGTGCCATCGAGGCTCCGGCTGAAGGGCCCTCCACAAGGGACGCATTGACCTTTACGGTATAAACTATGTCTATACCACTAAGGTTGATTTTCGCATATCTACTGGCTGCCTCTGCAGCATCTCTACCGGAGAGCTGTGTGTCTATGTAATTAAGCACCTTGCTTGTGTCTAGAAGAATTTTTCCACTGCCAGGTTTAACCGTAGTGAATAGAGTGCCAACAACACCATTTCCTTCAGTGTCAATAGCTGGCATAATCATTGAAACTGTTCGTTCTTCGTATATTTCTGGCTGGCTATAGTCAACATAGTCATATCGGGGTGCAAAAGTAACACCTATAATCAGACCTGCAATAAATATAACCACAACAAAAAGGATCATGTCATATTTTCCAATTTTAATATCTTTTGCCATATTCAAAACCTCTAGCATATGTAGATGCCTTTCAATTGCATTATTGAACTCCTAAAATACAGCGGTGTATGAGTTCTGAGCGCAATAGCTATAGAATCGCTCGGCCGTGCATCCAGTTCAAGTGCCTTGTCAGCTCGCTGGAGAAATATAGTAGCAAAATAAATATCATCCTCATACCTGTCTATTCGTATATTGAGTATTCTTACGTCAAAAACATCAAGAATATCCTTCATAATATCGTGCGTTAGCGGCCTGGTCCCTACAGATCTCTCAATGCCCCTCTGAATCGAATACGCCTGATCCTGTGTAACATCAAAAGAAATTACACGGCATTCCCCCACCAGGTAAACAGTCGTACCATTTATTTTTGGTTCTACGATGCTAAAACCATCGTTTGATACCTCATAGGTTATGTTAGATAGATATTTTATAAGAGGCGACTGGTAAAAGTATCCGCCAATATTTACACCAACAAAAAGTGCCAGCAACACAAACAAAACAGCAATAAGGTTTTTCATAGTCTCAACTCATAACTCTCAGAAACTTTATTAATAACAACAACAATATATTTAATATCTTTGGAGGTGTAAACAATGGCAGCAAAGAAGAAAAAGAAGAAATAATTTTGATCTAAAAATTTTGTTTTCTTTTTTTATTTAATTTATAGTGTAATAAATTCTCCTGTTGTTTTTACCGCGATTTTCAGCGCCCATAAGCTTTATTTGACCTATTTCATTTGTATTGGCAACCTGTGTACCACCGTCTGCCTGAAGATCTATATCCGGTATTTCAACAATTCTCAGCGTTTCAACGCTGGGAGGCATGACTGCAGCAAGTTTTACAATACCGGGTATTTTTAGTGCTTCTTCCCTTTTCATGAAATATATTTTGACGTCCACCGCTTTTTGAGCAAGTTCATTGGATTTGCTTATGTAGAGCTGGAGTTTTTCCTTGTCAAGAACATCAAGGGAAAAATCAATTCTAGACTTATCCACGCCCAGCTGATTGCCAGTGCATAATGCACCAGCTTCCTTGTAAAGAACCGCATCAATTATATGGGCAGCAGTGTGCATTCTCATCAATCGGTATCTTCTTTCCCAATCAATTTTACAGCTGACTACATCCCCAACAGCAATTTCACAACTATCCAGATGATGAAGTATAGCCCCTGAATCCTTGGTTACATTTACTACGTTAAAGGTCTTTTCGCCTTTTTTCATGGTTCCAAGGTCATTTGGCTGGCCGCCGCCATTGGGATAGAAAGCCGTTTTGTCAAGAATTACTGTGCCGTTCCTGACCTCAACGACAGTTGCGTCAAATTCCTTGAGATACGAATCCTTCATGTAAAGAACTTCACTCATTCAAATAAAATGCGCATTAGTTATATAAAGCTTGGGAGAAAATAATAATCTATGGAAAACTATACGTTTGAAACCGAAGATAATGCATTTCATTGTGTTGAATGTGAAGAACGCATAAAGGTTGATGTTATTCAGAAAGAACCACGACCCGTAAGCTGTGAAAAATGTGGCATAACCTATCTTGTCGCCAAGAGTCCTGAAGGTCTGGGTATGACTGTAGAAGTGTTGACAAAATCAGAGCCAGATGTAATATCTGAAGAAGAAAAAAATCTGGAAGAAAACGACGAATAAAACAAAGTCTCTATTTTTTAGAAAAAATAAAAAATATAATTATAAAATTAGCTCTTTCTGCTAGCACTTTCGAATCGACAGACGCACGAAGTGCGTCATACAGGAAAGAAAGGGCTATTAGCATCCGCAGCAGTCTTTTGATGACTTGCCGGAGCCGCAGCAACATTTATCTGTTTTTTTCTTGACAGTTTTCTTGACTGCCTTTTTCTTTTTTGCCACTAATAACACCTCTTGAAAAATATTGTAGTTCGGGAGATTTAAACAAAAATCATTTATAAACTAGACCTACTTTTTAGTGATGAAGCAAGCCTTTCCCGATTATTCTCGGCATGGTTTGTTTTGTCGAACCAATCAAAAACTTGGTACTATCAGTATAGGCAATATTTGTCTCTGCTTCTAATTCTAAAAATTCGCCAATGGATTTGACCTTAGCAGCTATCACCTGAACACCAGACGAGATGAAAACCGGGTCATTTTCTTTCAGTACTTCTTTTGTGTATTTACTCTTTTCGAAGCGAAACTTGAATGATTTGGCCTTTTGTATAGCACTGCTAGCTATTACATACCCTCGCTTCAAATCATCAGCTTCTATGCCTTTCAGATTAAGTCCCACTCTCACACCAGCATCAGCAGCGTCAATATCCTTATCCTGAGACTGTATGCCCTTTACCATGACTTCTTTTCCGACAGGCTCTACAATGACCTTGTCGTATTTTTTCACCGAGCCTGATTTTATTATACCAAGAATTACAGTACCAACACTCTTTACATTAAAATAATTGTCAATTGGCACAAGCAGTGGCTCCTTTGGTCGGATAGTATTGATTTTTTTAAAAGCCTCTACCAGTTCTACGCTATCCTTTACTACAGAAAAATTTTCAATACATGTGCCTTTAATCAATGGTTTTATGCTAGCCTCATCGACACCATCAAAGAGAAGGAAGCCGTCACTAAAACCGAATTCACTTACGGCTATTATCTGTTCGCCCAGTGTAGGTGTTACTTCGCTGATTACGATAACAGGAACATCAATCATATTGATAACTTGTAGCAGGGGTTGTATTTTATCGGAGTTAACATTTACATAGGTAAAAACACCTTCAGAACTGCCATGATTATATATGGCTATGTCATTTATTGTGCCAGGTTTTCCGAGCTTTTTGACAAACTCACTGTTGCCAAAAATACCCACAGTAAAATGAAGCATAAGATTCTTGTTGAGCACTGCTTTTTAAAGCTCACTTTTCAAGATATGGTTAATACATGACATGTTGAAACTACAATATGATTGTGTGTCTAACGGAGCACCAGAAAGAAAGGACCATGTTCTTTCATAATATTCAATTGACAAATTGACTGGCGATCATTCGCCGCTTGCTGGTTCTCCTGTAAAAATAAGGTGGTACTCGATGGAATTCGAACAAATGAAAATAGACAGCAAAGTGCTTGCTGCAATAAAGGATATGAAATTCACAAAGACGACAGAAATACAGGAAAAGGCGTTGCCCTATGTAATTTCTGGAAAAGATGTCATAGCACAATCAATGACAGGATCAGGAAAAACTCTCGTATTTGCCGTGCCTATTATAGAAAAAATCGAAAGCGGTAAAGGTGTACAGGCACTAGTTATCGCGCCAACCCGTGAGCTCGCAAACCAGATATCAGAAGAGTTCAGGAAGCTTTCAAAATATAGAAAAGTCTCAATATGTGAAGTCTTTGGTGGGGTTTCCATAGAACCCCAGATTCATCATCTGCGCACTGCAGAAGTCGTAATCGGAACCCCGGGCAGAATAATGGATCATATGCAACGCGGGACCATAAACTTCAAGAATCTGAAAACATTGGTCTTGGATGAAGCTGACAGAATGCTTGATATGGGTTTCATAGACGACATAAGAGATATTATAAGTCAGCTTCCGACTAAGCGTCAAACAATGCTATTTTCGGCTACGATACCCGATGAAATACTCTACATAGCAAGACGCTACATGAACGATCCTGTAAAAATAAAGACCCAGAGCCAGGTTGCCAAGCACCTTTTGAAGCAGTTCTACTATGATGTAAAAGGTGAATACAAGGTATCATTAATAGCACATCTCATAGAAAAGGAGAAACCAACTCTTGCAATAATTTTTTGTTCTACAAGAGCTACGACAGACGTTGTTACAAGTCACCTTGAGGAAATGGGTATGGATGCAAAGGCTATACATGGCGGCCTGACCCAGAACAGAAGAACTGACGTATTGAAGGGATTTCATCGCGGTCGACCTCACATACTTGTCGCAACAGATGTAGCTGCTCGTGGCCTGGACATAAAAAACGTTAGTCACATCTTTAATTTCGACATACCGAAAACCGTTGACGAATATACTCATAGAATAGGAAGAACTGCAAGGATAGGCAAAGAAGGGAAAGCCATATCACTCCTAAGCAACCACGATCACGAGGCATTCCGAAAGATATTTTCAAGATTTGAAATAGAAAAACTTCATCCAGAAGGATTCACTCCAAAGGCCATACCACTGCGTGAGCCTCGTCAACAGCGAGGAGGCTACAGAGGCGGTCAAAGAGGATATAGTAGAGGGAACAGCAGAGGTCCTCCAAGAAGAAGGTACTAAGTGAATTGATAATTGTTTAAATACTTTTTTGATTTCTTATTACTATGGATATTACAAAAACGCAAGAGCAGTTAACTGCACATTGTCCTCACTTATATTTACCTAATTTTGATACTCCTTTTCATTACGAACTTGAAGACGCTGAACTTGTTTTGAATCCTGGGAATTTTATAAGAGTAAAATATGTATTTGAAAATGGTTCAAGTGAATCAAATCCAGAATGTAGTTATCTGAGAAATCGTGTTGGAGAAGGTCCACCTATATGCTGTCCCAGATACTTAGAGAATGTACCAACATGTCCCCTGAGAGAACTTCGCTAGTTGTAGATATCTAATTCATTTCCGGGATTACAGGCATAGGAATTGGTGCTTCTAATCTGAATTCCTTTGGAGAAACTATTCTAAAATATTGTCTAAATGTATCCACTAATTTATCGTATTTCAATATAACAACATCTGGTTCTAGCACATAAATGGTCCTTGGAGAACTAGCAACAGCAAACTCTTCTTCCATAAATAACCTTGAAAATAATGCAACAGTACCAATCGATTTCCTCTGAACTTCTAATGAAAGCCATCTATCATCAGCAGGATTATCTATAGT
>ERZ1292640.2258-Hain-H43-02um-R1-2258-length-15463-cov-11_pt1 | contig 12033 bp, 20 predicted proteins | sample MGYA00564404_ERZ1292640 | MGnify/ENA primary metagenome ERZ1292640 (study PRJEB36523, sample SAMEA6512636) | groundwater metagenome | collected 2019-01-08 | study: AquaDiva: Metagenomics assemblies of 32 groundwater samples | reverse complement strand
GGAATAGATATTGAGTGGGGCAAGGATCTCAGGACAATAGAGGAAGATAAGTTGATGGAAAATTTTGACACGCCAGTCATGGTCACCCGCTATCCTAAGAAGATAATGGCTTTTTACAAACCTGCTGACCCTCAAGATCCACGCGTGGCATTAAACTTTGATATGTTGGCTCCGGATGGCTATGGCGAGATAATAGGCGGCTCAGAAAGGGACACAAACATAAAGGAAATGGAAAAAGCTCTGAAGAATCAGGGTGATGACCCTAAAAACTATAACTGGTATCTGGACTCAAGGCGCTTTGGCTCTGTACCGCATGCAGGCTTTGGCATGGGTGTTGAACGTATTGTCTCATGGATCTGCGGATTGGATAATATCAAAGATGCAATACCGTTTCCGAGGACTATGCTAAGGAAACACCCGTAGGTATATAAATGTATATGTATACATACTTATATGTAGTATTTATATACTTGCTATGACAACTAATTTTTATGATAACAGAAAACAAACGGAGCATAAACATAAACTTAGCAGAGAATATACATCACTGGCCTACTCTCAAGACTGTCTTGATGGTCGAGAAGACGCTAAAGGACGCTGACGGTCCGGTTTCTCTTGAGGAGCTGAAGCGCAAGCTCAGAACAAAAGTGATGGATCAGACGCTGCGACTTATTCTAGCTTACCTGGAAGACAAGGGATCTATTCTCATAGGACCAAAGGGCGTATCCTGGATAGAAAATAAGAACACAAAATTTCTGAAATTTATTGAAAAAAGCAAAGTGATAGAATTATGAAACCTGTAAGAGTCCAGCTCATTGGAAACGCCGCCGACGAATTTGAGAACCTCAACAAAACCGTTGGCGAGGAGCAGGCGAACAACATACAGAATTCTGAACGTCAGCAGCTTCTCAAATCCATAAAACAAAAGATTGAACTAATCAAAGCAAATCCTCAATACGGCAATGCCGTGCCAAAGGCACTTATAAAGAGGAGTGGTTACGATGTTGATAATTTATGGGTTGCTGATTTGGTTGGTTACTGGAGAATGTTATACACATTGAAAGGCGGTCAGATAGAAATCTTGTGCTTTGTTCTGGAAATCATTGATCATAAACGCTACGACAAAATATTCGGATACAGAAAGAAATAATAATAGAACTTAAACCTTGACAACACAATAATCTAATGAAATATGATATTTCTGTTCACGAGTTTCTAGAGCAGTCACATGGGGGAAATATTGACTACAGTGACTTTATTCTCAGCTATCTGGAGGATTTAAAAACCGTCAGTAAAAGATTACGCCTTATGCAGTGCATTTCAGGAAAACTTGTAAAACCCCAACACGACCTTTACGGACTTCCCTTTACGGTAAAAGATAATATTTGTACAGCGGGCATGCAGAGCAGTGCTGGCTCAAAAATACTTGAAGGCTATGTGCCGCCGTTTGATGCCACGGCTGTTGGCCGCGTTCGCGAAGCAGGCGGATTCATTGCCGGCAAGACAAACCAGGATGAATTCGGTTTTGGTACCTTTTCTACTAATAGCGCTTATGGTATTCCAAAAAATCCTCTCGATCCGGCGCGCACCTGCGGAGGCTCTTCGGGCGGCGCTGCAGGAGTAATAGCTGCACTGGGTTACCCACAAATAGCTCTGGCGGAAAGCACGGGCGGTTCGATTTCTTGTCCTGCCGCATTTTGCAATGTTGTAGGATTGACACCGACCTATGGTCTTGTTTCACGCTACGGCTTGATTGACTATGCTAATAGCTTGGACAAGATTGGTGTAATAACACGGCGCGTTGAAGATGCTGCACTCGGACTTTCGTTGATAGCAGGTCATGATGCTCACGACTCAACAAGTCTTCAAGTCTCTGAGAAAAGCTACAAGGCGGAGCCGGACTTGAAAGGTGTAAAGATTGCTGTACCAAAAGAATACTTCCAGCATATAGACAAGCAGGTAGAGAAGAATGTGCGGGATGCCATAAAGAAAATGGAAAGCAACGGCGCAACGGTCAGCGAAGTTTCTTTGCCGAGCACAAAGTATGCTCTTGCTTCCTACTACATAATCGCTACCAGTGAGGCTTCTACCAACTTATCGCGTTACTGTGGCATGCGCTACGGACTTCATGGAAAACTCAAAGGTGGATTTAACGAATACTTTACAACCGTCAGGACAGAGGGCTTTGGCGAGGAAGCAAAGCGCCGCATAATTCTTGGAACTTTTGCCCGCATGTCCGGTTATCGTGAACAGTACTACATGAAAGCGATGCGAGTCCGTACGCTTATCACAAATGATTTCAAAAAAATATTCGCAAAGCACGATGTAATATGCGCGCCGACTATGCCTGTGCCTGCCCCTAAATTCCGGGAGATAGAAAAGCTCACGCCGCTGCAGAACTACCAGATGGATGTGCTGACAGTGCCGGCTAACTTGTCAGGCGTGCCTCATATGTCAGTGCCCTGCGGCCGCACAATAGGGCTGCACATTATAGCAGACCATTTGCAGGAGCAAAAGCTGCTGAACATAGCAGCAGGATTCGAGGGATTAAAATGAAAAAACTTGTAATATTCGTGGATTTTGGAGAGGTTTATTTCTGTGGAAGCGCCAAACTTATGGCAAAGAAATACGCTAAAAAATTTGACATGACCCAGAAACAGTTTTTTTACCTTCTCATAAAAAGTGGATTATGGAGATTGCTTGCTACAGGTAAAATAACTGATGACGAATACTGGAATGGAATCAAGAAACTGCTTAAAACTACGGATAAAAAAACAGCTGAATTGAAAAGATGTTTTTATGTTATGTGCAAACCGATAGTTGGTATGCCTGAAATTGTGAAAAAACTAAGAAAGAACTACAAGGTTGTTGTACTGTCAGGAAACAACAAGGAGAGAATAGAATATTTAGAGGAAAAATACAAGCTAAGCAAGATATTTCATGAACAGCATTACTCTTATCAGTATGGTTATGACAAACCAGATCCAAGACTTTTCGCAGCGGCTGTAAAGAAGATGAAGTTAAAGCCAAAGGACTGCCTGATGATTGACGACATGAGCGACTTTATCAGGGATGTGAGAAAAATGGGTGCGCAGGGCATTATCTTCAAAAGTCCGGCGCAGCTGGAAAGGGATTTGAGAAAAATGGGGATACAGTTATGAAGAAACCGGTGATATTCATCGACTTTGGAGGAGTTTACTTTACGAGCGCAATGCCGCTTGTTAAAATCTATGCCAAAAAATTTGGCGTGACGGAAAAGAGATTGCATGATGCTCTTATAGGAGAGAACTGGAATGCGCATGCAACAGGGAAGATAAAAGAGAAAACGTATTGGAGAAACGTGCAAACTGCCGCAGGCATAACGAAAGAACAGACAGAAGCGTATAGGATGACTTGGTATTATTATTCCAAGCCGAATCCCGGAATGAAAACGCTAATCAGAAAACTGAAAAAGAACTATAAAGTAGCTGCACTTTCCAGTGCAATAATTGGATGGGTAGAAGTCCTGGAGAAGAAGTACAAGATATCGAAACATTTTCATGAGCATCATTATACTTATGATCATGGTATTGACAAGCCCAGCGCCAGGTTTTTCCTGAGCGCGGCTAAAAATATGGGCGCGAAGCCTGAAGACTGCATTGTAGTTGATGACATGAAAGCTTTTCTTGACGAAGTGAAGAAGACCGGCGCAAGAACTATACTTTTCAAAGATGCCAAGCATCTTGAAACAAAGCTGAAGAAAATGGGGATTGAAATATGAAAGAAGGAAAAATAATAGAAACATTTTTTGTAGAAAAGGAAGGGAAGAAGATTCCGATTATTATTAGATATCCGAAGAAATCTGACGCAAGAGGTGTCTGGACGTTTTTTAATACAGCAATTAAGGAGACAGAGTTCCTGGCGAGAGTAACTCCTGTACCCATGAAAGATGAGACGAAATGGATTAAGGATGCAATAAATAAAATAAAGAAACGTGATATGATTCAACTCTTTGCTGAACATGATGGAAAAATTGTAGGATCGTCCTCAATACGAAGGCGAGACAGACAACGTCACGAACATATTGGAGACTTTGGCATAGTGGTACTTCAGGAATATACTGGCGTGGGAATAGGCAATAGGTTAATGCTTTCTACGGAGAGGCAGTCAAGTGGCATGGGCCTGAAGATGTTGCAGTTGTCTGTTTATGAAAGAAATAAAATAGCGCAAAACCTTTACAGAAAAATGGGCTTCAAGGTAGCAGGAAAAATTCCAAACGCTGCTAAAACAAGAAAAGAGTACGACAACGAGATAATGATGTATAAGGTGTTGAAAAAATGAAAATAGGACTGGAAATTCACTGTCAACTCAATACACAAACAAAGCTTTTTTGTGGCTGTCCTAACAGATTTGTAAAAGAACCAAATACTTTAGTTTGCCCTTACTGTATTGGACTCCCAGGCAGCAAACCTCGTGTTAACAGGAACGCCTTACAATACGCATGGCTTATAGGTCTTGCACTAAACTGCAAGATCCCTTCAATGTCATTTTTCTCACGAAAATCGTATTTCTACCCAGATATGGGAAAGAATTATCAGATAACACAGTATGAAGCTCCTGTAGCGCACACAGGCAGATTAAAATTGGGATTAAAGGAAATAAAAATAACTCGCATACAGGTAGAGGAAGATCCGGCGCGCATCGTACACGTGGGCGGTACGATAACAACTGCAGATTATGTACAGGTTGACTACAACCGCTCAGGCGTGCCACTCTGTGAAATTGTTACAGATCCGGACTTTGAAAGTCCGCGGGAGGCACGGGATTTTCTTCAGAAGTTGTCCAGCATTCTTGAATATCTTAATGTTTATGATCCAAGCGTGGAGGGTTCGATGCGCGTTGATGCTAATATTTCTCTTGGTCCTACACGTGTCGAAATAAAAAATATTACTGGATTCAAGGACGTTGAACGCGCGCTCAACTATGAAATCATACGACAGAAACATGCGTTGCGCAGGAATCAGAAAATTATGCGAGAAACGAGAGGCTGGGACGCGGACGCAGGTGTCACTAGGTCACAACGCACAAAGGAGGATGAAGAAGAATATGGTTACATAACAGATTCTGATTTGACTATGTTTACAGTTACGGAAGAAAAAATCAAAGAACTGAAAAATCATCTGCCTGAGCTTCCTGATGCTAAAGTGAAACGATATGTCAAGGAATTAAAGATAAAGGAAGACCTGGCTGTTTCTATTGTAAGTGAGCCTGACCTGGCTGAGGCATTTGAAAAAGTCATAAAATACGTTGACAAGGAGCTCGCTGCCAAGTGGTTTGCTGGAGAAATAAAAAAGACACTTAATTACCACAACCTGCGGCTTAAAGATAGCAAGCTCAAGATAGATGGAATAATAAAACTTCTTGATATGGTTGAAAAGAAAACCATAACAGATCACACGGCGGAGATGATGCTGCGCGAGATGACCATTAAATCACTGGATCCTGAAGCGCGCAGCGACGTTACTACAAGGATATACGATGAAAACCTTCTGGAGAACTCAATAAAAGAAGCAATAGACATGAACACAAAAGCTGTCCTGGATTACAAATCAGGCAAACAGGAATCTTTCAACTTTCTTGTCGGACAAGTCATGAAGAAGACGCAGGGACGCGGGGATCCGGAGACTATACGCAGGCTTCTGAAGAAATTAATATGAAGGTAAGGTATGAACCCCTACGAAGAAAAGCTGAAAAAATGGATGCACGAGCACAACGTGCCTGCGGAGCATATTCACTTCGAGAGATCTGTGCATACTGTTGAGGAAGCCTGTAGAGAGGCAGGCGCACAGCCGGACGATTTTGTAAAATCTATTTGCATGGTTGGCAGCGAGACAGTAGTTGCCATGGTTCTTGGTTCTGATAGGGCTAGCACAGAAAGGGTTGCAAAAGCTCTTAACATAGAAAGGCCGCATGTTGCTTCGCCCGAGGAAGCTCTGGAAAAAACAGGGTACCTTGTCGGCGGCACACCGCCTTTTGGCTACAAAGCTAAATTTCTCATAGACCCCAAAATCATGCTAAAGGACATTGTTTATGCAGGCGGCGGAAGCCCCACTGCACTTATTCGGATAGATCCTAAGGAAATCCAAAAATTCAATAATGGCATTGTAGTAAGAGTTAGAAAATAAAAAATGAGCCCGGAGCCTATAGAACCTGAGGTTAAATGGGTCTGGTGCCATAATGTTTTATAGCTTAAGAAAGAATTATCCACATGGGCGACATCAAATGTGTTCTCGGAAAGAAGATTTCATTTACGAAAGAACGATATATTCATATCACAATACGGCATCCAGAACTTGATGGAAAAGAGCAGAAAATCATCAAAACGCTGACAAATACGGATTTCGTTCAGGAAAGTGTGTACGATAAGAATGTGCTTCTTTACTATAAACTTACTGGAAAAAGCAATTACCTTGTCGTTGCGGTAAAACTCTTAAATAATCATGGATTCATTATTGCAATGAATGTAGTTCAATACTACGGCTTTTAAGCCGTTTATATTATTCTACATTCTTGCAAAAATACTGCGACATTTATGTCGCAGATATTTATTACAGCATACATGGCAAATGTCATAAAGAAAGGTGAAATAATATGGAAAAAATGATGTTTTACTACGATGAAGAGGGGGACGTCCTTGATATATCGATGGGCAAGCCGAAAAAAGCGAAATCAGAAGAAATAGGAAATGATATAATTGTAAGAAAGGACGAGAAAGGAAATGTGGTCGGCTTCACTATTCTCAATTTCGAGAAACGGGCTGAAGTCGAGAAAGGTTTCAATATACCCATAGAAGCTAAGTTCGGTGTGATTTCTTAAGATAAAGGTTCTCCTTGTCTGATTTTAGGTATAGCGAGCCCGGAGAGAACAGCATTTCAAATTCGGCGAGGGGATATTACTTTTTGGCCCTTAGGCGCATGTAAATGCATTTTGCTTTCAATCCCTCAGGCCATTCTGGCCAGTGTCTATAAAACGTACCTTTTTTCTTGTCGATAATAAATCCCCATCTTTTATACAATTCTATTGTTCTTCGATTATGTGCGTATATATCGAGAATTACATCCTTGTCTTTTGTAAAATTCAATACACGCATCCAAAGCTGCTTTCCGATTCCACGTCCTTGATATTTGGGATGTACATAGAAGCCCCTTAACTCGCACTCTTTACCTTTATCAGTAATTGTGATTGCACCCACAAGCTTAGGTCCTATGAAGGCCAGCCATGTCTTTTGTTTGTTGCTTATAACAAGGCTTGCTTTAAGGTATTCTTGCGTGTCCATAGTAGAAAATATTTTTCTTGAAAAGCATGATTTGATTAGACCGAGTTTTTCATTTGTATATGATGTTTGATAAGTTTTCTGAAGTAATTTTGTATATTCCCTGATGTTGCTCTTTTTGGCTAACCTTATCGAAACTTCCATACGCACCACAAAAACATGAGCCTGGAGGGATTTGAACCCCCGACCTCTCTGGACTTGGAATTGGTCTCTCCATAAACTTCCCGTTTTGATTAAACTTTTTTGAAAAGTTTATCCGAAGCATCGCCGCTTTCGCTCAAGCGCTCTATCCAAGCTAAGCTACAGGCCCTATAGTTTACCTTTATTATCTTTAATTATTGTTTCACATATAAACCATGCTTGACATGCTGGACAAGCAGGTTCGTATTTTTTACATCTCTTACCGAACAATTTTTCAATCTTTTCTTCTAACCAGCATTCATGCGAAGCGTCTTCAAAACATTTATTGCATTCCCAATATTCAATTTTCTTTTCCTTTCCTGTCCATTTAACTACATCTGCCTTAGTCCTGCCGATTTTAGTGGTCCCTACTTTTTTGTATTCTCCGGGCTTAACAGGGAGTTTGATTTCTCCAAAATAGTTACCACCTGAATATTCTCTGTTTTTTACTACTATGTTTATTGATTTGCCACAAACAAGGCATTTTCGTTTTAATTTTCTGATAAAAATCACCATTTGAGTTATTTTTTTCTGTATCCGAATTTCTTGTCGTATGTTTTATGGTCGATTATATCAAGAATGAATGCTATTATTTCTATTTCATCTTCGGCAGTTAATGTATAGAGCATTCTCCAAAAGTTTGGAAGCTCTACTCTGAACAAGTTCGTTATTTCGTACTTTATAATATATTCTTTTGGTATCAGATTTTTTGGTATACCATCTCCGTAGTGTGGATTTGCCTTTATCAGTTCTATTTTCTGATTGACTGCGTTAAGTATCATTCTTTCTAATTTTGACTTGGGCGCTTGTGCATTTACATGTTTATAGACTTCCTCTGCTTCTGATGAGAACTTGACTCTTATCGGTTTCATATTTCCATGCCACGCTCAATCGCTTGCTTTAGTTTAGGACTTGGATTGTATATCCATGTTATTCCTTTCATCGTTACCAGAATCTTGTTGCTTGCTTCCAGATATTCCAGAATAACTTTCAGCGTATTGTGATTTACCTGCTTGGGTAGCCTTCTTTTTAGTTCTGCGATTGTTATTACGCTTTCATCCATGTTTTTCAGCACATCCTCTACCATAAGCACTGTATTGAGCGTTGGTGCGTGTTCCATGTGTCTATGTTTTGTTAACATACTAATCACTTTTTATTATTACTTAATAACTTATTGATATAAGTATATAAAGATATTGAGAACTTTGATTAGCCTCATACTTTGTCAAAGTTCTCAATAAGGACTTTGAATGAAACATATGTTATTCAAAGTTCTTTATTGTCTAGCTTGTGTAAAATCAAACCAGCATCTAACACAGCTGTGAGCCCTTGTTACGAGTTTGCTGGGCGGAATTTTGATAGAAAGACTGGTTCGATAGGCGCTTTTTACGCTTTCTTTCTAAATATATTTCATGAATTACATTAGTGAGTGGAAAAAACAGGAGAAGAGGCGGTTCAGTGGATGGACTTTTTCATATTTCAAAAATAAGATGACAGAAGACAAGCTGCCCTGGAACTATAATACGATGGCAAAGAAACTTGTCAAAAAATCTAATTCTGTCCTAGATATGGGAACCGGTGGCGGCGAGCTTTTCTCTACTTTTAGACCTTTTCCAAAGCACACGGTTGCTACTGAAGGCTACAGGCCAAATCTAATCTTGGCAAAAAAACGCCTTAGCAAGATGGGCGTTAATGTCACTGATTTCAGCAATTCTAGAACCAGAAAAATGCCTTTTAGCGACGGGGAGTTTGACCTTGTTCTAAACAGGCATGATGCTTTTAATTCAAACGAGGTTTTTCGCATACTTTCCGATGGCGGTGTTTTTTTGACGCAGCAGGTCGGCAGGGACAATCTGAAGGATCTTGTTAAGAAATTTGATACGACTTCAAAATATAGAAATGCCACATTAAATTCGATCAAAAAGGAACTGGAGAAAGCCGGATTTACCGTAAAGGATGCCAGAGAATGGAAGGGCAAAGTAGAGTTCAAAGACGTCAAGACCATAGTCTATTTTCTCAAAGCGATACCTTGGATAGTTCCCGGATTCAGCGTTGACAAAAATCTGCATCATCTGGAGAAACTTCAGAGTATCATGGATAGCGGAAAATGGTTAATTTTTACCCAACACAGGTATCTGATTTTTGCTCAAAAGAAACGATGATTATGATACACCTTTACAGACAGCTCCGGAAGCAGTATCCGCACGTCAGCCACAAATGGTGGCCGACTTCTGGGGAGTTCAAACCTGTGCAGCTGGAAATAGTTATAGGCGCACTGCTCACGCAGAACACCAACTGGAAGAATGTTGAGAAAGCTCTTAAAAATCTTATAGATTCCAACATGCTTTCAGCCGATGCAGTTGCCAATTGTCATACTTCAAAACTTCAGAGGATTATACGACCCGCGGGATTTTACAGGCAGAAATCAAAGAGGCTCGGTGCACTTTGCGAGTTTATTACCAATTATGGCGGCAACTTCTATAAGGACGTCACACGTGAACAACTCCTGGAACTTAATGGCATTGGCCGCGAGACAGCTGATTCCATACTGCTTTACGCGTGCAACAAACCCTATTTTGTCATAGATGCCTATACGCGCAGGCTGCTGAAAAGAGAAGAAATTATAACAGGCAAGGAAAAATACGATGAAATAAAGGAGATGTTTGAAAAAAAACTGCCGAAAAACGCCAAAGTATACAAGCATTTTCATGCGCTGATTGTGGAAAACGAGAAATCTATGGCACGACGAGCTTGACGTAATCGGTGCGCTTGTTTTTTCTCACATCTGATAAAAATTCTGATATTTTTTCTGATTGACCATGAAGAACGAAAAGCTCGAGGCATTTATCGTTGCATAAGTTGCTGTGGACCTGGGTGCTGATTATACCTTCGTATTTGTGCTTTGTTTTTATGAAAGCGTTTTCAAATTTTTTGTTGTGCATAAATATCAAAACACATTCGCCGTGACCCCTGAGACGCTCCTTTTCTTTCATGTCGTCAATGAGCATCTTCACACCGGAGCGAATAACATCAGATCTGCCAGAGAACCCGGTTTTCTCAAGCTCGTCTATTTCCCTGAGCATGGCTTCGCTCAGAGACATGCTTATTATTTTAACCATTTTTATCACGTTATTAACTTCTGCCCTGTGTTGTGTATATGTTATTAACAATTAAGCTTAAATTTAATAACAATCAAGGAATAGATTATGCTAGTTGCAATAATCTATGCCATAATAGCAGGACTTTCTGACTTGTTTGGCGGTTGGCTTGCCTACAAGACAAGAATAATCAAGCTCATGCCGCGTTATATTATAGGATTTGCAGCCGGGATTTTGATAACCGTTACTTTTGTCGATGTGCTGCCACAGCTCTCGATGGACTTGCATTCTTATTACATTCTTGCGGGCTTTCTTGTGTTCTACCTTATTGAAAAGGTTGTTATGTTGCATGCCTGTGGCGAGGGCGAGTGCAAGGTCCATAAAATCGGCGGCATAACCGTGTTCGGCATGGCACTTGACAATGTTGTTGACGGCATAGGCATAGCTGTCGGCTATCTGGTAAACCCTGTTCTTGGTCTGGTTATCACTGTAGGCGTTGTTGTACACGAAGTACCCCAGGGCATTGCTTCTGTAGCTATAATGAAAAACGCGAAGTACAGCACAAAAAAGACATTTGGCGTTCTTGGTCTGGCAGGATTGCTTTATCCCATTGGCGCAGCCCTGTCAGTGTTCATACCACAGGAACTTTACCTTATGGTTCTTGCTTTTGTTGCCGGCGACTTTTTGTATATTGGCGCTTCAGATTTGCTACCAGAGGCGCACAAAAGATTCAATGCAAAAGTCATATTCAGCGTGCTTGCTGGTGTTGCATTTGTACTGCTTCTGGGTCTTGTATTTCCGGCTATTTAATTGTCTTTTAAATTTTTCGTTTTTAGTAGTGATATGCTGTCAGATTTGTTGTATCATGGAACTACGAGAAGTTATCATGATAAACGAATAAGAGAATTCGGATTATACAGACACGTTGCTGATTCAGTTGATCTGACATCTGGCGAGTCGAGCGCCATGGGTTATGCTGTCCAACGAGCTAGATATTATCGAAATGCGCCGATTTTGCTTGTTGTTAGAACACATTTAGTAAGTTCAAACCTAAGGGAAGAAAAAGATGACATTACATGTGATTTTTTGGATCCTGCATGGTACAAAGTCTTTGATGTTCAACTTGGAACACCTACAGAAAATTTTTTGAAGGATTTATCTAGGATGCGACGACTTGCCCTTAGATTGTAGGGTTGCTTTAAAAAGCACCGCTGTAATTAGTTTTTCACATAGCTCCCGTAGTCTAGAAGTCCCTTTTCTTTTCACAAAAGAAAAGGCCCTTGGGTTCAAAAGAAAACTTAAGGGATGTGTAAAAAGACATGACTGGAAATCCTGGTCAAGGATAGCGGCCTCTCAAAGCCCTTTTCTAAAGAAAAGCGCTTGCGGAAAAGGACTGGAAAACGCCGCGGACTCGGGTTCAAATCCCGACGGGAGCATTCAAAT
>ERZ1292640.3385-Hain-H43-02um-R1-3385-length-12423-cov-6_pt2 | contig 12035 bp, 5 predicted proteins | sample MGYA00564404_ERZ1292640 | MGnify/ENA primary metagenome ERZ1292640 (study PRJEB36523, sample SAMEA6512636) | groundwater metagenome | collected 2019-01-08 | study: AquaDiva: Metagenomics assemblies of 32 groundwater samples | reverse complement strand
ATCCGCTGTGCAGTTTCGCCGGGGCGGACCTGGGGGGGGGGGATTCTTCGGCCGCCAAGGCGGCTTGGGCAACACCCAGCAGGCCAGCGAGCGCGCCAAGATGAAAGGCCGCGTGATGGCCGTGGCTGATCAACGCACCTCCTCTGTCATCGTCAGCGCAGCGAGCGATCTGATGCCGCAGATCGCGGAAATGATTGAGCAACTGGATGCCAATCCCGCCAAGAAACAAAAGGTCTTCGTCTATTCGCTGGAAAACGCCGACGTGCAAAACGTGGAAGAGGTCTTGCGCCAGATGTTTGAGGGGCAGAATTCCCGGAACACGCGCAGCAATTCCCGCCAGAATAATAACAATGCGCTCAACAATCGGAACCAGTCCAACCAAGGATCCGGCCAAACAGGGTCCGGCTTCAGCGGCAACCGTGGTGTGGGCGGAACGGGCGGCCAAGGCAACCGTTAAGATTATGACAAACAAGAACTTTCGATGGAGTGGATGGCTCGTGGTGCTCCTGGGCCTTGGCCTGGGGATGGCGGGCAATGTTTCTGCGCAGCAAGTCGCGCCCGGCGCGGGAGGAGTTGGCGGCAGAGCGGGCGCTCGCGGAGCCACCCGCCAATACAACCCGACCGGCGTGATCGGGGACGCGATGATCAGCAGTGATCCGGAGACGCGGCGGATCATTATCATCACAGACGATGAAACGAATCTGCAAATCAGCCAGGTGATCACCAATCTGGACAAACCGAAGCCGCAGGTCCTCATCAAAGTGGTTTTTCTGGAAGTGACGTACCGGAACAGCTCGGACATCGGCATTGAAGGCGGTTTCAGCCGCAAGATCAACGATACGACGACCGGCAACGCCGCCAACGCGTTCGGGCTGTCCTCGTTAAACAGTTCGGCCAATTCGGCTACCGGCACCAATGCCAACATTTTGGGGCAGGCCGTGCAGAGTTTCACTCCCTTGCCGCCCGGCGCCGGCCTCTATCAAATCCTCGGTCAAGATTATCAAGTGACCTTGCGGGCTATTGCCCAAGCCGGGAAAGCCGAGGTATTGTCGCGCCCGTCAATCCTGGCCCGCAACAACCAGCCGGCGACCATTACCGTGGGCCAATCGGTCCCTTTGATCACCAACGTTCGGTATGACAATTTCGGCAACGCCATCAACTCGATTTCCTACGAGGATGTCGGTATCATTTTGCGCGTGACTCCTTTCATCACCTCGGACGGCATGGTGGAGATGATTGTTTCGCCGGAGCTCTCGTCGGTCTCGGCGACGGACAAGGTTCCCATCTCCGTCGGGGTCCAGGCTCCGGTCATCGACAAGCGATCCGCCGATACCGTCGTGGTGACTCCCGACGGCCAGACGGTCATCATTGGCGGTTTGATGCAAAACAACCAAGCCGAAACCGAGAGCAAGATTCCCATTCTCGGTGATATCCCTTTGCTGGGAGCGGCCTTTAAGCGGAAGACCAAAGAAAACGTCAAGACCGAACTGATCATTTTCCTGACACCCCATATCGTGAAGGAACCGGCGCAAATCGCCGCGTTGACCGCCGCGGAAAAGGGCAAGGCACAGTTGGCCCCCCAGGCTTTTACCGAACAGGAGCTGGATCAATACCTTGACGGATTGCCGGTGAAGCAGGACAAGGCGCCCAGCGGGCGTGAGACCCCGGCCAAGAAGAATCCGCCAGCCAGCAAGAAACTCAGAAGTCCGACCGCAAAGCCGGGTGAATCATTGAACCAAAGATGATCAAGCGGACCCCACTGGTTTATCGGTCGCTGCTGGTCGTCTGGGCGGTCGTCATCGTTTGGCAGGTCCTCGAACATCACCGCGTGAAGGAGCAGGCGCGCTCGGCGGTGATCCGGCGCGCGCGCGACATCTCCGGCACGCTGGGTCTGGTCATTCGCTCGCAGCGCCGCTTTGGGGGCATTGTTTCCAAACCCCGGCTGGAGTCGGCGCTCAACGAGCTCGTCAAATCCGAAGGGTTGAAATCCATTGTGCTCCTGAATGCGGCCGACGATGTGGTGGTTTCCACAGGGGAACCGATTGCCTCCGGCTCGAAAAACCTGCTGCAAAGCGGTGTGCATTGGGAACCGGCGCAGGTGACCGTCGTTAATCTGGTCGATCTGGGCGCCAACTTGCAGCCGGACGGCGCGACGCCCTCTCCCACCATCGTCCTGCCCGAACCCAGTCCGGGCAGCGGACGGCGTGAAGACTGGCCCAGAGGCCGTCCGCCCGGTCCTCGGCCCAGAAGAACGGACTCCACGAACTCCCCAAGTCAGGCCGATCTGCCGCCCAATCCGGATGATCCGCGCGATCCAAACCGTCCTCCCGCCGGCCGGTCTGGCTTCAGGCGCCCGCCCTGGATGACGGAAGATGAATACAAATCAATGATTGCCGAAAAAGGATTGCACAAGCTGGCCATCGTTATTTCCATCGATGCCTTTCAAGGGGCTTGCACCCAGGACCTCTGGCTGCGGGCCATGATCGGCGGCTTTGCCGCCGTCTCCGTCCTCGGCATCGGGCTGGCTTGGCGGAACCTCGTGAAATCTTCCGAATTTCAGATGCGCCTGCTCCGCGCCAGCGAGATGAATTCACATCTGCGTGAGATGAATGTGGCCGCCGCCGGGCTGGCTCACGAAACGCGCAACCCGCTGAACATCATCCGCGGCCTCGCGCAAATGATCTCCAAAGCGCCCGACGCTTCCGATGAAATCCGGAAAAAGTCCGTGGAAATCACCGACGAAGTCGATCGCGTCACCGTGGAGCTGAACGAATTCATTAATTATTCCAAGCCCCGTGAAATCCGGCGCTCCCCGATCGCCGTGGGCACGGTCGTCAGCGACGTGGTTCGCGCGCTCCAGAGCGACCTCGAGGACAAAGCGATCAAACTGGATCTCGTGGAAGAGAGCCTGATGGTCAACGCAGACCAGCAATTGCTCCGGCAACTGCTCTTTAATCTGCTCATGAACGCGATCCAGGCCGTGGAGACCAACGGCCGGATTCAAATCGTGACCCGCAAATGCCAGGCGCAGGAAGCCTGTTTCGAGGTGCGCGATAATGGCCCCGGCGTTCCGGCCGAACAACGCAAAGACATATTCCGGCCCTACTTCACGACCCGTGTGCACGGCACCGGCTTGGGCCTGGCCGTGGTCAAGCAAATCGCCATGGTGCATGGGTGGGAGGTCGAATGTCTGCCCAACGGCGACCAAGGCGCCGTGTTTCGTGTCAGCCGCCTCGAACTGGTATCGCCAGCCAGCCCATGACGCCAGCCCAGCAGAACCATTCCTCTTCCAGAGTTCCGCGAATCCTGATTGTCGATGATGACGCCGGCCAGCGCAGTTTGCTGGATTCTTTTTTGCAGGGCCAGGGTTTCAGGACAGTCGCAGTTTCCTCGGGCGAAGAAGCGCTGCAAGTCCTGGGCGCCGAAACGATTGACATGATGATCTCGGATGTCCGCATGCCCGGCCTCTCCGGCCTGGAAACGTTGCGGCGCGCGCGGCAGGCGCATGCCATTCTCCAGGTGCTGCTTGTGACCGCTTATCCGGACGTGCGTGACGCCGTGGCGGCGATGCGGGATGGCGCGGTCAATTACCTGGAAAAGCCGATTGATCTGGATGAACTGCTGGCCACGGTCCGCAAAGCCATCGGGATGGAAGAAGAAATCCCGGTCAAGCTCTGCGCGGACAAACAGTTGCCCGAGTACGTGGTGGCCAGGAGTCCGCTCATGCACGCGGTCTTCCGCGATGCGTCGCTGGTCGCGAGTTCTGACAGCCGCATCCTCATCACAGGCGAAAGCGGCGTCGGCAAGGAAGTGGTGGCCGACGTGATTCACGCCTGGAGCCACCGCTCGGCCGGGCCTTTGATCAAAGTGAATTGCGCGGCCATTCCTGAGAATCTGTTGGAAAGCGAGCTTTTCGGCCATGAGAAAGGGTCGTTCACCGGCGCCATTGCCCAGCGCATTGGGCGTTTCGAGGAAGCCGACCAGGGCACGGTCCTCCTCGATGAGATTGTCGAAATGTCGCCGCATTTGCAGGCCAAATTATTGCGCATTACCCAGGATGGCCGATTTCAGCGTGTCGGCTCGAACCAGGAACGGCGGACCCACGCCCGCCTCCTGGCGGCCACCAACCGGAATTTGGAGAAGGAAGTGGCCAGCGGAAATTTCCGTGAAGATTTGTTCTATCGGCTCAACGTCATGGAGATTTATGTTCCGCCGCTGCGGGAACGCCCGGAGGATATTCTGCCGCTGGCCGGTCATTTTGTGGCAGAATTCTCCCACCGCCGGGCGAGGTTTTCAGCCGCGGTCGTCAGTTGCCTGGGAAAATATAAATGGCCCGGAAATGTGCGCGAACTGCGCAACGCCATGGAACGGGCCGTCCTGGTGTGCCATGGCGAGTTGATCCTTCCCGAACACCTGCCCGTTCGGATCAGGCAGGGGGACCCGGAATCGAAATCCGCCGAAGCCACTCAGGAAAGCCGCCTGGAAGACATCGAGCGCGAGGCCATTATGCAGGCGCTGCGCGAGAACCACTATAACCGGACGGAAACCGCGAAAACCCTCGGGATCAGCCGCCGCACCTTGATCTACAAGCTGCGGCGCTTCCGAGAACTGGGACACACGGTCGATTTCCTTTCAGACGAGCCTCGCTCGGGTTGAGCATGAGCCGCCACGGCGCGAGAAGAGCGCGGGCAGCCATGCCTGCGCCTCCGCGACGGTCACTTGCGCATCGTGCGAAGTCCGCGGCTCGAAATAGCCGCTGATCTTGGCTGCACGGTCCGGCTCTTGGGTCGCCATCAAACCCTTCGCTTGCTGCCGAAGAGAATTCTGCCGTCCGATTACCACTACAGCGACACTTGCCGCTGATCGGCCGGAGCGCGGCGTTCACGCCGCTTCGACGTGCGCATTTGCCGGCGCTTCCGCATGGAAAGGCGCGTCAATTCGTGATTGGGCATTGAAGCGGCCTGAAGGCCGCGCTCCGGGTTTCGAAAGTGTCGTTGTCGTGTTACCTGGGGCAACCGGCGTGGCGGCCTGCCCGCCGGCAGGCAGGCGAATTGAAGTGCTCCGGGAAGCCGGGCGGGACGAACCTGCAACCCTTGATCCGCCATGACGAAACTTTGCCCCGAAGGCACCCGCTCGCGAAGGCGTTCGGAGTTCGGGGCAAAAGTTCGTAAGCGGGTCAGGCGCGAGGCGGACGGAGGGGGATGGAGGGGGATGGGCCGCAACCCCATTGGGGTTGCCGATATTTTTCGACCTCGTTACCCAAGGCAGTCCCGCCCGCGGGACAACTTTGGGCTGTGGGATGCAGCCCCGCCAGGGCTGAGGCAAAGAGCGAACGGACGTTCGTTGCAACGGCGAACCAGCAGCACCCGCCGTGAGCCGACGCGCGGTTGCTTTGAGGGGCGATCACACGGGGCGAAATCGAACACGTTCAGCTCACTCACAACGGCTGCTGCACCCGTCTCGGCGTCGGGGCATCTCCACGGCGTTGCCCCGGCGGTCGAGTTCCAGGCGACAGCAGTCGAGCAGGAGTCCATGATTCACATTCTGAACTCTCCGCCAAGGTCGAGCCAGCCTTCTGCCGGAGAATCACTTCAAGCCGCTTGCGCGCGCATGGGCCCAGCCGTCCCTCCAGGCGAAGGGCCGTGCAGCGGCAATTCAAACCAAAACGTGCTCCCCCGGCCGACTTCGCTCTCCACACCGATCTCGCCCCCGTGCGCCTCGACCGCCAGCTTGCAGAAAGTAAGGCCCAGACCGGTGGAGTATTTCCGGCGCTGTCCCGGCGCTTTCACCTGACCGAATTTCTCGAAGACTTTCTCGCGGTATTCAGGCGGAATGCCTGGGCCGTTGTCTTCCACGAAAACCCTTACGGCTGCGGAGCCCGCCGTCACGAGGCCGACCCGGATGGTTCCATCTTCGCGGGTGAACTTGATGGCGTTGGCCAGGAGGTTCTGCATCACTCTCGAAATGAGTTCCGCGTCGCAGGTCAGCGGGATGGGTGTGGCTGGCACCTCCAGGAGAAGCTGCCGGTTTCGCTTGAGGGGATCCAAGGTGCGGAGGGCGTCGCCGGCAAGGGCCGCCCAATCGCATGGCGACAGGTTAAGCTGCATCTGGCCCGCTTCCATTTTGCTGACATCGAGCATGGAGCTGACCATCTCGATCAGCGTGCGGGTGGCTGCCAAGGCTTTCTTCGCGCACTGGGCCGCCTGCGCCGGCAGTGGCTCCATGGCCATCAACTCCAGGTGGCCGCTGATCACCATCAATGGCGAACGCATGTCATGCACAATCATGTGGACAAGGTTGTCCCGCAACCTCTCCAGTTCGCGCAGTCGCTCGTTGCTCTCTTTCAACTCCCGCTTCTGTCGGCGCAACTCCAGATGGGTGGCCACCCGCGCCTCCACCTCCTCAAACTGGAACGGTTTGGTGATGTAATCCACGCCGCCCACGCCAAACGCTTTCACCTTGTCCAATGTCTCGTTCAACGCGCTGATGAAGAGGACGGGAATCTCCGCCAATTGGGGATCGGCTTTCAGGCGTTCACACACCTCGTAGCCGTTCAGCTCCGGCATGTTGATGTCGAGCAGGATTAAATCAGGCGGCTCGGCGTGAACGGCTTGCAGGGCCAGCGTGCCGCTGGGCGCCACCCGGACTCGGTAGCCGCGGTCCTTGAGCAGCCCGGCCAGCAATTGCAGATTGGCCAGGGTGTCGTCCACCACCAGGATGCTCGCGGGTTGGGGCTTCTTGTTTTCGGTTGTCATGGGTTGGTTCCAGGTTGGAGTAGTTCGTTCAGTCTCTCAAACTCGAATCCTTCGGCCAGCTTGCGCAGCGCTAGGGCCAGGCGAGGATGCTCCGTTGCCATCCCCTCGATCAGTTCGTTCAAGCGGAAGATGTCGCCGCTGACGCTCGCTTTCCGCAGCTCCTCAATCAGGGTCCTCGGCAGGCCGGCCAAAGCTGCGGGCGTCAACCGGTCCCGCTCCGCGGCCTCGGCGGTGGGCGCCGTGTCGGCCCGCTCACCGTGGATATAAACCAGCCCCAAATGCGCCCGGACCTTCTCCAGCACCTCGGACAGCCCGAACGGCTTGGCAATGAAGTCATCCATCCCTGCGGCCAGCGCTTCTTGCCGCTGCTCGTCGAAGGCACTGGCGGTCACAGCAATGATAACGGTGTGGTCGCCTTCCGCCATGCTCCGGATTCTCTTGGTAACCTCTAGTCCGTTCAGGCCAGGCATCCGCAAGTCCATGAGAATCAAATGAGGGTTCCACACCGGGAAGATTTCCAGCGCCTCCTGGCCATTCGCCGCTTCGCGGACTTGGTAGCCGACCTGCGCCAGCACGCTGCGGAGCAACCGCCGGTTCGCGTCCTCGTCGTCCACCACCAGAATGCGCCACTCGCCCTGCCCGGGGGCCAGGGTTTCCACGGCGGCAAGTTCAGCCTCCTGGCCTTCGGCCGCGCCCAGGGGAGCTTCCTCAAAGGGGAGCGTGAAGCGGAACACACTCCCAACTCCTGGCTGGCTCTGGACCGTCAGCTCGCCGCCCATCATCCGCACGAACCCCCGACTGATGGACAGACCAAGGCCGGTTCCCTCTCTCGCCATTCCCGCGTTCTGTGCCTGCCCGAACGGCTCGAAGATGCGCTCGAAGTCCTCTTGGGCAATCCCGATGCCGCTATCCTGCACGTCCACGGACAAACGGCGCGGCTGGCCGCTGTCCCGGTGGGCGCTCACGCGCACGGTCACGCCGCCCTGGTCGCTGAACTTGACGGCGTTGCTCAAGAGGTTGATGAGCACCTGCCGCAGCTTGCCTTCATCCATCGTCACCTGGCGGGGCGCCTGGTCCCTCCCGATGACCTCCAGTTGCAGGCCCTTCGTTTCGGCCCGCAGCCGGAACATCCGCTCCAAGTCTTCCAGCAGGCCGTGCAAGTCAAACGTGACGGGCGTGAGGGTGACGCGGCCCGCTTCAATCTTGGACATTTCCAGAATGTCGTTGATCAGCGCCAGCAGGTGCTCGCCACTGCGGTTGATGGTGCGCAAATGCTCCCGATGCGGGCCCGTCAACGCGCGGTCCCGTTGGAGCAGTTGAGAAAAGCCGAGAATGGCGTTGAGCGGCGTGCGAATCTCGTGCGACATGTTGGCCAGGAAGACGCTCTTGGCCCGGTTGGCCGCCTCCGCCGCCTCTTTGGCGTGATGTAGCTCTGCTTCCGCCTGCTTGCGCTCGGTGATGTCGCCGACAAACGCAAAGTTGAACTCCTGACCGTCCCGTTCCAGGTAATTCGCGTTGACTTCCACCAGGGTGGCGCCTCCATCCTTCCGGCGCAGGTTTGCGTCGAACGTGAGGGTTTTCTTCTTCCGCAGTTCATTCCAGTGCGCCGACCATGCTTCCTGCGGATGGGCCGGATTGAGGTCGGAGGCGGTCATCCGCAGAAGTTTATCCCGCGAATAGCCCGTCAGCCGGCACGCGGCCTCGTTGACGTAGAAGAAGCTTGCATCCGGTCGAATCCAAAAGATCGCATCATGGGCGGTGTCCACCGAGAACTGCGTCAACTGCAACGCTTGCTCCGTCCGCTTCCTTTCGATCACCAAGCCTGCTAGCCGTGATGCCTCCTCGAGCTGGTACAGGTCGTCGCCTTTGGGTGTCGCCGGCTGCAAGCTGTAAACCGCGAACGTGCCAACCACTTTGCCGGCCGAGGACAGAATCGGCTCCGACCAACAAGCGCGCAGGCCGGCCTGGCGCGCGAGGCTTCGGAACGGAATCCAGTTCGGATGCGTCTCGATGTCCTCGACCACCACGCGTTGTCCCGAATACGCCGCCGCGCCGCAAGAACCGACCTGGGGGCCGATCTCCAAACCATCAATCGCTTGGTTGTAGAATTCGGGTAGCCCCGTGGACGCGCCGCAGCGCAGCCGGCGGCCGGATTCATCCAGCATCAGAACGGAAGCCGGGCAGCCGGGGAAGATCTCCTCCACATAACAAACGAGCGCGCTGAAGATGTCGCCGAGCGTGTTGGCGGTGGAAAACTGCTCCAGCACTCTGCTGCGGGCTACCCGGATCAATTCCGCCTGCTTCTGCCCGGTGATGTCTTCTTTGACGGCCACGAAATGCGCGATCTCTCCGGCCGCGTTTCGAACGGGGGAGATCGAGGCCCGTTCCCAGTATAGCTCGCCGTTCTTCTTCCGGTTGCAGAAGTCGCCGTGCCACTCTTTGCCGGCGGCCAGCACGCTCCACATTTCCTGATAGAACTCCGGCGGTTGCTGCCTACTGTTCAAAATCCTTGGGTTCTGCCCCCGTGCTTCCTCGAACGTGTAGCCGGTCGCGCGGGTGAAATAGGGGTTCACATACTCGATCGCACCTTTCGGGTCGGTGATCACGACCGACACGGGGCTTTGTTCAATCGCTCGCGTCAGCCGCCGGAGCGTGTCTTCTCTTGCCAGCCGTTCCCAAACGTAACCGACCTGGCGGCAGAACACCTCGATGAGAACTTCCGCGGCGACCACACGCGAGTCCGCTCCCGCCTCAGGGCATTGGATGGTCAGTGTGGCGACGCATTGTCCGCCCGCCCGAATCGGCCACGTGCCGCAACTGCGGAAGTGGCCCGTTTCAGCGGCTTGCCGGCAGGTGTCAGAAGGCGCCTGGCTGAGGGTGTCGGGCACGATCAGTTTTTGGCCGCTGCCGTGAACCACACGAACGCACTCATACGTCTCCGCGTCGCACTGGAAGTCTGGAGAACTGGAGGCGAGCGGCGCCATGCGGCCCCCTTCCCGGGGCGTGCTCACCCATGCCCTGCGGGCGCCCAGATGCGCCACGGGCGTTTGGGCGGCCACACGCGCCACGTCCTCGATCGTGTTACACGCCGACAGTTCCTCGCCCGCTTTCTGCAATCCCTGCGCCCACTCGGCGCGCAGCCGCACGGATTTCTCGGACGCGGCGAGTTGGGCGGCCGTCTGCTCCGCCCGCTGCCGTTGCTGGTTGGCGTCCTGCATCAGGTTCAGGGCCGCCGCGCGTGCGCCTTCCAGTTCCTTGGTGCGCTCCCGCACCAACTCCTCCAGATGCTCCCGGTGCCGCGCCAAATCCTCCTCCGCCCGCTTGCGCTCGGTGATGTCCGTGCAGGTGCCGACCCATTCGCGGATGCGGCCGTCGGGTTCGAGCACGGGCACTCCGCGGGCGGCGAAGTGGCGATATGTGCCGTCGGCGCGGCGCAGGCGACACTCGGTGTCGTAGGGCGAGCGTGTTTGCACCGCGCGCGACCAGATGGCGAGGGTGCGTTGGCGGTCCTCCGGATGCAGGGCGTCGGCCCAGCCAGCGCCTTTGACCTGCTCGTGAGTCTGACCGGTGTAGGCGCGAAAAGTGGGAATGTCGTCGGTGACGTTGCCCTCGGCGTCGGTGGTCCAGACCATCTGAGCTATCGCGGTCACCAGCGAACGGAATCGTTCTTCGCCTCGGCGCAAATCCTTCTCCGCCCGCTTGCGCTCGGTGATGTCGTGGACGGTGCCCATCCCACTGCGGCAGTTGCCTCTGGCATCGAACTCCAGATGCGCCTGCTCGTGGATCCAACGGACTTCGCCGTTTGCCAGAATCCGATGCTCAATGTCGTAAGGCGCTCCGGTCAGCGCAGCCCTCCAAGAGCGGTCCACGTATTCACGATCCTCTGGATGGACGCAAGACAAGAACATCTCGTAGGTCAGCGGGGTTGCCTCCGGAACGCCGAAGATGCGATACGCTTCCTTGGACCATTCGAGCACGTTGTTCGGAACATCCAAGTGCCAACTGCCCAGATGCGCAACGGCTTGAGCCTGAGCCAGCCGCTCCTCGCTCTCGCGCAAGGTTGCTTGCGCCTGGTCACGCTCGCGCCGCCGCCGCTGGATTTGCCGGACGACCACGCCGAACCCCACCAGTCCCACGGCCCACATACCGCCGTGAACGAGTAGCTCCTCGCGTCGGTGCGGCTGAGCGATGGCCTCGTAGTCCTTCATGTGCACGGCCACGCTGATGCCGCCGCGGATGTCGCCCTCTTTGTAGCCCTGAGCGGCATGGCACTTCAGGCAACTGGCCGCGGTTTTCAACGGCCGCATAAGCCGCAGGTGGGGCTGGCCTTCGATGGACTCGACCGAGCTGACTTCCGCCACGCCACGCTCGAACGCTTCGAGCGCCTGCCGCTCCCAATCGTCCGGCGCGTTTTCCGGCCGGATGGGCTTGAGGCTGGTGATGTGGCCGTGGCGCTCGTTAAGCTCCTTGTCCAACTCATGCACCTGCCGGATGATGTAGGCCGGGTTCATGAGGGTCAGCGCACGGCCGGACGGGGTGGTGATGTCCCGCTCGGGAAGGTGCGCCAGGTAAGGATTCGGCGGAGTTTTGTCGGTGACCGGCACATACACGCCGCCGTGCATGGCGGCCCATTGACGATAGAGGAGGTTCATCTCAAAGCTGGAGCGTGCGACGGCCCGCGCCATATCCTGGACCGTCTCACGGATGTGAACCGTGTTCCACCACAGGGCCAGCGCGATCAACAACGTCCACACAACCGGGAGCGTCCAAAGCCATGCTCTGAGCCGATCCCGACCGGAATTTGCGGGCGCGAGCAAAGGGCGCGCATCGTGAGCTGAGAGTTGGTTGTTGGGATTGCTCATCGGCATCGCCTCGTGCCATCACAATCGGGTTTGGGCAGCCACGCGATTCGCCGGGCTGGGGCATTCAGCGGCATATTACGGTCCTTTCCGCCAGACCGGCGGATACGCCGGTTCCCGCCCGAGTTCGGCGCACAGCCGATTGATCTCCTCCTTCAACTCGATGAGGCGCGCTTCCCGGCCCACCATCGCCTCATTGAAGGCCGCCAGTTCCTCGCTCCGTTTCCGCAGCGCCTCCTCGGCTTGCTTCCGTTCCGTGATGTCGCGGATGATCGCGGTGGAAAACGCCTTCGATCCACTCCGCCACAGGGACACGGAAAGCTCCACCGCCACTTCGCTGCCGTCGCTTCTACAGCCAGTCAATTCATGCGCCTGGTTCGGGCCTTTCAATGTCCCCTGGCTCAACGCGCGGCCGAAGCCC
>ERZ1292640.3593-Hain-H43-02um-R1-3593-length-12037-cov-9_pt1 | contig 12037 bp, 8 predicted proteins | sample MGYA00564404_ERZ1292640 | MGnify/ENA primary metagenome ERZ1292640 (study PRJEB36523, sample SAMEA6512636) | groundwater metagenome | collected 2019-01-08 | study: AquaDiva: Metagenomics assemblies of 32 groundwater samples | reverse complement strand
GCCCTGGCCGCCGCGCGGTACGATTGGCTGACCCCTTCCATATCGCCGCGGCGCTGGCGCGAGGGCCAGACCATGTAGAGCGCCGTGCGCGCGCCCACTTTCTTGATCTCGGCGTCGAATCGCTTCGTGTAGTCGACCAGCACGCGTCGCGATTCGGGCAACGACGACGGTCCCTGCTGCAGCACGACGATGTCCCAGTTGCCCGCGGCAATGGCGGCGCGCGCTTTTCCGGACTGCCAGTGCTCCTCGAGGCCATAGTCGGGCAGCGCGATGCTCTCGCACACGACCTTGCGGCCAACCGATCGCGCCAACAGGCACACCATGCCCGGCAGGTCGTTCTGGTAGGTGAGGCTGTTGCCGATGAACAGGATGCGGGCCGGCGCCGGCAGCGGCACCGGCTGCAACAGGAACAAGGCGGCGACGAGCAGCGCCTTCATGTGACCGATCTAGGGAGTGCGCACGGTGACCGAGACGCCAATGCGATCGGGCTCACGACCGGTGAACGCCACCGGTCCGGTCACGGGCCAGCTGCCGCTCACCCAGGGGAACGGGTTCGACACGTCCATCCAGAAGAAGCTGAGGTTGACGAGGCGATTGATATCGACGAAGCCGCGAACGAGCAACTGCCGGTCCTTCTTGCCCATCGAGACGCGGTGCAGGTTGTTGAGCGACAGGTACTGGATCAGGCTGTCGTCGCGGGTCAGCTCCTCGCGCACGACGCTGCCGCCGACACGCACCTTGCCGCCCACCGGGGCCTCGAGCATGGCGCCCATGAAATATCCCGGCTTGTCGATGGCGTCGAGATCGGGAATGCCGACCAGTTCGCCGGAGGTCACCGTCGGCCCCCACTTGTACTTGGCGTATTCGCCAAACACCGAGGCCCACGACGTCGGCGACACCTTCAGGCTGATCACCAGCGCATCGTCGTTGCGCTTCGAGGCCCAGTAGCTGGGCAGGCGTTCCACCTTCGAACCGGTGTAGCCCTTCTTGTACGCCACTCGCGCGTCGATCATCTCGATCGGGGTGAGGCGGGCCGAGGCCACGACCGTGACGGCGCTGTTGGTGTCAATCGAGGTGTTGACGAAGTAGAACCAGTCGTAATCCTTTTCGCGATTGCCGTCGCCGAGCACAGCCATCACGCCGGCGTCGAACAGCGAGCGGTCGCCGCGGCGGGCCGAGACGGCCAGCATGGCGCCGAAGTTGGCCTCGGCGTTGAGCCGCGTGATGCGGGTCATGTCCTTGGCGGTGGCGGCGCCGATTTCGCGGGGCGCGAAGCCGATTGGCAGGATGAAGCGGCCGCCGCGCAGCGAGACGAAATCGGAGATGCCCCAGTCGATGTAGCCCTCGCGCAAGATGCCCTGCTGCGTGATGTAGTCCAGCGACAGCGTGTTGTAGGTGTCGACGCGCTTGAGGCCGTCTTCGACATCGCACTTGACGATCGGGCCGATCGCGGCGAACAGGCTGGGATCGTTGGGGAAGAAGAAGTCCTTCTCGCCGCAGGCCGGGCGCGAGTTGGTTTCGCTGACCGGATTCACCGACACGAAGTAGCGGACACGGTCGCTGACCTTGCCGGCCACGCTCAGGATGGCCATGCCGACGCGCCCTTGCTTCTCGAACCCGAGCGCGGCCTGGGCGCCGTCGTGCGACCAGCCGGCAACCAGTTCACCACCGAACTTGAAGCGCTCGCCCTGCGAAAACTTGAAGCCGAAGAAGTCGACGGTCTCGTTCGGCGGACCGGACGCTGGCGCGGTCTGTTGCGCGAAGGCGGGAACGGCGATGAGCAGGGTGAAAAACGCGACCGCCGTCCGAAGCGATCGGGGTCGGAGGATTGGGTTCGAAACAGGCACCTGTCGGGATTCTACTCGCTCTTTGTCGCTCGCGGGTGCGATTTGCGGTAGACGTCGATGAGCTGTGTGGCGTTGACGTGCGTGTAACGCTGGGTGGTGCTCAGCCGCGAGTGGCCCAGCAGTTCCTGGATCGCGCGAAGGTCGGCGCCGCGCTGCAGCAAGTGGGTCGCAAACGAGTGGCGCAGCGCGTGCGGGCTGATGCCCAACCGCGTGCTGCATGCCGCCATGTACCGCCGCAGCATGCGATCGACACTGCGGCCGGTCAGCCGCCCGCCGCGAGCGTTCAGGAACAGCGGATCGACCGGGGCGCGGTGACGGACGGCGGCCGGCGGCTTGCGGCGCGGCGCGATCGCCGTCCGGCGCCCGGCCCGGGCCTGGCGGGCGCCGAGAATCGCCGCCCGGTCGGCCATCCAGGCGCGCAGGGCCGCTGCCGTGCTCTGGTTGAACGGCAGCAGCCGTTCCTTTCCGCCCTTGCCCATCACGCGAACCATCCGGCTCGAGAGATTGAGGTCTTCGAGGTTGATGCCGACCAGCTCGCTCAAGCGCAGGCCCGAGGCGTAGAACAGCTCGAGGATGGCGCGGTCGCGGCGGCCGAGCGGATCGCCGGTGCTGGGGGTCTCGATCAGCCGCGCCATTTCCGGTTCCGACAAGTGCGTGGGAATGGTCTGGTCGCGCCTTGGCGCGACCGCCATGGCGGTGGGATCGTGCTCGATCAGCTCTTCGCGCCGCAGGTACTTGACGAAGGTGCGCAGCGCCGACAGCTTGCGCGCCACCGACGTCCGCGCCTTCCCGGCCTTGTTCAACTCGGTCAGGTGGGCGCGGACCGAGGTCAGGTCGAGGTCGCCCGGGGCCAGCTCCGACATCTTGCGCTGCTTGTCGCCAGCCACCCACGCGAGGTATTGCGTGATATCGCTGTCGTAGGCGCGGACGGTGTGCGGCGACACGTGCCGATTCAGTTTCAGGTAGTCGAGAAAGTCTTTAAGGTACTCCCGCATCAGTGCCCAAGCCTCAAGCCCCAAGCCCCAAGCCCACGCCGCGCCAGGCATCCAGGTCGGCGAGCGCGCGCTCGGCGATCATCAGCTTCTTCTTCATCTTGTCGCGCGGCGGGTCATCGAGCGGCGGCATGATGCCGTGCGTGATGTTGGTCGGCTGGTAGGTCTTGGGATCCGCATGCGACACGTAGTACGCGAGCGAGCCGATCGCCGTGGTGCGCGGCGGCGCCTGCGGCACTTCACCACGGGCCAGGGCGGCGGCATTGCGGCCGGCCACCAGGCCCGAGGCTGCCGATTCGACATAGCCTTCGACCCCCGAGACCTGGCCGGCGAAGAACAGGTCGGGCCGGTGCCGCGTCTGCCACGTCGGCAACAGCACCTTGGGCCCGCAGATATAGGTGTTGCGATGCACCATGCCAAAGCGGACGAACTCGGCGTTCTCGAGGCCGGGAATCATCTTGAGCAGGCGCGCCTGGTCGCCCCACTTGATTTGCGTCTGGAACCCCACCAGGCTGAAGTGATCGCCGGCCAGCGTGTCCTGCCGCAATTGCACGACGGCATACGGCAGGCGCCCGGTGCGCGGGTCCTTCAGACCGACCGGCTTCATGGGGCCGAACCGCAGCGTGCCCTCGCCGCGGTGCGCCATCACTTCAATCGGCAGGCAGCCTTCGAAGAACTTCGTGTTGTCGAAATCGTGGACGGTGGCCGACTCGGCCGAGATGAGCGCCGCGTAGAAGGCATCGTACTCGGCCTTGGTCATGGGACAGTTCAGGTAGTCGCCTTCTTCGGGGGCTGGGGCTGGTAGGGCGGGTGGGGCTGGTAGGGCTGCGGCGTTACCGGCGTTACCGGCGTTACCGGCGTTACCGGCCTTACCCGCCCATTCCGCCTCCGGCGTCCACACGTTGCGGCCCCAGCGCGAGGCGCGGAAGACCTTCGACATGTCGATCGACTCGGCGAGCACGATCGGGCTGATCGCGTCGTAGAACGACAGGTGTTCCTCGCCCACCATGGCCTGGATGTCCTGCGACAGCGCGTCGGAGGTGAGCGGACCGGTGGCGATGATCACCGGCGACCATTCGCCGCCGGGCACCTTGGCCACTTCCCCACGAGCGATCTGGATGCGCGGATGCGCCTGGACGGCCGCGGTGACCGCCCGCGAGAAGGCATGGCGATCGACGGCCAGCGCGGCGCCGGCGGGCACCCGCGTCGCATCCGCCGCCGTCATGACGAGCGATCCCAGCCGCCGCATCTCTTCCTTGATCAAGCCGACCGCGTTGTCGACCTTGTCGGCGCGGAAGGAGTTACTGCAAACCAGCTCGGCGAGTCCATCGGTCTGATGCACGGCCGTCGGCGTGGCCGGCCGCATCTCGTGGATGGTGACCTCGGCGCCGGCTTCGGCGGCCTGCCACGCCGCCTCGCAGCCCGCCAGGCCGCCGCCGATAATGTGAATCATTGAGTTCTCAGGTTACACCGTCTTCGCCTTCCACCAGCCGCGGCGGAAGATGATCCCGCTGACCACTGCCAGCGTCGAGAACGCCACGGTCATGGCGATGTAGACGCCTCGCGGTCCCATCCCCAACTTGATCGCCAGCAGCCACGCCAGCGGAATCTGCCACGCCCAGAAGCAGCCAAGATTGATCCAGGTCGGGGTCCAAGTGTCGCCGGCGCCGTTGAAGGCCTGCGTCAGCACCAGCCCGTAGGCAAAGAACACAAACCCGCCGCTGACAATGCGCAGGCAGGCGACCGCGTTCGGGATCACCGCGACATCGGTCGTGAAGATCGAGACGATCTGCGGCGAGAAGATGACAAACAACGCCCCGACCACGCCGAGCACGATCGCGTTGTACTTGGCGGCGGTCCACACCGCCTGTTCGGCACGCTCGGGCTTGCCGGCGCCGAGCGCCTGCCCCACCATGGTCGCCGCCGCGTTGCTGAAACCCCACGCCGGCATCATCGCGAAGATGACGATGCGAATGCCGATGGTGTAGCCGGCCAGTGCGTCGCTGCCAAAGGTCGCAAGCACCCGGACCAGGCCGATGTAGCTGGACGTGTCGATCAGGATCTGCAGGAAACCCGACCCGCTGAGCCGGCAGACATTCCACATCACCACCGGTACCAGCTCGATGTGCCGGCGCCGGATGTGAATGCGGCTGTGGCCGGACGCCAGGGTCCACAGCTGGATCAGCACGGCAATGCCGCGCCCGATGTTGGTGGCCACGGCGGCGCCGGTCACGCCCAGTTCCGGAAACGGCCCCAGGCCGAAGATCAGCACCGGATCCATCACCATGTTGATGGCGTTGCCAATCCACAGCACCCGCATGGCAATGGCCGGATCGCCGGCGCCGCGGAAGATCGCGTTGGTCAGGTACAGGAGCGTCACGGTGGCGTTGCCGGCAAACATCACCTGCATGTAGCCCAGCGACGACTCGATCATCGCGGGCGTGGCGCCCATCACCCGCATCAACCGCTCGGCGTTGAAAAAGCCAAGCAGCCCCACGACCGTCGACAGGATCAGGCCCAGGGCAATCGCCTGCGCCGCCGCCTGCGCCGCGCCCTCGTCATCCTTCTCGCCCATCCGGCGCGCCACGACCGCAGTGGCGCCAATGCCCAGGCCCATGGCGACCGTATAGACAATGGTGAGCAGGGATTCGGTGACGCCGACGGTGGCGACCGCGTCGGCGCTGACGCGGGCGACGAAGAAGACGTCAACCACGGCGAACAGCGACTCCATGGCCATTTCCAGGACCATGGGCACCGACAGCAGGATCAGCGCGGAGCCGATCGGGCCCGTCGTGTAGTCACGATCGGACCCGCGAACCGCTTCAAGAAAGAGAGACCACCAACGCTTCATGACAGACACGCACACCAGGCCGGCAGGTGGAGGCAACCCTTTCCTGTCCCGCCGAAGCGCTCGACGCGAAGGCGGAAGGGTTGCCTGGCTAGCGCGCCGTCGCGAAGAACTCGCGCGTCAGCCGGCGCAGCAACGCAAGCGAGCCAAGCACGGCGATCAGGTTCGGAATCGCCATCAACCCGTTGAGGGTGTCGGCCACATCCCACACCAGGTGCAGCGAACCGACGGCGCCCAGGTAGATGAACACCAGCCACAACAGCCGGTACGGCATGGCCGCCTTCGCGCCGAACAAATACACGACGCCGGTTTCGCCGTAGTAGCTCCAGCCAATCACCGTGGAGAAGGCAAACAGCACCAGGCTGGTGGTGACGACGATGTTGCCCCAGGTGCCGGGGAGCCCCACCGAGAAAGCCTCGCCGGCCAGCGCGGCGCCGGTGGCGCCGCCCGACCACACGCCGGTCACCATGATGGCCAGGCCGGTGGTGGTGCACACGAGGATGGTGTCGACGAACACTTCGAAGATGCCGTAGAGGCCCTGCCGCACGGGATGATCCGTCTTCGCCGCGGAGTGCACCATGGGCGCGCTGCCGAGGCCCGCTTCGTTCGAGAACAACCCGCGGGCGATGCCGTAACGCATGGCCAGCATGATGGTGGAGCCGGCAAAACCGCCGGTCGCGGCCGCGCCGGAGAAGGCGCTCGAGAACACCAGCGACAGCGCCGACGGAATCTCCGCCGCGAAGCGGACCAGGATGAACAGGCCGCCGCCCAGATAGAGGATCGCCATGAACGGCACGAGGTATTCGGTGAACTGGCCGATCCGCTTGATGCCGCCCAGGATGACGGTCGCCGTCAGCGCGGCCAGCACGATGCCGGTGATCGACGGACTCAGGCCGAATGACGCCTCCAGGCTCGAGGCGACGGAGTTGGACTGCACCATGTTGCCGATGCCAAAGGCGGCCAGCGCGACAAAGCCCGCGAAGATGGTGCCGAGCCATGGCATGCCGAGCCCCTTGCTCAACACGTACATGGCGCCGCCGCGCATCTGGCCGGTGCTGTCGGTCTCACGGTAGTGAAGGGCGATCACGATCTCAGCGAACTTGGTGCACATGCCGAGAATGCCGGATACCCACAACCAGAACAGCGCGCCGGGGCCGCCAATGGAAATGGCGGTGGCGACACCGGCGATGTTGCCGACGCCGACCGTCGACGCCAACGCGGTGGCGACGGCCTGGAACGGCGACACCTCGCCGGGGCCGGCGGCCTTCTGCGTCAGCTTGCCCAGCACCTCGCGCAGCGCGAATCCGAGGTAGCGGAACTGGACACCGCCGGTAAGAATCGTCAGCAGCAGGCCCGTGCCCACCAGCAGCACAATCATCGGCCAGCCCCAGACGTACCCGTTCAGCCAGCCGTTGGCGGCAGTAATCGTCTCGATCATGTAGGCGATATCTTACAGGAGGCGTGACACCCTCTCACATCGGCGACGTCCGGCACCGCGAGGCAAGCAGGCCCGTCGCCGCGCCCAGGTCCAGGTCCGCCACGAGCAAGCCGGGCTGTCCGTAGGGTTGAAAGCACTGCAGCGTCCCATCGGGCCGCACGATCGCCGATGTGGTGCCGGAGCCTTCGCTCGCGCAGTTCACGGACGCGAAATAGCACGTGTTCTCCGCGGCCCGGCACAGCATGGCCTTCTCGTGAAACGTGTTGGCGGGATCGGCGAAGGTGACCGGGCGATAGCTCCCGGCCTCAGCGACGTGCGCGTGTGGATGAAACACGACCTGTGCGCCCCGCCGCGCCGCCCACCGCACCGTCTCTGGATAGCGCCACCCTTCGTGGCAAATCACCACGCCGAAGGTCAGTGGTCCGGCCGTGAACACCCGGCGGTCGGTCCCGAACGCCGGATACATGGCCTCCTCCGAGGGGTCGAGCTGGCCCTTGTCCTGCCAGCCTGCGACCGTGCCGTCCGGTCCGATCACACATGCGGAGATCTGCAAACCGCGGGTGGTAATGCGCTCGGTACCCAGGATCACGGTGATGTTCGCGGCGGCCGCGGCCACGGCCACCTCCGCCCAGGCCCGTTCGAGGAAGGCGGCATCGGCTGCCGGCGCGGTCGTGCCAGGCCACCGGTACCCGGGAACGTAGCATTCCGGAAAGCAGATCACCAACGCGCCTCGACGACCGGCGTCGATGACCGCCGACGTCGCCAGGTGGACCGACTCGGCGGCCGTCGCCGGCACGGGCAGGTTGGCGAGGGCGATGCGGATCAACGCGCCTTCTTCGCCGCCTTTTTCGCGGCTTTCCTGGGCGCCGCCTTGGCCGCCTTGCGGCCGCGCGCCGGCTTCTTCGATTTCGACATGCCCGCGCGGGCGGCGAGCAACTCCACCGCCGCCGACATGGTCACAGCTTCCACCTGCGTGCCCTTCGGCACCGAAGCGTTGGTCGTGCCGTCGGTCACATAGGGACCGTAGCGGCCGTCGAGAATGCGCACGTTCTCGCCACTGTCGGGATGCTTGCCCAGTGCCTTCAGTTCCTTCGGCTCGGCGCGCTGGCGGCGGCCCGACTTCTTCGGCTGCGCCAGCAGTTCTTTCGCCCGCTCCAACGCGATCGTGTAGACATCGTCTGTGTCTTCGAGCGATCGGAACTCGGTGCCCTGCTTGACGTACGGACCAAAGCGGCCGACGTTCGCGAGGATCGCTTCGCCGTCTTCGCCAACGCCCAACTCGCGCGGCAACGACAGCAACTTCTGCGCCACGTCGAGGGTGATGGTCTCTTCGGTGTGATCGCGGCCGAGCGATGCGCGACGCGGCTTGATGTCGCGGTCTTCCGGGGTCTCGCCCAACTGCACGTAGGCGCCGAAGCGGCCATGCATGATGTAGACGTGCTGGCCGCTCGCCGTATCGACGCCGAGCGACCGCGGCCCCTGGGCCTTGGCCTTCAGCAGGGCAATGGCCTTCTCGAGCGTGAGATCCGCCGGCGCGAGGTCTTCGGGCAGCGACGCGCGCGGGCCGCCGTCGGCCTGCGACCCCATCTGCAGGAACGGGCCGTAGCGGCCAATGCGGACGCGGATCGGCAGGTTGCTTTCGGGATCGATGCCCAGCTCGATGATCGGGTACTCAATCGCCTGGCCCTTGTCCTCGACGAGATGCTCGAGCCCCGGGTGCTTGCCGTCGCCGCGATAGAACTCGGCGAGAAACACCAGCCAGTCCTTCTCGCCATTGGAGATCTTGTCGAGGATCTCTTCCATTTCGGCGGTGAAGGCGAGGTCGACGTAATCGCCGAAATGATTGCGCAGCAGCCGCGTGACGGCGAAGGCGGTGAAGCTGGGCACCAGCGCCTTGCCCTGGCGCGAGATGTAGCCGCGCCGCTGAATGGTGGCGACCGTCGGCGCGTAGGTCGAGGGCCGGCCAATGCCTTCCTCTTCCAGCTTCTTCACCAGCGACGCTTCGGTATAGCGCGCCGGCGGCGAGGTCTGGTGGCCCTTGGCGTCAAGACCGAGCAGGATCAGATCCTGGTCCATCTTGTCGGGCGACCACACCTGGTCGCCGACCGACAGCTTCGGCAGCACCGTGTCTTGTTCGAGCAGTTCGGCCGACGGATCGTCGGAACCCTCGACGTAGGCGCGGAGGTAACCGGCGAACTCGATCGCCTTGCCGCTGGCGTTGAACGTGGCGGGGGTGCCGTTGCCGGTTTCACCTGTGATCTCGACCGAGGTGCGCAGCAGCTTGGCATCGGCCATCTGCGACGCCACCGCGCGCTTCCAGATCAGGTCATAGATCCGCATCTCGTCGCTCTCGAGAATGCGTTCGAGCGACGCCGGCGTGCGGCGGAAGTCGGTGGGGCGAATCGCCTCGTGTGCTTCCTGCGCGTTGCGCACCTTGGTCTGGTACTGGCGCGGGCCCTTGTGGAAGTCGGCGCCGTACAGCTCGACCACCGCGTGCTGCGCCTCGACCAGCGCCTTCTGGCTGAGCGTGGTGGAGTCGGTTCGGTGATACGAGATCAAGCCTTCGAGATCGCCGCCGCCAAGGTCCATGCCCTGGAACAACCGCTGCGCGATCTGCATGGTGCGTTCGGATGAAAACCCGAGCTTGCGGTTGGCCTCCTGCTGCAGCGTCGAAGTGGTGAAGGGCGGCGAGGGCCGCTGCGTGTACGGCTTCTCTTCAACGCTCGAGACCGTCCACGGCAAGCGCCGCATGAGGCCCTCGCGCAGTTCGCCGGCGTTCTTCTCGTCGAGCAGGCGGACCGTGCTCGACTCGAGCGCGCCCTTGCTGTCGAAGTCCTTGCCGGAGGCAATGCGCTGGCCGCCGAGCCTGGCCAGCGTCGCAGGGAATTCGATCGCGCCGCCGCGCAACCTGGCCTCGAGATCCCAATAACTGGCGGTGCGGAACGCCAGGCGTTCTTCCTCGCGCTCGACGATGACCCGGACGGCCACGCTCTGCACGCGGCCCGCGCTCAGCCCGGTCTGCACCTTCTTCCACAACACCGGCGACAGCGTGTAGCCGTAGAGGCGGTCGAGAATGCGCCGGCTCTCCTGCGCGCGGACCAGGTTCTCGTCAATGTCGTGCTGTTCGGCCAGCGCCGCCTTGACGGCTTCCTCGGTGATCTCGTGAAAGACGATGCGGCGAACCTTGACCTTGGGCTTCAGCAGTTCCTTCAAGTGCCAGCTGATGGCCTCGCCTTCACGGTCGGGGTCGGTCGCGAGGATCAATTCCGACGCGTCCTTCATGGCCGCCTTGAGGGCGGTCACGTTCTTCTTCTTGTCGCCGGGCACAACGTAGTACGGCGTGAACTCGCCGTCGGTGTCGATGCCCAGCCGGCCCCACGACTTGGCCTTGATCTCGGCCGGCACGTCGGACGCCGACTCGGGCAGGTCGCGAATATGGCCGTAGCTGGCCTCCACTCGGTATTTCTTACCGAGGAAACGAGCAAGGGTCCGGGCTTTGGCCGGGGATTCAACAATAACTAGCGGTATCGGCATCGAAATATCTCTACACCTTACTCTGTGATCGCACGAACCTGCCTGATCCAATTCGCCGAATCTGTCCGGTCAGCTCCCATTCCAGCAGCCGGGCAAGGGCATCTCCGGCGGACAGCTTCAGCTGTTCGGCAATGTCATCTACCGTGAATTCAACAGTTTCCGGGCTTTCACCGACGCTGCCGATATGACCGATGCCTAGCTCTTGCAGGATATCGACCGCAGACTCGACTAGCTTTGCCCCGTCCTTCAACAAGGCGTGGGCGCCGCGGTTGCGGCCACCGGCCGTGAGCCCGGGCATGGCCATGACATCCCGGCCCTGGTCGGCCGCCAGCCGGGCGGTAATCAACGAGCCGCTCTTCTCGGCTGCCTCAACCACCAGCACCGCCCGGGATACGCCGCTGATGATGCGGTTGCGCCTGGGGAAGTTCCCCGGGAACGGCAAGGTGCCGGGGGGAAACTCGGTCAACATCAACCCGCACCGGCCGATGCGCCCGAACAGCTCCTCGTTTTCCGGGGGATAGACGTAGTCGATGCCGGTGCCAAGCACGGCGATGGTCGTGCCGCCGGCGTCGAGGGCGCCGGTGTGTGCCGCGGCATCGACGCCACGTGCGAGCCCGCTGGCGATGACAATACCGGCCCGCGCAAGATCGCCGGCAATGGCTTCGGCCGCCGCGACCCCTTCGCGCGACGCGGCGCGGGCACCCACCACGGCCACCACGGTCTTGTCACAGATCGACAGATCGCCGCGAAACCACAGGACGTGTGGCGGATTGGGTATTTCGGCGAGCAGGGTGGGAAAACGCGACGAGCCGAGCCGTATGAAATCCATGAGGACTCCTCGGCTGACGACCGCCTGACCGCCGACGACGATACCCCGCCTTCGCAAGGTTGTCTACCGCCTTGCTTCGGCGCGGCAGGCGCGTCGCGGGCGGTTGTCCATGGCCTTCCACCGAACCGGCAGGGGCCGGCGAGCGTCCTATTGTTAACTTGCCCCCCTTGGGGCAGGTCGCTATAGTGCGGAGAAGGATCCATGTCTGTACGTCCCCTGGTTTTGGCGTTGTTCGTGGTCGTGGCATCGGCTCCATTTGCGTGGGCCGAGCAGCGGGGTCAGGCCAAGGAACAGGTCGAATTCGGCATCCAGGTGGCACAGCGTGGTCTGTGGAAAGAGGCGATCTACCGCTGGGAGCGCGCCACCCAGCTCGATCCCACTTACGCCGCAGCGTTCAACAACCTCGCCGTGGCCTACGAGCACGAGGGTCTATTGGCAAAAGCACGAGAGGCGTATGAGAAAGCGCTCGCGCTCGAACCCAACAATGCGCTCGTCAGGCAGAACTACGACCTGTTCAAGGAAATCAATGACCGCGCGGCTCAGAAAGAC
>ERZ1292640.3591-Hain-H43-02um-R1-3591-length-12040-cov-4_pt1 | contig 12040 bp, 12 predicted proteins | sample MGYA00564404_ERZ1292640 | MGnify/ENA primary metagenome ERZ1292640 (study PRJEB36523, sample SAMEA6512636) | groundwater metagenome | collected 2019-01-08 | study: AquaDiva: Metagenomics assemblies of 32 groundwater samples | reverse complement strand
ATCATTCACGGCGTTCCTGCACGTGCAGTCATCGACACCCAGGTTCAAGAGCAGCTAATCGTTGAGCTTTACTCTAAGTAATTTTTAAAACGCCCCTGACATTAAAACTCAGCGGGCATGCGGGCAGTACAGGTACAGCAAATGTGGAGATCAAATAGTGGATTTCCCCGAAACGAAGAGGAGCACCAGTGCTAATTGCACAACGTCCCACCCTCAGTGAAGAAGTAATTTCTGAGTCCCGCTCGCGGTTCATTATTGAGCCGCTAGAACCAGGCTTTGGATACACCCTCGGCAACAGCATGCGCCGTACATTGCTCTCATCTATTCCAGGTGCAGCAGTTACAAGCATTCGCGTTGCAGGAGCACTTCACGAGTTCACAACTCTTGAAGGCGTTAAGGAAGATCTCACCGATATTGTTTTGATCATCAAGAACTTGGTGCTCTCATCCGATAACGATGAGCCAAGCGTCGTCTATATCCGCAAGTCAGGTGCTGGCCCAGTTACTGGTGCCGATATCGCTGTTCCAGCTGGTGTTGAAGTACATAATCCAGAGCTGCACTTAGCAACACTCAATGGCAAGGGATCTCTTGAGATCGAACTTACCGTTGAGCGCGGCCGTGGTTATGTCACTGCAGTTCAGAATAAGCAGGCTGGCGCAGAAATCGGGCGCATTCCAGTCGACTCAATTTATTCACCTGTATTAAAAGTCACTTATGCTGTAGAAGCTACGCGTGTTGAGCAGCGCACCGACTTCGATCGACTTGTAGTCGATGTTGAGACAAAATCATCAATGAAGCCACGCGATGCCGTTGCATCAGCTGGTCGTACATTAGTTGAACTCTTTGGTCTTGCTCGCGAACTCAATCTTGATGCTGAAGGCATTGAGATGGGACCATCTGTAATGGATGCCGCCCTTGCCGCGGATATGGCACTTCCAATTGAAGATCTTGATCTCACAGTTCGTTCATATAACTGTTTGAAGCGCGAAGGCATTCACACAGTTGGTGAGCTTGTTAACCGTTCAGAGGCTGACTTGCTTGATATCCGTAACTTTGGATCAAAGTCAATCGATGAGGTAAAAGCCAAGCTTGTCTCAATGGGGATGAGCATGAAGGATAGTCCAGTCGGATTTGATCCAACTCAGCACCAAAATTACAACGCATCGCTAGACGACGAGTTCGTTGAAGCAGAGCAGGCCTAGGAGATAAGCAAATGCCAACACCAAGTAAAGGTCCACGTCTGGGTTCAGGCCCATCACACGAACGCTTACTCCTACGCACTCTTGCAGAGCAGTTGTTCGAGCACGGCAAGATCACAACAACCGAGGCAAAGGCTAAGCGCCTGCGTCCACTAGCGGAGAAGTTAATTACTTTCGCTAAGAAGGGTGATCTTCCAGCCCGTCGCCAAGTTATGGCTCAGATTTCAAATAAGGGAGTAGTTCATACACTCTTTACTGTTATCGGACCTCGCTTTGCAACTCGTAATGGTGGATACACACGCATTACAAAGATTGGACCACGTAAGGGCGACAACGCTCCAATGGCGGTAATCGAAGTTTTAACTGAGAAAGATAACTAAGCCTTAACACCTTAGAAAAATATTCTTATGTCGGAGCCCACTCTCTATCCAGAGAGTGGGTTTCTTCGTTTAAGAATCGATTTAGCCTACGACGGAACGAATTATGCAGGGTGGGCTAGGCAGCCCGATCAACGCACAATTCAAGAAGAGATTGAAACGGCGCTCGCAAAGATTACCCAGAGCTCTATCGAAACAATAGTTGCCGGTCGTACCGATGCCGGAGTACATGCCAGTGGACAGGTAATTCATGTTGATGTACCTGAAAATTCCGAGATAAAGGAACTTCTCTTTAAATTGAATCGAATGCTCGATGAGGATATTCGAATTCTAAAAGTGACTGTGATGAATAAAGGCTTTCATGCCCGTTTCTCTGCCACCCTGCGAAGTTATACCTATAAAATTTTAGATGCCAATCAAGTTGTCTCGCCACTGCACCGCTTGGATGTAGCACCGTGGTATCGCACTTTAGATTTAGAGACACTTAATGCCGCAAGTGCCCTGCTTATAGGTGAGCATGATTTTGCCGCTTTTTGTAAGTTCCGAGAAGGTGCAAATACGTTTCGTAACCTTAAGCGATTTAATTGGATCCGGGATAATGCAGGCTACTTAATCGCAGATATTGCAGCCGAAGCTTTCTGTTACTCCATGGTACGCAACTTAGTTGGCGCAGTTGTTTGCGTTGCGGAAGGGCGAAATAGCTTTGACTGGATTTCTGCGATGTTGGCCAATAAAGAGCGCGTTCCTGACTCTCTTGTATTTGTAGCAAGAGGGCTAACTCTGCGCGATGTTGAATACAATGGAGCAATGGATAACGGTTAATGGGACACATCGATGTCAGTGGTGTCGATTACGCGCTTTCAGATGGGCGAGTGTTATTAAATAACGTTAGTTTTCGAGTCGGCGATGGCGCAAAAGTCGCACTGATTGGTGCAAATGGATCCGGCAAAACAACTCTATTTCGCATGATTAGCGGTGATTTAACCCCCGATTCCGGCCAAGTCTCTATCTCGGGCGGTCTTGGAGTAATGCGCCAATTCATAGGTTCGGTCCGTGATCACACCACCGTTCACCAGATGCTTTTATCAGTTGCGCCTAAAAGAATTCGCGACGCGGCAGAAAAAATTGAAAGAACAGAAATCGCTATGCATGAAACAGATACTGAAAAAGCGCAAATTGCTTATGCCCAAGCGATTATCGAGTGGGGAGATGTTGGGGGATATGAGTATGAAACTATTTGGGATGTCTGTTGCACTGCCGCTCTTGGTAAATCATTTGATGAAGTTGCAAAGAGAGAAGTAAATACATTATCTGGGGGAGAACAGAAAAAGTTAGTACTTAACGCGCTTCTTGAAGGTCCAGATGAGACGCTACTTTTAGATGAACCTGATAACTACTTAGATGTTCCATCTAAGCGCTGGTTAGAAGAAGTAATTAAGTCAACTAAGAAAACCGTTTTCTTTATTAGTCACGATCGCGAACTACTAGAAAATACAGTCAATCGCATAGTAACGCTCGAACAAGGTGCTGCTGGAAATACAACATGGGTACATGGTGGAAAATTTTCAACCTGGCACGATGCGCGAAAGGCAAGAAATGCACGTTTCGCTGAAATTTTGCTTCGCTGGGAGCAAGAGCACCAAAGGCTTAAAGATTTAGTACGTACCCTCCAGGTTCAGGCTGCAATCAGTCCGGATATGGCAAATAAATATCATGCGATGCAGACTCGACTTCGAAAGTTTCAAGAGGCAGGTCCACCACAGGCACCACCTGTTGAACAAGATGTTCGAGTCGGTCTTCGGGGAGGCCGCACGGGCTTGCGCGCATTAACCTTTGAAAATCTAACCCTTGAGGGCTTAACTCAACCATTTAACTTCGAAGTCTTTTTCGGTGATCGCATCGCCGTTCTTGGTAAGAATGGAACCGGTAAATCTCACTTCTTACGTTTAATCTCAGGTGATTCCACCGTCAAGTACTCTGGCAATTTTAAAATCGGAGCCCGCGTTGAGATTGGCTACTTCGCTCAAACACATTCACACCCAGAGTTTGAATCTCAGAGCTTGCTCGAAATTCTTTGGCAGATGTACTCACTGCAGTTAGGTCCAGCTAAAAGCGCTCTGCGCAAATATGAAATAGATCAGCAAGCTGAGCAACGCTTTGCATCCTTATCTGGTGGACAGCAAGCTCGTTTCCAAGTCCTTTTACTAGAGTTATCTGGTTCAACTTTACTTCTACTCGATGAGCCGACCGATAACTTAGATCTTGCAAGTGCTGAAAGCTTAGAGAGTGCGTTGGATCGATATGAAGGAACAGTAATATCCGTGACCCACGACCGTTGGTTTACGCGAGGTTTCACTCGCTTCCTAGTCTTCGGCAGCGATGGTCAGGTTTTTGAGAACCCCGAGCCTGTTTTTGAGTTTTAAAATCTGGTAAAAATCTGCGAGCTGACCCTTCTTAACGAATTTCTGGAAGAAGTTTAATCCAAGGGCGTCAATTGATAATGAGTACTTCGGCCACCAGCAGGCGCTTTCATTAACAAACCTTTTATTATGAGATCAGTTATATCTCGCAGCGCCGTATCTGGTGAGCATTTATTTATGATTGCCCATTTATTGCTCGTTAGATTTCCGTTAAATCCATCTAGCAATTTGTTAATCATGGTGGATTGACGAGGATTCAAAGTTGTACCAGCCCATTCTTGCCAGAATCGAGCTTTAGAAAGCACCTCATTGAGAGAATCCTCTGCACCCTGCAATGCACGTAAAAGGATTTCGAGAAACCATTCCAGCCAATGTGTTACTTCAAGGGATTCTCTTTGCGTGCGTTCGAGCAGATTGTAATAACCCTTTCGTTCCTTTCGTATTTGTGCAGAGAGACTGTAGAACCTTTGTGCTGAATGTTCACTCCGCGCAAGTGCCATGTCACAGACTGCGCGCCCAATGCGACCGTTGCCGTCCTCAAAAGGATGGATGGTCACGAACCAAAGATGTGCTAACCCTGCTTTAACTAATGGATCCAAACCTTGCTCTTGGTTGAACCAATGTAAGAAGTTGGTCATTTCTTTTGGTATCAATTGTGCAGGTGGTGCTTCAAAGTGCACGATCTCACGCCCCATCGGCCCTGAGATCACTTGCATCGGCCCTTTTGTGTCATCGCGCCAATCGCCTACTCGCATCTCTACATCATCGCTATAGCCATTTGGGAATAACCCCTCATGCCAACCAAAAATCCGATCACTTGTTAACTCTTTCTTGAAATTTTGTGTTGCATCTAAAACCATGTTAACAACACCGTCGACGCGGCGATCTTGAGGTGCGACGGCCGCTGACTCCATGCCTAATCGTCGAGCCACTGACGAGCGTACGGTTTCGGGGTCAAGTAACTCACCCTCAATCTCGCTGGTTTTTAATACTTCGCTAGTCAACATCGTCAATGTTGACTCTTCGCTCAGACCAAAACCGATATTTCGCATTCGACCCTGTAATAAACCTTGGGCGTGGTGCACCTGCGATAAAAGAGGGCTCAGCTGTTGAGAGTCATAGTGCCAGCGTGGCCAGTCTGGCAGCTGCCATATATATTTCTTTTCTCCGCGGTTCATGCGGAGAATATACCTCTTATTCTCCGCAGAGTCCATTTATTTACCGCAGTTATTGCGGAGAATAACCTAATTCATGCGGAGAATGGAGGGGGAGAAATCTCAATCACTCCGATAGTTGGTTGCAAAGGTTCTCATGAAAATGCATAAATAGGCTGGTTTTGACCCATCTGGTGCGTACAGGTACCCTTACTCCTCTGCGCTCCTTAAGGGCGCTTAATGAAATAACTCGAAATAGAAGGTAGGCAAGAGCGTGCGTACATATAGTCCAAAAGCCGGTGACGCAGTCCGTGAGTGGCATGTCATCGATGCGCAAGATGTGGTCTTGGGCCGTCTTGCAACACATGCCGCCGTTCTACTTCGTGGAAAGCACAAGACAACATTTGCTCCACACATGGACATGGGCGACTTCGTCATTATCATTAACGTGGAAAAAATCGCTCTGTCAGGTAACAAAACAAATACTAAGTGGTCACATCATCACTCTGGTTTTCCAGGCGGATTAACATCAACTGTTTACGGCGAGCTTCTTGAGAAGTTCCCAACACGCGCCGTTGAAAAAGCAATCAAGGGAATGATTCCTAAGAATCGTCTTGGTCGTGACATCGCATCAAAGCTAAAGGTTTATGCCGGTCCAAACCACCCGCATGCTGCACAAGCTCCAAAACCATATGTATTCGAACAAGTTTCACAAATAGTGAAGTAAGGGATGGAAATGTCAGAGAACACAACTTTTAACGATCTCGATGAGAACGAAGTTCCTACTTCATACACATCATCAACTCCAGCGGCTGCAACTAACCGCCCGGCAATTAAGGCTCCAGGTGGCGGCACAGGTCGTCGTAAGGAAGCCGTTGCCCGTGTTCGCTTAACTCCAGGAACCGGTAAGTGGATCATTAACGGTAAAGCACTTGAGAATTACTTCCCAAACAAAGTTCACCAACAATCAGTCTCAGAGCCATTTCGCACGGTAGGTGCTGAAAACCAATACGACGTTTTTGCGCGTATCAATGGTGGCGGAGTATCTGGCCAAGCTGGTGCACTACGTCTTGGCGTTGCACGTTCATTGAATCAAATTGATGAAGAAGCAAACCGTCCAGCGCTAAAGAAGGCTGGATTCTTATCACGTGATGCACGTGTTATCGAGCGCAAGAAGTACGGCCTTAAGAAGGCTCGTAAGCGTTCTCAATACAGCAAGCGCTAATTTACATTTAAGTAAAGGAGTTCCAATGGCACTCTTTGGTACCGATGGAATTCGTGGCTTAGCCAATAGCGATCTCACCGCTGAATTAGCACTTGATCTCGCAGTTGCCGCTGCGCATATATTGGTGGAAAGCTCATCCAATAGAGATCACCGACCAACGGCGATTGTGGGTCAAGATTCGCGCGCATCTGGAGAGTTTTTAGAGGCGGCTGTTGTGGCGGGGCTAACAAGTGCCGGAATCAATGTCTATCGAGTTGGTATTTTACCAACACCTGCGATTGCATATTTAGTCGCTGAATCTAAAGCCGATCTCGGCGTCATGATTAGCGCATCCCATAACCCAATGCCAGATAATGGAATTAAATTATTTGCACGCGGTGGAGGCAAGTTAGATGATGCAATTGAAGCACGTATTGAAGCGAGAATGGGCGAGGATTGGAAGCGACCAACTGGTCGCAGCGTTGGACGTGTAATAAATGACGACACTGCACCAGAGCGATATTTGACCCATCTTTTGGCCTCGGTTGAAACTCCACTTAAAGGTTTAAAGGTTGTCGTTGACTGCGCTAATGGTGCGGCATCAAGTGTGGCACCTGAAGCGTACCGTCGAGCCGGTGCCGAAGTCATTGCAATCTTTAATGAACCAGATGGCTGGAATATCAATGAAGAGTGTGGGTCTACCCATCTGCATCAACTCCGTGCAGCGGTATTGAGAGAAGGCGCCGATGTTGGTATTGCCCACGATGGTGATGCCGATAGATGTTTAGCAATCGATGCCACCGGAAATGAAATCGACGGAGATCACATTCTGACGATTTTGGCGCGTGGCTTTAAGGCGCGTGGCAAGTTAAAGGGCAACACAGTTGTTGGAACGGTAATGAGCAATTTGGGTTTTATGCATGCGATGCGAGATTCAGGCATTGAAGTAGTTACGACACCTGTTGGCGATCGTTATGTATTGGAAAATATGATTGCTAACGATTATTCATTAGGTGGAGAACAATCTGGGCATGTGATTATGCGCGATCTAGCTAATACTGGCGATGGAATACTAACGGCGTTACAACTTCTACAGGAAGTTGTTCGGACAGGTAAGGTTTTGCAAGAGCTAGCCGCAACAATGCAGCGTATTCCGCAAGTTCTGATAAATGTGCGAGATGTTAAGAAGGAGAGTCTCCACGCATCAGCGCAGATTTCATCGGCGGTGCAAGCAGCCGAGCTACGACTTGGAGATAGCGGCAGAGTCTTGTTGCGAGCATCGGGTACAGAAGCCCTCGTCAGAGTCATGGTTGAGGCTGCCAGTGATAACCTTGCCGAAGAAATTGCTAGATCGCTAGCAGATGTTGTTAGAGCTGAACTGGGGTAGATACATATATGTGCGGAATTGTGGGTTACAGCGGGCCACAATCTGCCATTACGCCACTCATTGAGGGTTTGCGACGACTTGAGTATCGTGGTTATGACTCTGCAGGAATCGCACTTGGTGTACCGGGTAAATTATTTATTGAAAAAAGAGCGGGCAAGCTTGTAAATTTAGAGAACGCACTCGATGCTTCACTTCCTGTAGTGCATTCGGGCATCGGGCATACTCGTTGGGCAACGCACGGCGGACCAACTGATCGAAATGCACACCCTCACCTTGATAATGAGGGCAAATTGGCAGTTATTCACAATGGAATTATTGAAAACTATTCCGAACTTCGTAAAAACTTAGAAGCTCGTGGACATGTTTTTTCCTCCGAGACCGATACTGAGTCAGTAGCTCACCTGCTCAGTGATCTTCGCAAAGAACGACATGGTGATTTATCGGCGGCGATGCGCGAGGCAGTTAAAGCGTTACGTGGCTCATTTACCCTTGTCGCCATGCATGCCGATGCCCCTGAAGTTATTGTGGGAGTGCGTCGCAACTCTCCACTTGTAGTCGGCGTTGGCGTTGGCGAAAACTTTTTGGCTTCCGATGTTGCAGCTTTTATTGACTATACCAAGCGGGCCATAGAGCTCGGCCAAGATGAAGTTGTAACGATCACACCAACGAGCGTAGAGATCACCGACCTTGAGGGCGTAGCAATTGAACCCAAGGAGTATGAGATCTCCTGGGATGCTATCGCTGCACAAAAAGGTGGCTTCACCCACTTCATGTTAAAAGAAATCTTTGAACAACCAAAAGCCGTTGCCGATACATTAATTGGCCGCTTAAGTGATAACCAGCAGATAGTTTTAGACGAGTTACGTATGAGCCCCGATGAGATAAGAGCACTCAAGAAAATCACGGTAATTGCATGCGGCACTGCCTATAACGCAGGAATGGTGGCCAAATATGCCATTGAAAAGTGGGCGAAAATTCCGGTAGAAGTTGAGATTGCTAGTGAGTATCGTTACCGAGATCCAATCATCGATAGCGGGACCTTGGTAATTGCCATATCTCAATCAGGTGAAACGATGGATACGTTGATGGCCGTGCGCCATGCTAAAGCGGCCGGGGCTCGAGTTTTAGCAATCTGTAACACTAACTCCTCGACAATTCCACGCGAATCAGATGCCGTCTTATATACCCATGCAGGACCAGAAATTGCCGTCGCATCTACTAAAGCGCTATTAACGCAAATGATTGCGGTATATCTCATCGGCCTACATTTAGCCCAAGTTAATGGTGCACTCAGCGATGCTGAAGTTGTAAATTTATATAATGAATTACTTGAGCTCCCAGGAAAAATAGAGCAGATTCTTGAAACCGTAGAGCCGCTTCGTGAATTAACCCGCAGTTTTGCTGACAACAACATCGTGTTATTTCTTGGCAGAAATATCGGTTATCCCGTTGCCCTGGAAGGCGCACTGAAATTAAAGGAGCTTGCATATATTCATGCCGAAGGTTTTGCAGGAGGCGAACTCAAGCATGGTCCCATTGCATTGATTGATATTGGAACTCCTGTTATTGCAATACTGCCGGCAGGCCACGAGCACGCACTTGATGAAAAGATGCTCAGCAATATTCAAGAAGTAAAAGCTCGAGGTGCCCGCGTCATAGTCATCGCAGAAGAAGGTGCACATGTTGAAGGTGCTGAACATATAATTCGGATCCCGATTGTGCCTGCACTGTTTCAGCCAGTGCTTGCAACCGTGCCGCTACAAGTCTTTGCATACGAAATGGCCGTAGCTCGTGGCAATGATGTAGATCAGCCGAGAAATTTAGCAAAATCAGTTACGGTTGAATAAATGCGTAAAGCTCAAATGTTTCGTGCTTTACGCTGGTCGGCGCTCCTATTCGCAGGCTTTCTCGCTGTAACACAACAGGTTTTATTCAATGGCCCACTTGTCAATTTTGATAGGGATGTAAACCGAACGCATCGACCGCAGTTTGAGGGTTTTGCTGGCTTTCTACTAAGACGTTTAGATGACTTAGGTGCACGTTGGTTAACTACAGTGATACTAATAATTGCAGCTTCATATATCGCTTACAAATTCAAAACTTGGCGCCCACTTAACTTGGCTCTTTTATCTCTACTGGCACTCAATTTTGTAGTGGGGGTTTTCAAAATATTTCTTGGACGAACTAAACCCCGCGATGGTATTGATTTACTTCATGCCGGCGGAATGTCATATCCGAGCGGTCACGCATCTAATGCAGTTCTAACATGGGGAATTTTGGCTTATATAATCTATAGATACGCCCGCGTTGATAGGTATCAAGGTCGCCTAGCTAGTGCAGGAGTTGTGACAATTTCATTAACCGTTTGCGTGGTCTCACTCATACGTCATACGCATTGGTTCACCGATTTACTAGGTGGACTTTTTATAGGCAGCGCACTATTAGTGGCAGTAATTGCAGTAGATCGCTACGTTCCTTCTAAGAGTCAACTGCACTAAGATTTCATGCATGATTGATGGGATTGGCATCGATGTGGTCGATATCGAACGCTTTAAATCCTCACTTGATCGAACTCCGGGCCTGCTTGAGAAGCTTTTTACGCAAGGAGAGCGCTCTAAACCAATTGCTTCACTCGCCGCCCGCTTTGCGGCAAAGGAGGCTCTCGCTAAGGCAATTAGTGCTGGCAAAGGCCTTGCTTGGCACGATGCTGAAGTAATAAACCTTGAGAGCGGTAAGCCTGTTTTCCTATTCCGTGGAGAAATCGCCGATTTAATTGATGGCGCAGATGTCCACCTTTCGCTCTCGCACGATGCTGGTATCGCATCGGCAATGGTTATCGTGGAGCGAAGGTAATGGAGCACAGGGCCGAAGCACGAATCGATGTCGCTTCGATAATTGCCAATCTCTCAACATTGAAATCAATAAGCGGTGTTGATTTATTAGCTGTCGTTAAAGCCGATGCATATGGTCATGGTTTAATTGAAGTTGGTTTAGCGGCTGAGAAAGCTGGAGCTAATTGGTTAGGTGTCGCCTTACTTGAAGAGGCGATTGCACTTCGAACTCACGGTGTTCGAATCCCTATTCTTGCTTGGTTGCTGCCTCCCGGATCTGATTTCAGAGCGGCCCATAGCCACGATATCGACGTAGCAGTCTCTTGTTTAGCCACGCTAGAAGAGATTTCTGCATTAAATGTTAATGCACGAATTCACATCGAGGTCGACACTGGAATGAATCGCGGAGGATTCCTCGATGAATGGCCCGAACTATTAAAAGCAGATTTTTCTTTTGTAGATGTCGTAGGCTTCTTTTCACATTTTGCCCGTGCAGATGAACCAGAGCAAAGCCAGAACTTCGATCAAATCAATCGCTTTCATGAAATGCTCGCTCAATTGGTGAGTGTTGGAGTTAACCCGCCCGTCAAACACCTCTCTAACTCGGCTGCAGTATTGAAAAACCATAAAGCGACCTTCGATTTAGTGCGCACAGGAATTGCTATGTATGGACTATCACCCGATGTAAAAAACCTTGGCGACAGTGCCAGATTAGGATTAAAACCTGCAATGCAACTACGCGCAAAACTTCATTTGGTGAAACAAGTACCAGCTGGCTCGCCTATCGGATATGGAGCGAGTGCAGTTACGGAGTTCGATACACAGCTTGGTATTGTTGCGATGGGGTATGCCGATGGAATCCCACGAATTGCGCAAGGTGCTGGCGTTTTTTTCAATGACAAACGTGCGCCCATTATCGGGAGAGTATCTATGGATCAATTTGTAGTGGATTTAGGTCCAGAATCCACGGCTAAATCCGGGGATTGGGTAGTAATTTTTGGCGATGGCAGGCACGGCGAGTACACGGCCGATGATTGGGGGGCATCCTCGGCTTCAATTAACTACGAGATAGTTACACGAATTGGTCCAAGGGTGCCTAGAATCTATGCACCTCATGTCTACTAAAACTGCAACGTTGCACGTCGAGGGAGTCTCAATCTCCTTTGGCGGTCTTCGGGCACTCAATGATGTCTACCTTGAAGTCGGCAGCAATGAGGTCGTTGGTCTCATTGGCCCAAATGGCGCTGGCAAGACCACTCTATTTAATGCTCTGTGCGGACTTATCGTTCCAGATAAGGGTAGATTTTTTTTACAGGGTGAGCGTCGTGATTTTCCACGCACAGATGAGTTAGTTGATCTTGGAATCGCGCGAACGCTACAGGGAGTCGGTTTATTCGGGGATTTAAGCGTTCTAGAAAATGTAATGATCGGTGCACAACACTTAGCGAAAACCGGTTTAGTCTCGGCT
>ERZ1292640.3588-Hain-H43-02um-R1-3588-length-12043-cov-5_pt1 | contig 12043 bp, 4 predicted proteins | sample MGYA00564404_ERZ1292640 | MGnify/ENA primary metagenome ERZ1292640 (study PRJEB36523, sample SAMEA6512636) | groundwater metagenome | collected 2019-01-08 | study: AquaDiva: Metagenomics assemblies of 32 groundwater samples | reverse complement strand
CCTGTGAGCACGGCAGAGCGTCGGCGTCGGGCGACGGTCACGACGTCCGGCTCGTGGCTGCGGATCAGGACATTCAGCTGTTCGGGATCCGCGGATTGGTCCAGCCACTGTGGCAGAGTCGCCGGCGCGAGCGTAACTGCGTCTGCGAGTTCTGGTTCTTCGAGAGCCGTGTCGGGAAGGGCGCAGGCGAGGACCGTGCCGTCGGGAAGCAACGTGTACGCCGCGGCGACCTGCCCCAATTCCATCGGGAGGTGCGATGCGAACGCCTCATCAAGGACGGCTCGGGTCTTTGCGGAGTTCATCCTGCGCAGCGCCGCCGTCGGCAGGTCGGGAGTGAGAACAGCCCACAGGAATCGTTCTGCAGGGAGACGGGGATGACGCGACGAGAACGAGCTCATGTCCCCGGTCTCCGATCTTCCTTCAAAGACAACTTGCGAGTGGATTCGCCGTCAAAGATCTCGATGGCGTCGACCGTGAGTGACGCCACAGTCAGGACAACCGACCCCTTTGTCGTGATCTTCTCGCCGGCGGAGACGATGAGTAATCTGTCTGAGTCGGGATCGAAGAGAGCGGCCCGCAGCACCGAAGGCTCGCCGGGAATGGGCGTGTCCCTGCTGATTCCAAGGAGCTGGAGTTTGAGAGGCGGGATGACCTGTTTCTGGACCACGATCGGGGAAACGGGTGGCGGCGGCGTCACCCAAAGGGTCGCGGAGAAGGCCTCAGTGTTCAAGGAAGCCTGCTCGCGTCCCCGTTGTGGAGAGCTCCTGGTCGCGGGTTCTTGAAGAGCAAGGGGAACTCGGTGAATAGGCTGGAACGCCCAGATCGCCGCCGCAACGACGACCACACCACCCAGAACCGCCCACATCCGCTCAGATCGACCGAGCGCGGCGACGGGGTCGTACGGCCGCAATGCGGAGTCGGGGGTTGTGGTTGAAGGCGTTGGGTTAGAGGACATCAGATTCCCTGAATGACACGCTGCACTTCGGTCATCGTGGTGGTACCTAGTTCGGCGAGGCGTCGGCCTTCTTCCATCAGAGTGCGCATTCCCAAGGCCTGGGCAGTCTGGCGGATCGTCTGCTCCCCGGCGCTACTGGAGATCAGTTCGCGAACGCGATCGGTGACCGTCAGCATCTCGAATACACCGAATCGGCCCCGGTATCCAGAATTGAGGCACCCCTCGCAGCCGGCGCCGCTGCATTCAGAATGCACGCGTCGCACGAGCCGCTGGGCGAGAACGGCCGACAGCGACGCGCTGACGAGGTAAGGCTCAATCCCAAGGTCCACCAGACGAGTCACGGCCGAAGCCGCATCGTTGGTGTGGAGTGTGCTGAGCACGAGGTGCCCGGTCAGCGAGGCTTGCATGGCGATACGGGCGGTTTCTTCGTCTCGAATCTCGCCCACCATCACGACATCGGGGTCCTGGCGCAGGATGTGCCGCAGCCCTGTGGCGAATGTGAGTCCCTTCTTGAGATTGACTTGGGTCTGACTCACCGCGATCCCGACCGTCGAGAGCTCGTACTCGATGGGGTCCTCAATTGTCATGATGTTGTACTCACCCGACGCCTTTCCTTTGTCGGGAGTGGCAATCAAGCGGAGGGAGGCGTAGAGAGAAGTCGTCTTACCGCTTCCAGTCGGTCCGGTGACGAGCACGATGCCGTGGGCACGATTCAGTCGTTCGACGAGGGCCGCCTGGAGCGTGGCGTCCATTCCGATCTGGGCCAGGTCAATCAGGTGCTGATCCCGGGAATTGTCGAGCAATCGAATCACGGCACGCTCGCCGTAGCTCGTTGGAAGCGTGCTAACACGCAGATCGATCGACCGCGGCGTGCCTCGGGCGCCCGACCCGATGGTCACCGTGGCCCGGCCGTCTTGCGGGGCGCCGCGCTCGGCCACGTCCATGCGAGACATCACCTTGATCCGCGTGACCACGGATGCGGCGAGCACCGCCGCGAGATCCCGCACGTCATGGAGCACGCCGTCCAGCCGGTAACGGACCAGCGTCCGGTCGGCGAGTGGCTGAATGTGGACGTCACTGGCCTTGCGAGAAAGGGCGTCGAACAGGATCAGGTCCACAAGCCGAACTACCGGCCCTTTGCCCTCAATCCGCAAGAGGTCACGGTCGGCCTCAGAGAGCAGCTTGGCTGCTTCGGCCTGAGCGTCTTCCTCACCGGTGAGGTCGGCGGTTCCGCCGTCGGCCTCCGCGGACTGGCTCGCGGGATAGTGCCGGTCGACGTCCCGTGCGATCGCATCCGGTTCGTCAAAAGCGACTTGGACCGGCAGGCCGATCGCAACGGCGACATTGCCGGGAATCCAGGGCGGAGTCGACGAGCCCACCCGCAGCAGTTCCGCGCCGTCGCGACGACCCGCGCCGATGACCAGGTGCCTCCGGCAGAGTTCGCGCGGCACGCGTGCCAGGAATTCTCCCGACGGTGCATTCCAGCCCCGTTCGCCGCGTAGCACCGGGTTGGAGGAAGACTCGGTCATCTGCTCCATCTGAGGCTCGTGCCTCGACTGGCGACTACTTGATGATCTTGGGTTCAACCTTTGGCCATCCGGTTTCTACGGCGGCGCCGTGCCCCACACTTCCCTCCGCGACGCCCAGACTCTCGGCTCGCTGGGTGCTGACATACTTGAGGTCCTCGAACTGAGCTTCGCGCATCACATTGGCTCGAATGAACACGAAGAAGCGGGTGCGATCTCTTGTGGTCGAATGGCTCTTGAAGAATTCGCCGAGCAATGGAATCGACCCCAAGAGGGGCACACGAGACTCGTCATCGGTCTCGGTGGTGAGTTCAATGCCGCCCACAACGATGGTGTGCCCGTCGGGAATGGTCGCGACGCTGGTCACGGTGTTCTGCTGCTTGGCGCCGGGCAGGCCTCCCTCGGGCTTGCTGGTGAATGAACTCAGCTCGACGTTGTAGGTCAGTACCAGCCGATCACCGTCGGCGATCTGGGGCTTGACCTTGATCTTGGTGCCTGCATCCTGGAATCCGCCAAATCCCGTGACACTCGTGCTCGTGGTGTTTGTGCTCACCGTGCTCGTGGGTTGCTGGGCCACGGAGTTGAATGTCGCGTCCTGGTTGTTCCCGACCAGCACGCGGGGGATGCTCGTGGACCGTCCGTCGTTGATGGCCTCGAAGGCCCGGAGAACGGCATTGAAGTCGCCTGGATTCAAGACCGCGCCAGTAAATCCCAGTCCGGGAGTCGTACTGGGTCCACCCGCCGACGCGGATCCGAAAATCGAAGACAACTGCACCGCGCTCCCATTCAAGCTGCCAAATTTCTGCAGTTCAACCCCCAGGGCACGACTCTGTCCATCCGAGAGGCTGACAAGGACCACCTCCACCATGACCTGTGGCTGGCGCGCGTCCAGTTTGGCAAGCAGCTGCTCCGCCTGGGCCAGAGCTCGCGGATCACCAACGGCAATGATGACATTGGCGCCCTCATCCACGCTCATACGGAGCTTGCGGGTTTCGGACTTTGCGGCGGGCCCGGCGCGCGATGGTTGACCTGAAGGGACCGGAGCAGAACTCGGTACTCCGAGCGTGCTCCTTCCAGGACCGTCGGGCGCGAGGTCCGCCCCGGCGGTGTCCATCAATTGCGAGAGAGACTCGGCGATTTCTTTCACTGGCCGGTTACGCACCGAGAATACCCGCACCTGTTGAGCCGCATCGGCGGGAGTCGCCTCCAACCGCTCCAGGAGCTCGGCGATTCGATTGTGCTGGGCCGAAGTTGCCGTGATGATTAGTGCCTCGGTGAGTTCATCGACCACGAGCCGCCAGTTGTCCGATGGTTGCGACCCAGATGCCGCACCCGATGCGGCCGCTCGATCACCGCTTGGAGCCGACCATTGACCGCCGCCTGTAGGGAGCACATCCCGTACAACTTGCTCGATCAGTCTTGCCACGTCCTTGACGGCAAACGCCCTGGGTGTGTACGTCTTGGTTTCCACGAGCGTGCCAGCCTGATCGAGTCTCGACAACAGCCCGAGCCAGAATTCAACCTGAGCGAAGGGCGCCACGATTTGCACCGAGGGCCTGCCGGCCAGCACAAGGACATCGCCGGTCGTTTTGTCACCGGCGAATGCGTCCCGCTTGGCGACCACTTCCTTTGCCTGTCCAGCAAGTGTTGAGGGTGGCAGAAACTTCGGAGAAAACTCGCGGACCACCGGCTCGGCATCCCGATCGAGCAACGTCCAGGCCGCCAGCGCATCCTCGACCCGCGAGCGCAGATCCGAGATCTGGATGAGCTCGGACTCTCCTACCTGGACCACACCGCCGGAGCCCGATTTGCCAGCAAAGGCCGCCAAAGCATGGGCTAGCGACCCAGCCCGCCGATGCGTCGGTGCGAGTTGCACGACCAAATAGCCCGGAGGCGGCTCGCGTCTCGCTTGCGAGCGGATGTCCTCAACGTCTCGTCCACGAATCACTGGACTGGACGCCGCGGCGGATTCGAGTTTCACGACGCTGTAAATTCCGCTTTCGGGGCGAAAGACCGTCGTCAGCCCTTTGGCAACGAGCTGATCGTTGAGCAGCGCCCAAAGCTCCAAGTTGGTCAAGGGAGCCGTGACAGGCAATCGCAGCACCACCGTTCCCTTGAGAGCTTCGGGTGAATACTCGATCCGGATCGCGAGTTTGTCCGAAATGAGGTCAATCAGGCGCGGGAGTTCGATCAATCCCGCGAGCGCCATCCCGGGCTGGGGCGGATTGTCGATCGGAAGCCCAGGTGGCGCGGCCCCACGTGGCTGCATTGAGCCGTTGGCGACGAGTCCGAGTGTCAGGGCGAGCAGGGCCGCGAGTAGTCTCATCGCATCTCCGACTTTGAATTCACCCGGCAACGTGGGCCTCGCTAGTACTCCGCGAGCACCGCGGTGATCGCCGCCTCATTCTCTTGAATGGCTTGCCTCGCCGCGATCGTCTCCGAGCGGCCGCGGGCGCCGTCCAGCGTGCCTCTGGCTTGCGCCGATAATTCCTTACCGCTCGAAGTGGCCCGCCGCTCCTCCACGAGCGCAAGTTCGATTGCCCGCCGTTCTTCCGCCGACCACTCCACCACGCGCATCTCGCCGGGCAGAGAAGAACCGGCGTTGCGTTGCCATGTGACGAATCGAGCCCTGGTAGCCGAATCCGCGCGGGCGAGCGCGACTTCAACAAGCTGACTTGCAGTCAGCGCCTGACCGGCCCGTACGGTCTCCAACCGGGTCGCAATCTCCGCAAGGCGGTCGCGTGATGTTCGGGCGGCCTCGTCGTCCGCGGGTTTGGCTGCCGCGAGCTGTCGTTTCTCCGCGAGCAGTGCAACTGCTTGATCACGAGCGGTTTGCAAGTCACTTCGTAGTGTGTCGGCCGTTCGAATGGCCTCCAGCGCAGCACGCGCTTTCGTCGATGTCATCTGGATCGCTGCCATCGCCTGTGATGACAAACCCAAGTAGGCCGCCGTCTCTTTGACGGACGTCACCTGCCGCGAGACCAAAATGGCGTTTCCGGCGGACACCAAAGGGATGAACGGCACGAGAATGGCCCCGCAAATCGCCGCGAGTGCAAGTGTGTTTCGCATTAATTCGACTCCTCGTGTCAAGTAGCGCGGCTCTTCGCAAGAGATCCACCAGTGATTCCGATACGACTGGAGTCTACTCCGGTTTCCTTCGCCCCGAGAGTTTTCCACAAGTTGTTCGAATCACGCGTTTGGGCCGGTCGTCGTCGCACACCGGGTTGCAAGTCGCACTCTCTTTCGGTTAGCCTTCGCATGCCTCCCCGACCCGCGACCCCGCTCGCAGGAGATCATCGTGAGCACAGCAACCCCCAAGACGTCAACCCGTTCGCTCCTGGCTCTATTGGCTCTAATGGTTTCGATTCTGCTAAGCTCGCCCGCTTCGCGCGCGGATGAGACGCCGCCTGCTCTCGAAGATATTTTCTCGCTCGCCGTTGCGGCCCTTGAAGCCGAAGAGGAGGAAGTCGCTGCAGACCCCGCGATCTATCGCTGCTTCATCGACTCGCTTCCGGCGACCCCTGTCGATTGTTCTTGCGCAAACCTCGCCGCCTATCTCGACCAGGTGTGTTCGGACTGCCTGTATCCAACGACGCATCCTGTGACTGGGACAACTGCCACCTGTCCGGACAAAGCCCGTTGGACGGAGCAGCGGATCGTGCAGGCCGTGTGCTTCTTCATTCGACTCACGGCGGACTGCCACACGACATCTTGGCCCTGCGCCGATGTCGCAAGTTGCGTGGCCACCTATCTCGGCCGTCCTCTCACCGATCGTGAGCTCGCCGAAATCGCGGCGTGCTCCGGGTGCACGTTCGACTGCTCATCCACTAATCCATGCGGGGTGACGCCTCCAGCGGAGTGTGCCACAACCCCTGAAGGACTGTGCGAACAGCTTGGCGAGATCATTCAGGGCACGCGGCTTTGTCAGCTTCAGTGCCGAAGTCAAGATCCTTCGTTGACCCCTGCCAACCCAAGCCGGAGTACCGAGGAGGAGCAAGAACTCGCCGATGCGATCTGCGCATTTGCCCGGCAATGCGGGTACACCGACATGTGCCAGGTTCTCCCTTGCCTGAGTCGGTACACGACGGTTACGCCGGGATTGTTGCAGAAGCTGCACGCCTGCGTTACCGGGTCTTCGCCCACGATGGACATGTCCGGCATGTGTGGAACGGACTGCGTGCCTTCGCAGATCGTGGACGAGTCTGGCTGCTTCAACTACGAGGATCCAGACGGCGATGGTCGAGCGGGCACGTGCGAAGATTTGCGTCTGCTGATCCTGGTGGCCCACCACTGCAATCAGCCAACCGGCAGCGGCACGCCGGTGTGTGAGTCCATCGACTACTCCGATCTTTTCTGTAAGTTTCGAGCCGCGCAGTACACGGCACACTTGAACTCCAGCAGCGAATTGGACTTGGATTTTGCGGCGCTTTGGTGCGCTCGAATGGTGGAGTGCCTTGCCGAGATCAGCAAGGAATTTCCTGATGACACCGCCCTGCAGGCAGCGCTCTGCTCACTCCCAGCACAGGACTGCGACTCGTCTTACGGCGATGTTATTCCAAAGTGCCTGACGCCCGAAATACCCAGTGGAACGGGCTGCGCCGGCGGAACGGGCTGTCACACGCTTGGACCGATTGCTTGCGATCAAGATGGCGACGGGGACCTGGATTGCGACGACATCACCGCGGCAATCAAACAGGCTCTGTGTGCGTGCGACAGTTGCACCTCCGAAGAAACGATCCTCTGTGCGATCGACGCCGTTTGCAGCATGCTTTCGAATTGTTCGACGATGGGCGGTGACTTCATGGTCGACGCCGACTTGTGCGACGACATCGGCAATTGCGTGAAGAACGCTTTGGGCAGCGAACTCGGCGCTATCTTCCAGGACGACGAGGTGCTCAACGGTCTGCTCACCGAGCGGTGCGAGCAGGCAATGGAAGACTTCCGACTTCGGGGACAGGTGCTCGAAACGTGCAAGGTCAAGGATGGCTGCGTCGAGTGCACAGGAACTCCGCAAAGTGACAATCCCGTCCTTCTGGAGACCGGCCAAAAAACAGAAATCGTCACCGATGTATCCATCGATCTTCCGGGCGGCACATTCAACTTGGTGCGGAGCTACGCCTCAGCTCGCACGACAGAGGAATGGGCATCCCAGAACAACGGCTGGTTGGGCTACGGCTGGGCAATGAGCAATTGGCTGTATCTGGAGGAATCCGGGGACGAAGTCATCATTTACGGGCCCCAGGCCCACGCGCAGCGCCGGTTCAAGAAAGACACTTCCGTCACTCCGAACAAGTGGCGAGCGCGCGGCGATTCAAATCAGTACGTACTGTCCACGACGACGAGTTCGTCAGGCACCGGCGCTGTAGCCTGGGGATCGGGAATCGACGTGTGGCGCCTGGTGGACGACGACGGAACCTACTGGGAGTTCTACAAGGACAATGGCGACAATCGCGCCAAGGGAGAGTTGTTCCGTTCGATCACCGCCACGGGATGGGCCAACTACTACACCTACACGCTGCTGGGAACCGACAGCACCACCTCGGCCCCGATCTTCCGCCCATACGCCGTCTTCCTCGCGATCCCTGATGCTCCCTCGCAGAGTTCGATCTCAACTGCCAAGGCCGCGGCCAAGGCCAAGGTCTTCTTCACCTGGCACCTCAACTCATCGGACCTCATCCGGCGCGGACGTCTCAAGAGTGTCGAAGTGCAGCGCGGTGGTGTGGTAACCGATCGGATTCTCTACACCTATTTTCACCACGGCGAGGGCACTTCCGCGGACCTGGGCTCCGATGGAGATCTGGTCCAGGTGCAGGTTTCCCAGCGGCTGGACCCTGACGCATCGATTGGCGGCGCCGCGATGTACCACCGCGTGACCCAGTACCGGTACTTCAGCAGCGACGAGGATCACGACACGCTCAATCCGGACGACGCCCTTCGGGAGGCGATCACAGGGCAGGACCACGAACTCAAAATGGTCATTCAGCCCGAGCAGGTGGAGTATTATGCGCAGCGGACTGGCGTGGGTGGGGCGGCCGCGAGCATCTTCGATGCGGTGCCAGCCGCGGCCCAGCATCTCCTGCTGCTCGGTGATAAAGAAGCCACCGGCTTCCTGGAAAACTCCGAGAGCATGCTTGTCGTCGATCTCGCTTCCAAGCTGATCGGCTACGGCGGCAATTCCACTACAGGCGACCGATGGGTCACGGTTCAATACCTTCAGAGCGCCTGCAATTGCGCGGGTAGCGTGCACGGGACTCGGCAGAAGTTCTTTTACTCCGCCGACCCCACGCCCCGCGGCAGCGATGCCACCGACGAGTATCGGTCGGCCATGATCCTGGAGCAAGAGGTGTCGGGAAGCAGCTGGCGGACCGTCCGCGAAACGCATTCCGACATGGTATTCGTTCACGGGCTCAACTACGAAATCAACAGCGCCACGATCGAGCGATTGGGCACAGACAATGAAGCATCGGATCGTGCTCGCAAGTGGGTGACGCATCAGGTCTACACGGACCTCAGTTCCAGCGGCCCTCACGTGGTCGCAAAGGTGTTCATGCCCTCGGCGATGAGTTCGTACGCGCCGGCGTTCGATCCCGATGGCACCCCAACCATGTCGGCCGCGGCGTACACCGCGCACGCCGCCGGAGCTAACGCTCGCGCCTTGGTCGTCGGCTACTCCTACACCAGCGATGGCTACGTCTCGGAGACCCGGATCAGCAATGGAGACCAGTACACCACAGGTCACCCAGAGGACATTTCGCTCTTCCAGCTCGTCTCCAAGTCATACTACGAGGATACCAATCACCCCTGGCTCGTGACCAAGGTCGTGCAGTTCAGGGACGACAGCGTCACGTCGGCGACCTCGCCTTCCCACGACCGCCTTTCCACGACGCTGTTCAGGTACGGCTTCGCAACCGCCACGGCAACCTCACCCGTCTACATGGTCACCGCCGTCGAGCGCGACGCGGTCGCGGAGAATGGCCCTCGATCCTCCTCTTCGGCCCCCTCCGAACCCGCGATCAACAGCGTAGACTTTCGAAGTTACTTCGACAGTTCGTCAGACTGGGACGCCAGCTATGTCCTGATGAACAATCGCGGGCAGCCCATTTGGACTTACTCGGCCGACAAGGTTCTCACGTACATTGGTCGCGATGCAGTCACTGGGCAGCCCACCCGTATCGCACGCAACACCGATGGGGTAAGCACCGGCGGCGCTGCCGCCTTGACCTCGACCTGGGGTGCGAACGTCACCGGCATCTCGTCAACTTTGTCAACCAGCGGATGGTGCGACTCTACAGCTGCAGCAGTCGCGACGGCGCGGGGCGGCGTCCTGGCCTCCACGGCGCAGTACAACGCATCGGGTCAACTGACCTCCAGCACCGACCCCGCCGGCATCACCGAGTATGTGGTCCGCACCATGCGCGAATCGGTGGAGCAACCCGGACTCTACTACCTGGCAGTCGCAGCCCTTCCGCACGGCTGGACGCCGTCTTCGACCCACCTCTTCGAGGCCTCGGCCCGCATGTCGATCCTCAATGCCGGCGGGCGAGCGCTTCAGACCGACGAACTCGTGCTCAGCCCCAGCGCCGCCTATGCGCCGACCGACGGCAATTTCACGTTTGCCTCCCTCGTCGGCCGCACCCAGTCCCAGCTTGGCCTCTCCGGGTTGCTCAAGCAGCGCAAGACCTGGCACCGCTTGGACCTCACCGACGGTTACGGAGTCGAACAGTTCGAGTATGACTCCGCCGGCCGGATCCACAAAGTCACGGATGCCGCCGGCGGCATCACCGAACTCTCCAAGTACGACGTCCTAGGCCGCGTCCTCGAAGTGAAACGCGGCCAGTCCGCCGGCATGTCGATCCTCGCCAAGATCGAATACGACAACGACAGTCCCTCCGCGACCACCATCACACAGGGCATGGGCAATGGCTTGGTCACCCACGAGATCAGCTACCCGGGCGAAGGCCCAAACCGCGAGATCATGCGGACCTACGACTACCGCGGGCGCCCGGTGATCGCCGAGAACTCTCTCTCCCCGCACTCTCTCGCCATCTATGACAATCAGGACAATGTCCTCGAGTCGGGCGCGTTCAGTGCCGTTCCCTCGCTCACCATGTCCGCCACCAATCGCCTTGGCTACACCAAGGTCTCCTACGGCCAGCGCGGCCTGCCCTACAAGGTCGAAGCCGCCCTCGATGCCTCCTCATCGTCTCCGAGCTTCCTCACCACCAACTCGTGGTACGACGCTCAGGGCAGACTCGCTGCCGCCACGCGACCCAACAGTCCTGCAGTCAAGGTTCGTCGCGACGCCCTCGGCCGCGTCATCGAGACCTATCTCACCGACGGCGGCTCCGACGCAGCCCCGGGCGCCTCGGGCAACTACGCGGACAGCGTGGCCGCATATGGCAGCACGGCCTTCCTCACCGACGACATCGTCATCGAAGGGACCTTCAATCGGTTCGCCGGCCCCTCGGATTACTGGCCGGGCAGGCTCCTGCAGACCAGTTCCTCGCGCCGTGTACAGGATGCGACCGGCACCGGCTCCCCAATCGGCCTCCTCACCACGAGCGACACAAACTACGTCACGACCAGCTCCGCCTTCTACTACGACCAAGCTGCCCGCCTCTCGCGAACCGCCGAGTTTGGATCGTTCGACACGGGCGCCATCCTCCGCGCCGGTGGCACGCTCCCCTCGTGGCCGCCATCCTCGGCTCCTGATGCCGGTGCCACCAGCACCGGCCCTCTTGTCAGCGCGAGAGCCTACAACGAACGAGGCCAGGTCTTCAGCGTCACGGATCCCAAGGGCCGCTCCAGCGCCTTTATTTACGACCACCTGGGTCGCCCCGTCGTGTCGATCAACAACTACGTGCCCGGAAGCGGGTTCGGCGTGAGCTGGAACAACACCAACAGCCGGTGGGTTGTCGCCGGCCTCTCGGCCGCCGACATCAACCGCACCACCTCCAAGACCTTCGACGGCGCAGGCCGCGTGGTCCGCGAGATCGCCCATCTCATCCCCGGGTCGGGCGAGACCGAGCGCATCCAGATCACCGAGTACGCCTATGGCGTCACCCTTGCCTCGTCGCCCACCGAGATGAGCTCGCTCATCAACGACCCCATGCGACTGGCCGAGATCCGCTTCCCCAAGGACTTCGCCGGCACCGCCGTGAGCAGCGGCTCCACCTCCGACCTCCAGTACAAGGTCCGCTTCGCGTACAACCAGCTTGGCGAGGTCCGCGGCGTGCAGGACCAGAACCAGACCATCCATGCCTTCACGCGTGACGCCGCCGGACGCGTCCTCACCGACACCGCGACGGTCGCCTCGGGCTCACCCATCGACGACGACATTGACCGGATCGGCTTCGCGTATTCCGCGCTCGGGCAGCTCTCCACCGTGACTTCCTACAGGGTCTCGGGCAGCACCGCCACCGCCGCCAATCAGGTCCAATACCTCTACAACGCCAATCAACTCCTGGAAAACCTCGTCCAGGACCCCGATGGCGCCGTCACCACGAGCGGCTCGGGCACCTCCCTGGTCGGCACCGGCAACAGCCGCACCGTCCTGCACCAG
>ERZ1292640.3586-Hain-H43-02um-R1-3586-length-12054-cov-10_pt1 | contig 12054 bp, 14 predicted proteins | sample MGYA00564404_ERZ1292640 | MGnify/ENA primary metagenome ERZ1292640 (study PRJEB36523, sample SAMEA6512636) | groundwater metagenome | collected 2019-01-08 | study: AquaDiva: Metagenomics assemblies of 32 groundwater samples | reverse complement strand
CAGACCATCCTTCTTGCTCGCAGAACGCGCACGATGAAACTGTGCTCGTCCGATGCGCGCAGTGAAGGACAGTCTGGCTGCTCCCTTGTAGGCAGACGATAAGCGTCGGGGCTATCCGTCTACAGATTCATGGAAGAGTAGGGGTGCCTGGTGATGCTTAGTGGTGGGCCGGCGTTGAAAAGTGCTACCCTCCAGCTTTCAGGTAGACCATTTCATTGCAGACACATTGGGCATTTGGCGGGGGCAATATGAATGATGACCAAACTACTGCTCTCTCACTGAAGGCGGCATACGCTTTCGGTATAGCGAAAGGCTTGCAGCGTGAGATAGACGAAATCCGTCAGATGGTAATTGAATGGGACTCATCTTACGATTCGTCTCTTCGTCGCGGATACATTGTGGAGCTGTTTGAAGTGAGCGGTGTATTCGACGAGTTCAAGGCAAAGCACTGGTCATATGGAAATACTCCTCGGGGAGAAACGCTGCGCCGACGCTATCTTAGGATCAAGAAGCAATATGAAGACTTCTTGGCTGGGCGAGGACCCGAAGCGGGGCCTGTATCTGAGAGCGAAGACGAGGAAGGCGATCAGCAATTTGCTGCAGAAGCCGATCTCCGTGACTTCTTGGCCAAGAACTTGTCCCGTGTTGAGCCAGGGCTACGTCTGTACCAGGCTGGCGAGCGATTCGGCGTTGAGTTTGCGGTTGAGGGCGGCTATATCGATATCCTTGCGGTAGATAAGAATGAGCGCTTTACGGTTATCGAGCTCAAGCTTGGGAGAGGGCGCAATAAAGCGGTGGGCCAGCTCCTTTACTATATGGGTTGGGTTGATAAGCACCTCGGCAAGGCCCCGTGTCGCGGCATCATAATCGCGAGGGAGATCCCCGACGATTTGGTCTTAACTGTGGAACGTGTGCCAGGTCTACAGCTATACCGCTACAAACTGAGCGTATCGGTTGAGCTCGTCTCACCAAATGCCTAACCTGTTTGTGAACACAGATAAGTGTGCGGGTTTTGCAATCCAATATCGCTGAACTCGTTCGCGTTGATGGCTCTACGTTTCGCTCTTCCCGCTTCCGAGCAAGGGCATCCACTCCAACACGCAGATTTCCTTTCTCTCGCCTCGGACAATTGGGCCTGGACTGGCTCTGAGCGCCTCCCCCTGGTATCGGCGAATTCATGGGGGATAGTATATAAATAGCCGCACCGTTCGACACGCACCTCCAAGGAGGCTGATATGCGAATTCTTCTGGCCATTGACGAGTCCGAAAACTCCCATCGCATTGTCCAGTATGTTGGATCTCTCCTGCGCCGAACACCTGATGTCGCCGTCACTCTATTTCATGTGCTTAAGCCCATGCCCCGGGAATTGCTGGAGCATGGGGGAGCGGAGAATCCTGCCGCGGAGGCACAATTAGGGGCGCAGTTGCGCAACGAGCAGGAAGCCTGGATTCGGAAGGAGCTGGAATCTGAGTGCCATATCCTGAAGAAGGCGAGCGATGCGCTGACACAAGCCGGATTCGACGCGAGCCACGTGACGTTGGAGTTCGGTCATGAGGACGATATTGCCGGAAATATTCTGGAAGAGGCGCGAAACGGACATCACGAAACCATCGTCGTGGGGCGGCAGGGGACGTCCCGTATCAAGCGGATCTTCGGCGGCGGCGTGACCGATCAATTACTGCGCGACGCAAAGGGCTTTGCGATCTGGGTGGTGGAATGAAATGCTCAACGCCTCTCTCCTTGAACAAGAAGTTGCCGCGGCTGAAGAGGCGAGGGGCGAGCCTGCTGGCCGAAGGCTCGTCGTCGCAGCGGATCGGCGATTGCAGCAGAAGCGCTCATGAATCATGCGGGCTAAACCACTTGCTCACAGGGAAGGACGAATACGTGAACATTGTCATGCTGACCCACCCCCTGCTCCGCTTTAAAGCGCGTGAACCCATCGATGAGGCGGTAGGCAACCTGTTCCGATACCGCGGTGAGGATCATACAGTTGGCGCCCGGTGACAGGAGGAACTGAACCGTGGGTCCGGTCTCTCCCCTGCCGGCTACATTGTGCAGCTCAGTAAACGCGTTGACTTCGTATTCTCTCAGCAGGGCATGGATGTGTTCTGCAATCGACTGACGAAAGACGATCAGCAGCATTTTCATAAAAGGTACTCCTGTGCAACTGCAGAGAGGTTGTTACGGAAGCTGACGATTGTTCAGCTTGCGACGCTGCCCATTCTATAGGGTAGCGTCGCAAAAAAGACAAGGGCGAGCAACCGGGGCCATTCTACTTGTCTGGTGCTTCCTCCGTGCGCGGCCTTGAAGGGAGAGCCATGAAGTGATTTCATCTTGCATTGGGCGTCTCGGATGGATGGGGAGGCATCTCCGCCGAGCGTGCGGTGAAGGGGATGCTCTGGGAGCGCGTGACGGCCGACCAGCAGGCGGGAGAGATCCGGTAGACCTGGCCCTCGACAACTTATCAACCGACGTAATCCATCGAGGTCAATCCTCGCCCTGCCCGCGCAGCGGGGTTTCCCCTGCTCTTAGGTCTGACCACTCTACACATCTGTTGAGCTTCACCCTCCGATGGGGTATCGTTCCGGCGAGAATTCGGAGATCTCCCATGCCTGAACGATCGGACACTCTTGTGCGGGATCGGCTGGCCTGGCAACGGACCGAGCTGGCTAACGAGCGCACGTTGCTGTCGCACATCAGACCCGCTCGACGCCTCCACCAAATCCAAGGCGAGGTTCAGATTGGTTCAGTCGGCATGACACATCAAGCGGGAGGCAAGATGAAGAGAAGTTGGATGCTCAGGGCTGCAATGGTCGGGTTCGCGAGCGGTCTTCTATTCTGGACTGTGGCGCAAGGACAAGCTGAGCTCAAGACCCAGAGCGGCGACGTGGCGCGTGGCAAGACCCTGTTTGTCAGAGATTGCGCCGGTTGTCACGGGCCTCAGGGCAAAGGGGATGGGTACAGGCTTCTTGGCCCGGATCCGGCTAATCTCACAACACCGTCGACCACAAAGAAATCCGATGCCGACCTGCTCAAGACGATCCATGACGGCAAACCGAACATGCCGGCATGGAAGGTCCATCTCTCGGAGGAGCAGAGCAGAGACGTGCTGGCCTATCTGAGGACCCTCGCCAAGTGAGGCTATGCAAGACTCGGGTAGGGGGTCGTGTCTTGCAATCCAACATTGCAGAACTCGTCCACGCGCGGCTTGAGGGGAGATCCTTGAAACGAGTTCATGTCGCCTTGGGCGTCTCGGATGAGGAAGCTTTTCCGCCGAGCGTGCTGTGAAGGGGATGCTCCGGGAGCGGGTGACGGACGACCAGCGGGCGGCAGAGATTCGGCAGACCTGGCCCTCGACCGAAGTAATCCAGTCAAATCCCTCCTCACTGCGCATTCTTGAGAGGAGATCCAGAAAAGAAAAAAGTGTCAGTCTGTGACCCTTTCACGGCGCTTTGATGGGTGCGCGTCATAGGATGCCCACATAATCAATTCGTACAGTGAGCAATATTGAACAGGCGGAAATGGACGTTTCTGCTTATGATGATGTCCCTGTGCCGTCGGGGAAAGGAGCAATCATGAAACGCAGAATGATCGAGTTGATGGTATTGTCGGCGCTTTTTCTCCAGGGTCCTATCACCAACGTCATGGAGGCGAGCCAGTCCCCCCATCCTTTGTCGGGCCCGACAGATCCTCTGCCTCCCAAACCTTTTCCCCCTCCACCATCACCGGGGCCCCCTGAGCCGAAGCAGCCGAACCAGATTCTGCTGCGTACCTAAGGAGACATTATGACCGTGAAGATTATCGTCCTGCTCGCCATGCTTCTCAGTGCTCCTTCTTTGGCGACGACAATGGCAGCGTCGCCTGAGCATACGGGCCAGGGTACGCACGTCGTCATCGGGACGCTCGAGGAACTCGATATATCCAAGATGAGTGGAAAGATTAAAACAGATTTAGGACAGACGGTCACATTCACGATGACGAGGCCGGACTTGTTTAAGGGACTGTCGGTAGGAGAACGCATCGCCGTCCGCCTGGATGATCAGGGACAAGCTATCAGAGTCATGGATACGACCGTTCCGGAACTGCCAAGCCCTGAGAAGTAAGCCGGTCAACCTCGGCCTATTCTGTCTCGGTACTTTTCCACCATGCATACTTCTCCTTGTGATCAAGCCGCGTCTACGACCGGTTTCTACAGCAAGATCGGGATGACCGGCTGGGGCAGCGGTGGTAGTGAGAGCAGATTAGGGTCGGTCTTGCAATCCAACATTGCGGAGCCCGTCCGCGCGCGGCCTTGAGAGGAGAGTCATGAAGCGATTGCATCTCGCCGTGGGTGTCTCGGATGTGGAGGCTGCTCCGCCGAGCGTGACGTGATTGGTGACGTGAGAGCAGTTGTCTCATATCTCGCTACCCACACAGAAGAGAAAACGTAAGGGCTAGCCGCGGAACTCAGTTGGGAGCCGAGTGGCGATCAGTGCCAGTTTCTCTGATCTGGCTAGGGATTTGATCGCGGCCTCACGTTTGAGTGCAGCGCTTTTGGTACCCTGGTGCTCGGTATACCGCACCCTCAACGGACTTCGGTGTTTCGTGTACTTTGCGCCTTTGCCAATCCTGTGCTCTTCCAATCGCCGATCCAGATCGTTCGTGATGCCGGTGTAGAGGCTCTTGTCCGAACATTCCAGGATATAGACGATCCACGTCATTTCGGTGGTTCCGATTTTCAGATAAGCGGGCCGCGAAGGCGATAACCGTCAGAGTAGCGTCAGTACGCAGGGGATTTTATCAGGCTCGCTGCTTGCTGTGGCAGAAAAGAGCAGAGAGGATCGGGCTTGCAATCCAGCAACGTGGAGCTTGTCGGCGTAACCTTGACAGGTTCACGCATCGGGTCTAGCCTGACCGTCAGTGTTGTTCCGAAATCTTTCGGACGGCGCGAAGAGGAACTTCCAGAGGAGGATCTCTCATGAATCAAAAGCGACGTATCCATGACGCAATCGTCGGAATTGTGATCACGGCCGGAGTGGCGCTGGGCCACTATGTGAGCGCCCATTGGCTCCTGCTTCCGGCGGTGATTGGCGTGACCCTGATTCAGAGCGGCTTCACGGGATTTTGTCCCGTCTATTTCGTGCTCGATCGTCTGCTTCATTCTGAGGGCGAAGCCGATTCCCACGGCTGTTGCGCCAAGTAAGCGCAGTGGTACAGACCGTCCACTGGCGGTATTGAGGGGCCGCCACTGTCCTCTCTAAACGAACGCCCTGTGGAGAAGCGTATCTCCACAGGGCGTTCGCAGGCAGACTCTGGGCTGATTTACTCCGTCTTGGCCTTCAGTTGCTTCGCGTTGCCTTTAATCCGCTCTCCAGCTGCTTTCGTTCTTCCCTTCGCCCGTTCCACCGCGCCCCTCACCTTATTCCCTTTTGCCTCTTCTGTTAAGGCCTTCACTTCTCCCTTGGCATTCTCAGCCTGCGCGCTCGCTTCTCCCTTTATCTCCTCAACCTTGGCTTTTACCTCATCGGCTTGAGCCGTCCGCTGTATTCCAACGAATAGGAACAGAAACGCCACTGCGACTATCGTAAATGTTCGCATGGGAACCTCCTTGTTAAGAGTATGTGAAGAATGGTGCTCTCGCGTGACTCTGTTCACTATCAGCAGCTGAACGCCAGATTATGCCTGCTGAGACTGATCGCAACCTGGTCAATATTGGTCAGTTTTGAAGAATTCAGATGGGAGGCGGTGGGGCTCTGGTTTGTCGAGCAACCGGGGCATTCTACGTTTCTGATCGCCTCGTGCGTGGACTGGCGTGTCGATGCAGTGGGAGCGGGTGACTGTGGCCGAAAATCACAGGGGGATTCTGCGCCCATTCACTTCGCAATCGTGATGCTGGGGATTCCGACTCGGGGCACCTCGCTGACGGTCATCTGGAACAATAGGTATAACAATTGGAACGCCTCACGGTTCCAGCGTGCCAGTGGTCCCGTGGTGTTCACGGCGTAATATTTCCCGTGGGACTGAATCGACAGGTCGGCTCCTGAGGGAGCTCTATCCGATAGCACGAGTTCCATGGTGTGGACGGGGTTTTCGTGGACCGCTGGGGTTCGCGGATCTTTGTCGACGTGGAATTCGGGGTCTTCTCCCAGCGATCGGCCCAGGAAGTTGAGAATGGTATTGAAGCTCCGTAGCCGGAAATCTCCTTTGAGCGGGTATCCCCCTCCGACGTGCCCAGGGCGGATGTCGAAGGAGACATCGTTGAGGTGCCCTTCTTCCGTTTCGTCGATCAACCGGGCTCGTTCGTCTGGTGAGAGCGTGTCGGGGTCATAGTTGGTGATGAGAATGCGCCCCGTGATTTGTTTCCGAAGGGTGTAGCTGTTGTCTTTCTGGCTGTAGGTCACGAGATATTCTTTTTGTAACGACTGGAAGCCCTCGGCTGTGACTGAGTTGGCGGGAATGGTCCAGGCTCGATTGTAGACGAGCGGTTCGGCATAGAGCTGGTTCTGGTCCTGAATGGCCGAGAGGTGCGTCACCACGCGACGGAACATCTCGTAGCCCGCCCGATCTGCAGGCGTATTGCGGTAGGCGACCTCCTGGCCGTTCTCCGTGATCCGCAGTTCCTGCGCCATCAGCCTGAGCAACAGGTCGATGTCGAATCGCTGCCGGAGCAGGAGCGTGAACTTGGTTTCCTGAAAGAGGGTCAAGAGCCGCTTGGTAAACTCTTCCCCTTCGATCGGGACGATACTGATGGTGGGGTTTTCCGCCACGCTGCTGCCGAAGATTGGCATGAGCGCCCTGCTGGCCTCTCCCGTGAGTGCCGGCGTGGCACCGGCGCTGACACGGAAATCGAATGTCGCGGCGATATTCGATACGCCGGTGAAATGGATGGGTTGATGCTGATGGGCGCGCGCGATGTTGATGAGTAGTTGTTTGGAGATGGCATCCGTGACCGCCTCATCATAGGCCGTCACGGCGCGATTCAGCGTGATAGGTGAGAGACACCCGGTCACGGCCAGGCTGCATAAGACTCCGGCCAGGGTGAATTGCGTGGAGGACTTTAAATGCTGTCCCATCGTCATATGAACAACCATCCAAGAGAGCCAGACCATCCTTCGGCGGGGTTGTAGCATAACTGGCACGGGATGCCTAGCGGATCGCCACAGGTTACCTGATGAGGACTGCTCCGGCAGGAGGATTTGGGTCGAAATAATCAAGGGGCCGGAATTCTTTGTTGACGTATGCACTGTCCGCATCAGGGGCTGGTCTTGCTTGGAAGCGATTTCATTTGTATGATTAAAAGATGAAATATCAACCTGCGCTCGCAACTGTTTTATTGCTCGCTACGCTTGCTCTCTCCAATCAAAGCGTAGCAGCGAGGGATCGTGTCATGGCCGATTCTGTTGCCCTTGTGAGGGCGGATAGCCTGACCCCTCAGCACTCTCTGACGAACGATGTCCCTCCCCAACCTCCCATAACGGCGCCTTCTCAGGCTGCATCAGCCACAGTATTTCGAGATCCGCCCTCGATCAACGGTCGCTACTCGTTTGGAGGGAAAACGGTATTGCCGTATGTCGGGGCAGGATTTGGTGGAGGCTCTGCCTCAGAGCTTAACCGGTCCTTGGGCGCTACTCCTCCCGTCCAAACTGACTTAGGGCTTCGAAGTCAGTTCGGGCAGGGTTTCTCTCCGAATGAGTTCCAGATGGGCGTTCGTATTCCGTTTTGAATGAGAACACAGTGCCAGGGGAAAAGGGGGGGGGTGAAAGTCTTTGTAGGGAAGATCTGTCTTCTCCGAGCTTCTTCGCCGAGCGTCAGGTGAAGGGGATTCTTCGAAAGCCTGTGACAGTTGACCGGCAGGCTGTAGAGATTCGATGGCCCAGGCCCTCACTATCACCAGCTATAATCCCGGCAGATCCATTCTCGCCTCGCTCACACCGCGTGAAATGCCAGTATTCCGCGCGCCCGTCCCATTGACAGTCTGATTTTGGAAGACTAGCGTGTACCTTTCTTGCTCCCGGTGAAGGCCGTTCGTCACGGATAGATCAATCAAGGGAGGCGCGTATGGCAACACTCAGAGGCGTCAAAGCGAAGGTCGATACTCACCCGCAGTACGATGTGCCTCGTCATATTTACGATATCGACTCGCGGACCAGCCGCAGGAGCGCGAGAACCATTGCCGAGGGCTTTCTCAAGAAGATTGCGAAAGACCTCAAGATCAAGCCGAATCTCTCTCAGCTGAAGTTCGAGAAGGTGAAGAAAACAATTTTCGGTTCACAGGTCTTGTGGCAACAGTATTACGACGGCTCTCCGATTTCCGGGGCATGGATCAAAGTTGACGTCAGTAAGGACGGGAAGGTCTTCAATGTGGTGAATGAGCTCGTTCCCGTCAAAGCCATCGCCGCCGTTCGAAAGAAAACGGCGCGCCGCGCTCCGTTGTTATCCGATGACGAGGCGAAAGCCAGAGCGCTTGAGCTGGCTCGGGAGACGAAGGGCACGACGGCCAAAATACTCGGGTCGGAGTTCGTGTACTTTCCGTATGACGGCATTCCGACTGCGGCATGGAAAGTCCTGGTCCAGATTAGCGCTCCGCGCTCCACGGAGGACAAAAGCCGGGAGTGGAAGTTGTATCTGGATGCCCGTAGCGGCAACGTGCTCGCCAAGATCGATCTGCTGAAGAAGTTTGAGGGCAAGGGGAAGGTCTTCGATCCGAATCCCGTCGTGACGCTGAACGCACTCACGCTGGAAGACAACTCGCCGATTTCTGACGCGGCCTACATTCAGGTCGCGCTGTCCGGCCTGATCAACAAGACGGGCCTCCTGGACGGCGCGTTCGTCAGCACCAAGCGCACCCTCAAGCGGGTGAAGAAGAAGGATCTCAACTTTTTTTTCACGCGGAAGCAGCGGGCCTTCAAGGAAGTCATGGTCTACTTTCACATTGACCGTGTGCAGCGCTACATTCAGAGCCTGGGCTTCAAGAACGTCCTCAATCGTCCGATCGAAGTGAACATCGACGGACAGCGGGACGACAATTCCCACTACAGTCCGACGACGAAGTCGCTGACGTTTGGCACCGGTGGCGTCGATGATGCCGAGGATGCCGAGATCATCCTCCACGAGTACGGCCATGCGGTGCAGGACGATCAGGTGTCTGGATGGGGCGAAACCGCCGAAGGTGGCGCAATGGGTGAGGGGTTCGGAGATTACCTGGCGGGGAGTTTCTTCTCCGACTTGAAACCGGTCAAGCTCAAGCCGACGGTTGGCAGTTGGGATGCCGTTGCGTACAGCGGCGACGATCCGCCTTGTTTGCGGAGACTCGACAGCAACAAGAAATACCCAAAAGATAAGACCGGGGAGGTTCACGCTGACGGGGAGATCTGGTCCGCCTGTCTCTGGGAGCTCCGTGCCGCGCTTGGACGAAAGACCACCGATAAGCTGGTGATTGCTCACCACTTCCTGTTATCGCGCTTCGCGAAATTCAAGGATGGCGCACTCGCGCTCATTACCGCGGACAAGCAATTAAATGGCGGGGCCAACGAAACGGCCATCCGAAAGGTCTTGGTCCGTCGCGGGTTCCTGCCAAACGAGGCCAGGAAGGGCATGTTCGCCGGTCTGCGGTTCAATGAGCAGACCCCTCCGAAGATGCGCTGACGTGATGCTTCCCTCGCATCTCTTGTGCGTTGCGGGATGTTACCGGAGTTGTGAATAGATGCTGCCAGTATACATGGCAGCATCATGGGAGGTTTGTGATGAGACTAGACGCGAAGTTCGGTCTTGCCCTGTCAGGCGGTGGTTTTCGTGCTTCCCTGTTTCACCTCGGTGTGCTGGCCTGCCTCGCCGACCTGAACCGGCTAAAATCTGTCCGCTATCTGTCTACGGTTTCAGGTGGATCGATCGTGGGGGCCGCCTACTACTTGAAAATCAAGCAACTTCTCGACGGCACTCGTGAGGATGGCCTGGCACCATCCGATGCCGCGTATGTGCAAATCGTGGAAGAGCTCATTGACGCGTTTTTAGCAGGCGTCCAGACGAATATCTGCATGCGGGCGTTCCTGAATCCGTTCAAAAACATTCGCATGCTGCGGGAGGATTACTCTCGGAGCGACCGTATCAGCGAGCTCTATGCGGCGACGTTCTATGTCCCGATCTGGGCATCCATGCAGAGAGGGTTCGGCCTGCTGCCTAAACACTCTGCCCTTGATTCCTCTTTCAGAGAGTCGATGCAGAGGCCCTTGGTGAACAGGGGCATCCCTCTTCGCGATCTGAAAATATTTCCCCAAGGTAAAAAGCCAGAGGACGCTGGCGCCTACAAGGATGTGGATGCATATAATGACGATTCTGGTAATGTTTTTAAAATCCCGGTTTTGATACTCAATGCGACAACCCTGAATTCCGGTCATAACTGGCAGTTTACTGCCAGTTATATGGGCGAACCGGACATCCGGGTTTTTGAGTTCACTGGGGCAAGGGTTGCCTCTACCGAAGCGGTCGATTCCGCCCCTGCCTTTCCACGGCTTCGATACGACGATTCCTCTCTTCCCGTTCAAGTGAAGAAAAAGCTTGAGGAGCTAACGCTGGGGGATGCGGTGGCCTCCTCGGCTTGTGTGCCGATGCTGTTCCAGCCGATGGCTATCCATGACTTATACCGTACGCAAAACGGAGAGGAAGTCGTGATCGAGCTGGTGGACGGAGGGGTCTTTGACAATCAGGGCCTGGATGCTCTCATCGACAAACAGGTGACGGAGATTCTCTGCAGCGATGCGTCGCTCCAGCTTGAACCGGACAGCACTCCCTCGACTCAGGCCTACAGCGTGCTGCTACGAAGCAACGACATTGCGATGGATGCACTGCGCGAACAGGAATTGGGCGAGTTTGTGAGTGGTCAGGTTGGATACCCGCTCTCCCGTGCAGACCTGCTGCATTGGCAGCAGGCGCCCCTTCCAGCCTCACCGCTGTCTCAGGACTTGTTGAAGGTATTGTCGCGGATCAGGACCGATCTTGATTCATTCCATGACCGCGAAGCCTATGCGCTGATGTACGCAGGCTATGGCCTGTGCCATGAGCGAGTGGGCCGGTCCGTCGCTCGGACGAAAGAAAGGTCTTGGGCGTTTTGGGTGATCGAGCCGGAGATCGTTGACCCGACGTTGAGCGTGCAGCTGAAAGCCATGTTGGCGGTCTCCTCTAACAATGCCTTTAAGGTCCTTCGTTTGAAAGATGCTCAAGCCTTGAGCTCTGCCGGTGCGATCGGAGCCCTGCTGTTCATTCTTGTGGGAGGGGGAATCTGGTGCGTCTATGATAAGCCGATAGAAGGTTGGATTCCCGATTCCTTTAAAACGGTTGGGCCTTTCATACTCACAATATTGGGGCTGCTTGCCTACCTGTATATTGTGCAGAACCGGCATGTACGTAAATGGCTCAAGGGGATCAGTTGGTTGCGTAATATCAGAAATGTTCTTGCGAGGGGCGTTAGCTCGATCTGGGTGGTGTGGTTGCCCGCCTTCGTGATGGTGTTTGTGAGCCTGGCCGTTTGGATACACCTCAAGGTCTTTGATCGTCGGTACTTGGCTGTGGGAGCCGCCGGCCTTGGCGGCCGCTCCAAGTCCGGCCAGTTATAGTCTGGGCCTGCCGTCACGCATGGGAGGACTCGTTTTGTCACAATGCTGGACTCAGCCTGGTCGCGTCACAGCGAAAAAAAGAGAAGGGGCTCGGTTGCAGCGAGCGAGACTCATCGCAGCCTCCTGTGATAAAATTCGTGGCATATTATTAATTCGGCGGAGGAGGACGGCACATGTTGAAGGAAGTGGCAGGGGATATTTTGTTGACGAAGGCGGATGCCTTGGCGCATGGCGTCGCACCGAACGATAATTTCTCGAACGGGTTGGCCTTGGCCCTGAGAGAACAGTGGCCGGCGATGTATAAGGACTTCCGGCATTACTCTCAGACGTTCAGCCCCAAGGTCGGCGAGTTGTGGAGCTGGGCTGGTGTGGGCGGCGTTCGGATTGTGAATCTGTTTACTCAGGAGGCTGCTGTCAGTCACGGATCCGCCCACCCGGGCCGGGCCACGGTCGAGAACGTGAACC